>Ga0315279_10000280_pt1 | contig 108702 bp, 85 predicted proteins | sample YL17G06_20_MG_FD_203694 | JGI IMG/M metagenome (GOLD analysis project Ga0315279, IMG submission 203694) | Sediment microbial communities from Yellowstone Lake, YNP, Wyoming, USA - YL17G06_20 | ecosystem: Environmental > Aquatic > Freshwater > Lake > Sediment | place: USA: Wyoming | collected... | reverse complement strand
GCCGCACACCGACGTTCGTGTAGTCACGCGCAAAAAACTGCCCGAGCGGCGCAAAACTAGCTAACCAAAGCGATTAGGCCGGAAAGCTCGCTTTGCCTCAGGGGTGAACATCCGCTGAGACAGCCGGTTGTGTAGCCTATCCTGCCTGCGGCCATCGCCGCTAGCTTTGTGCGTCTCAAGAGCCTTTACAATGCCGCAGGCGCGGCACGGGCGGGCATCCTCGTAGAAAATCGCCAATCGAAAATCGTCAATCGAAAATCATCTGAACACGGCATTGACGGCCTCTACAAAGTCCACGACAACCCGGTCGGGCACATCGGGGCCGATGTCGGCCATCCAAACGTCACGAATGCGATCCTTTGGAGAGCCCTCCCTTACCATATCGGCGGTAACGTCTCGCATGCGGGAGGCAGACATACTGCAAGCGTCATAGACATTTATCATGAGATCGAGTGTCGCAGTCGGAAATGCCCGGCGGACGGCAGCAATGTTGCTGCCCCACCCAACTTCGATAAACTCGATAGGTTCGAGTCTCTTATAGTCCTCCAGGTAACGGTCCATGGGGCCGCAGTGGTGCAAACTGAACTTCTGGACCTGCTTGCGGAAACGCAGATCCGCAGGCAGGACCACTTCCCGGTAAGTGCGGGGGCTGAGCATCATCACCGGACAGTTGCCAATGAACATATCCCTGCGCGCACTCAGCTCCGGATCGAATGCCACCGTCAACACGTTGTAGGATTCGATGCACATGTCCGCAATCAGGGCGAGGAAACCGCCCATGACTTCGGCAGCCTCCAAAAGATAAAGGAGCGAGTCCGTGCCAAGGACGCTCGAAGCCACGTTGATCGGACCGCCATGATTGATCGTGGCATCTGTGGACCCATAACGGCCCAACAATGTGGCTCCCTGTTTGCGGAACTCTTGTGTCCAGCGGTTCGTTTTCAGGTCGGGCCTGGGTATGGCAGCGATATCGGCTTCGCAGGTTATCGGGAGATGCCGGTTTGACGGCGCCTGGTCATCTTGGTAAACGATCTCACAGCCAAACAGCGCCGACATGAAACGATGGCCGCAGACTTCCAAATGAGGTCGCGGCCGCGGGTCCTTTTCCCCTATTCCGACGTGCCGGAACCGGTCATAGAGCAGTCTCAGTGCCTCCCGGTCCTGTTCGGTCCGAAAAACTGGATCAAAGCAGTACTTTTCACCGAACGTCAGGCCGTAGTTGCGGTGAAACCAAGTCTCGGAGAACGTCGGTCGTGCATGGGTCACCGGCAGATTCTGCCCTGCATACCATTTCATCTCAGCTAGTCCCCTCCGCCCGGGGTTCCCAATCAGCCTAGACCAATTGGTCCCGGACATACAAATTGTTTTCAGCGCCCAATGGCGTTGACGCTCTCAGCATGTCGCGAACTACTGGGCTTGTCTCAGGCAACGCACCTTGGGACACAACGCCGCGATCACTGCATGCTGGAGGGTTTGTCCTTTCAATTCGACGAGCTGCCTGATTCGGCAGGCTTGCATGTCACCGGTATCGTCAAGCGGCTGGAAAAGTCGGTACTTTGGGGGGTATAGTGTGCCCCATCAAATCGTGAGCACGTCCCAAGACTTTCTCGCGGTGGACGGGCTGGAAGTTACTGATGCATGCTCCTACGCACCTCGCCCTTTCCTGGTTGGTCGGCCATTCTCTCCTGGAGCGTCGCGACCGGAGGTTGGTGGCCTGGGCTGGCCTGGCGCCGGACCTCGATGCGCTCTCGCTCCTCGGTGGCCCTGGGACTTTCAGCCGCTTTCACCACGTGCTGGGCCATGGCATCGTGGCCGCCGTCTTAGTCACGACTCTCTTCACTGTGTTTGCCCGCGACCGGCTGAAAGTCGCCGCGCTCGCACTGGTCACGTTTCACCTCCACCTCGTCTGCGATCTCATCGGTGCAGGCAGAGACTGGCCGATTGTCTATTTCTGGCCGTTCAATAACTACGAATACTTTTCCCCATACGGTTGGCCGCTGGCCTCCTGGCAGAATGCGGCCATTACTCTGGTGGCCCTGGCGCTCATCGCGTGGATTGGCATCGTGCGTGGCTACACGTTTGGGGAAACCTTCCTCCCCGCCAAGGCCGACGGCGCCGTGGTCGAGGCTCTGCGCCGCCGCTTCGCTCCACACCGTTCCCGCAGTCGAACCACCAGCCCCTGATTCCGCGCCCAGAAGCCCCGCTCGCCCCGATCCGTCGGTAAGAGGCAGTGCCCTGTAAGCCCAATGGCAGCCGAGGATGTCTGCGTGCACGCCCAGGCTAGCTCCCGAACGTGGTGTGCGTTGCCCAGGCGTGAGGCCGCTCTCCTAATCGACGGATCGGGGCTCGTCTGGTAAGCTTGAGGGTTGGGCCAAGCTGGGAAAAGGAACTGTATGAACAACGAAAAGAAGACACCTGCTCCGATGCCTGCCCTTGCTTACCGTAACCCTCGCTTCATGGAGGCAAAGGACGCCCGCACGCTGCGGATTGTGAGCGAGTACCTGGAGCCGCTGTCGCGTCTGCGCCGCGCCGGAGTCGAACACACCGTGGTGTTTTTTGGGTCGGCCCGAATCCTTCCGCACGACGTTGCCCTCAAGAAACTGCGCGAACTCGAAAGCAAGCGCAAGGACAGCAGTTCACCACCCCCTGCGGCCGAGCTGAAACGGGCTCGCACAGCGCTCGAGATGTCCCGTTACTACGAGGACGCACGCGCGCTGGCCCGGCTGGTCACTCGCTGGTCTCTGTCGCTCCGGAACGGGTCGCGCTTTCTGGTTGTCTGCTCGGGCGGGGGCCCCGGCATTATGGAGGCAGCCAACCGCGGCGCGGCCGAGGCAGGCGGCAAGTCCATCGGGTTCAACATCAAGCTGCCCATGGAACAAAAGCCCAATCCCTATATCACCCCGGAATTGAGCTTCCTGTTCCGATACTTCTTCATGCGCAAGCTGTGGTTCGCTCAACCCGCCAAGGCCCTAATCGTCTTTCCCGGCGGGCTCGGCACCATGGACGAGCTCTGGGAATTCCTCACCTTGATTCAGACCCACAAGATGGGCCACCGCGTCATCACCGTATTGTACGGATCGAAGTTCTGGAAACGCGCCATCAACTTCGACTGGCTGGTCGAAAGCGGAACCGTAGATAAGGAAGACCTGAAGCTGCTCCGCTTTGCCGATAGCCCGCAGGAAGCTTTCGAGGTCTTGAAGCGCGACTTGAGCCGCCTCTTCGGCGTTCGCCCCGTCCTCAAGCACCCGTTTGTTTAGGGCAGGGACTCGGGGCTGGGGGTTCGGGACTCGGGATTGCAGATTGCCGATTGATGACTTACCAGCTTCGAGTTTCGAGGTCGCAACGCGGCTTTCGACCTTCGACTTTCGACTCGATCATTCAGCGTTATAATCCGCAATGGAGGTTGCCATGCAATTCTTTAAGGAAAGCATGCTGGAACTTGTTATCCAAACATCCACCAACCTGCCACCGGATGTGCGCCAGGCGATGGCGTGGGCGCTCAAGACTGAAAGTCCCCAATCGCAGGCAGGGCAGGCGCTGGCCATCGTTGGCGAGAACATCGACATGGCTTACGAGGGTGAGGGCGCCATCTGCCAGGACACGGGCATGCCCACCTTCGAGATCAAGACGCCGGTGGGCGTCAGCCAACTGGCGATGCGGCGGCAAATCCTCGATGCGGTCGCGGAGGCCACGAAGCGCGGCAAGTTGCGGCCCAACTCCGTGGATTCCATCACGGGGAAGAACAGCGGCAATAATCTCGGCCCCAGCACGCCGGTGGTCCACTTCGAGCAGTGGGAAGAGCCGGACATCGAGGTGCGCTTGCTCTTGAAAGGCGGCGGCTGCGAAAACAAAAACATCCAGTACTCCGTGCCCTGCCAGCTCGAGCACCTGGGGCGCGCCGACCGCGACCTGGAGGGCGTGAAGAAGTGCCTCCTGCACGCGGTGTGGCAGGCGCAAGGGCAGGGCTGCGCGCCGGGCGCCCTCGGCGTGTGCATCGGCAGCGACCGCGCGACGGGCTATCACCTGGCCAAGCTGCAACTGTTTCGCTCGCTCGACGACGTGAACCCTGATCCCTTGCTGGCGAAGCTCGAAAAGGAAGTCATGGAGGAAGCCAACAAGCTCGGCGTCGGGACGATGGGGTTTGGCGGCGGTGTTTCCGTGATCGGCTGCAAGATTACGGCTGCTAATCGCCTGCCGGCCAGCTTTTTTGTATCGGTCGCGTACGACTGCTGGGCATTCCGCCGGCTCGGCGTGCTGCTCGATACGGCAAGCGGGGCCATCAAGAAGTGGCTCTACCGCGATCCCAGCCGCCCCGTCGAGCGGCTAATGGCAGGCGCCGGGTTCCAGGTGTCAGGTCGAGAGGTACGGTTAGAACCACCCCTGAGCGAAGAGAAGGTGCGAGCACTCAAAGTCGGCGACGTGGTGTTGATCAACGGCCCGCTCATCACCGGACGCGACGCGGCTCACACTTACCTGATGCACCACGATGCACCCTGCGACCTGCGCGGCGCTATCCTCTACCACTGCGGACCCGTGATGCTTAAAGAGGGCGACCGCTGGCGCACGAACGCCGCGGGCCCCACGACCAGCATCCGCGAAGAACCCTACGAAGCCGATATTATCCAGCGCTTCGGCGTCCGGGCGGTGATGGGCAAAGGTGGCATGGGCAAGAGAACGCTCGCAGCCTTAAAGGAATTTGGAGCGGTGTATCTCCATGCCATCGGCGGCGCTGCGCAGTTCTATGCGCGTCGCCTGCCCAAGGTCCACGCCGTGTATCTGCTCGAAGAAGTCGGCGTGCCTGAAGCCATGTGGGTCTTCGAGGCTCGCGACTTCCCCGCTATCGTGACTATGGACTCGCACGGCAACTCGCTGCATGAGGACGTTGCGGCCGCGACGGGGGCGGAGCTGGAGAGAATCGGGATTCGGGATTAGGAATTCGGGGTTCGCCATTTTTGATTTTGGATTTGGGGTCTGAAGCAGCGCCGGCATCATGCCGGCATCGTCAAGCGTTACCACACTCTGGGCTAGGGACTCGGGAATTGCCGATTGATGATTGCCGATTGAAAGACCGTTTTTCGAATCTCGAGTTTCGAATTTCCAATTCCGCGTTTGCGCGCACATCGCAGAGGGCGCGATGGATGCGCCACCCGGCGGGCTAGACGAAGGTGAACTTTCTTATGGCGTTGCGCGTTTACCTGGTGACCTCGGTATTCAGTGCTTATTACGACGAAGCAGTCACGGACCGCAGAATGCAGATGGAGCCTTGGTAGGGCATGGGCGTTCTGCTCGTCCCGCTTCGAGGGCAGACGCCGGAGCACCGTAAAAGTCCTCCCCTACCTCAGATGGCGAGAAGGCTGCGGGTCTCGAAAGAGGTCAACAAGATGGCCAGAGTGCCTACAATTTACATCGTCGCCCCGCCGCAGATCTAACAGGGGGACACCGTGAAGTACTTCGATTATGAGATTGCGGCTCGGCAGGCAAATATTCCAGCCGACAAGCTCAACCAGTTGCGCGAGCGCGTGCGACAGGAATTCCCCCGCGACGAAATGATGTACGAACTGCACCTCCTGCGCGCCTGCACGGCCACCAAGAATGGCGTCGTCACTATCGAGGAAAGGCTCCGGTAAAACCCGACAACCAGAGCGCAACTAGCGCCTCCCGTAGCATGGGCATCCTGCCCAAGCTTCCCACGGGCGGGACGCCGCTGTTACGGGCCGGGACCACCATTCCAATTGAATATGGATGCTATTCGTCTTCCGGGAGGGATTCGTGGTATTCATCGATGGCGTCGGCGGCGACTTCGGCTTTCATCTTCAGCCATTCGAGTTCGACCCAGAGTTCGGAGAGCAAGTCCTGATAGGGATCGCTTCCACGCTTCACGCGGCTCATTTTCTGGCGTACCTTGCGAACCCGGTCGGACCATTCTTCGACCTCATTCACGAGGCCTTCGACAGTTTCGAGATTCGGCACAATTTTCGTGGCCATGATGCTACCACTCCCTCTTCAGGCGGCGGATCAGGCGATCAATTTTCTCCCTTGCCGTGCTGATTTCACGCTTCCAGCCCAGGATGTAGGATTCGTTAGGCATGGGCTTCATCCGCTCATTCCGGATTTTCTCCTCATGGGCTCTGACGACCTCCTCCAACGCCGCAATCTTTCTTCGGAGCTCCCTGTTCCGTCCCATTCGCCACGCTCATTATACCACCCCTGAAACCAGGCCCATGGACGATACCCACTCTGACTCAATGAACCCAGGCCTTTGTCCCGAATTGCCCGCGATGGCAACGGAAGCTTCGAAGGGCAAACGCGGGACCGGCCCGCAGAGCGGGGTGCTCCACGCCATGCGTCAGTGTTAACGCGCTCGCCGAAAACACATGCTGCGCGGGCCAGAGTAACAAAGGAGCGCGCCATGTAGCCGCAAGACGTGGGAAGCTGGCGTCAATCGCCAACGGGGAGGGATTCCCGGTGCTCGTCGATAAGGTCGGCGGTCGAATTATTTGCGAAACCTACGCCCGTACCCGGCGCTTTTGGACTTCGACATACTTCCGCAGGACCGCGTTGATTCGCGTTTGATATCGCTTCCCCTGCTTGCGGAAAAAGGCCAGGACGTCCGGGTCGAGGCGCAGAGTAATTTGCTGCTTCGGTCCGGGCCAGAGAACTGCCTCTTCGAAGAACTCTCTCCCTTGCTTCGGAATGTCAGAGTAGTCGATGTCCTCGTCCTTCAGGGCATCAAGCCGCTTCCAGTCAGTCTTGGAGGTTCTTGATCGCATTTTCGAATTCCCTGCGCTCATTCTGATCAGCCTTTCTCATGGGGATGACCCGAATAACGTCCGGCTCCCCCTCCGTGAAGCACGTAGGGAATCACAACCGTGACGGTCCCGGGCACAGCCACCGTGAACAAAAGGGTTTTGAGAAGCACCCGATGGAGTGCTGCTGACATCAGCACGGCCACCTCCTGCCAGTCCCGTGACCGCCTGACGAGGTCCCGAGTGCATTCCGCCGATCCGTCAGCTGACGGACCCTGGTTGACTGCGGACGCTTCTGTAAGGGACCTAACCAGCCGGGCACGGGACTAGGGCCATCGGTAAAGGTAATCTGGTTCGCGCTGGCGAGCAAGCCTGTAGAGACAGCCCGGCGGGCCCTCCTAAGCCCTGCGGGCGTCGGAGGGCGGGCCATCTCTGGCCCCGAGACGTTCGGTCGGGACGCCTGTACCGACGAATGGATATTAACCCTGCTCCATTGTCGCTCTTATTGTGCAGGAAGCGGCAGAGGGCTGCGAGCCACCGCGGCAGTTTTCGGAACCTGCTGGCGAGGTGGCGCCAGCATCGCCTGAAAGTTCCCATTGATGCGAAGAGGAATCCTGGTGACTTGCGCGATCTGCTTGCCACGGACGAGGACGTTCAGCAGGTCTCCGCGCTGGGTGGAGGGATTCTTTTGGTCGAAGATAAAGTTGCCCAAGCTGTAGGCGATCCAGCGGCTATGATACTCCTCGAGCGGCTGAACCACATGCGGGTGGCTTCCCACGATGAGGTCGGCGCCCGCATCGATCATGCTCCGAGCCAGCTTAACCTGTTCGCGCGTCGGCCCCGCGGCATACTCCACGCCCCAATGCGGGCAAACCACCACCAGATCCGCCAGAGGGCGAGCGAAGCGAATGTCCGCCAGGGCGCGGTCCGGCTCAAGCCACGCAACGCCCGGGCGATCAATTCCGGCCGTGGCGTCCTTGGGGTCGATGTTGACATAGGCCAAGAGGGCAACCTTGAGGCCACCCAAGTCCACGACGACGGGGTAGTGGGCCTGCAAATCATTTCGGCCCGCGCCGACAGCGCGGATGCCTGCGGCGCGCAACCGATCGAGGCTATCGAGTAGGGCCGCCGGGCCCCAGTCGTAAGTGTGATTGTTGGCCTGCGAAACAACGGTGAACCCCGCTGCCTTGAGCCCTTCGACGGTCCGGGGGTCAGCGCGAAAGGAGTAGAGGTGATGTTGATTGCGTCCCTGACTTGAGATGGGACACTCCAGGTTGCAGTAGGCAAGGTCCGCCGCGCGCAGCGTCTCCGTCACTTCACGGAAGGGATACGCCCAGTCGTCCCGGGCCTTCATGATCAACCCCACACCTCGCGACAGCATGACGTCGCCCACAAAGAGCAGGGTGCGCTCCCGGGGGCCAGGCGAGCCAGAGGACAAGGAACTCCCGGCGCGGGGGCTCTGCGGCATGGGCGTGAGGGCCCCCAGCACCAAGACGCCCAGCGCAGAAATGGCCACGAGACTTACGCTGCGCACCCACCGAATCACGCTGGCCTTCCCCCCTGGAGTCCCGCTCTGCGGGACAGCGGACCGAGTCCGCCTCTTGCCCCCTCAGGTGCAGGCGGCTTTACGCCGCCACGATCGGGCGGGACCAGCCCGCCGCTACTTCAAATTCTCCGGGATGAGGAATTCCACGAGCACCAGATCGTGCCACTCGCCACCGAGTTTGCCGTGCTTATCGTGGATACCGACTTCTCTCCAGCCCGTCGCCTCGCAGAGCTTGCGGGCCGGTTGGTTGTCCGCGATGATGCGTCCGATCAGTTTGTAGAAGCCTTTCTCGCACGCCGTATTCTGCATGGCCTTCATCAATTCCAGGGCCACGCCGTGGCCGCGCAAGCTGCGCTCGATGTAAATGGAAAGCTCGGCAATGCCATCGTAGCAATGCCGCGGGCTGTAAGGGGTAAGCGAGGTCCAGCCCATCAAGGTGTGCTTCACTTCCGCTACCAGGACCGGGTAGTTGTCAGGGCGCGCGGCCAGCCAAAGATAGCGCTCCTCCGGGTTCACGTAGGCATTTTCGAAAGTTGCCGCACGGTCCTGCACGCCCTGGTTATAGATCCGCGCAATCTCTTTGGCGTCGCCGACGCGCGCTGGCCGGATTTTGAAAGGACCACTCCACTCAGTCATGGATAACCACCACGGAAGAGGATAATTGCCGAAGCGCAATTGTATCCCGAGCAAAGGCACCTGTGAAGCTGAGATTGCGTTGTCCCCAGACCCAACCCTGCGTTAGCTGGTTGGACAAACCGCTTGACAAACCGCCGGCCACGCGTTAAATTGAAGGCGAAGAAAAGGCGAATATGCACGCGAGCGCGCTGGGCGGCAAGATTTTCGTGGGACCTGCCGGCTGGTCTTATGCGGACTGGGAAGGAATTGTGTACCCGCACCACAAGCCGCCCGGGTTTCACGAGGCCGGGTACCTTGCCCAGTACTTCGACACCATTGAAATCAATACGACGTTTTATTCACCGCCGCGTGCGGAGCTGGCAAAAGCTTGGATCAAAAGGGTCCAACACAATCCAGCCTTCAAGTTCACCGCCAAGCTCTGGAAGCGGTTCACGCACGAGCGCACCGCAGACCATCGTGACGAGAAGGTTCTCAAGGAAGGCCTGGCGCCGCTCGCGGCGGCCGGTCGGCTGGGAGCGCTGTTGCTCCAGTTCCCCTGGTCGTTCAAAAACACGCGCGAGAACCACGACTACCTGAGCGCGCTCTTTGTGCAGTTCCTGGAATATCCGCTGGTGCTGGAGGTGCGGCACGCCTCTTGGAACAAGCCGGAAATCTTCCGGTGGCTGGGGGAACTTGGGGTCGGGACCTGCAACATCGACCAGCCGGTGATTGGACGCTCCATCGCCCCCAACGACCGCGTGACGGCTCCCGTTGGCTACGTCCGCCTGCACGGCCGGAACTACGAACACTGGTTCGCGTCGAGCGAGCGTCCCGAGGAACGCTACAACTACCTCTATAGCCTGGCCGAACTCAAACCTTGGGCCGAACGCATCAAGAGCATCGCCCAGCGCACGGATACGACCTACGTAATCACGAATAACCACTACCAAGGCAAAGCGATCGCGAACGCCTTTCAATTAGTGAGCCTGATTCGCAACCGCGCCGTCAGCGTGCCGGAAACCTTGAAGGCCCACTACCCGGAACTGGAAATGATCGCCGCGCCGGAAAGCTCGGTGTCCGGACCCAGGCAGACCGACCTGCTTTTTGAGATTTCCCCTGCCGTCACGAACAATAATTGACAGTTTGGAAGCCCCGCTGCTAGCATGGAGGGTAGTGACGCATTTTGGTTTTGTAGCGCCGGGCTTTAGCCCGGCATGTGACGCCCTGCCCGCCCCGGCTCGTGCCGGGAACGGGCCGGGGAAGGGCGGCGCTACATCAAAATGAGTCACTACCGCGTGGAGGCTTGGCTTGACATCGCGGCGTCGAGTGGAGGAAGGGGTCCGGCGTTGGGCCTGAGGATGCGTGATCCGTCGCAGTGGCCTCGGAGATCGGGTACTGAGTGCCAGGTGCTGGGTTCTGGGTTTCCGATTCCGAGTCTCGAATTTCGAGTTTCTAATACAAACGCAAGAGATAATGTGACATTGCGGTGGTCGAAAGGGAACAAGTCGAACCCCCTCACTCCTGCCCCTCTCCCCCAAAGGGGGCGAGGGGGAAAGAAACTCTTGGATAGTAGCCCTCGCCCCTTGAGGGGAGAGGGTGGGCCGACTTGTCGGCCCGGGTGAGGGGTGGGACAACACCCTACCGTGATGTAACTTTACTTTCTGCGTTGGTGTTAGTTTCGATTTTCTAGTTTCGATTTTCTAGTTTCTATTTTCTAATTTCCAGTTTCCGCTTTTCCGTCCCCGTCGTCTAGCCCGGCCTAGGACATCGCCCTTTCACGGCGGTAACACGGGTTCAAATCCCGTCGGGGACGCCAAATCCTTTCAGTGGGTAGCGCGAACCCGTGTGTTTGGGTCCGCGGTTCTTTCCCCGCGATGCCAAGCAAGCCGCAGACCCGCAGCGGCGCACAGGCGGGAGGCCATCACCGGCAAGCGCGCCGGTTCGTGATTGGCAAATGCCTGCTCACCCGCGCCGACGCGAATCACTACCGTGCGAACCCGCTTCCGCTTGCGCTGTTTGCCTGATAAGCTCGGGTGTGCATGAGGTCTTCCGTTTACGTTATTGCGGGGCCGAACGGCGCCGGCAAGACCACGTTTGCGCGGGAGTTTCTGCCACACTACGCCGACTGCAAGAATTTCGTCAACGCCGACATGATCGCCCGGGGAGTGTCGCCCTTCTCGCCGGAGGCTGCGGCGTTGCGAGCCGGGAGGCTCATGCTCAATGAGATTCACTTCCTGGCCAAGCGCGGCGTGGACTTTGGCTTTGAGACGACGCTCTCGGGCCGCACGCATCTCAACCTCATCCGCGACCTCAAGAGGCGCGGGTTTGCCGTCCATCTGTTCTTTCTGTGGGTGCCGACAGTCGAGCTGGCGCTATCGAGGGTGAAAGGCCGCGTCATGAAGGGTGGCCACGATGTGCCCGCAGCAATTGTCCGACGGCGATTTGATCGCTCGATCAGCAATTTCTTCCAGCACTACCTTGCCCTAGCTGAGTCCTGGCTTCTGCTTGACAACTCCGGCGAGACGCCCGACATCATCGCCTTTAAAAAGGGCGGAAAGCTCCGTATAATGCGGAAAAAGCTCTTGGACGAGCTGATCTCGCGTTACGGACTGGGAAGGTGAACAGGTTGCGTCAAAACGTGTTGGCTCTGCCGCTCGAACGGCGTGCGCTGCTGGCGTTGAAAGCCGCGGTGAAGAAGGTCATCGCCCAGCGAACCCGTGAGGGCCTACCGGTTTACGTCTGGTCCGATGGTAAGGTTGTTGAGCTGTCAACCGGGAAGTCGCGCGCCCGTTCTCCGCACGCATCGAAACCCGTGACTCGCGCCAGGAAGGCGCGGTGATTTTTCTTGGTCCATCTACAGTCCAATAACCATTCCCGACCCTTACCAAGGGGGTTTTCGCGCGCTGTCCGTGCTGCCTGATTTCAGCAGGTTACCGAATCGAAACTCGAAATTCGAAACTTGAAACTCGGGCTGTTGGGTTCTTTTCACCGCGGTAACACGGGTTCAAATCCCGTCGGGGACGCCACTCATCCTGCAAGACTTACGGGCGATGCTTCAAGCGCTTCCGGCAATTGGGGGACTTCCGGGGGACTTTCAACCGCCTCAGCCATCAACGCCGGGGACAAGTGCTGGTAGCGAGCGGCAGTCTCCGGGCGCAGGTAATGCTCTGCCACAATCACCGTGATGTGATGCCCTTTACGACCCCAGGCGAAAGCCCTTCCCGGTATCGTCAGGAGAACCGCAAGGTAAGCCACCGAAGGGTAGGCTGCTGAGGCTCCAACATGCATTTAATTCCCCCCCACCGCTGGAGATTGATCCCGCTTGGCGGGACTGCCGACCGATCCCGCAGAGCGGGACCCGCATCTGAGGGAAGAAGCCGCAGACAACGCAGATCTGCGCTGACCGACGACTACTCGACTGTCCGGATGAAAGCAAAAGCGTGACGGCCGAACGAAAACTCGGGTTTAGGACATTGAAACTTCATAAGGCGTACAATCTCACCAACGCGGTCGCCAGACTCGAGTTTTGTCGGGAACAGATGAGTCGGCAGAGAGGAGACAAATGGACAGACGCGATTTCTGGAAGGGACTAATGGCGGCGCCGACGATTTCGTTGATGGCTGCGCAGGACTACGCCAAGAAAACCAACGGCCTGCCCCCGCTGAAGATCACGGGCGGCAAGGTGATCGCAACCAGTCCCAGCCCCATTCAGCGGTGGGTATTCCTCAAGGTGCTGACCAGCGAGCCCGGGCTGTATGGCCTTGGGTCGGCGAACGATATCTACGAGACCCAGGCTGTGATCGCGGCGCTCGAGAAGCACTTGATCCCTTGGATGATTGGCAAGGATCCGGACCGGATCGAAGACCTTTGGGCCAGCGCCAATTACCGGACGTACTTGCGGTACGGCCCCATCAACAACCAGGTGCTGGGGGCGTTCGACGAGGCGCTGTGGGACATCAAAGGTAAGCGCGCCAGCATGCCGGTCTACGATCTCCTCGGCGGCAAGACTCGGGACGCGGTGGCGTGTTACGACCACACCAGCGGCAAGACCAAGGAGGAGGCGCTGGAGGCCGTACAAAAGTCTCTCGAGAGCGGGTATCGGCATATCCGTGTGCAGTACGGCGAGGGCGGCTACGGCGGCGGCGGCTTCTACCGTCCCGGGCAGGCGAGCCGGCCGGAGGGCGGTTACAACGGCAAGGCTTTTGACGAGGAGCTTTATGTGGCGACCCTTCCGCCGGTGTTCGAGTTTCTGCGCGCCAAGCTGGGGTTCGAACCCAAACTGATCCACGATGTGCACTCGCACCTGAGCGGCGTCAACGCGGTGGAATTGGCGCGGCGGCTGAACCCCTACCAGATGTTCTTTGTGGAAGACATCCTGGCGCCGGAGCAGCTCGCGTGGTACCGGAACATACGGCAGGTGTGCTCGACACCCCAGGCCGTGGGAGAATTGTTCACGCACCCGTTGGAGTATGTGCCGTTGATCACCGAGCGGCTGATTGATTTCGCGCGCTGCCGGGTATCCTCGATCGGCGGAATCACTCCCGCCAAGAAGGTGGCCACGCTTTGCGAAATGTTCGGCGTGCGCACGGCCTTTCAGGAAGGTGGCGATAACGATCCGGTGGGTCAATTGGCGGCCTATCATGTCGACCTCTCAACCCTGGCCTTTGGGATTCAAGAAGAGGACCACTTTCTGCCGCTCGTTTACGAGATGCTGCCGGGCTGCCCGGAAATTCGCAAGGGCTATCTGTACGGCAGCGGAAAGCCCGGATTGGGAATCGACATCAATGAAGAGATCGCCGCGAAATTCCCGCTGCCGGACGTTCCTCTCGGAGGCGCGTACGGGACGGATCGCGCCGTGGATGGGTCGGTCGTTCGGCCCTGAGTGGGCCCCGTTTCGTATTTGACCGGACTGTTCTCGCCCGTCGCTCCTTTCCGGTCACAAGGTGAATGGACCCGGTCAGCACCCGCCTGCGGCTGTGCCGCTGCAAGCAGGCCCAATTCCGCGACCCCCTCAAGACCCTCGACAACTTCGCTTTCACTTTCAACAAAAAGATGAACCGCAGCTTGGTCTTCGAGCTGGCCACCGGCGCCTTCATCGCCCGGCATGAGGACGCCCTGTTCTCGGTCCGCCCGGGGCCGGCAAGAGTCACTTGGCCCAAGCGATCGGCCAGGCGGCCATCCAGCAGGGTTACCGCGTCCTCTGCCGTGAAACCCCTGCGCTGCTCGATGAACTGGCCGAAGCGGCCCTGGACGGTGAGCGCAACATTACCTGGAGTCCTTGGTCACCGTGCCGCTGCTCATCATCGACGATTTCGGCATGCGCAACCTGCCCCTGACCGCAGCCGAAGAACTCCTGGAGGTCATCGTGCGGCGCTACGAACGGGTTCCGCATGACGGGATGACCTCGAACCGCCCTGTGGAAGACTGGGGTAAGTTGTTGGGCGATGCGGCCGCCGTCAGTCCGTCGGCTGACGGGCTCGACCGCCTCCTGCACCACGGGCACGTGCTGAAGTGCGGTCCCCGAAGCTGGCAAACTAAAACGGAGTTGCCGACAGAGCCCTCGGCAGGGTAAAAGAAGCTAGTCCTGGACGGCCTCCGTTGGCCGGTTTTGACCCGACCACCCTTGGCCGGTTCTGAGGTGATCATCGAGGTATGGGGCTCCGGCGGCAGTTTGAAAATCGCCCAACTTGGCGTGCCGGACTGCCGACCGCCCACTGCCGACTGCCTACTTTCCTGTTTGGCTCCGGCTGGTCCGAGTTAGGAGAATCAGTCCTTTCATCCGAGGGTTCGAAAGGGTTCAATAAGGAAGGAACACCCGGTTCAGCCAACCTCTTTGGCTGCTTCGTCCGGCAGAATCAACCTGACCACCCTACGTTGTGCCTCGCGCTTCGCCTTGGTTATCGCCTGCGTGCAAACGTCGGCGGTCACCTTGTAATTGGCGTGACGCAGCAACTCCTGGATGGTCTTGATGTCCTCGCCGTTCGCCTTGCGGCTCGCGCTTCGGAGCCGTGGTCGCGGACACTGTCTCTTCATCACCGCCAACTGCTGGCGCAGGGCGAGATTCTCCAAAGCCAACTCCCGGCCGCCGCGATGTGCCGAAAGAAGAATGCGTATCAGCGAACACAGGACAGTAAACATGCAGAGGAATATCCAAAGTCGGCCACGGGAAAGTCAACTATTATCAGTCAGATGTGATTTTGGCGATGCACAGGGTATGGAGCAAGGGACGGGGATCGAACCCGCGACGCCCGGCTTATCGGACTTATAGGCCGGATGCATGGGGTCGTGGTAGTAGAGGATCCGGCGAGTTGAGGCGGCTGTCGTCTTTTCTTCGCGGCGCGGGCTGATCCAATAACCGATGAGAAACGACACGACTACCAGCAGAACCGGAACCATAGAGTATGATGGTATTCTCACGGCGGATAAGAAGTTCATTGGCACCGAGGCTCCCGGATTTGGCGCTAAACCGATGTAGCCACCTTACATCGCACGGACTACCCACAGCAGCCTAGCACCAGCCTCTTGCCAAGAAAAAGCCCCACGGTAACCCGCGGGGCTTGGCAAACCCCGGCGCCCCGCACGGAGCGCCGGGGTGATTCACGCTGTAGTCTTTCACCAATGAGCCCCGCGGTGGGCTGAGCGTGTTTAGGTGACCACCAGCGGACGCATCATGTCGTGCTCTTCGTGCTCGAGAATGTGGCAGTGCCACACGTACTCGTGCCCGCCCGTCCTCGGGCTTGAAGGAACGGTGAACGGGACAGAGGGCAGGGTGAACTGCATGATGACCCTGGTGACTTCACCTGGATTCATCTTGACGGTTTCCTTCCAGCCCAGCTCGGTCGCCGGAGGCGGCACGGGCGGGCCGAGGAACCTCGGGACACCGCCATACTGAGACACCTTGAACGGCTGACGGTTCAGGACCTGAACGTTGACCAGGTGGAAGTGGATCGGGTGGGTGTCGCCGGTGAGGTTGGCTATTTCCCAAATCTCGATCGTGCCCGCCCGTGGGGTTTCCGTCGCTGGATCAAGGTAGCCCCTGCCGAACGTACCCTTGACCAGAGGGACGTTCGTGCCCTCCAACTGAATGAGGCGGCCGTAGACGTCGAAGGTTTCATTCAGCGTGAGCTGCCTTGTCGTGATGCCGGCCTGAGGAGTCGGGATGCCGTTCACGATTGGAGCCAGGAAGGGGTCGATGCCAGGCCGCATATCGGTTGTAAGTGGGATGTCGGGCGCACCCGGCGATGTAACGGTTGTGCCCACGTCGAACCGCATGATCTCCCGGGTGTTGGGCCCCTGGCCCGCCGGCGTCAGGGCATTGACCGGGTTCCCCTTGACGTTGAAGCCAGGGAAGTAGTCGTTCCGAGGATCTCCGACCGGGTACGGTGCGGGGGCGTCGTTATAGAGGATGATGCTCTTGCCCGCAAAGGCGGTGAAGTCCACGAGGACGTCCCAGCGCTCTGCCAGGCCGGTGATGAGGCTACCGGTGAGCGTCAAAGGATTGAAGGGCACGTTCGACGGGACATCGACCGGATTCTGCAGGAATCCGCCTTCAGTACCGAGCACGCGGAAGGTGGGGCCGGGAGCATTCGTCGGATTGCCCAAAGCGTTGAGGGTGATCCCGTTCGCGTTGGCAGCGGTGCTGTCGGCGACGTACAGTTGGAGATTCAGAAACCGGGCATTGCAGGCGTTGAGAACGCGAAGACGGTACCGCTTTGGCTCCACTGCGACCTTCGGGCACACAGTGCCGCTGGCGAGCATGGTGTCGCCGAAGAATTCAGGAACCACAGAGGGGTCGGGCAGGACAAGCTTGCCATTTCCGCCCACCTTCCATCTGTTCTTCTCATACACGTGTGCGTACCAGAGGCTGCCCGTGGTCGTCGGTCCAGGCCACGTAGGATCGAGTGTCAGAATATTCGCAGCATTGACGAAGATCTTGTCCTGGATAATGATCGGGATCTCGGCTGATGGTACCGGGTCGCCGGTGACCGGGGCCTCAATGCGAGGCAAGCCCAAGCCAAGCTCGAAGGCGTCGCGGATGACGTAAGCCGTGGCAACCCCGGCATATGCGTTGACGCGTGTGATCCCGATTGCATGGTCGTGGTACCAGACTAGTCGGGCGCTCTGGTTGTTGGGATAGTAATATTCGGCTTCGTTGAGAGCAGCACCCGGATTGAGCACTTGATTGTTCAGGAAGCTCAAGCCGTGCGTCCCATCTGGCGCCCACCAGTCAAACGGGCCACCGTCACTGATCCAGGGAACAAGCCCGCCGTGGAGGTGCACTGCGAGGCGGTTCTTGGCCTGATTTGCCCCCATGATGGTCGTGTCCACCGGGATGGGGTGGGTAGCAGGGAGCCTGTTCCTGAATGTAATTTGAATCGGCGATCCCTTTTGGGCCACGATGATGCCCCCGAGGTGTCTCGGCGTGGTAGGGCCGGCAACATAATAAGCGTTGGGAGCGTAGCCCCAGAGTGTGGTGGGGCCCAGTGCCGAATGGAGCGTGTCCTGAAACTGGTCGATGTTGATGGTGTAGTGCAAAGCGCCCGTGGCAGGGGCCACACCGTCGGAGGCCGCTACGCCGATTTGCGTTGCAAGTGATACGGCGTCGCTCCCCCGCAGGTTTTCGGTGAATAGTGTCAGCCCCAGTCCGGAGCTCTGGTAAAAGGCGTAGGCGCTGCGCTCGGCGAATTTCGCCATCGCGAGCCCCGCGCCCGCCATAGCGGAAGCTTTGATGAAATCTCGTCTTGTTACTTTCATTGCCTGACCCCTTTTTGCGATTCTCGAATTCCTGTGCTGCGTTCAAGCCCGGAATCATCCGGGCTTCGATTCCCTTTGGCCTTTCGAGTCTGATTGAGTTTGAGCCGGAGAGTCGAGCCACCTCCCTTCTTCGGCTGAAGTCAGCTTAACCAAGGGAAGGAAGGCGCGCGCTCCAGCCGAAAGAGCATCAGACCACCGGCCCCGTCTTCGCTTGCACGAACTGGTAGTGGAGAATCCTGGCGGCGAGACCCGGCCGAGCATCTAAGGTGGCAGGTAGCACCATGCGCACAATCTCTCCTTGGCATACGATCTCGGCCAAAGTCTCGCCGCCGGTCCCCACAAGTACTTCGAAACTCATCTCGACTTGGCTAGCCACCTCCATCAACCAATCGCCCCAGAAGAACACACCCGTATGGCTGATGTCCTCTGTGCGACCTTTATGCCACGTGGTTTCGCTGGTCGCGCGGTAGCGGAGAGGCAGTGCAATGGCATATCGCTGGTGGCGCGGTGGGGCGTAATTGAACAAGTCACCTTCGCCCATGGCGAGCAACCATTCCAGCGCTGTGGGAACACCATCGACCATTAGCTAGCTCTGACTGAATATTTGGCTACCAGATAACACAACCTAGCGCCGCACAAGGAATCTGCCAATTCCCCAGGGGTGGGAGCAAACTACGACTTTCGTCGTAGGTCAAAAAGTCGCATGCATCCCTCACGCCCGCGTAAGAAGGTGGAAGTTGGCCTGAAAAAACTCATCGTCGCCCCACCGGAAATTTTTGCGGGATCGACAGCTTGCTCGAACTCGTCCAGCGGCCGGTAGCCGAGTGCAGGCGGCAACGATTATCGTACTGCTCGATGAACGCCTCGATGTTTGTGCGCCGGTGATCGAGATCCCGATAATCGTGGGCGTAGATCTCTTCCCGTTTGCGCGTTTTCAGAAGACTCTCGCCACTGGCGTTGTCATAGGGGTTCGCTGGCCGGCTCATGCTCGGAATCATCCGGTGCTTCTGTAGGACCTTCACGTATTCGCCGCAGGCGTCCGGCATGCCGCGATGTGCCGAAAGAAGAATGCGTATCAGCGAACACATGACAGTAAGCAGGCAGAGGAATATCCAAACTCGGCAGCGGGAAAGTCAATTATTATCAGTCAGATGTGATTTTGGCGATGCACAGGGATTGGAGCAAGGGACGGGGATCGAACCCGCGACGGCTGGCTTAGGAAATTGAGCGCAGGTTGAAGAATAAGAATGCGCTCTCTTCGCCATAGATTTTTCACACAAGAGAATCTGTTGTGTTCAACAATCTGCACGATGGTCACTACCCTTCTTGCCAGGTCTCAAAAGACAACTTGACTATCCGTTCGCCGGGAGTAAGATAGTCACACCCTGCCATTGTGCGCAGGTGAGCGGGAGGGGAGCCCCTCGCGAGGCGCTGATTGTCATCCACCCCCTCCTAGCGATCGGGGTTAACGGACCCAAGGGAGAAAAAGCGCTGAGTCCAGCGGCGCCAGGGAGTGCAGTAAGGGGTGGAGACGTGCCTCAGCTCACACCCCGGACTCGCGGAGGACTTCGCATCTTGGAAGCGAAACAGCTTGCGCTCGACTTCGCCTTACATTCTGCCCTGCCCCACCGTGGACTGCTCCATTCACCACCACGGGCTCTGCGATTGAATCTTAACTGCGTAGGGTGAACAAATGACCCAGAACCGTAGAAAACTCAACCAGCCTGCCTCAGGTTTGACGAAATGTCTTACGGGGATCCCCGGCTTGGACGAGATCACCAACGGCGGCCTCCCCGAAGGCCGGCCGACCCTGCTTTGTGGCGGTGCCGGGTGCGGCAAGACGCTGCTGGCGACCGAATTCCTGGTGCGTGGGGCGGTGCAATATGGCCAACCCGGCGTCTACATGGGATTCGAGGAGACCTCGGAAGATTTGACCAAGAACGTGGCTTCGCTGGGCTTCGCCCTGAACGAGTTGGTGGCCAAGAAAAAAATAGCGTTGGATTACGTCTCCATCGAACGGAGCGAGATTGAAGAGACGGGTGCGTACGACCTGGAAGGTTTGTTCATCCGATTGAATCACGCGATCGATTCCATCAGCGCCAAGCGCGTGGTGGTGGATACGATCGAAGCCCTGTTCGCCGGCTTGTCGAACGTGGGAATCCTCCGCGCCGAACTGCGTCGCCTTTTTCGTTGGCTGAAGGAGAAAAGCGTCACCACGATCGTCACCGCTGAGCGTGGCGACGGGACACTGACGCGCCACGGCCTGGAAGAATACGTCTCCGACTGTGTGATCTTCCTTGACCATCGAGTGACCGAACAGGTGGCTACGCGGCGTTTACGCATCATCAAATACCGCGGGTCCAGCCATGGCCACAATGAGTATCCGTTCTTGATTGATGAGGACGGCATTTCGGTGCTGCCCGTCACGTCGATCAAATTGGAGAACACCGCCTCCGCCGTGCGCATCCCGACCGGGATCCCTCAACTCGATGACATGCTAGGCGGCAAAGGCTACTACCGCGGCAGCAGCGTGCTGGTCTCGGGGGCCGCGGGCACGGGAAAGACCACCATGGCTGCCAGCTTTGTGGACGCCGCTTGCCGCCGAGGCGAACGTTGCCTTTTTGTCGCTTCGGAGGAATCCAGCAGCCAGATCCTGCGCAACATGCGATCGGTTAATATCGATCTGGGGCATTGGGTAGACAAGGACCTGCTGCGCTTCCATGGCGCCCGTCCGGCCACCTTGGGCCTCGAATTGTTTCTGGTGACGGTGTACAAGTGGGTCACCGCATTCAAGCCTCATGTCGTGATCCTCGACCCCATCAGCGACCTCGTGAGCGTGGGAGCTCTTGCCGAAGTCAAGGGCATGCTGGCACGCTTAATTGATTTCTTGAAAATGCATCAGATAACCGCCCTGTGTACGAGTTTGACTTCGGGCGATGGTCCCGCCGAGACAACCGGAGTCAATGTCTCCTCGTTGCTCGATACCTGGTTGCTGTTGCGGAACTGGGAATCCTCGGGGGAGCGTAACCGCGGGCTTTACATTCTGAAGTCGCGGGGCATGGCGCACTCCAACCAAATCCGTGAGTTTGTTCTCACCGATCAGGGCGTCAAGCTAAGGGAGGTGTATCTCGGTCCCAGCGGTGTGCTGACGGGTTCGGCGCGCGCGGCGCTCGAGACCCAGGAGAGAGCCGCGGCGCAGGCCGCTCAGGACGAGATTGAACGCAAGCAAAGGACCTTGCAATACAAACGGAAAGCGCTCCAAGCCAAGATTGCGAATCTTCAGGCGGAATTTGACGCCGAGGCTCAGGAGTCGAAAGGCACCGTCACCTTCGAAAAAAAGCAGGAAGAAGACAAATTGCATGACCGCGCCGAAATGGCCAAACGTCGCGGAATCAATCAGTCCAAGGGGCAAAAGAATGAAAGCATCCCACAGCCTGCCAAAACGGAAAGCTGCCGCGGTGATGTATGAGCTGCGGCTTTACGTGGCCGGGCAAACGCCACGGTCCCTGGTCGCTTTGTCCAATCTCAAGACGCTCTGCGAAGAGCACCTGGCGGGTAAGTACCGAATCGAAGTAGTTGACTTGTTGCAGAACCCACAGCTCGCGCGTGGTGACCAGATTGTCGCCATACCGACCTTGGTCCGCCGTCTTCCGCCGCCGATCAAGAAAATCATTGGCGATCTCTCGAACACCGAGCGGGTGTTGATGGGCCTCAACTTGGTCCGGTCTGCTTGTAGGGGCGATGCTGGCATCGCCCAAGGCGGGGCAAGATCCGCTCCTATCGCAGTGAAGAGGAGAACGAACGGAGATCCAAGCCATGGTCCCAACACCAAAAAAAGCCGCCGTCGCAGCCCAAAGGCACTCCCAAGCCCGGAAAGAACGATACCTGCTCCGCCTCTACGTGACCGGGCTGACTCCGAACTCTACACGGGCCATCGCGAATATCAAAGCCATCTGCGAAACACACTTGGCGGGCCGTTTTGACCTGGAAGTCATCGACATCTATCAGCGCCCGCAACTGGCAAAGGGCGAGCAGATTATTGCCGCGCCGACGCTCATCAAGAAACTACCCCTCCCGCTGCGCCGGCTGGTGGGCGATCTCTCGAAGGTAGACCGCGTTCTTCTGGGTCTGGACCTTCGTACCATACCCCAATCCAATCCCGCACGCCGCGGCCCGCGCGGGGTCGCGACTTAGCGGAAGAGTAACGCGATGCGAGAAAAATCCAAAACTACAAAAGCATTGGTCCGGGAAATTGAAGGTCTTCGTCTGCGGCTGGACGAGGCCGAGCAAGTGTTGCACGGCATCCAGGCCGGAGAGGTGGATGCCTTGGTGGTGTCGGAGCCCGCGGGTGAGAAGGTTTACACGCTCGAAGGCGCGGAACACCCCTATCGGGTGCTGGTCGAGGCCATGAACGAAGGCGCGCTCACCTTGACGCCGGACGCCACCATCTTTTACTGCAACACTCGCTTTGCCGAGATGGTAAAGGCCCCGCTCGAGAAAATTACGAGCGGATCACTGGATCGGTTCGTGGCCCAGGCCGATAGGCAGAAGCTTTCGAGAATCATCGAGGAAAGCTGTGAAGAAAGACGAACGGCGGAATTCAACCTCAAAGCAGTGGACGGAACAGTCGTTCCTTCCCATTTCTCCTTCGTTCCTCTGAGACTGTACGACAAACAGAACGTCTGTGTCGTGGTCACAGACTTGACCAAGGTCATCGCCAGCCGGGAAACACGGCTGCATCTTGCCGCGATTGTTGAATCATCAGACGATGCCATTATCAGTACCACCGCGCACCGCATCATCCTGTCCTGGAATGCCGGCGCCGAGCGACTCTTTGGCTACAGCGCCGCCGAGGCCACAGGCCAGTCGATAGCCATCCTTGTCCCCCCCGACCGCTCCCGTGAAATTGCGCTCGTGGAGAAACGGATCAAGCGAATAAAGGTCGCCGAGCACCTCGAGACCGTCAGGGTGCGGAAAGACGGGAAACGGATTGATGTGTCCCTGTCCATTTCACCCGTGAAGGATCCCATAGGTCGTATCGTCGGAACCTCGAGCATATTTTGTGACATCACCGAGCGCAAGCGGGCGGAGGAGGAATTACGTCGGCTCAACCGGGCGCTGCGTACGATCAGTGAATGTAACGAGGCCGTAGTGCGCGCCCGGGAAGAGTCGGAATTGCTGCAAGAAATCTGCCGGATTCTGGTGCAAGAGGGCGGATATCGGCTGGCCTGGGTAGGCTTCGCCGAGCAGGATGAAGCGAAAACTGTCCGCCCGGCGGCCTACGCGGGGGTCGAAGAAGGCTATCTAGAAACCTTGAAGATTACGTGGGCGGACACCGAGCGAGGTCGCGGCCCCACGGGCACCGCCATCCGCACGGGCCAACCTTCGGTGTGCAGGAACATGCTGGAAGATCCTAATTTTGCCCCTTGGCGAGAGGAAGCGGTCCGACGGGGCTACGCTTCCTCCATCTCGTTGCCTCTAGCCCTGGATGGCCAGCCCGCCGGGGCTTTGACACTTTACTCCCAGACTGCGGACGCCTTCGATACCGAAGAAACCCAGTTGCTGATTGAGTTGGCTGACAACCTTGCGTACGGCATCCAGACGCTGCGTACGCGCGCCGAGCGCGTGCGCTCCCAAGAGGCGTTGCGCCGGGCGAACGCCTACAACCGCAGCTTGATTGAAGCCAGCCTCGACCCGCTGGTGACCATCAGCCCGCAAGGCAAGATCACCGATGTCAACCGCGCCACGGAGCGGGTTACCGGTTCTTCCCGGGGGGAACTGATCGGCACGGATGTCTCCGATTACTTCACCGACCCGGAGAAGGCCCGCGCGGGGTATCAGCAAGTGTTCCGCGCAGGCTGGGTGCAGGACTACGAGCTGGAGGTTCAGCATCGCGACGGTCACGTAACACCTGTGGTGTATAACGCTTCTGTGTATCGCGACGAGGCCGGACAGGAAATCGGAGTGTTTGCGGCAGCTCGTGATATTACCGAGCGCAAGCGGATGGAAGAGGAACTGCGTCAACTCTCCGGCCACCTGCTCGAAGCCCAAGACGAAGAACGCCGGCGAATTGCCCGGGAGCTGCACGACAGCACGTCCCAGAACCTGGCCGCCATCGCACTTAACCTGGGCTTGATCAAGGAATCAGACTCGACGGATGAGGAACGCCGGAAATGCCTTGAGGAGAGCATTTCCCTGACTGAGCTAAGTCTCAATGAAATTCGAAACCTTTCTTATCTGTTGCATCCTCCCTTGCTCGACGAGATGGGTTTGTCCTCCGCGCTGGAATACTACGTGGACGGCTTCAGCCGGCGAAGCGGGATTTCCGTCGCCCTGGAGATATCGCCCGAACTGGGCCGATTGCCGAAGGATGCGGAGAGGACGCTGTTTCGAGTCGTGCAGGAAAGCCTGACCAACATGCTCCGCCACGCCGGAAGCTCGACCGCCAGGATCGCCATCGCGCGAAATCCCGAAGGAGTCGTGCTGGAAGTGGCGGACAGGGGACATGGAATCCTGACTTCCTCCGCCGACAAGCCGGGGGGCACGCCGGCGAGGTCGGGAGTAGGTATCCCCGGCATGCGAGAACGGGTAAGATTGCTTGGGGGGAGGCTGGAAATTGATAGCGGCGCCCAAGGAACGACTGTTCGCGCGACATTACCCTTTCCTGAGAGTGGATCATGAAGGACCTTCGCATACTAGTGGTTGACGACCATGAAATGGTTCGCCGGGGGCTGCGCACGTTGCTGGAAGCACACCCGGGTTGGAAAGTCGTGGGAGAAGCGGTCAACGGCCGGGACGCCGTCGAAATGGTGAAGCAGTTAAAGCCGGACGTGGTTGTAATGGACATCAGTATGCCGGAGATGAACGGTTTCGAAGCCACACGCCGCATCCAGGAGACGGCTCCCCAAACCGCAGTGCTCATCTACACCATGCATAAGTCGGAACAGATGGCGCGGGAGGCGGTGAAAGCGGGAGCACGAGGCTACGTGCTGAAGTCCGACGGGAGCAATGACTTGATCACGGCCGTGGAGGGGCTGTCGAGGCATGAGACTTTCTTTTCGGCCGGCCCAGGGAACACATCCTCGAAGGCTGCCTGAAAGCCGGTGGGTGGGATCGTGAGACCGCGCCGCCCGATATGAATGGCGACCTGGAATCGCCAAAGAACGATTCGCTTCATTGTGGGGAGAACTCGTGATCCACTGTTTGCCGAACCCAGGGACAGGCAAGGGAGCCTCGATCGCATATAACTTGCATGGATAAGACCTCTCAGGTTGTTCGCATCCTGATTGCCGACGACCATCAAATCTATCGGATTGGTTTGCGCCGGGTGCTGGAGGCCGAGCCGGGATTCCGGCTGGTAGGCGAAGCCGCCGACGGTGAGCAGGCCGTACAGTTGGCCAGGCAACTCAAACCGGAAATCCTTTTGTTGGACCTCGCCATGCCCCGCCGGACAGGCATCGAAACCTTGCGCGAGTTAGCAGCCGCTTCCGTCCCCGTGCGCACCATCGTGCTGGCGGCTGCCATCGAGGCCGCCCAGGTCGTCGAGGCACTTCAGCTTGGAGCGCGTGGCGTCCTCCTGAAAAGTGTGGGGGTCGCGCAGTTGCTGATCAAGAGCATCCACGCCGTCATGGCGGGCCAGTACTGGGTCGGTCACGAAAGCGTTTCGGACTTGGTGAAAGCCCTCCGCGAGCTCCTGCCGCAAACGTTGGAGGGGGCACAGAAGAAGACCTTTGGCCTCACGCCGCGCGAACTCGTGATCGTCTCAAAAATAATCGTCGGCTACACCAACAAGGACATAGCCCAGGAACTCGCGATCAGCGAAGAAACCGTGAAGCGTCACCTGACCAACATCTTCGATAAGTTGGGTGTGTCGAATCGCCTGGAACTCGCCCTTTTTGCCCTCAAGCACCAGCTCGTCGGCAACCTTTAGTCTTAGACCCCCTCGATTCACACCTGGCTCTCCTAACACAAACGCAGAAAGTAGAGTTACATCACGGAAGGGCGTTGTCCCACCCCTCACCCGTCCGTCAGTTGACGGACACCCTCTCCCCTCAAGGGGCGAGGGCTACTATCCAAGAGTTCCTTTCCCCCTCGCCCCCTTGGGGGGAGAGGGGCAGGAGTGAGGGGGTTCGACTTGTTCCCTTTCGACCACCGCAATGTCACATTATTTCTTGCGTTTGTATTGGTCCGCCGTTCCGGCAAAAACGCCTCTGCATATTTCCGGCTTAACGGTTGACGACCATCAAAAAGCAGGGACGGTCCAGACCTTGCGGACATTTCATCCTACGACCTTCGTGGTAGTTTTCTCCCACCTCTGAGGGATTGGCATATCTCCTGGCTCGCGTAAGCTCATCTTGCGAGGTAGCCCCGTTCTCAAATCTAACGAGTGCTTGGCGGAAGCCCGCTGGCGTCCGCGTGGATCGAAGGAAATGGAGAAGAATACTCGCACCCAGCCACATCCACCGCGCGCCCAGCGATTCGATTTTCAACTGCCATTGCGCTACCGCGCGAGTGGTGAAACGGCATGGCAGGAGGGCCGCACCGAGAACATCAGTCGGACGGGCGTGCTCTTCTGGGTCGGCCGGTCGATGGAAGCGCATACCCCAGTCGAGATCAGTTTCGAAATGCCGGTAGAGGTTGGCGGCGAGAGAGGGGCCGAGGTCGTCTGCCAAGGGGAGATTGTGCGCACGGTGCTGCCTGCAACCACGGATGCTCAGCCCGCTCTCGCCGCCAGGATTCTGGAATACCAATTTATTCGGGGGCAGAAGAGGTGCGCGGTTTGATGTCCAACGTCTGCACGTTGGTTAGTGCGCGGGTCTCGGCCTTCCCGCTAGCTTCGGGGCGTGCTCTGCCCTATGGCGCTCCAACCCGATTGAAAACGAACATGTGAACTAAACGCGAGACAAGGGATGCTCAAAATGAAAAGGAGACTGAACATGGAAAGACGCAAAAACTTAACGCTCTTGCGTCTGGTACTGGTGCTAGCTGCCGTTTTCTGGCTGGCTGGCCAGTGCCTGGCGCAAATGCAAGGAGGCGGGAAATCACCCGCCCAAACCGGCACGTATCGCTCTCCTCAGAACCCGTATTTGAAAATGAGGAGCATGACAAATGCTCAGCGGAAGGCCGCAGCAGCGCGTAACGCCGCGCGTCTGGCGGCCGCTGGTAGAAATAAACAGGGCAAATCTCAAGGGGAGGTGACGAGATGAAAAAGCTACTTTGGATCCCCTTGCTACTGATCTTTAACGGGCTGGCGTTTGGCCAGAACTACAACGTGCCCCCGTGCACGGGGGCTATTGGGCCGACCTGCACAGATTACTTCGGCGTCGCCAACTACGCCAATAGCCCGCTCCCGGTGGGTGCCGTCGGGAGCATCACGGTTGTGACCGGAGGCAGTGGTTATGTCGCTCCGGTTGTCACCATTACGGATTTCTACAACACACCCGGAGCCGGGGGCGCTACAGCAGGTACACCAGTGGTTGACCCACTAACTGGCGCCATTACGAGCATCCCGGTTGGGAGCCCAGGCAGCGGTTACATGGCTCCTGTTGTCACCATTACAGATGTTGCCGGGACAGGCGCTATAGTTTACGCAACCCTAAACGTTACTACCGTCGCCGGAACCGGCATGAGGAAGTTTGTTGACACACTGACATTACCGCTAGCAGGTCTGCCACTTGCCGTTCCGGACACCATCACCTACCCGGGATCTGACTATTACGAAATCGCGCTAACGCAGTACACCCAGAAGATGCATACCGACCTGCCCCTTACGACATTGCGGGGTTATGTGCAGACCAACCTAGGTACGGACAACACCGTTGGCAGTCCCACTTTTGGGACAAACGTAGTGCCACCACCGGCGCAGTCCTATCTGGGACCGGTGATCCTTGCCCAGAAGAACCGGCCGGTGCGCGTCAAGTTCACCAACCGGCTTGGACTCGGCGCCCTTGGCGACCTCTTCATCCCCGTGGACACCACCTACATGGGAGCTGGGGCTGCCTACACGGAGAACCGCGCCACTCTACATCTCCATGGCGGCAACACTCCCTGGATCAGCGATGGGACACCCCACCAGTGGGTTACGCCGGTGGGAGAAACGGCCCCCCTCCTCAAGGGCGACAGTTTCCAGAACGTCCCTGACATGGTGGCGGGCCCCAACTGCGCCGCCACAAATCCCGCGGTGTGCGTCACACCGAGCCCGAGCACGGGCCCGAGCGATGGGGTCGCGACGTTCTACTGGACCAACCAGCAGGGCGGGCGGTTGATGTTCTATCACGACCACGCTTTCGGCATCACCCGCCTCAACGTCTATGTCGGCGAGGCTGCGGGTTACCTGTTAGTTGACCCTGCGGAAGAAGACGCGCTGGCTGCTGCGACCGTTCCTGGAACGATTTCCAGTGCCGGGGCCGATTTAGCACACCTTATTCCCCTGGTCATCCAGGATAAGAGCTTCGTGCCCGGCCCCGACCAACTGCTCGGCGAGGATCCTACCTGGACCTCCACACACGGCGGGGGAACAGCAGCGGGCAATCTCTGGTTCCCCCACGTTTACATGACGAACCAGAACCCCGCGGACCTCGGGGGGGCGAACGCGTTTGGTCGGTGGGACTATGGTCCGTGGTTTTTCCCGCCGCAAACGAGTTTGACAGCCGCACAAGGCGGGGCGCTCACGGTCCCCTGCACATCCTCTGCATTTCCGAATCAGACGGTGCAGTGCCCCATAATACTCAACCCATCCGGTACGCCGGAATCCTTCATGGACACGCCCATGGTCAACGGCGTTGCCTACCCTGTCCTCCATGTGGCGCCCGCAGCCTACCGGTTCAAAATCCTGAGTGCCGGCAATGACCGTACTTTCAACCTGTCGCTGTGGAAGGCCTTCGACGCTGCTACCAATCTACCATGCGCCGGGGTTCCGGCAACGCCAGCGCCGGGGTCGACGGCGCCGTCCACATGCACGGAAGTCAAGATGGTTCCTTTTAACTCAAGCCAAAACCTCATCACACCCTTCCCTACGTGGTGGTATACCGTTGTACCCAACGGGTTCACCTTTGATGACCGCGCTGGTGGTGTGCCGGATCCCACTTACATGGGCCCGCCGTTTATCCAGATCGGCACGGAAGGCGGGCTGTTGCCGGCGCCCGCGGTGGTCCGGCCCCAGCCGATCAACTATGTTTACAACCGCAGAGACATCACGGTCGGGAACGTCAACGAGCATGCGCTCTTGCTAGGGCCGGCGGAGCGGGCAGACGTCATCGTTGACTTTTCCGCGTATGCCGGTAAAACACTGACTCTCTATAACGACGGGCCTGCGCCCGTTCCGGCGTCTGACCCGCGCCTCGACTACTTCACGGGCGGCCCGGACCAGGTGGATACGGGCGGCGCGCCCTCGACGCTGCCAGGCTACGGTCCCAACACCCGCACCATCATGCAAATCGTTGTGGACCAAACCGCGCCCAACACCGTCCCGTTCAGTCTGGCCGCGTTGCAAGGAGCGTTGCCGGACATCTTCGCCGCGACTCAGCCCGTGCCCATCGTTCCCGAACCAACTTACCCAGTTGCCTCTGGTGGGAACTCGGCAACCGCTACCTATGCGGGAATCTCAGACAACACCATAACCTACACCCCGGTCGGCGCAACGGCACCGGTAACGATCAACTACGGGCAGAAGGCCATCCAGGAGCTCTTTACGCTTGATTATGGCCGGATGAATGCCACCCTGGGGGTCGAGATGCCGCTGACCAATTTCCTGACCCAGACAACGATCCCCTACGGTTACAATGATCCTCCCACGGAGATCATCCAAGACGCTCAGATTGCAGGAGTCCAGCCCCAGTTGTGGAAGATCACGCATAACGGTGTGGACACGCATTTCATCCACTTCCACCTGTTCAACGTCCAGGTGATTAACCGGGTGGGCTGGGACGGGGCTAAAAGACCACCCGACGCGAACGAGTTGGGCTGGAAGGACACCGTCCGGATGAACCCGTTGGAAGACATCGTTGTCGCGTTGCAGCCTTTGAGCCAAACGCTCCCGTTCCCGATTCCCGACAGCATTCGGCTGATGGACGTAACCGGGGGGGGCACCTTCACAGGCGTAGACCCCAATAACCTCCCAGTTACCATCCTAAATAATCCGGTCAACTTTGGCTGGGAGTACGTTTGGCACTGCCACATTCTCGGCCATGAAGAGAACGACATGATGCGGCCGATTATCTTCCAGGTGGCGCCGCCAGCGCCCTCGAATCTGGTCGCCGCTGCGGCTCCTGGAAATAAAGTGGCTTTGACCTGGACGGACAACTCCGCCAGCGAGACCGCCTTCATTCTCCAGAGGGCAGAGGATTCTGCCTTCACGCTCAATCTAGCTACAATCCCGGTTGGACCGAGCACTCCGAACACTGCATACGGAGGGACCCTAACGTACACCGACGCGCCGGTTCCAGCCAACGCCCAGTACTTCTACAGGGTGCAAGCTTTCGACGACTTCACCCCGACCAATCCGCTTCCGGCCCCCTGGCAGGCGGTGCCCCTCGCCTCTGCTTGGTCCAATACGGCCTCGATCGCCCCTGTCCCAATAGCGAGTGTGTCGCCAACATCGCTAACCTTCGCGGCCCAGTTGGTGGGAACTACCAGCCCAGTTCAGACGGTGACGCTGTCCAATAGCGGGGGCGTAGCGCTGGTGATCAGCACCATCGGGGTTACGGGCACGAACGCTGCTGACTACCTCCCCTTGCCGACCTCAGCGAACCCCTGCCCGATCGGCGGCACGGGCCTGGCAACAGGCGCGAGCTGCACGATCGATGTGCAATTCAAGCCGGCAGCGGTGGGCGCAAGTGCTGCGTCGCTGACCATCAACAGCAACGATCCAGTGCATCCAACGTTGACGGTCGCGCTGAGCGGCACGGGTGCCCTTCCGATCGCCGGTGTATCGCCATTAACGCTAACGTTCGGGCCCCTGTTGGTCGGACAGACCAGCCCAGCTCAGACGGTGACGCTGTCCAACACGGGCGGTGTGGCATTGACGATCAGCAGCGTCAGCACTAGCCCCACCGCGAACTTCGCCCAGACGAACACGTGCGGTGCGACGTTCCCGGCGACCCTGGCAGCAAACTCGAGTTGCGCGATCAGCGTGACGTTCACGGCGACCAGCGCCATCACACCAGTGCCTGGGACGCTGACCATCACGGACAACAGCAACGGCGCAACCATACCACCCGGCACCACGCAGACGGTCACGCTGAGCGGCGCGGCAGTTACTCCCGTCGCCAGTGTATCGCCAGCAACTCTAACGTTCGCAAGTCAGGCAGTGGGAACGACCAGCCCGGCTCAGACGGTAACAGTGTTCAACACGGGCAGTGCGCCGCTGACATTCACCGTCAACCCGTTAACGGGTGCGAACCCCGGTGACTTCGCGCTGACCAACACATGCACCGGGACCTTGTTAGCACCGGCTTCACCTGCCACAAGCACGAGCTGCGCGATCTTCGTGACGTTCAAGCCCAGCGGTGCGAACACGCGGGCTGCAACGCTGACCATCAGCACCAACGATCTCGCGCATCCAACCCTGACGGTCTCCCTCAGCGGTACGGGCACCGCAGTCACAATAACCCCGGCATCGCTATTGTTCGGGAACCAAGTGGTGAATACAACCAGCTTAGCTCAGACGGTGACTCTGACCAACACAGGCACCACGCAACTGACGAGCATCGGCATCACGATCACGGGCGCGAATGCTAATCAGTTCGCGCGGACCACTACCTGCGGCACGAGCTTGGCAGCAAACTCGAGCTGCATAATCAGTGTGACGTTCAGGCCGACTACGACCGGCGTGAAGGTTGCAGCGCTATCCGTTGCCGACTCGGATCCTACGAGTCCACAGACGGTCCCGCTGAGCGGCACGGGCGTCACTGGACCGGCCGTCAGCCTATCCCCGACTTCGTTGAACTTGGGGAGGGTGACAGTGGGTCAGACCAGTGCACCTCAAACGGTGACGTTGACCAATACGGGAGGCGCACCGCTGACGATCAACAGCATCACGACCGCAGGCACGAGCGCCGGTGACTTCGCTAGGGCTGGCGGCACCTGCGCGACGGCGTTCCCGGCAACCCTGGCGGCAGGCGCGAACTGCACGATTGGCGTGACGTTCAAGCCAACGAAGAAGGGTAATCGGTCCGCCAACTTGGCAATCACCGACAACGCTGCGGGCAGTCCGCAGACGGTGGCGCTGAGCGGTCAAGGCCGGTAAAACAGTAACGTGGTCTTCAACAACTCGGGGAGGGAGGCTTTCTTCCCTCCCCTTCTTTTTCCCGCTCACCATTGCTGCAAACAAAGAATCGAGTATTGATAGTTCATAGGCAGGAGGAATGCTACGATGAAGCTCGCACGGCGCAGGTTCTTCGCTGTAGAGGCGCTCGGGACTTGCCCTAATGGAAGAAGGGAGCGCCGTGGCGCCCGCTTCCCGCCGGCTGCCGCTTGCCGCCAAGATGGCGGCGGTACCACAGGCCAGGATAATGGCCGCATAAAGGAGGAACCATGAAACTGAAATGGGTGGCGGTCTTGGGAGTTGGGCTTCTGGCTACTCAGGCGAGCGCCCAGGAGCCGGCGGCTCTCAAGACGCAGACGGACAAGGTGAGTTACGGGATCGGGGTCGGCGCGGCGAGAAACTTGAAGCGCCAGGGAATCGAGGTCGACGTAGACGTCCTGGTGAAAGGCTTGAGGGACGAGCTCTCGGGTGCAAAGCTCCTCATGACCGAAGACGATCTGCGTGCAACCATGACCGCGTTTCAGGCCGAAATGAAGCAGAAGCAGGAGCAGGCCACCAAGACCGCGGCGGAGAACAACAAGAAGAAAGGGGACGCTTTCCTGGCGGAGTACAAAACGAAAGAAGGCGTGGTGACCCTGCCGAGCGGGCTGGAGTACAAGGTTCTGAAGGCGGGTGAGGGCAAGATGCCGACGGAAGCCGACACGGTGGAGTGCCAGTTTCGTGCCACTCTCCTCGACGGGACCGACTTCGACAGCTCCTATCGGGCCGGGAAGCCTGTGACCTTCGAGGTCAAAGCGGCTATCCCCGGTTGGAGGGAGGCACTGAAACTTATGCCTGTGGGCTCCAAGTGGCAGCTCGTCGTTCCTCCGCAGCTCGCGTACGGCGAGCGCGGCGCAGGAGCTATCGGACCGAACTCCACGCTCGTCTTCGAGGTGGAACTGATCGCTATCCACGACAAGTCCTGAACCCGGCAATGAGGCGCGGCAGTTCGGGCTATGCAACACCCACAGGCTGCGCTTTATTCCACTCACCCATGCAGCAATCAGAAGACTGATTCCTGACCGTTCACAGGAAGGAGAAATACTACGATGAAGCTCTCACGGCGGGAGTAGATGGAAACCTCGCGGTTCACCGCGAGGGGCTTTGCTATAATTTCCCCGCCAGTCAGGGTGTTCGTAGTACGAAAGGAGTTGGTATGGCAATGCGATGGATGATGGCACTCCGAATGGGTCTTCATGAGCGAGGCGCCCGTGCCACTGGGCGTAGCACGGCCATCTTGGCCGTGCCTGGCCACGGGCGAGACGCCCGTGTTACGACTAGCGGGATGGCAACGCGATGGATCATGGCACTCGGAGTGTTGCTGTTTGCCGGGGTCGCCGCCGCACAGGACGCTCCGGCGCTCAAGAGCCAGAAGGAGAAGGTCAGCTATGCCCTGGGCATGGATCTCGGGAACCAACTTCGGAAGATGTCAATCGAGGTGGACCCTGCCGTCTTTGGCCAGGGGCTCAAGGACGCCCTTTCCGGCAGCAAGGCGTTGCTGACTGAAGAGGAGGTCCGCGCCGCCATAGCTGGGTTGCAGGCCGAGATGAAACGCAAGCAAGCGGAGGCCAGGAAGGGGACGGACGACAAAACGGAACTGGCGCTCCTGGCTGCGTACAATAAGAGAGCCGGGGGGGAGTTCCTGACTGGGAACCGGAAGAAGGAAGGCGTGGTGACCCTGCCGAGCGGGTTACAGTACAAAATCCTGAAGGCGGGTGACGGCAAGAACCCTACGGTCGACGACACGGTCGTGTGCCATTACCGGGGCACCCTCCTCGACGGGACGGAGTTCTCCAACACCTACAAGCGCAACCAACCGATGACCCTCGCGGTCAAGGGAGTCATCAAGGGCTGGACCGAGGCGCTCCAGCTCATGTCCGTGGGCTCCAAGTGGCAGCTCTGGGTCCCCTCTAACCTCGCCTACGGCGAGCTCGGCTCGGGACCTATCGGGCCCAACGCCACCCTCATCTACGAGGTGGAACTGATCTCCATCAAAGAGAAACCCTGAGGCGGGCTGCGAGGCGCGGCAGTCCGGGCCGTGCAACACCTGACGGGATGCTGAAAATGTCCCCAAGACCGTCGTCCCGACGAGCGGCTTCGCTATGCTCAAGGCTGCCTGCCCTGATGACCACCTTCAGGCGTTGGGTAACGCCACGAAGCAAGACGCTGCGAAAGCCCTCCAAGAGGCGTTAATTGCGGGTACAGGAGCAATAGTCGAAGATCCAGTCGTCCGGCCGGTTGTAGGGAGCCTTGAGCCACCAGTTCCACAACTGCTCCGCCGGTTCTGCGTCGAGAGGCATCGGTTTCTGCGAGGCTGCCGTCTTGCAGGGCCCGATCTTTTGCTTGACCACGGAGCGGGCAACGTTGATCTCCAGTTTCACGAGGCGTGCTGTGCTTTTCGAGTTGTGCCAGGAACCCCTGCCGCTCGGGGCGGCCCTCAGCTCAAGCACGCCTTACAGGTAGATGGCTTCCACAGCGTCGGGAGGGACCACCCGGGTGCCCCAGCTCGTACGCAGGTGCCGCTCTCCCGGAGGCACCAGGGAAAGCTCACCGCGGAGCAGTCGACCCCTTTCCCAGGGAAAGCCCTGTCCGCTTTGTCGTGGTAAAGGGACGCAGGTTGGCTACCGGCAAGGTCAAGGCACAATCGATGGGAAAAGCCCACGATCAATCACAGGACGATTGACCGTGGCTGCCCGCTGCGGGAGGAAGGGTGAATTCATTCCTGCCGGGAAAGGCACTCGGCAAACCCTGAACCGAAGGTAGATAAACTTTGCCGAGAGAACTTCGTCATCGTAAAATGTCGCCGGGGGCCGCCTGTGCAGCCAGTTGCAACAAGCGGACGGCCGGTTGAGCATCGGGAGTAGCAGCGGCTGGGCTGCTTTTGTCAGCGCATGGACATCGAAGAGATTAAGCTGAAGGTGAGGCGAAACCAATACGTATACAGTCATCACGCCATACTCGAGCAGAGGTCCGAATCGCTGACCTTTGCCCAAATCGAGGAAGCCCTCCTGGGCGGCCGAATCCTGGAGCAATATCCCGATACAGGTCGCGGCGAGAGTTGTCTTGTGGTAGGCTTGGCTGAGGAGACCCCTGGACACATTGTGTGCGGGTGGCATGGGGAGAAGGTCGTCCTGATTACCGTATACGTGCCGCGACCGCCCAAGTTTACCGACCCTTGGACGCGGGCAGGAGAGTAATCACGATGAAGGAAATCAAGTGCAGCTTCTGCGGGGCGGATAGGTTTGAGGACCGCAGAACGGAGTACCTCTATAGCCACAAGGGAAAATACCTTCTGGTTCCGAACACGCCTGTGCAAGTGTGCTCGAATTGTGGAATGGTCTACTACGACGCAGCGGTTCTGAAGGAGATCGAGCGCCGTTTCTTTGCCATCGAAGCCAGTCAGGAACCCCCGGACCGCTACATCACGATGCCTGAGAAATCCTTCGCGTGACGTTCCGGCGCAGTGTCCGCGAGCGTCTTTCGCCATCTTTCCCCAACCCCGCCCTTCAGTCCCGCCGTCGGCGCCTCTGTCGGAGCTGCAACTTTCGCGCGGCGTCATCATAAGGCGAGAAGCCGGCGCAGCAGGAAAGCAGAACGGCCTGGGCAGAGTGTGTGAAAAGCAGGGCGTTCGCGGTGGGCGCTCGAAGGGGCACGCGACCACTCGCAGACCCACAGGGTCTGCGCCAGCCCGAGACCTGGTAGCCACGGTGTCGCCGCGGCGACCGTTCCTGACCGTGGGTTTTTGTCGATGGGGAAAGCCCACGGTCAAGCACCGAACGATTGACCGTGGCCCCTGCTGCCGGAATTCCTCTTGCGTGTATGCACGATCCAATATACGTTACCTCGGCCGAGAGCCTGGCAAGGCTGGCAAAAGCGCAGAGCTGAAATCTTCAAGGGTCCTTCCGAAGACGAGGCCATATGAAACTGGATTTAGGGCTGACGGATTTTCAACGCATTGTGGGGCGTCTGCCTGACTTCGAACTGAAAACTGAGCAAGCAGCTCTTCTCATCGTCGATATGCACTATTTCCAGGCCCACCGGGATTTCGGCTATGGCAGGAAAGCCCGCGAACTGGGGCTGAGTCACGTGATCGACTACTATTACGGGCGCCTGGAAAAACAGGTAATCCCACGTCTGCAGGAGGTCATTCCCCGGTTCCGTGATGCCGGCTCCCAAATCATTTACTGCCGGGTCCTTTCCGCGAAAGAAGATGGAAGCGATTTTTGTCTGCGTTACCGCTCCTGGGGACTGAAAATACTCAAGTCGTCGCGAGAGGCGCAGATACTCGATGAAATCGCTCCTCAGGCTGGCGACATCGTCCTGGATAAGACGACCCAGAACGTTTTCCTCTCGACGAACCTGGACCAGATACTGCGCAACCTGGGGCGAGAATACCTGGTATTGGCCGGCGTCGTAACCAACAATTGCGTGGAGGCCGCCGCGAGGACTGCGGTAGACTATTCCTACAAAACGTTCGTCCTGGAAGACTGCTGCGCCGCATTCTCTGAAGAAGCGCACATTAACGCGCTGAAAAGCATTCACAGGAATTTCGGAATCGTGAAAAACAGTGCGGAACTGATGCCTCATACGACTTTTGAGCCTGTCATGCTGAGCGCAGCGAAGCATCCCGGCATTGTTCCTCCCATCGATTGAGGCTTTCAAATGCGGAGATTCTTCGCGAAGTTTATCCTGAGCGAAGCGAACGGGCTCAGAATGACAGACGATGGGGTTATCCTCTACGAATGACGGACGATGCGTATCAGAGGTACCAATGAAACCTAAAGGTGGAAACGGGCCCGTACCGACTGGACAGATCGACTACCAGAGGTTCCTCAATCCATCCATCGCTTGCCTGGAGCAAGTCGGAAGCCGGGAAACGGAGAGCGCCCTGGAGAAACGGAAGGTTCAGGGTCTCCCTGTCATCTCCGTTTATGGCTATCCTGTCGTGACCCCTCCCGCGCACGTCCAGCAGGCCGTTGCGGAAGCGGCCGGCTCCACGTTTTCCCCGCCTTCCCGCGGCTTGGCGGAACTCCGGGAAAGCTTGGCTCGCGCGATCCAGGTCCAGTACGGCACCGAGGTCGATCCGGAAAAAGAAGTCGTAGTTTGCAGCGGGGCGATGAACGCGTTACACATTGCCATGACGGCGCTGCTCCAACCGGAGGACGAAGTCCTGCTCGTCGCTCCGTGCTATTTCTTCGGAGGACTCGTGCGCCTTACCGGGGCGCGCACGGTCTACGCTGATATGAGTGAGGAAGATGGATACGCCCTCGATTTCCGCAAGATCCGAGGACAGATCTCTTCCCGCACGAAAGTGCTCGTCCTCAGTTCTCCGGTCAATCCCACGGGATACGTCTATTCGCGTGCCGATGTAGAACAACTCATCGCCCTGGCGGAAGAACATAACCTGCTGCTGATTTCCGACGAATCCTACGACCGCATGGTCTACGACGGACGTCCCCACGCGAGTCCCCTGGGTTATCCCGAGGGGAAAGCGCGGACCGTGCTGATCAAGAGCTTTACCAAGAGCTACGCACTGCCCACGTTGCGTGTAGGCTATATGGTAGCCGAGCCAACCTTGACGTCCTGTTTTCGCAAGGTGCTGGAATGGACCGTGCTCCACAACGCCTACCTCAACCAGAAAGCTGCGCTTGCCGCGCTCGATGGCCCCCAGGAATGGCTGCTCCGCATTTTTCAGGAGTTCGAACAGCGCCGGAACCAGTTGCTGGAAGGGATCCGGAACATCCAGGCCTTTTCCTGTGTCACTCCGCGGGGAGGCCCCTTCGTCTTCCTGAACGTCTCCAGGCAGAGCCCCGACTGCGACCAGTTCGCCGGGCATCTTCTGCGCCAATACGGCGTGCCGGCAGTTGCGGGTAAGTACTTTCATGCGCGCGACCATGTACGGATCCCGTTTGGCGGAACTCACGAGGCAGTGGCCACCCTGATATCGGCCTTAGTCCAAGCGGGAGAGTCTCATCCCCAACCGTAGGCGCCCAACAAAAGGAGGTACTCATCTCATGGGAACCGAGGGCCAGGCGCGTGCTGTTTCTTACCGCCTCGCTCTTTTCGCGATTCTGGCAACCATCCTTTTTTCGAACTGCTTCCTGGAGGCTCAACAGCCCCGAGGTGGGATGGTGGCGGCGACGGGGCCCCTGAACGATCTGAGCGGGTTCCAGCGACAAACCATGGGCGAATGGTGGGTGGCAAACGGGCATCTCGTCCAAAAGGAGCAGAAGGGAACGGCAATCCTGCTGGCCGGAGAACCAAACTGGAACAACTATTCGGTCTCCGCCCGGGTACGTCTTCCGCAGAACGCCGGCGAGGCCGAAGCGGGCTTGCTCATTCATTTCACCGACACCGACAATTATCTGGTTTTCTCGCTTAAGAACAGAAAAGGCGGGCCCATGGCCATCCTGCGGATCGTGCGCAAGAAACCCGGGATGAGCATCGTGGCGGACGAGATGCCGGTGGCCAGCGGGCTGCAGAACTGGCACGAGTTGAGGGCCGACGTCCATGGCGTGGACATCCAGGGTTATGTGGATGGCAAGGCTAGCGTGGCGTACAGTTTCCAGGGAACGCCGCCCCCTTACAACCACCATGGGAAGACCTGGGACCCGGATCCGGATCATGGATGGACAGGGATCATTGCCGTGGATTCGCGCGCTGAGTACGCCGACTTCCGGGTGCGCCCTCTGCTCGAGTTCTCTCACATCGTGACTCCGCAGCGGGGCCGCTGGGGCTTGCGGGGGAAACTGCTGCCCCGGCAGTCGTATGCAGAGACCATGAAGCGTTATACGGATTGGCTGGACGAAAGCAGTAAGGTGATTTACACCGACAAGGCCCCCGCTCCCCTGCAAAACGAGGAACCGTACCTGCCCTGGAGCTTTGTAACTTCAGACGACCAGCTCCTAGGCCCACCAGGAGGCGAGCTCGCCTTCAACCATGCGCTGGTGATCTCCGGCGCGGTGCAGTTCTACATTTATACAGGTGCGCGCAAGTACCTACGCATGGCGGAGAAGACGGCCGACTGGGAAATCTCGCACAGCACCCCTGCCGACTGGGCCTGGCCCTATCTGGCTGCCAGCTTCATCAACTTCAAGAACGACGGTAGCTGGGAAGGTCAGGCGTGGGGACTGGAGCCGGACAAGTCCGCTTACGTGGGCTTTTCCTACCTCAAGCTGTACGCGGCAAACGGCAACGAGAAATACCTGGAAGCTGCGCTGAAAATTGCTGGCACCTTGAAGCAACATCAGGGGCCCGAGGGAGCATGGCCGTTCCGCGTGAACGCTCAGACTGGCGAGGTCAAGTACGCCTATACTTGCAGCCAGCTTTGGTATGTGTGGTTTTTTGAGAAGCTGGCCGAAATGACCGGTGACAACAGCTATCTGAAGTACGGGGAGGGTGCCTTCCGGTGGCTCTTGAACAACCCTGCCAAGACCAACCAGTGGCTGGGGCTTTACGGCGATTTTGCCAGTGGCGCCAAGTCTTACGACCAGTGGGTGGCGCTGGAAACCGCCATGTACCTGATCGACCACCGCGCGGAGAACTCCGGATATGTCAACGTCGCCAAGGGGATCCTGGACTGGTTGAACAGCTTTCTGGTGGTCGACTACGGATTCTTCCCCGGGATTCCGGGGGTAGTGGAGCAAAGCCAATACAAGGTCGTCTTAACACACCACGAGCTGCGGCTGGCGGAAATATACGCCAAGCTGTGGGAAGCCACCGGCGATCCGAAAGACAAGGACATGGCGGTGCAGATTGCCAATTCCGTGACCTGGAACCTGATGTCGGACGGGAAACTGCGGCAGGGATTCTGGTATCACGCCTGGGGTGTTCCGCTGGCATTATCTTTCAACGACCAGTTTTCCCGCATCATGTCGTGTATTCCCGAGACGGCGCCCAGGGGAGAGAGTCACCTCTTGCAGTCCACTGGCTTCGTCAAGGATATTCAGTATGAGCCCAAAGAAATCAAGTACCGCACCGCTGGTAGGAGCCTCGATTATCTGACGGTCGCCTCCGTGCCGAAGCTGGTGCGAGCCGGCGACCGCCCGGTCTCCAATGTACGGGATCCCCGGTTGCAACCGAACGGCTGGAGCTACAATCAGCAGACGGGATTACTGAGGGTGAGCCACGAAGCCTCCGAAGTCACTGTGATTCTGCAATAAAGCCGGGCCAAGTCTTTGATTCCCAGGCTGGGACCTGGCGATTCTCATGCTGCGCGCTTGCCTCCTCGCTTCCGGCCAGGCCGGGCAGGATCTCAGACAGTATCTGCGCCATTGACAACTCTGCCGCCAGGCAGGGGAACCTCACAGTGAACCAGCCACGCGAGCCGAATCCGCAGGCCGGCGCATGACGAACGCTCTGCGGGGCTCCAAGACGTAAGGCGCCAGCCAGCCCGGCGCGTTGCCCAGCGGCAGAACGCTTTCGTGCAAGGTGATTCCCAGGGCCTTCTGCATGAAACTTCGGCGCATTTTCATTCGCGCCCAGCAAGCCGGATGACGGGCAGCCAACTCCGCCTGCAGCGTTTCGTCGGCCAGCACGATACCATCCTCGGCGTTGCTATAACAAAACGGGCCATGCGAAACGGGAATAATATCACTTTGCATAGCCATCCCGGAGCGCAGGATGGTGCTGCTTCCCGAAGCAAAGGGTGAATGCACCCATTCGTCCAGATGGATGTAGTGCCCCGGATTGACGGCGAAGCCGAACACGGCGTCGTTGCGCACGGAGTTGACCCGCTGCCAGACGTCGCCTGCCCGAGCGCCTACCCTGACCTGCTCGTACCAGCAGGCCACCACCTCGAAATAATTGCCGGCCAGCCGAGGGTAGAATTCGCGCAGCTCGCCGGGCATGTCTGCCGGCCCGCGTGCCAACGCGCCGGCGCGGCAAGTCAGCGCCCCGCGAAGGCCGAAAGCAACCACGAAGGCATCGCCCAGTCGCGCGCGCCTGTCCGACGGACTGGAAAGTCCCCGCTTGACCTTGTCGCCAAAATTGACCATCGCGTGGCAGGAAAGGGGCAGGCCCGAACTGATCAGATATTTCTCCAATTCGTACTCCGCCACCCCTTGATGGGCGTGCCGGATTGCGGAAAGGACGCTTTCCGAGGTGCGGATAGAAGCAAACTCGAATTGGGCGATCTGATCCGCGGAATTGATCACGCGCAGGCCGTCCGCAGGATCCATGAACAAATCGCCCGCATTGCGAACTTTCTCCGGGTCCCCCACCAGATTCCGCAAAAGGTCCACGATAAACGCAGGGATCTCGATCGCAGTGGGCGGATTGTCTATCAGTGGCCCCTCAAAGTATTTCCACCCGGCGCAGCCTACGGAGACGCCTTTGGCAATTCCGAAACCGGCAAGGATTGTTCTGAGGCTGCGGGAATTGCCGCGCGGCTGTCCCATCAGGCTGAATTCCTGGAAGAGGATGGGCTCGCAGTGCAACCCGGCGTCGGGCAGGTAGCCCATGCACTCGTTTCCCACCACGAGCCAGCGGCGACCCTTGGTATCGAGCAGTAGAAGGGCCTCCTCGAAGCGGGGATCGAAGCCCGTCAGAAAGGCCAGGTTGGCAAAATGCTCCCGGTCAGCGTACACCACCAGGTAGTCCAGGTGCGCCTTTTCCATGCGTGCGACGACAGTCCTGAGCCGTTGCTCGTACTCGCCGAGGGAAATCTGCGGCAGAGATTCGTTCAACCCTCCGAAGGAAGGCAATTCGATGGGGGCAATGTCAACCATGACTGACTCCTTCCGCAAAATGCCGCGAAACTTTGCCGGCTGCCGTCAGGCGCCAAGCCGGACCGCAAGTATATGTTGCTCGGACGCGGGTATGCAACTTACACTACCCCGGCCCGATGGGGGAAGGCGGCGTATTAGTACTGCGAGGAATTCTATGAGAGAACAATGACCGGTTAAGGCTTCGGCGGCAATGGCCGTGACACCCCGACCTGTCGGGGTGACCCGTCACGGGCGGGACGCCCGTGCCACATCGAGGAGGGGATCTGATGAAAATCGCGGTTACCGGAGGCGCTGGGGGCGTGGCTCAAATGACCCGAAGCCTCCTGTCCCACAAGCATGAATTCACCTTGTTCGACTTGCCTGGAGTGGGCAACGACCCCACCATTGTCCGCGGCGATCTAACCCGTGTAGAAGATGCCGCGCGCTTGCTCGAAGGCAAGGACGCGCTGATCCACCTGGCGGTGCTCTACATCAATAACAAGCCGGATTGCACGCCCAAAGAACACGTGGATGTCAACATCGCCGGGCTCTACAACCTGCTGGACCAAGCCCAGAAGAAGGGAGTGAAGAAAGTTCTGGTGGCCAGTTCGGTCTTTGCCCATGGGGTGGCCAAGGTCGATCACCTCCCCTGGGTCACCTATTTGCCTATCGACGAACAGCACCCGGTGGGGCCGAAGTCCTGGGGACACGACATCTGGGCCATGTATGGCTACACGAAGTGGCTGAGCGAGAAGGTGTGCGAAGGTTTCTCTTACGTGTTCGGCATTCCCACCTTCTGCTTCAGATTTGGGCCGGTGCTCATGCCCAAGCCGCCGATGAAGTATTACTGCCTGGAATTGTGCTACGGGTACGTGGACTACCGGGATGTGGTAGCTGGGCTGGATCTGGCCCTGGAGCAACAAGGGCTGCTCCACGAAGTCTTCAACTTGACCGCCGACGACATGTTTTACTGCAACGATTTCTTCGGCTACCTCGTCCGGTACTTCCACGACGTGAAGGAGATTCGCAACCACGCCCAATTCCTGCGTCCCGGAGGGCACTCTCTGTACGACAACAGTAAGGCCAAGCGCCTGCTGGGCTGGAACCCTACACATTCCTGGCGCGACCGGGAGTTCGAAAAGGGTGCGCTGGAGGAGTGGCGCACCCGGGTCCGCGGCATCATGGACGCGCTGAAGCAAGCGAGGGAGTGAGCATGCACCGAAAAGAGAATTCTTTGCGCTTGCAAATCAAGCCGGCCGACCGGCCCCGGGTGTGCGACGAAGCGCGCCTGCGCCAGGCCATGGAACGGCAGAGACTGGATTTGATCGTAGCTCACTCACGGGCCAACGTGGGTTACCTCACGGGGCACTTCACCACCACTTGGCACTGGGACTCCGCCATCCTCCATTTCATGAAGATGGAATATGAAGGGTGGGATTACGTGGTCTACGGCGGCTTTCCCCGGGATCAAAAGAAGGACATTTTCCTGCTGGAGTACAACCACCGCCTGGAGGCGGTTTCCCGGCAGGGAACGTGGGCCGACAAAATCTACGGTTACTACCAGGGAGGCAGATACCAGCCTCAGGAAAGGCGCAGCTTCTGTTCCGATCCTCCGTGGGAGAAGACGGCGACAGAAGTGCTGGTTCAGGCCATTCGCGAATCTGGTTGTGAAGAAGGCCGGATCGGGATCGAGTTCAACCAGATCAGCAAGGTGGTCTTCGAGGAACTGCAGCGGCGGTTGCCCAGCGTGGAGTGGGTCGACGTATGGGATCTGTTGCTGCGTATTCGGGCCATCAAGACGCCCGAGGAGCAACGCCGCTTGCGCCACGCGTTCAAGGTGGCCACAGAGGTCTACCAAACTGTAGTCCCCACCATTCGTCCTGGCGACACGCCATACGGCATCTTTCTGAGGGAACTGCAAGAGATTTACAGCCGGGGTGGCACGTTCCTGGCTAACCACATCTGTTTTGCCACTGCGGACATCGCCAACTCGCCGCCTCCCGACCAGCCCGTCCAGGCTGGGCAAGTAGGAACGCTGGACCTGTGCATCTCCACACAGGATTACCAGACCGACTATGGTCGCGTGGTCTGCCTGGGAACACCCCCGGCAGGCTTTCAGGAAACCTACGACGTCCTGATGCAGGGGATGGAGTTGGCCTTGCGGGGAGCACAGCCCGGACGCAAGGTGACTGACCTGTTCTGGGAGGTCGCCCGCTTCCTTGAGAAACACGACTTGTGCCTTGCCATGGGTTCTCTAGGGCACGGTCTTGGTTTGGATGTCCACGAGTATCCCTTCATCAACCCCAGCCGGGAGCACGATGTGCTGGAAGTGGGGATGACGCCGGTCCTTGAGTTCTATTTTGAGCTGAAAGATTACGGGTGCTTCCTGGTGGAAAACGCGGGGATCCTCACTGCAAACGGATTCGAGAACCTCTGTGCCTTCCCCTACCGGGAACTGATGATCCTTCCTGCCTGACAAGGCCCGGGCGCGCGGTACGGTCAAGGATTCCATGAAAGAGCATTGAACTGTTAAGACTTCCGGAGCGATCGCCGTGCCACCCCGACTTGTCGGGGTGACCCGGCACGGGTCCCGTTCCAAACCCTTGCGCTTCTCAGTCGCTCCACTCCGCAGGGGTTTGGAACGGGACGGGCGAGACGCCCCTGCCACATCCGAAGGAGAAGAAACATGAAGGCACTGCGAAGTTCCCTGCCTCCTCCCCCGAAGGACTACAACTTTGTGCATCCAGCTTCAGTCCCCTGCGGGGACACGGAGGCAGACCTCTCTTACAAAGTCCCCCTCTCGCCGCCGCAGGAAGAGAGGGCAATGCGCGTATACCGGGAGTCCTTGGTGATCCTGGGGCACTCGCATTCGGTAGAGCCGTGGGACTTCGAGGAGATGCGGGAATCGGGAATCCACGCGGTCATTCTCAAGGTCGATGTGGATGGGATCAACATCGTGAATGGCACCCGGCGGACCGACGTCCCCGCCGATGAAGACTGGTTCCCGCGCGGTACCCGAGCCATGCAGCGCATCCACGAGTTGGCCATGCAGCCGTCGAACGGCATCCTGATCGTACGACGCGTGGACGACCTGGCCCGGGCCAAGCGCGAAGGCAAGGTGGGAATCATCGTAGGCTTTGAAGGTGCCCGGCCGCTGTGCGGCAAGCTGGAGAACGTGAAACACTACTACGATCTCGGGATGCGCGAGTTGCAGCTCTGGTGGGCCGTCCCCAATGAGACCAAGACTGCGGACCAGCAGCAGCTCAACCCCTTCGGCCTGGACCTGATCCGGGAACTGAATCGTCTGGGGGTTGTGATCGACCTGTCGCACATCACCGGGAAGGCGTTTGCCCAGGCCATCGCCACGACCCGGTTGCCGGTGATTATTTCCCACTGCGCGGTGAACGAACTGTACGAGAAAACTGCGCCGGGCGATGAATCCTACAGTGGGACGGACCTGCTCAACGACGCAACCATCCGGGCCATGGCCAACAACGGCGGCCTGATCTGCGTTCACTTCGTCACCCCTGACTACATCAAGGGCCGCCACGGTCCAAAGGCTACGGTGGAAGACTTGGTGGATCACATCGCCTATATCCGCGGACTCGTGGGGATTGATCACATCGGGCTAGGGCCGGACTTCTTCTCCGAGCCTGGCTGGCGGTGGGTGGAAGGAGCCGGGCGGATGCGCCTGCTGCCCAATGTAGTCCGGGAGATGGTGCGGCGGGACTTTGCCGACGAGGAGATCCGGAAGGTGCTGGGCAAGAACTTGATCCGGGTTTTCGAGGCCAACTGGGAACAGGGCCGGTGACGGGGATAACTGCGGAGGCGGGCGCCGCGTGCATGACGACCGTACTTGGGTGTGCTATGAAGTGGGAGGGAATATCCGAAAGGACTGCCCTTGAGGCCTAAAACTCTCGGCCGCATCCGCTGGGTCATTGCCGGACTACTTTTTTGTGAAACGGTCCTGAACTACCTCGACCTGCAAACGCTCTCTGTGCTGGCCCCCACGCTCAGCAAGGAGATGGGGCTCACTGACATCCAGTACGCACACATAGCGCAGGCCTTCCAAATCGCTTACCTTATTACTTTCCTGCTGGGCGGCTGGGTGATCGACAAACTGGGGGTGAGGTGGGGACTGGCTTTGGCCATGTTCTGGTGGTCGCTGGCCGAGGCGGCGCACGGGTTCGCGCATTCCAGCCACGACCTAATGGTCTTCCGCTTCCTGCTAGGCTTCGGATATCCCGGGGCCTACCTGGCCGCGGCGAAGGCAGCTTCGGAATGGTACCCGCCGCAGGAACGCGGGTTCATTACGGGAGTCTACACGGCAGGGGCGACTGTAGGCGCTACGGTGGCTCCTCCGCTGATCGCGTGGCTGGCTATCCGCTACAGTTGGCGCGATGCCTTCTTTATCACCGGCATTGCAGGCGTCCTCTACGTCCTGGTCTGGCTGCCGATTTATCGCACGCCGGAAAAACATCCCTTTCTCTCCGAATCGGAACGGAACTACATCCTGGCGGGCCGGGGAGACAAGGCGAAACCCGCACCGCCCGTCCGGGAGAGCCTCCCGTTTCTGCTTCGCAACCGGTATTTGTGGGCTATCGTGCTGGGCCGGATGATCGGGGACACGCCGTGGATCTTCTACGTGTTGTGGATCCCCAAATTCCTCAACACTACCCAGGGGCTGGATTTGCGTGCCCTCGGCATGGTGGCCTGGATTCCCTTCCTGTTTTCCGATGTGGGCAGCCTGGGAGGCGGCTGGCTTTCCGGGCGGTTGATCAAGCAAGGGACGAACCCGGTCCAGGCGCGGCTCAAGGTCATGCTGGGCTGCGCCTGCATCAGCTTTTTCACCTTCACAATCTTTTTCGCCCGTTCCACGGCGGTCGTGGTGGGGCTCATGTCTGTAATGATGTTCGCGACGATGGCGTGGATGGTGAACCTGAGCACAGTCCCCGTGGACGTGTTTCCCAAGGAGATGGTAGGCACCGCCGTGGGTTTGACCACGGCCGGGGCCATCATCGGCCAGACTACCTTCACATACTTCATCGGGCACATCGTACATACCTATTCCTACGGCCCACTGTTCTTCATCATGTCCTTTATGGCCCCAACAGCCTACTTCGTGATCCGGATCATTCTGCGGAAGATTCCCACGCTCGCGCTGAAGGAACAGACAGTGCCGTAAAAGCGCGCACCGGGCCTGGGTGTCCCTCGCCAATACCGTCTACCCCGCCAGAATCCGCTGGAGCGCCGCCGGGTGGAGATGCGCTAGCCACGGCAAGGCTCTAATTGCCGTGGGTTTTTCCTGGGTAGGGGAGTCCGCCCCGGCGCACTCCCGTCTTCGGGAGGGCCAAGCCCCGTAACTACAAAGTTAGGCAATAATTGATATGACGCACCCAGTCTATGATAGTGTGGGGGGGGGTGGCTGAACCTACGCCCGATCGGTATCCAAGAATTGTCATGCGCTGCTGGCGGAAAGCGAGCGAGCTCCTTCAGAAGGCTCTGTCGTTCTGCTGTCGGTTTCGCCGAGGACTGTGGATTGCCGCCATCTGCTTCGGAATGGCAGTTACGGCGACTCAAGTGAGGGAATACGCAATTGCCACCACTCTCTTTCTGGTTGCTGCGGTCGCATTGATCGGGTTCTCTTGCGGCTGGCCGGGAATACAACGCCACCCAATGGTCACGCTGGTTTCTAGGATCTTTCTCGCAGCAGTTGGGGTGGCTTTGATCCCGGTCTCTGTGGCATGGGTTCACAAGCAAAAGGGAGATGAACCGTGGAGCGTGTTCTTTAAGCCGCCATCCCCCCGACTGCCGAATGAGCCGGTAACCGCAAGTTGCCAAGTTGGTCTGTCTGCTTGCCAACTCTCATGTTCCGCGGAAAATCCAAACGCCACCGCGGTTCGGGATGTGGCGGTCGCCTTCAACGGTGTGCTGCCGACGAACACTCGGATTTCTGGTCCTCCTGATGCCAGAATAACGCTGGAGAAATCCGATACTCTGCCTGTGCCAGATCCGAACAGAGAAAGGTGGACGGGCGAAAAGGCCTTTACGGTGAGGATTCCACTGGTTCCTCAAGGGATGAAGATCCCGTTCAGCCTGTGGACCGACGACAAGAACAACCAAAGAGCCTGCCAGCAGCTATTGGGTATCAATCACAGACGCCACGATATACTTAAGCATTTTTTTGAGCGCGTCCGCCAGGAGGTTTCGCCAAGACAATCTGTGCCCGATCTCAAAGTGCTGTTTTCGGCGATCGCCAAAAATGATGAACTATTCCAGCCCGATACTGTTATGTCTGAATTTGGGAGGAGGCCGGTGGCATTTAAGAGCGACACCGAGTTGAGAGCGCTGAATTTGTACGGAGGCACGCTCAAGAGCTTCAAGGCGCGCTTCATAGACGTCTTTCAGAACCGTGGCGAATGCATGGCCCCTGTTTTCACGGTTGAACAAACTCCAGGGGCAACAACCTTTGCGAGTTTTCCCCCGGATCTGCAAACCTATCTGGGTCCTGCCTTCAAAGGTCCGGAAGTAAGATCAGGTCAGGAAATCACCGTCGAATTCCGGCCAGCTCCACCGCCAGCGTACGACTGCGCGGTTACCACTGTTGACAACCCATGAGTAAGTATCCCCCGGCAGAGCCGGGGGGTCTCCTAAGCTGAACTAGGGCCGGCGAATATCGTTTGCCGTCCGGAGACACAGGACCACGGACGGAACCACGCTTCAGCGGGTGTCCGCAGCCGGCGATGTACCTGTCAGCTCACGAATGATTTTGACTTCTTGTTCCCGGTAAGGTCTTCCCTCGGGATAAAAGACATCGTGAAACCATACGGCCGGTTGTTCCAGAACGTAGGGATGATGCCATGAGTCCCAGGGCAAGTAAGCTTGCGTCTTGCCGGCGACCAGACTCGCGCTAATCGCTCCCACACGGTATTTCTTGGCTAAGGGCAATATGGTGTCGAAAGTGCTTCCGACGGGACGCGCCATGAACTCGGTACAGATGATCGGCCGGTGGTAACCCTCCAGCGACTTGACGCTCCGTTCAAAGTCCTCAGGCCACGAATAGTTGTGAAACGAGAGCACATCCGACTCGTCGACTTGAATACGTTCGATGGGGGATAGTTTATCGGGCGCAGACCAGTCGCCTCCTTGCCAGAGCCCACTGGTGAGGGGCTGCGCGGGATTTTCCGAACGCGCCCATTGAAAGACCTGGGGCAGCAGGGCCAGTTCGAGTTTCAATTTATCCTTCGCTTCAAACCTCGCATAAGGCCCCTCGGTCGAAATATTGTTGGGCTCATTCCAAACGTCCCACGCCAAAATGCGGGAGTCGTCTGCAAACGCGCCGACGACTTCTTGAACGTAGGCCTTTAGGTGCGGATATTGTGAAGCATCTTGCAGCACTGGCGCCCCGGGACTTTGCACCCACGCCGAATTATGTACGCCAGGGATGGGCGGATGCTGAGGGCCGAGTCTGGGAGAGGGATCCCAGCATGAATCAAAGAGAACAAGCATGGGCCGGATGTGGTGTTTCGCGGCAATGCCCAAGAACGTATCGATTCTCTTCCTGAAGCCTGTGGCGTCCTTGTCCCAGAGCAGGTAAGGAAGAAAGACTCGCATGGTGTTCATGCCGATGTTTTCGGCCCAACCCAGTTCCTTGTCAATCTCTTGCGGGTCGAATGTATCGGACTGCCACATTTCGAGCTGGTTGACTGCGTTTGCGGGAATGAAATTGCTGCCGATCAGCCAGGGCTGCCGCTCATACCATGCATTGGCTTTGGCTTCAGGCCAGCGCTGCGCGTGGGCCAAGCTTGAGAGGAACAAAAGCGAACCGAGAGCCAGATGGACGAGGCTGAATTGTTTCATGAGCTCCTCCTCCTGAGGGGCAGATTACGCCATCGCAATTTGCACGCCCAAAACAGCACCACCGCAGAAAGCAGCGCAGAGTTGTGCGCGGCAGCGCATTACTCTGCGGTTCTTCGTGGGGATTTCTCGCTGCCGTGCTTCGCGCCCCATATGACACTTCATATTACAACGCTGCGAAATTGCCTTCAAGCCGTAGAGTTCCACAACCCGCCGCGGTTCGACTTCGTTCGCCCCTCGACTTTCGCTCGGGGACGGTGAGTCCGTCAGCCGACGGATCGAATGGGCCGCCCTGCGCTTGTCGAAGAGCGGCGGGCGCTACTTGCCCTCGTCTTCGGGAGGGCCAAGCCCTCCCCTACAAAGAAGCCCACGGCATCCCGCAGAGTGGGACCGTGACTACCCGTTGTTGCTTATAGCCGCGATAAAAATTATGAATTTCCCTTTCGCGAGAAACGGCAGTAATAGTTGAGCGTAGGGAGCCTGATGGAGGATTGAAATGCTGTGCCCCTATTGCCATACCGAGTACACGACGGAGCACCCGTGCTTTTGTCAGCCGCCCCTTGCCACCAAGAAGGCTGAGCCAGACTATGCGCCGCGAATACTGGGCTGCGCTGAAGACCAGGCTATGCGTTGGAGCGCACGCGGCGGCATGCGGCTAGACTGAGAGCCGAGCTATTTACGCCGCAGGTGGTCAGGTCAGCACGTGAGGCGCGGCTAACAGACAGTCGGCTTCCCGGCGAAGGTTCGCAGGACTTCCCGATCGGGCCTCAGAATCCCCACCCAGAGGGCTTTCAGCTTTAGGCAGGTCTTCCCAGGTTGCCCAAGAAGCGTTTGTGGCATGCGACGACACAGGTGGCACACGACAGACGGACGCTGTCATGCTGAGCCCTTCGCTTGTCATGCTGAGCGAAGCGAAGCATCTCGGTAGTCCGCTCAGGGTAGACTCCGCGAAGCATCCTCGCATTTTGCCAAAGAAAAGAACTGCAGAGACCCTTCGCTGCGCTCAGGGTGACAGCCCATCGACCGGGTCACTTGCTTCCGTAACACGGCACTAGCCACTCGCCACCAGCCACTTGCCGCTAACCACTCACCACTGACCACGCGAAGTCCTCAGGTCCCACCCGTCAGTTGACGGGGGTCGCTCCCTTTATCCCGCATCGCCGGGATCGGGGCCGCGCAAATTGGCCTTGAAATCTTGCAACAGAAGCAGGAGAATCCGCGCTGGCTAAAGCGGTTCCGCAAGCACTGCGCATATGCTTGTGGCCGCCGCTTGATTGCCAAGTTGATTTGCCAACTTCGCCAGTGAGGTATGCAGAATAGCCGTTCATGCTGCTTTGCGGTACGGCTCAAGCCACGCCCTGAAGTCCACGTCTGTCACTATGCTATACAGGTCTTAGTGCGCGGGCGATTTTTTCTGCCTTGCGACCGCCTGGGACAAAAAACCGGGTGGCTGGTTCTTGATCCATGGGAAGCCCTACTAGAACCTTCCCGCTTTACGTTGCGTATGGATGTTTCAGGAGATCGCCGACTGCAAAAGCGAGCGTGCGTTCCGCATGCGGTTTCTGGGGGTAAACATGAAGCGCAAGATTTTCGACTGGGGGAATACCGGAAGCTTGACCCCGGCCCGGTCGAAGAGTTCTTCTTTTTCGATCACCCAAGCGGGAGAACGCGAATCTACGCAAGCATGCGTTGGAAGGCGGAACACCTGCCCGAACTGGAGAAGGCTGTGCCGCCGGCGGGTTTGAGCCCGGCCCAATGACGTCGCCAATCGGGGCGCGTCCAAACCTTGCCGGCGCTTGCCTGCGCGTGGCGCGCGGGCATGGCGGGGTTCTTCACGCCGGAGGAAGGGTTGCCAGGACTTGAGAAGCGCTCAGCCGTTCGCGAGCCGCAACGCGCAATTGGCAATTCGCAACTCGAAATTCGAAAATGGAAAATCCAGCTAATGTTAAGGAGTATAGAACATGAGCAAGAAGACGAAAACGAATCGACGCCAGTTTTTGGAGAAAACAATCGGGGTTGCCGGCGCAACGATGGCCTTCCCTTACATCGTGCCCTCGTCGGCGTTGGGATTAGATGGTGCCGTCGCCCCGAGTGACCGGGTCACCATGGGTTTCATTGGCGTGGGAGGAATGGGCCAGGCCCACCTGCGTCCGTTTATCAACTTGGGGAACGTGCAAGCGGTCGCCGTCTGCGATGTGAACCGCTGGAGGCGCGAACAGGCGCAGCACACCGTCAACGGCGAGTACGGCAAGCAGGTGTGCACGGCGTACAACGATTTCCGTGAGCTTGTGGCGCGCTCCGACATCGACGCGATCTCGATTGCTTCGCTCGATTCCTGGCACGTGCTGCACGCCCTGGCGGCGGTGCGGGCGGGGAAAGACGTTTATGTCGAGAAGCCGCTCGGCATGAGCATTGAAGAGATCAAGCTGTTACGGGAGGAAGTGAACCGCCACGGGCGCATCTTCCAGTTCGGAACGCAGCAGCGCTCGTCGAAGGAATTCCGGTTTGCGTGCGAGCTGGTCCGCAACGGGCGCATCGGTCAGGTGCACACCATCAAAGTTGGAGTGCATTCCGGCGCGGGCGCAGGTACCGGACCGAAGGTGACCCGGGCGATGGGCCCACTGGCCGGCCGCGAGCGAGAAGTCGCGGATGAGCGTTCGGGACTGCAGAAGGTCGAGCCGGAGCCAGTCCCCGAATGGCTGGACTACGAGATGTGGCTGGGCCCGGCGCCGTACGCGCCTTACACGACCGCGCGGTTGGCCTACCCGCACTGGTTCCACATCAGCGACTATTCGTTGGGCTATGTTTCAGGCTGGGGAATTCACCACATTGACATCGCGCAGTGGGGGAATGGCACCGAGCTGACAGGTCCGACAGAACTCACCGGCACGGCAGTCTGGCCGCACGACGAAGCTCTGTGCGACAACCCGATAAGTTGGGATGTCAACTTCCAATACGCGAACGGGGTGAAGCTGCGCTTTACAGGCTCGGGACCCGGCTTTGAGGGCGTCCGGCACGGGATCACGTTTGAAGGACCCGACGGGTGGGTATATGTGAATCGAGGCGCTCTCGAAACCCAACCGAAATCCTTGATGGACTCCCAGATTGGGGCGAATGAAATTCACCTGCCAGTAAGCAACCTACACGAGGAGAACTTCATTCAGTGCGTCAAGTCCCGAGGCCGCACGCTTTGTCCCATTGACGTGACCGTGCGCTCCGAAACCGTGTGCCAGTTGGCCTGGATTTCGTTCCACTTGCAGCAGCGCAAACTGAAGTGGGACACGGAAAAGGAAGAGTTTCCGAACGATCCCGACGCCAACCGGTTAATGAAACGCACCCTGAGGGCTCCCTGGCGTTACGAGGCCTGAGGTAGGGCCACAGGAACCCTGACCGCTGTGCGGGGACTCTGTGGCATAAGCGCTAATTCAAGTCGGTTTGCGCCCGCTGTAGGCAGTCCGTCAGTTGACGGACTGCGGCTACTCACGGTCGGCCCCTGCTTGGGCCGCAGCGAAAAGTGCCTCAAGTTAGTGCCTATGGGGGTCTGTGGTGGAGCGCGTCCTGTTTCCTGAACGCCACTAAGTCCTGCGTTTCACAATTGTGATGACGTATAGGAAGGCGGTGCTATGACCCCCTCACCCCCGGCCCCTCTCCCCCAAGGGGGCGAGGGGAGACTCGATTTAAGATTACTGCCCTCTCCCCCTTGGGGGAGAGGGCGGCGCGCAGCGCCGGGTGAGGGGGTACTGCGATTCGTCACCGAACTTATGAAACATACCACTAAGGTTGGGGGATTATCCAATGACCAATTGGCGCAGCAGAACGGATACCAAGGGTTGCAGAGGGCTAAGCATGGTGAGCATCGCCCTCAGCATTGTACTTCTCCTCCCTGCATCCCCGGCTACAGCGGCGAAGAAGGCCGCAGGACTCCGTGTACTGATATTCAGTGGGCTTAACAACCACGACTGGCGTAGCACGACCCCCGTGTTGGTGAAGATATTCAAAGAGAGTGGACGCTTCAGCGTGGTGGACGTCACTGAGCAGCCGGGCAAGATGGACGCGGCCACGTTCGCTAAGTACGACGTGATCGTCAACAACTGGACTCCCTACCCAGACACCGCCCGGCAATGGCCGGCGGCGACGGAAAAGGCGTTCCTCGATTACCTGCACAATGGCGGGGGCTTCGTCGTCTTTCACGCTGCGAGTTGTTCTTTCCAGGTCTGGCCGGAGTTTCAGCAAATCGTGGCCATGACCTGGAAAGCCAACTACACCGCCCACGGGGCATACCACACCTTCAGGGTCACTATTGAGGACAAGGACCACCCCATCACGCGCGGCATGCCGGACTTCTACACGACGGACGAGCTCTATCACAACATGGTGCAGATGGTTGACCAGAAGCTCAATGTCGTTTGCAAGGCGTTCTCGGCCAAGGAACAGGGTGGCACCGGCAAGTTCGAGCCCGTGCTGGTCTGGACCCAGGCAGGCAAGGGCCGGGCTGTCAACATGGTGCTCGGCCACGACCCCAAAGCGATGCAGACCGGTTTCCGAACTCTCCTGCTGCGGAGTGCGGAATGGGCCGCGACAGGCAAGGTCACCATCCCCCTGCCCGCCTACTGGCCGACCACGGCCACCATGGCTTACGCCGAAACCGTTGACCCGGACGCGGCACTGCAAGCTGTCGCGAACTATACGTATGGCCAGGAGAGAAAGGTTCTCTACGACGTCGAACAGCTCGTGATCGCCGCCCATACGCGCACCGACCCTGGCGCGGCTGCGGCGCGGGACGAGCTGGCAGCGAAGATCGCAGCCACGCTGGCTTCCCACGCCACGCTCGACGCAAAGAAATTCCTCTGTAATCAGATTTCAACCCTCGCCATGGAAACACAGGTGCCCGTCTTGGCATCGTTGCTGGCTGCGCAGCCGGGTACCTCTGAAGCGCAAGTGGCTGATGCGGCGCGGGGCGCTCTCGCAGTCGTACCCGGCGCGGCCGCGGATGCGGCGTTGCTCGATGCTTTGGCCAAGACCAGCAGCACCGTGAAGCTCGGGATTGTCGAGTCGCTCGGCGAGCGACGGACGCCTCAGGCCGTAGGGGCATTGCTTACCTTGTTAAATGATCCGGATCCCGCGATGGCTGGCGGGGCCGCTGGAGCACTGGCCAAGATCGGAACCCCCGAGGTAGAGGACAAACTGGTTGAGCGATTGTCCAGCGCGGTAGGCGATCTGCGGCTGCAGGTGGCAGAGGCTTACCTAAAGTGCGCCGACCGGCGGCTCGGCGCGGGTGAGCTTGTCCCGGCCACCGCCATGTACGCGCGGCTCTACGCGCCGACTGAGGCGCTCCCGATTCGGGAAGCCGCGCTGCGCGGGTTGATCCTGGCTCATCCCCAAGAGGGTATCCCTCTCGTACGCGAAGCGCTGGGCGGCTCGGATGTAGGGATGCTCCGCATGGCCCTCCAGCTTGTGCGGGGGCTACCAGGAAATGCCGGCACTACGGTGATCACTGAACAACTCTCAAAGGCGCCTGCACCGATCCAGGTATTCCTCCTGGATGCCTTGGCGGAACGGGGCGACCCATCCGCCCTTCCGGCAGTGGAGAAAGCGGCCCAAAGCGAAGACCTGTCGGTGCGCGTCGCGGCACTCAAAGCGTTGGGCGTGCTGGGCGCTGCATCCCAAATCAGGTACCTGGCAGAGCAGGCAGCCAGCGGCGCAGACCCCGTGCGCCACGCGGCGCGCCAGAGCCTTGACCGGCTGCGTGGCGCCGACGTCGACCAGGCGATGGCCAAGCTGGCCGAGCGGGCTGATCCCAACGTCCAGGCCGAACTGGCGCGCAGCCTCGAAGCCCGCAAGGCCACCGGGGCGCCAACCGGCACAGGCGCGCGTGAACCGCGCCTTCGAGAAGAACTGGTCCAGCACCCGGCGTTCCGGTGGGAACAGACCGATACCTCCATCACCCTACTCAATCACGACCGCACCGTCTGGAAGTTCAACTACGGCAAGGAGACGCGTAAACCTTACTTCCACCCTGTGGCCCTGCTCGACGGCACAGTTCTGACCTGCCTCAGCCCGCGCGACCATCACTGGCACCGCGCGCTGTGGTTTTCCTGGAAGATGCTCAACGGCCTCAACTACTGGGAGGAAGATCCTAAGACGGGCATGCCCGACGGCCGCACCGAGGTGGTGGACGCAAAGGTCATTCCCGGCAACGACTACTCAGCCCGCATCCAATTGACCCTGACTTATCATCCGCCCGACGCTCCGCCGCTACTCACCGAAAAGCGGACGATCCTCGTCAGCCCCCCGGACAAAGAAGGCCGCTACCGCATCGACTGGGAGGGCACGTTTACCGCCGGCAAGCAGGATGTGCTGCTCCAGGGTGGCACGGCCGGTGGGGGTTACGCGGGGATGTCGGCCCGCATTTCGCAGAATACTAAGGATTGGCGACTGATCGATAGCGAAGGCCGCGTGGACGTTCCGGGCCCCGGTACAGCCAAGAACACCCACGGCCAAAGGGCTCGGTGGATGGACTTTTCTCTCGTCGATACCACCACAGGTGACACCGGCGGCATTACTATCCTCCAACACCCTTTAAGCCTCCGGTACCCCACCCATTGGCACAACATCATTGACGACACATTTCCCTTCGGCTACTTCAGCCCCGCGCCCCTGTGGGCCGAGCCTTACACCCTCCCAGCAGGCAAAACCCTGGCGGTGCGCTATCGGATCCTCATCCACCCGGGACGCGGCGACAAGGGCGAGATCGAAACCGAATGGGAGACGTTTAGCAGGTAGCGCAGGATCCCCAGCGAGGTAGCGCGGACCTGGTTTGTAGGTCCGCGGTTCGTTCAAAAATCCCCGGCAAAAAGCCGCAGACGTAAAGGACACGTCTGCGCTACGCTTGCTGGCTGATCCCGCAGGCGCGGGACGCGCGGACTACTGAACGTTGTAATACCAGTCACTCTCGCTCACCATCTAATGCACTCCCAGCCGAGCTGCCAACCTCCAGCGAAACGCCCTGTCCGGTCATTTCCTCGGCCGGTTCGCCTCCCGCCATCGATTGCGCAAGGATGAGTTGCCGCGCCTCTCCGCGCATGGCCGGCCATGTCATGGCGAAAACCAGGCCTCCCGCCAGGCAAATCACTCCTCCCAGCCTGACGGTCAGCGGGGCTCCAATGTGGTGCGCTATGAACCCGGAGAGTAATGCCCCAAATGGCGCCATGCCCATAAACATCATGGAGTACAGGGCCATCACGCGTCCGCGGAGCTCGTCGGGGACCATGGTCTGAATCAGCGTGTTCGTGGAGGCCATCTGCATGATCATCGAGAACCCGGCCGGCATAATCAGCAGCACCGAGAGCCAAAACCAGGGCGACATAGAGAACAAGATCAGAAACGTCCCGAAGCCTATGGTAGCGAACATCACCCATCTTCCCAGTCCACGCACGCCATGGCGCGCTGCCAACACCATGGTTCCTGTAAGCGCCCCGACCCCTGAAGCACCCATCAACAAACCTAGCCCTCGTGCTCCACTGTGCAAAATTCGGTCGGCAAAAATCGGCATCAGGACCACGTAGGGCATGCCCGTCAGGCTCACAAGACCCAGCAGGAGCAGCAAGGCGCGGACGGGCCCAGCGCGCGCGACCCAACGGAACCCTTCCACAACGCTCTCAAGTCCCGAAGCTTGCCCCTCGCGGGGGCTGGGACGCGGCACCACAGTCATCAGCAAGAGCCCGGCGATAACCGCAATGTAGCTCACCCCATTGGCAAAAAAGCACCAGCCTTCGCCGACAGCCGCCACCGTTATCCCGGCCACAGCAGGACCAAGGATGCGCGCTCCGTTCACCATGGATGAATTCAGGGCAATGGCGTTGATTAAATCCTGCTGGTTCACCATCTCCACGACGAACGCCTGCCGCGCAGGGATATCAAAAGCGTTGACCACTCCCAGCAATGAGGCCAGCACCATGATTTCCCACACCCTGATGTGCCCCAGCAACGTGAGGCCGGACAAGACAAACGCCAGCATCATCGCCGAGGTCTGAGTGGCGATGATAATGCGGTACCGGCTCCTGCGGTCGGCGACCATGCCGCCCAGCGAAGCCATCAGGAAAACAGGGATCTGCCCCGCAAAGCCCACCAAGCCGAGAAGCAACGAAGAGTGCGTCAGCCGGTAGACCAGCCAGGACTGCGCCACCGATTGCATCCAGGTGCCGACCAGGGAAATGATCTGGCCGCTGTAAAACAGGCGATAGTTCCGGTACCCCAGCGCCCGGAACATCGCCGGGACGCGGCTCCTCGGCCGAGGCCGGTTACCTTCACTTCTTGGCAGCACGGGAGTCTGTTCAGCGGCCCGTCCTCGCTTGGATTCACTTGTCATTGTCGTCGCAGCAGTCGCCCTTCACGAAAGGCAGCGGCCCCGCCACTACCCTCAAGCGAAAAACCGGAGCGGGCAACCCGTTCCCATAATAATGGAGCTTACCCACTTTCATCAAAACGAATGTCGTTTCCCGATCTATGCGTTCCAGGGCATGTAGCGCAGACTTGTTCTTCAAGTCTGCGGCTTTTCCGTCCGCCGCAAGCGCGACGCGCCTCAAGCATGTAGCACCCGCTGCGGCGGGGAAAAGCACCAAACGTGCCTACCCAGTTGCCCCAGATTCCTGCGCCAAAGTTCCCTCGAGTTTGCGGCCTTCTCGCGCTTCCAGTCTCCTTGGAGACCCTCCTGCCCAAATCCTGAATACGGATTCTTCTGCGCTTGACACGCGAGGGCGGCTGCCGTATGGTCTTGCGCAAAGCTGGAAATGAAAGTCACCGATTCCTGGTCATCGGGTAGTCGGGGCTTGCTCACCTATTCCCCAAGAATCATCGGGAGGAGACCTGTCATGAAAACGCGAATACTAAAAGCGGTGTGGATGTGTGCCTGTACGCTGCTGGCGATGGCGCTTTGGGCGGGCGGCGGGCCAGGCGAGAGCAGGGCGACCGCCCGCCGCGGCGGGGAAAAGTCCCGCGCGGCTGCTGTGGCGACCGCTCCCGTGCAGCCGCTTGATGAGGGTTACACGAAGGAGATCCACGAGTACACCACCGAGCCCTTTTTCTCGACCGAGCTCGTGGACCATCTGCCGGCTTCTGCTGCCGTGCCCACACCTGAAAAGGTGCTCGGCTACGCCATCGGCACACCCAACAAGCTCACCTACACGAAGGACATTTATCGCTACTTCCGCGCCCTCGCCGCGGCCACACCGCGCGTCAAAGTCTTCTCGGTGGGTAAGAGTGAGGAGGGTCGGGAGTTCCTGCTGGTTGCCGTGAGCGAGAAAGACAACATCGACCAACTCGACCGCTACAAGCAGATCACCGCAAAGCTCGCCGACCCGCGCAAGCTCAGCGACGCCGAAGCGCAACAACTGATCCAGGAAGGAAAGCCTATTTACTGGGCTTCCGGCTCGATCCATTCGCCGGAGACCGGCGCGCCTGAAATGCTGATGGAGCTGGCCTATCGGCTGGCGGTTGAAGACACGCCTTTCATTCAAAAGATCCGCAAGAAGGTGATTTTGCTCATCACGCCGGTGCTGGAAGTGGACGGGCGAGATCGCATGGTGGACGTCTACAACTACCGCAAGGCCAATCCTGATAAGCCCGCGCCGAGGCTGGTTTATTGGGGCCACTACGTCGCCCACGACAATAACCGCGACGCCATCGCCATGGGCCTCCAACTCTCGAAAGTGCAGATGAAGAATTTTCTCGAGTGGCATCCGCAGGTCCTGCACGACCTGCACGAGTCTGTGCCCTTCCTTTACATCTCGACGGGCACGGGGCCGTACAACGCGTGGCTCGATCCCATCGTGGTGAGCGAATGGCAGAACCTGGCTTACCACGAAATCGAGCAATTCACGCAGCGTGGCGTGCCCGGCGTATGGACGCACGGCTTCTATGACGGCTGGGCGCCCAACTATATGTTCTACGTCGCCAACGGCCACAATTCGATCGGCCGGTTCTACGAAACTTTCGGCAATGGCGACGCCGACACACGCATGCGCACTGTGCGGCCGGAGCAGACCACGCGCGAGTGGTTCCGGCCGAACCCGCCGCTGCCGAAAGCGAAATGGTCGATCCGCGACAACACCAACTACGAAGAGAGCGGATTGCTGTTTGCGCTCGACTACACCGCCGACCACGCCCCGGAATTCCTTTACAACTTCTTCTTGAAGAGTAAGCGCGCGGTGGCCAAGGCGACCGCCGAAGGCCCGGCCGCCTGGGCGCTGGTTAACGACGGCCGCCGACCCGCTTTGACGGCGCAGCTCGCCGAGCTACTCCAAGCTCAGGGCGCCGAAGTCCACCGGCTCGACAAGGATTTTGAAGTCAAAGAGACCCCGCCCGCTCCCGCCGGCGCGGCCGGAAAGCGCGGAAGCGAGAGGCAAGTCGCTGCGGAGGGAGAAGCCGGCGCCGCAGCCAAACCCGCTGCGCCCAAGACCGTCAAGATTCCCGCCGGCAGTTACGTCGCCCGCATGGACCAGCCGTACAGCCGCGTGGTGGACATGCTGCTCGACACGCAGTATTTCAACGTCAGCGACCCACGTCCTTACGATGACACCGGCTGGACGCTCGGCCCGCTGCGCAACGTCAAGACCCTTCGCGTCACCGACACTGCAATCCTGAAAGCGCCCATGACACTGATCGTGGGTCCGGCGCGCGCGACGGGCGGGGTGAGCGGCGCGGCAGGGACGAAGTTCTTCCTCATCAACGCCAACGCCGAGCCCGTGCTCGCTACGCTGCGCTTCCGGCTCAAAGACGTTCCGATGTTTGCCGCCGAGGACGCCTTCGATGCCGATGGCGCAAAATTCAACATCGGCTCGTTCATCATTCCGGTCGAAGGAGGTCCCTCCGATTTGCGCCCGCGTTTGGACCAGTCGGCCGCCGATCTGAGCGTGCGCGTGCATGCAACGTCATCTGACATCACGGTGGCGCGCCATCCGCTGGCGGCGCCGCGCATCGCCCTCATGCACACCTGGCAGAGCACGCAGAACGAGGGTTGGTTCCGCATGGCCCTGGACAGCATCGCCGTGCCCTACGCGTACATCTCTGACCAGACAGTACGCGCCACGCCGAACCTCCGCGAGAAGTTTGACGTGATTATTTTTCCGCCGGCCTCGTCCAGCATTGCGGCGCTCATCAACGGTACGCCCAAGCGCCTCCTTGCCGATGGCTCCGACTTCGGCGGGCCCATTCCGTGGAAGAAGACCTCGCTCACGCCCAACCTGGGCACCATCGACGAGACTGACGACACCCGCGGCGGCCTCGGCTTCGAAGGCGTCGCCAACCTCAAGAAGTTCATCGAGGAGGGCGGCCTGTTCGTCCCCATCACCATCAGCGCGGCCTTGCCCATTGAGACGGGCATCACCTCCGGTGTCTCGATCGTGGAGGCGCGCCAACTGCAGGCGCGCGGCGCCATCTTCAACGCCAACGTCGAAGACAAGCACAGCCCTATCGCCTACGGCTACGACGACACCGTAGGCATTTACTTCAACCAGTCGCCGGTCTTCCGCGTCTCGCTTCTGGGGCGTGGAGGCCCGTTTGGGGAAGGCGGCGGAGGCGGCCCCTTTGGCGGCGAAGCGGGGGGCCGCCGGCCCAGCGGGCGCGGCTCGGTCACCGATCCGGACATCCCGCAAGGCCGCCCGTGGAATCCGCCGGCTCCGGAGCCGCAGCGCAGCCGCGCGCAGCAGGAGGTTTATATCGATCCCGACATGCGCGAGTTCATGCGCGGCATGATTCCGCCGGAGCAGATGTGGCCGCGCGTCGTGTTGCGTTTCGCCGACGAGAAGAACCTGTGGGTCAGCGGTATGCTCGCCGGAGCAACCGAGCTCGCCGAAGCTCCGGCGGTGGTGGACGTTCCCGTGGGCCGCGGCCACGTCGTTTTCTTTGCCAACAACCCGATGTGGCGCCAGGAGACGCACGGCAGCTTCATGCTGCTGCTTAACGCCGCGCTCAACTTCGACCATCTGCAGGCAGGCCATAAGCCTCCGGTCGCTGAAAAGTCGGGCAGCGAAGCTGGCGGAGACGACGCGGGCGAGTGAAAGCGACCGGCCGGCAACTAATGTCGCGTTAGCGAAGAGAGTGGCACGCCGGGCTGGCGCAGACCTGAATCAAAAGGCCTGCGCCGGCCCGCCAGTCGACCCGCTACAACTCGCTTGCGATTCATCCTGGGCGAGCCTGTGACCATTAAGTGGACGGAATGATATTCCTCTTCAAACCCAGGGGCGCACGGCAGTACACCCCTACATGCTCTTCAGGCCTTGGCGAGGAAATTCTCGAACTGCTTTTGCCAGGCTGGAAGCGAGGTGTGAATGGCGCGGCCAACAGAAGATACGATTTTCTCGTGGCGTGTGAGGCTGCCCATCGCCCCGCACTCGAAAGCCCGGCCCGATCAGCCGGGGCGCAGGACGGCCCGCCCCACCTATGGGAGAAAACGGCGGAGACGGCAGAACCCCACCGTTGTTGTCGGCATTGAGTCCTGATCCTCCGGCCAGACGGGCCGAGTGCAGACTCGGTTTATTAACACTTGATTGGCTTTCGTAAATCGGCTAATGTCTGCCGCTCGGAAGGCTTCATTCACGGTTTGGTCAAAGTCCATGTGTGATAAGCACCACTTCTTCTTCGAGTTCGACAAGGCGTTCACCCATCAGTTGATCGAAAAGTTCGAGGCCAGCCCTGCACACCCGCTCAGCGAGGGCGTCGGCCCGCCAGAGAAAGGAGTGTACGCCCTGTACCGACGGAGGCGTATTGTTTACGCAGGGAAGGCGCTGGATACCACTTTGAAACGCAGGCTAGCCGAGCATGCGAGGAAGGTGATGGGGAGAAGGAATCTCAGCATCGACGAGATGACCTGCCGGTTCCTGGTCATCGACAGCGACTGGTTCGTCCGCGCCGGGGAGCATGCTCTTATCGAGAGCTACGATCCTGCATGGAACCTGAGCGGCTTCGGGAGCCACGTCCCGGGAAGAGGCAGGCCGGGCATACGTCCCTCGAAATGGGATACTGAGTTCCCGCCGAAGGAAGGAAAGTGACTACCCGCCAAATGCCCTTGTGGATCGTGCCGTCGTCTTCCTCTTCCGCCCTCCAAGGCTGTTGTGCTGAACCAGGAAGTCACCGATCGCCCTTCGGCGATTCTCGGCCATCTCCTCGGCGGTAAGCTCGTGAGGTGGGAAACGACTTTCCATCTCCCGGCGTATACCATTGAACTCGGAGACGGCGGACCTCTCAGACCGTGTCCGGAGGATTTCTTGGCCCTGCAAGGTCACGACGAAAAACCCCTGATCATCCTTGTCCAGGTGAAGCTCTCCGGGCAGAAAGGACAGTCTTATCACTTCTTCCTCAGAACGATGGCGGCTTCGTAGAGGACAGCTCTCTGCGCTGCCTTCTCAACGCGCACGGACGACCGGATGATGCTCGTCCCGGTCCTCTTCGCGCGGAGCTGAACCGTCTCGCTGAATTCCAGCCCCCATAATTCAGCGATTCTCCCGAACACTTGGTCGGTCTTTACTTCCACCCCCTGTATGATGCTATTCCCGAGGACTATGATGGCCCTTCCGTTCCTGCGTAGCAATTTCGCGAGCACACCGCAGACGCGGTAAGTGTCATTAAAGTAGGTCGCTGCATAATTGGCCCAACCCGGCCCGCCGTACTCTTCCTTGCAGGGGTTCGCGGCCCGGATCGACTCGATGGTGTTGCTGAGGCCAGGCAACGAGAAATCGAGCTTCACCGGCTCCAGAGCGCGAACCGTCTGCCAGAACTTGCCAAAACTCTCATCCTCGCCTGCACCTTTGTAGCCCGGTCCCGCAGTCAGCCCCAGCCAGTGCAGTTGAGGTCGCGTGTTTCGCGGGTAGTGATAATTGTTCAGGTAAGGCGGCGACGTGACCGCGAGGTCGACAAAGTTCTTTCGCTCAAGGATGCCCACAGCCCTGAAGACACTATCTGGAATTATCCAAGATTTTGGCTTAGGACTAACCCCGCGCATCCGCTCCTTCAACCAGATGATGTCTTCCAGCATCAAGCGAAGTTTTCCTGCGATCACGTGAGCTACAGGGGCATCGAGGATGTCGGCCTTGCCAACCGCAGCGCGTCGGGTCAGGCTGGGTTCGTAGGAGTAATTCGACACGCTGACCATCACAGAGCCAAAAGCCAGGCGGAAAAGGTCCCTGATCGCAGGCTGCCCTATGGAATCGATGAAGTCGAGCGCGAAAAGAACCTTCCTCTCCACCCTGGGGCTGAACAATTGCGTCCGCCCGGAAAAGCCCTCCGGCGGTCTGGAGACAGGTTCTCCCTTGCAGGGACCATCGTCGGGACAGTGGTCGTGCATGAACCCCTCAAACGCCACGATCTGGTTTGTGAGAGCATCGACAGGTATATCAAGGGCCTTCAGTTTCAGGCGGGAAGCGAGTGCGGCGTAAGGGTTGATCTCGAACCCTACAACGTTGTAGCCATGCAGGAAGCTCTGGACGAGGGTTGTCCCCACCCCGGCGAACGGGTCAAGAACCCAGGTCTCTTTCCGGCGATACCCCCTCAAGTACTTGCCAAGGCAATCGTCCACAAATTCGGCGGAAAATCCGGCAATCCACGGCACCCACCTATGGAGAGGGTAGACTTTATTGCTGCTAAAGGCAGGGTCCCGGAAACCATTGCTTGGCCGCGCCGCAGCATCAACGTCCGGTGATGTCTTGAAGAGCGTCCTTTCCACTGGAATCAATCTTATCAGATTACACCCATTCGGGACTGGATACGGAGAGATCCGCACACCCTTTTTATCGGCCGCGCAACCGGTCGACTTGAGCTCTTCATTTCATTGGATGGGTCAGGCGAGTCGTGGAGTCCCTCACGCCCTCAATGGTGCACCTCGAGCGACTAGCGCGGACCCGTCTGTTTGGCTCAGCGGTTCTTGCGTGAAGTGAAAAGCCGCAGACCTACAAAGCAGGTCTGCGCTACGGACTCGCCGTGCCTCGACGGGTTGACGCAGCCCCTTTCTGCCACGGCACATCACACCGGCGAAGCCGTCTTGGACGTGCGGCTAACCACGACACTTTCTTTGTGCCGTGGGGTTTTGTTGTTTTCGCACGGAAGAACCCACGGCAAGAACAGCGCTTGCCGCGGTTCGAGTTCGCTCACCGCCCTGAGCCTGGCGAAGGGTGGCCACCAGCTTGCTCTTCAGGCCTTGGCGAGGAAATTCTCGAACTGCTTTTGCCAGGCTGGAAGCGAGGTGTGAATGGCGCGGCCCAGGAACGAGGCGCGCAGGCGGCCCAGCTCCGGAATCTTGCGGCAGGCGATAGCGTAGCGGCGGTAGCGCGGCTGGATTTCCAGGGCGTCGTCCGGCAGGTAAATCGGTTCGCGGCGGAAGTTGAGCAGGACGATGGCGCGGTTCAGTTGCCGGACGCCGGCATCAATCAGCGCCGGACCTCTCGCCGGGTCCTGGAGCTGCCGTGCCTGTTCGGGTGGCACGAGTCGAAAGAAATACGTGGCGCGGCCGCCTCTGGAAGTAGACTCCCACGCGATGAGGTTTGCGGGGCATTTGGCGCTTGGCGTAGCCGCCAGTGGGAAAAAGAACCAGTGCAAGATGGGCAGCTCTGCGCTCTCTTCGGCTGCGCCTTCGGGGGCAGGCTCGGCGCCTGGCGCGGTTCGACTTCGCTCACCGCCCTGAGCCTGTCGAAGGGCGGAAACCTGCATTCCTTCCGGCATTGCCTCCCTGGCCGTTTCTTCGGCTGCAGACACTTCGGGTGAATCGCCAGGCGACTCTGGAGCGCCTTCCCGGTCTTCGTCCTTCCGCAGGAGTTTAAATCCTGTATAGGGCCAACCCGCCGGCGTGTATTGCCTCAGCGCTTCGAAGTAGGGCCGGAGTTGTCTATCAACGACGTTTTCCTCCAGCGCCTGCGCGGCCTTCGGATGAATGGCTTGGAGCCTGGCGAGCAGAGCGGCCCGGCCTTCCTTCATAAGCTGCGCGGCTTGCTGGAACTGGTCTGGGTTGAGAAAGGGGAAAAGGTTGTGCAGGGCCTCGGCAGCTTTTTCGGTCAGTTGCGCCACGGCCTCCTGGAGGCGCTCGCTGAATTCCCGCGTGCGCTTGGCAAGCTTCGTGACGGTAAGGCGCTCGTCGGCAGCTTGGAGCGTGACCGCGTAGTTGGCCTCATCAAAAGTCACTGCGTCAATGTCGGCGAGCCGCCACTGGAAGCCGGTAGCTTCAGTGGGCAACGCGGCGAGGTTGGACTTGTAAAGGCGAAATTCCGCCGGGCTGGAGAAAGTCCGCGCGGGTGACTCCAGGCGCGCGAAACCGTCGAAACGCGTGATTTCCTCCAGGTCCTCGAGCAGCAGGCACTGGATCAGGCGTTGGCGATAAGCTTCGAGCAGATCATGGCGCAGATTCTGACTCGCTTTGCCAAACTGGTTGAGCACGATCTTCTTGCCGGTGTAAAGCGTGAGACTAAGCTCGTAGTCGGCGGGGGCAAACACGTCGATGTCGCCCAAGTCAAAGGCGAGTGGAGCGCCCGAGGCAGGGACCACCGTAAGGGACTCGGCCTCAAAGGTAAGCTTACAGGGTCCTGCCTGAACGGGAGCGCCGTCGGCGTTCAGGTATTGGAATCTCCCCGAAAAGGAAGGCATAAGCGTTAGACAATCTTCTGGCCGCACTCCGGGCAGAACTTACTCCCGGCTTCCAGTTTGGTTCCGCAGCGAGGACACTCGTTCTTCGGGCGCAGCGGCTTGCCGCATTCGGGGCAGAACTTGGCGCCTTGCGTCCGGGCGCCGCAACTGGGGCAGAGGGCTGCAGCTTCGGTGGTCAGATCGATGTCTTTGGTCAGGTCCTGCTGCCGGACCTTCTCCTGGATCTGTTCGATGGTGGCTTGCGCTTGGGCAGCGGCCAATTCCGTTTCCACATTGGGGGCGCAGGCGTAACAAAGGCCGCGTTTCGCGTTCCAACATGCTGCCAGGCAGACCCAATGCGCGCATTTCGGGCACAGACGGAAGTTAGGCTTGGCTTCTTCGACGGCCGCCTGGAAGGCCTTGTCGTGGCCCGGACCGCGCACCGCGCGCTCGATCTCGTAAGTACCAGAGGCTGCGGAACCGAAGACACCGCCGAAGAGGTCGCCGGCCGCACGCAACGCGCTCGTGGCCATACCGGTCATCGAGGCTTTGAATTCCGTCATGAAGCCGTTGCCACAGCGGTCACAGAAAAACTCGAATTGATATCCTTTATCCGTCGAATGGTCGGTATGGTTCTTGGTGAACTGGATAAGGGCCATGAATAGTCTCCTCGAAGACGCGCACCGTCACCTTATAGAGAATGCAGGGATTTTAACCCAAGACCCGTTTGCAGTCCAATGTCCTGCCCGGCCCCCCGGCTATCTTCTTGTGGGCCGCGAGTCTTGAGTAGGAATTAGTCCGTCGTCTCTAGCCCCGAAAGGGACAGCGATTATAACCTTTGTGACAGAAAGTCGCTGCTGGCCACCGGGATTCGCCCGGTTGCCGCATAAATTTTCGCTAGCACGTGTTGAATCGGGTATAGAAATTGCTATGCTAGAGCAGGCGGTGGGTCAAAGGCACTGCGACGCTAGCTTTAGATCTGCTGATCGCAGGGGCGAAATTTGAATCCCACCAGGGTAAGCCATGTCCTCCAAAACAGCCGTTCTGGTTTTCTTCTTAGCCATTGGCAGCATCTGGGGGCAGGAGAAACAGGAGAAGAAAGGGCAGCCGCCCCCACCCGCAGTTGCTGAGACTCCGGCTCCGCTGCCACCGCACGTGTTCAAGGTTTCACCCGAGGATCTGCAGCGGAAGAATCCGATCAAGTTCACAGAAACCTCCGTCGAGCGCGGCAAGAAGGTATACGCGACTCAATGCGCCTTGTGTCACGGAAAGAACGGGGATGGCAAAGGCGAAATGGTAGAGGAAATGAAGATCAGCCCGACCGACTTCGCGAAGCCGGACACGCTGAAGGACCGCACAGACGGAGAGCTATTCGCGATCATCGGGGTGGGGAAAGACCCCATGCCGAGCCAGGGCGGCCGGATGACAGATCAGCAGCGATGGAACCTGGTGAATTACATGCGGGCTCTTGGGGGTAAGGTCCCCGCGAAATCCACCGGAAAAGAGTCCGAGGAAAACGTTATCCTGGTTCCTCAGTAGATTTCCCGAACTCTCCCCCAGGCTTCCGCCAGGGTCACCTCCAGGTCAACCAAGGCGCCGCCCGCTGCTGCCAACGCGGCGGCCCATTGATCTCTGGATTAGCGGGTGGCCAGTTTCTTAGCTAAGGTCAGCAGCACATCCCGGTCTGGGTCGGTGATCCGCGTCAGATGGACCTTAAGCTTAAGGAGGAAGCGCGCATCCTCCCCCGCCTTGCCGCCTTCTTCCGCCAACTGTTCCAGCGTCTCGCGCGACGTCAGGAAAGGTGTCGGCGGGGGCTCTTCGCCGCCGTAAAAGAGTTGGTAGAGCGGAACATCCAAAGCCGCTGCAAAGCGTTCCAGGGTTTCAAGCGAGGGGACAGTATGGCCGTTCTCCACACGGGAGATGTAACAGCGCAGGAGGCCGGTGCTGTTTTCGATGTCGCCCTGGGAGAGCCCTTTTTGCTCACGAAGTCGGCGCAGATGGGTGCCGATCAACATATCAATCACTCCTTGTTGCCCAAGTTTTGTTTTACGAGAAGCCATTAACATCCAGGGAAATTCTGCGCTGAGCTGACCCCGCTACTCAATGGCACGAGAGTGCCACCACCAAAGTGCTACTCCCTTTCAGCTTCGGAGGATTTCGACTCCGACAATCTGATCCACTCCCAGGCAATATGCAAGCCACGATCAAAGCCATGCAGCTTGGGATCGGGGTTGAACGTTGCGCCTTATTGTGGCGACGGCCGCTGTAGTGGCCGCGGCGGCCTCTTTTGGCCTCGCCGTGCGCGGGCGACTCTCCATCCCGCAGTTGCGGGACGCTGAGGTCCGCCTAGGCGGATTCGCCGTGGCAAAGGTCGCAGCGCCGCGGCAATCCGCGGCAGGAAAGGGCGCCCCTATGACTTTCAGACCTCAGCAGTTGCAACGGCACTAGCCCAGCAGCAAGGTTAACAGCGCCATGCGCACATACAGCCCGTTTTGGGCCTGACGGAAGTAGGCGGCGCGGGGGTCACTATCCACTTCGCCAGCGATTTCGTCCAGCCTTGGCAAGGGGTGCATGATGATGGCGTTCGGCTTCATCAGACGCAGAGAATCGCGGCTGATGACGTAAACCCCCCGGCATTTCTCATAGTCGGCGATGCGGTCACCAAAACGCTCCTTCTGAATGCGCGTTTGATAAATCACGTCCACTTCGGGCAACACCTTCTCGAGGTTGGTCACTTCGCTGTACCAGACGTTGCGTTCCCGGAGGTGGGCGAGGATATCCTCTTTCATTTCCAGCAGGGGTGGCGCCACGAAATAGATCTTGATATCCCCGAACTTGCTCAGCAAGTAGGTGAGTGAGCGAACGGTGCGGCCTTGCGCCAGATCCCCGACCATGGCGATGCGCAAGCCGTCGATAGTGCCGATTTCCTTGCGGATCGTGTAAAGGTCGAGCAACGCTTGGGTGGGGTGCTGGCCGGGGCCGTCGCCGGCGTTGATGACGGGGACGCGGGAGACCGCCGCGGAGCGCTTAGCCGCCCCCACCTCGTAGTGTCGGATGACGATGACATCCGCATAACCGTTCATGATTCGGATGGTGTCTTCCAGGGTCTCGCCTTTGGCCATCGAGGAGAATTCGGCGGCGTTTTCCGTGGAGATCACTCGTCCCCCGAGGCGGTGCATGGCCGTCTCAAAAGAGAACCGGGTACGGGTCGAGGGTTCGTAGAAGAGGGTGGCCATAATGCGCTTGTGGTAGTCCGAGACGCCGCCGCGGGCCACCACCTGCTCCATCTGGGCGGTGACTTCAAACAGATGGAGGAGCGTGGGAACATCAAACTGCTGGGCTTCGATGATGTGGTGTAACTTCATAGACTTTCCAGTCCTCCTTGTCCAAGTGAGGGCAAGCATGTTGGCAGCGAGCCTTTCGTCGTAAGCCAACAGGCGTAGCGCCGGAAGATACTCCTACCATGATGCCGCGTCAACCCGCCAGTTGCAGCGTGTCCTTGCCGATCCGTGCCGGGGGCTTAGAGGCCAGGGGGGAGAAATTCAGCGAGGATACGCGCACCCTGGTCATTTACCGGCAAGGTGCCCCATCCCGTGGAGGCATGCCGTGACGCCGGGCACGACGCTCGAAGTCACCATGCGGAGGGCAATCAACAGGGCTGCTTCCGCTTGGCGGGGCCGACCAGGCCTTTGACTGCGGAGGGTGGCGAATTGCGCAGGAGTGGAAGAGGCGAAGCGGTCCGACCTCTGAAACGGCCCTGCGACTGGAATTGTCGTCCCTGGCGGGGCGGCGGTAGCCTGACGCGCGTGCCTCGGCGACGAATTGACATCCAGGCGACTCCAACCTAGTATGAAGAGGATGGCAGTTCACCTCTCAGGGGTAGTCCTGCCATCCCCCCCAAGGCGCGTGTGGAGAAGGTCATGGACCGAAACCCTTCGGCGGAAGCCAAGACGCGGCGTGGCTCGACAGAAACTTTTTCTGTGCTGCTGGAGATCATGTGTTCGTTGGCGGCGGAGCGAGACCTTGATGTGTTACTGCAAAAGATCATGCAAAAGACTTCGGAGGTGATGGACGCGGACCGTTCTACCCTGTTTCTGGTGGACGAGGCCAAGCAGCAGATCTGGTCGAAGGTGGCTCAAGGCGCGGCTCTGAACGAGATTCGCGTCCCCGTAGGCACCGGCATTGCTGGGCACGTGGCCAAAACCGGCGAAACCGTGAACATCCCGGACGCCTACCAGGACCCGCGCTTCAACCCCGACGTGGACCGCCATACCGGATACCATACTCGGACCATCCTCTCGATGCCGATGAGGAACCGGGAACGCAAGATTCTGGGTGTCCTCCAGGTGCTCAACAAGCGGAATGGGGCCTTCACGGCCGACGACGAGGAGTTACTGGAAGCCTTCTCGAGCCAGGCGGCGATTGCCGTACAGAACGCGCTTTTGAACGAAGAACTCCGCAAGCGCATGCAGACTTCCGAAATCCTCCTCAACGTTATGCGTGAGGTCTCCAAGGAACTGGAGGTCGATCGGCTCCTGCAAAAGATCGTCGCCCACACTTCCGAAGTGATGAACGCCGACCGCGCCACTTTGTTCCTGGTGCACCGCAAGTCGGGGGATCTGTGGTCGAGAGTGGCGCAGGGCGAAAACGTCAGGGAGATCCGTGTGCCCCGTGGGGTAGGGATTGCCGGCCACGTGGCGGTCAGCGGAGAGGTAGTCAACATCCCCGATGCCTACAAGGACCCGCGCTTCAACCCCGAGGTGGATCGCCGCACGGGTTACTACACGCGCACCATTCTCTGTATGCCGCTCCGCAACGAAAAGAATGAAATCGTAGGCGTCATGCAGGTGTTGAACAAGAAAGACGGGATCTTCACCGAGGAGGACGAGGAACTGCTGGACGCGCTGGGTTCCCAGACGGCGATCGCGCTGGAAAACTCCCGCCTGTTTGAGGAAGTCCGCTTCATGAAGGACTATAACGAAAGTATCCTGCGGACCATGGCGACGGGAGTAGTCACGCTGGACCCGGAGGGCGGGGTGGCGTACTCGAACGGGGCAGGTTTGAAAATCTTTTCGGGGCTGGACGATTACCGGGTGGGCGAGCCGCTCGAGGAGTTCTTCAACCGTAACCTGAACCCCGCACTCACCGCGAGCATCGAGCATTCCCTGAAGACGGGCGAAGCCTACACCTCCTACGAGCTTCAGTACCGCAAGAGTGCGGACGAGGCCGTGAACGTCAACCTCCACGTGTTGCCCCTGCGGGACGCCAAGGACAGGTCGCTGGGCGTGGTGATCGTCGCCGACGACATCACGCAGGAACAGCGACTAATGAGCACGCTGTGCCGCTACGTCACGCGCCAAGTGGCCGAACAGATCCTGAAAGACCGCGACAAGTTGAAGCTGGGTGGCAATCGCTCCCTGGTGTCTGTACTCTTCTCCGACATCCGCGACTTCACGACCATCTCCGAGCGTTTCTCGGCGGAAGAGGTCGTCGGCCTGCTCAACGCGTACTTCTCGCGCATGCTCGAGCCCATCTTCAGCTTTGAGGGCACGCTCGACAAGTTTATTGGCGACGCGATCATGGCGGTATTCGGGGCGCCGGTGTTCCGCGACGACGACGCCGAGCGTGCTGTCCGGGCGGCCATCGAGATGCGGCGCGCCCTGCGAAAATACAACCTCGAACGGGTGGCGCAGGGCCTCCTCCCCATCGACAACGGCATCGGCATTACCAAGGGCGAGGCCATCTCCGGCAACATCGGCTCCCTGCAGCGCATGGATTACACCGTCATCGGCGACACCGTAAACGTCGCTTCGCGCCTGGAAGGCCTGACGAAGAACTACCCGTACAAGATCCTGGTTAATGAGGACGTTTACCTCGAGGTCAAGGACAAGATCCCCTGCGTGGACCTGGGTTTTGCCCACGTGAAGGGCAAGGAAGGCGACGTCCACGTTTACGGAGTGGTCGAGCCTGGAGACTGATCCACCTACCCCTCCCCTCTCAACGTGGACAGGTCCGAGGAGCTTGTGCCCCGTGGTTGCCAGCCAGACTCGCGACAGTCGAACTCCTGGAATGGCTATCCACTTGCTGCGCCGGAGGGAGGGCTGGAGGTTTGCCATGGACTTCGCTGTCTCGCTTGGTGGCTTGTTGGTGCATGTGCGCGGAGATTGGCCGTGTGCCGTCTGCCGCCCCGGTGAAATTGCTGAAAGGCGCGGTCACTGTCTGTGCTTGGACTGTGCCTATACGATGGTAGCGGCTGCAGGAGCAGGGGAGAAAGGCGCACGCGCCCTCTTGGATGAGATTACTGAGGCTGTAAGTTTCCTCGTAGCCCTCCGAGCCGAGGCAGGACCGGCGCTGAATTGACCCTGCAGCCCCCTTGAGCCGAGCGAAGCTGCTCGGTAAACCCTACGTGCGCTGAGGTAACTTTTACTCGGCGCCGGTCCCAAGTGGACCAGTCCTGACCCGCGCGAGGCTTGCCATGCCGGAATTCCACCCGCGGCGCAGTTGCCGCCTTGCCCTATCCCTCCCCATTCGTGTCTATGGAACCGATTACCGCGGCAAGGACTTCACGGAGGATGCCACCACCCTGGTAGTGAGCCTGCACGGGGCGAAGATTCGTCTCGGTCGTCAGCTTCTCCCGGAACAAGAGGTTCGCCTGTTAAGCCATCCAACCCACCGGGAAGCGCTTTTCCGGGTGGTTGCAAAGGTCGGGGGAGCGGAAGGTCGCTACACCTTTTGGGGCGTGGAGTGCTTGGACCCGGAGGAAAATATCTGGGGCCTCCACTTCCCTCAGCTTCAATCGAAGGATCAGGGTTCGGTGCGAGTCATGGTTCAGTGCCCAGCCTGCTCCACGCGCGAATTGCTTTACGTGGACGAACTCCTCCTCGAGACGCTGGCGTCCACGGGCGGCATTATGCGAGGCTGTCTGGTTTGCCAGGCCTCAGGATTGTGGAGGCTCATCCCCTACCAGGAGGTCTAATTCCTGCGCAGCTTGTAGCTCACCGAAAACCCGCCGGGGCCGGGATTCTCTATGGTGGTTTTGAGCTGAGGGTTTGTCGTGACGGCATGAAGGAAATCCAGCAACTGGTCGCGAAGGTCCGTGACGTTGTGCGCCACGATGACGCCGCCCGGCGACACCTTGGGAAGGACCATGTTGAGATACGGCACGTAGTCGGGCTTCCCGGCATCGATCAAAACAAAATCGAAGGGCCCCGGGAGCTCGGGGATTTCCTGGAGGGCGTCGCCGAGCTTGAGCGTGACGATGGAATCGACGCTTGCGGCACGAAAGTTCTCCCGGGCAAGGTTCGCGCGACTGGGATCGATCTCCAACGTCAGCAAATGACCGCCCGTTTGGCGCAACCCCGCCGCGATCCAGATCCCGGAATAGCCATTGGAGGTGCCAATCTCCAGCGCATGCTTTGCGCGGACCTTGAGCACCAGGTCATGCAGAAACAGGCCCTCCCTAGGAGCGACATTCCACATACCTCTCTGCTGCTCGCGCATCCAGGTGAGCCGTTCCTTGGCTTGCGCCTCGGGGTCGGGGCTTTCTTGGCAGAGGGAACCATGAGGAAAACCCAAAAGCAGGCAGGTCATCAGGAACGAGGCGAACAACGTGGCGCGCCACCACTTTGAGTTCGTCATACGTGATTTCCTCCTGAAATAATTCCCGCCTGCGAGAGGGCCAAGGACGTTCAGGAGTCTACCGTCCGTAGCGGCCCATGAGCTGGGCCTCGGCCAGGACGTGGCCTTTCATCGCCTGTTCGACGTCTCTCTTCCCGATGCCCGCCTTGAGATTCAGCTTGCTATCCAGCGCATAGAGCTTGAAAAAGTAACGATGCGGTTTTCCGGGCGGAGGGCACGGGCCGCCGTAACCGGTCGCGGGGAAGTCGTTCCGGCCCTGCGCGCCCCCTCCGGCGAGATCATCCTTCCTCGGGACATGATCGGGGAGCTGCCGTGCGGCGGCGGGAAGGTTATACACCACCCAATGAACGAAGGTGCCCATGGGCGCGTCGGGGTCGTCCATGATCAGCGCCAAGCTTTGCGTGCCAGGGGGCGGCTCGGTCCAGGCGAGAGCGGGCGAAATATCTTCGCCCTCGCACGTGGATTGCCTGGGAATGTTCCCCCCAGAGGTAAAGGATGAGGTTGTGAGTTCGAACTTCGTTGCGGGCGGCTTCTTCTGGGCCCACAATGTGGTGGCGTTGGCCAGCAGCAGCACCGCTGCCGTCGCCCCCAGCAGCGAGGTCAGGAGGCGACGCGATGGGGGAACACTTCTTCCAGCGGGTTCGGTCCCCCAGGGTATCGAGGAACTATCCGCCCGTTTTGGGGTACGCGTCGCGTTGGACATAGCTGCTGCCCTCCCACAGGATTTGGCTAGAGGACTCTGTGATTCCCTTTACATATACCACAGGTTCAAACTACTTCGCGAGGCCCCGACCCGTCGATAGAGCGAATGGCCTGTGGCCTGCCTGCCCTGCCTAAGACAGGCAGGCGTGCACCCAGGCATGTCGCCCCTGTGGGCTCAAGCGATCAAGTCTCCTGTCGACGGATCGGGGCGAGGCCTCAGCGACGCTGCGCCCATGGAGTCCCGCCGCAACTTCGAGTTGACACTTTGGGAATTTCGGGAGCACCATCAACCCCGATCCCGAAGCAGGAAGGCGTGCTTATGCTTTGGATCAAATGCTTCCTTGCAGCCAGTTTGAGCCTGCTTACTGGCCCCGTACCAAAGTCGTCAGGGCGCCGCGACCGCCGACCTTTGGGCTGCTTGGTACGGGGCTGGGCTGCAACTTCGGGATCGGGGTCAAACCTTTCATGAAGATCATCTCCTCCGGGTTAGAAAGGGGCGCATGATGAAACACTCTCGGTACGGATGGATCGTCTTGTTTTATGTGGGTTTGTGCGGGACGTTGTGGCTCGGGGTGCTCTCTTCGCTTGCCGACGAGGGTATGTGGACTTTCGACAACCCACCCCTCAAGCAACTCCAAGAACGCTATGGGTTCACCCCCACGCGCGAGTGGCTCGACCACGTACGTTTGTCGAGCGTGCGCTTCCAGGACGGCGGCTCCGGCTCATTTGTGAGCCGTCATGGGCTGGCGCTCACCAACCACCACGTGGCGCTGGGCCAGTTGCAGAAGGTTTCCTCTCCACAGAAAGACTACGTCCAGGAGGGGTTCTATGCCCGCACACCGGCCGAAGAATTGAAGTGCCCTGACCTGGAGCTGAACGTGTTGGTGTCTATGGAGGACGTGACTCAGCGCGTGCAGGGCGCCGTGAAGCCGGGAATGAGCGACGAAGCCGCCCTGAAAGCGCGGAAAGCCGAGATCGCCAAGATTGAAAAAGAGAGTACGGAAAAGACGGGCTTGCGCTCGGACGTGGTCCCTCTCTACCAGGGCGGAGAGTACTGGCTTTATCGCTACAAGAAATATACTGATATCCGCCTGGTTTTCGCGCCGGAACAGCAGACCGCTTTTTTTGGAGGCGATCCGGACAACTTCACCTATCCTCGCCACGACCTGGACTTTGCTCTTTTCCGCGTTTATGAGCATGGGAAAGCTGTGCAAAGCGAAAACTACCTGAAATGGAATCCGCAGGGCGCGGTGGACGGGGAACTGGTTTTCGTCTCCGGCCATCCCGGCTCCACTTCCCGCCTCGAGACTCTGGCGCAAATTGAGACCGAGCGCGACTACCTCCTGCCCCTCGTCCTGAAGACCTACAAGCGAAGGCTGGAGGTGGCGAGGCGCTACGCCGCCCTCGGACCGGAACAGGCGCGCCAGGCAACCCGGCAGATCTTCGGAGTTGAAAACTCGCTTAAAGCGTTCACCGGCCGGTACCAGGGCTTGCTCGACAAAAGCCTGATCGACAAGAAGCAGAAAGAAGAGTCGGATTTCCGAGCCCTGGTGGCAAGCAAGCCGGAATGGGAGACGGCGTACGGAGGCGCTTGGGACGCCATTGCCCAGGTGGAATTCAAGCTGCGGGAGATGCTGAAGCCCTTCCGGTTCCGCTCGCTGCGCTGGTCCAGCCTGGCGGACACGGCGCTCACCATCGTGCAGTATGTGACGGAGGTGCAGAAGCCGGATGGCGAACGGCTTGTCGGCTTCCACGACTCGCAGCTTGAGTCGCTCCGCTTTCGTCTCTTTTCGCCGGCGCCGGTTTATCCGCAGTTTGAACAGGCGCTGATCGAGGGCTACTTGCAACTGGCTCTCGAGGAACTAGGGCCGGAAGACCCCTTCGTCAAAGCCGTGCTGAACGGGGGCAGTCCAAGCGAGATCGCGAAAGAGGCAATGGCCGGAACCAAGCTGGCGGACCCCGCCTTTCGCAAGTCCTTGGTGGAGGGACGCGAGGCGGCGGTTCAGGCTTCGACGGACCCCTTGATTGTCCTGGCTCGCAAGGCCGATCCGTTTGCCCGCGAGATGACTAAGGGGTTCGAAGACAACGTCGAGAGCGTGGAAACGCAGGCGGGAGAAAAGATCGGCAAGGCGCGTTTTGCCGCGTACGGCAAGTCCCTGTACCCGGATGCGACGTTCACCTTGCGCCTGACGTTCGGCGCCGTCAAAGGCTACCCGATGAACGGCACGCAGGCGCCTCCCAAAACCACTTTCTACGGGCTCTATGACCGGGCGTTCAGCTTCGACCTGAAGCCGCCGTATCATCTTCCGCGCCGCTATCTGGAGCGCAAGGCGCGCCTGGACCTGTCCACGCCCCTGAATTTTGTCAGCACCTGCGACATCATCGGCGGCAACTCGGGGTCGCCGGTCATCAACAAGCAGGGGGAGTTGGTTGGGCTGATTTTTGACGGGAATATCGAGAGTCTGGTCGGCGACTATCTCTACATCGAGGAGAACAACCGGGCCGTGGCGGTGCACAGCGCCGCCATCCTCGAGGCGCTCCGCAAACTCTACGACGCCGGGGCGCTGGCCGAGGAATTGGGAGGGAAATAATCTTCCGGGATAACCTTCGGTCCGCGCGGGCCGGCCCCGGGGGCTTAGTCTACGGCCCTTGCCAGGGTTCCTCCAAGTGCAGGTCGAACAGTTCAAGAGTCGAAGAGTTGAAGTTCAACTTCTTTAACTCTTCGACTTCTTCGACCGCTGTTTCGAGCGAACGTTTTTCAGGAGCCTGTTAAAGACCGGTACGCGGCAAGCGGTTAGGGCCGTCCCGCTTCGCGGGATCGCGCAGGCCGAGTGGCGCGCTTCAGGGGTCCGGCCACCTCGCTTATGACAGGGGCACCCACAGGTCGTACAACCTCCTCGCGCCGACGCCGTGTCGGACGGTGGCTGGCAGGTCTGCTGATATTCGGCGGCCTTTTGGTGGCGCTCTACGCGCAACGGGGGCCGCTGCTGGGGGCTTGGGGCGCATGGTGGGTGGTGAACGAGCCACTAGAGAAGTCCCAGGCGATTGTGGTGTTGGGCGGCGATTCCCCGGCAGGCGATCGCGTCCGCCACGCCGTCGAACTCTACCGGCAGGGGTGGGCACCGCAGATTATCTTGAGTGGCCCACTCCTCCGCTACGATTTCAGCGAAAGCGCGCTGATGGTGTCCGAAGCGAGACGGATGGGTGTGCCCGGCGATGCCCTCCTGGTGGTGCCGGCCAGTGGCGAGTCTACATTGGAAGAAGCTTTACTGCTGCGACGCTTTCTGACCGAACATAAATTGACCCGCATTATTGTGGTCACTTCGGATTTTCACACTCGCCGAAGCCGCACCATCCTCCGTAAGGTTCTCGGTCAAGCCGGTTTCGACGTGCGATTAAGCGCATGCTCGGATGCGCGTTTTAGCCCTCGCACTTGGTGGCAGCAGCGGGAAGGCAAGAAGCAGATGGTGCTCGAAATCCTCAAATCCGTGGCGACTTGGTGGGAACTGCGTCAGGTGCCCCGGAGTGGGACGCCCTAAGAGCGCTCTTTTCTGAAATGCCTCGGCCCGATCGCAGGGACAGTGGCTGGTGGGCAGTCGCTAGTGTCCCGTCCCACGTAATTTTTGACACTCAAGGTTTTGAGTCGACCCCCTCACCCCCAACCCCTCTCCCCCAAAGGGGGCGAGGGGAGAGTACAGGAAAAAGGAGACTGTCGACCGAAATCTACAGCCCTCTCCCCCTTGGGGGAGAGGGTGTCCCGGCTTGCCGGGACCGGTGAGGGGGTTCGCATCGAGTTGCGCATTGTCGACAATAATGTGGGACAGGTCGCTAGTCCCGCCATGGCGGGTCACTTGTCACTGCCTCTAATGGCTGGGATCTCTGTGGCGCTAGCGCTGGGGAAACATAAAAGCTTCCAGCATGTCCGCGCGCGCCTTCTCGTCCGAAGCGATGACCTTGAGCAGGTCCTTCACCGAGACCATTCCCCGATAGTTGCCTTGCGGGTCCATGACCGGCAGGTGAAAGAAGCGGTGTTTCTCCATCAAGCGCAGGCACTCGTCCAAGGGCGTCTCGGGCGGGACCACGGTGAGGTTCGTGCTCATGATTTCTGAGACGCGCATCCAGGCTGGGCACTTGTTTTCCGCAGCGACCTTGTCGGAGATATCGCTCTGCGAGACGACTCCCACCAGCTTGCCCTGCTTGTCGCATACCCCTACCCCCCGGACCTGTTTTTCCCGTAAGTAGCGAGCCGCGTCATGCACGGTGGCGTCGTCGGTGACGAAGAAGACTTCCTTCCGAGAATGAATCAAGTCCACGACTTTCATAGCACCCCCACAGAGTACAATTATCCCAAATCTTAGTATGACTTCTCGTCACCTTGCAACCGAAATTGTCCGAAGCTTCGATAAGGCCAGGACTGTGCGGCCTTCCTTCGGAGCGTGTGTGAACGCTCGGCCGACCTGACGTAGCAGCCCCGTTTGCGCGGGGCACTCGCCGCGGCAATCCCGCAGGGCGGGACCGGTCCCGTCCCGCTCTGAGTGGGAGGACCACCTCTACGAAAGACGCGCGGAAATGGAGTTTTCACACACACTCCTCGGCGGAAGCCCATGCGTCGCCCGCAAGACTGTTGACAGGCGGGGGCAGAGGATGGCGCTTGGCCCGCGGAACGCCCCGCGAGGGGAAAAGGCAGAGGGCCTGCTCGCTTTAATGATGATAGGTTTTCGGCTATAGTCTACGCCAAGGCTAAAGGACCTTCCATGGCGGATCAAGCGGTTTCATTCCAGGCCGAGGAGTTCGCGCTCCTTTACCGCGTGGCCCAAGCGCTGCTCGGCGAGCGCGCCTACGGCGAGATGCTTGCGGCCCTGCTGGACTCCACGATCGAAGGGCTGGCGGCCGACCGCGGTTTTATCGTGGTGTGCGAGGCTGGCAAGTTCCGCGCTGTTGTGGCACGCAATTTCAAGAGCGAGGCTTTGACCCGGATTGAAGAACAGGTGAGCAGTTCGATTTCGCGCGCGGTCGTCGAGCAGGGGAGGGCCCTTCTGGTTAACGACGCGCAGGTTGAGGAACGGTTCCGCGATAATCCGAGCGTGAAAGCCCTAGGCTTGCGGTCGGTGCTTTGCGCGCCCCTAGTGATGTCGGACGAAGCTTTCGCGCTCATCTACCTCGAGAACCGCGACATCACTAACCGCTTCAGCGAGCGTCACCGGCAGCTCCTGGACGAGATTTGCCGGCTGGCGGCGCCCCGGCTGCACGCCGCAGTGGCCATTGAGCATGCACGAAAGCGTGCCGCAGAACTCGAAATATCCTTAGGCGAGTCCGACGGCATCCTGACGTCCGATGCGCGGATGTTGGCCCTGCTCCAGACGCTGCGGCAAGTGGCGCCCACTGACTTGCCGGTGCTGATTCAAGGCGAGACAGGCACAGGCAAAGAACTCCTGGCGCGCGCCCTGTACCGGCACAGCGGCCGGGCCAAGGGCTCTTTCGTGGTGATCAATTGTGGCGCTATCCCGGCGGGGCTGATTGAGTCCGAACTCTTCGGTTGTGTGCAGGGGGCTTTCACGGGGGCGAACCGCGATCGCATCGGCCTGATCGCCACCGCCCATCGAGGCACGCTCTTTCTGGATGAGGTGGGGGAGTTAGCTCCGGAACTCCAGCCACGCTTGCTGCGCGTCTTGCAATCAGGCGAATTCACGCGGCTCGGCTCCGTGCGCCCGGAAACGGTGGACGTACGATTTATTGCCGCTACCAACCGCGACCTCGAACGAGAAGTGGAAGAAGGGCGATTCCGCAGCGACCTCTATTATCGCCTGGCTGCCATCACGTTGAAGATCCCGCCGCTCCGGGAGCGCCCGCACGACGTCTACCTTCTGGCGGACCACTTCCTGCGCGCCTATGCCACACGTTCTGCCCGCCAGGCGCCGCGCCCGAGCGACGAGTTCCTTCGCGTGCTTGCGGCTTACTCTTTTCCGGGGAATGTGCGGGAGCTCGAAAGCGAGATGGCGCGGCTGGTGGCGGTATCTCCACCCGGCGCCCTCCTTGAGCCTGAGGCTTTGAACGAGCGCATTGGCGGCCGCTCTGCAGCCGCAAGGCCTCAGCGGGAGCAAACGGCAGCGTTGCCCCCCATGCCCCTGGCCGAGATGGAAAAACGGCTTATTGTCTCGGTGCTCCAGCACACCGGCGGAAACCGCACTCGTGCCGCCGAGATCCTGGGCATCAGCCGCGAAGGCCTACGAACCAAAATGCAGCGCCTGGGAATTTCGGAGGGAAATTAACTGTTTGGAGTGCGGCGGCTTGCCGCCGCTGTGGTAGGGGAGCACCTCGCTCTGCGGGGTGCTCCCGTAGCCAAGGGCAAGTGGGAGGGCCATGAAGGCCCTCCTCTACCCAAGCGTGAAAGGCCGCAGCGTTGAACTGCGAATCAGCCGCCGCGGACGCTACACGGATTTTCGAAACAGCTTGTCGCGAAACACCAGCGTAAGGTTTAGCGCAAACAAAACCGCCGGCGCCAGGTAAACCCAGGCCCAACTCGGATTGATCAAGCGCAGCACCAGTTGGGCAGAATCCTTGATGGGTATTCGGTAGGTGGACACCACATTGGGGGTGGCAATCACACGGATGATGTACGGACTGCCTTTCCAGAATAGGAATAGGTCCTGAACGAGAAAATAAATCCAGCCCACGAGAACGAGTCCCCCGAACACTCCCCATACCGGTGAGGCGCCGGGCGCGAGAATCTCCCAGAAGACCTGCGCCTTCCCTGGCGGCTGGGTGACCTCGCGGGAGGGGACGAGAAATACCATGGCGACCGCAACGGCGAGAAGAATAGTCATAATCAAAGTAATCATCTCATACACCTCAGCCTATCCGACCAGCTTGCCGATTGCCGAGAAAACCCCGGACAAAGGTCCCAGTAAAGCGCGCAGCCAAACGTCCACGAACGAGCCTCCGAAGAAAGCGTGCAGGATGCGCCCACCCTTCGGCGGCGCCAGCATCGGGCGGCCGGGCAGGTATTTCTGGTGCAGATCGGTCCAATAGGATTGGGATGGGCGTCCCAGATTCAGCGCCGCCTCCGCCAGGCTGGGATCAAGCCGTAGGGCACGCTCGAATGCCTGGCGCGCCTCCTGCTTCTTCCCGGCGGTTTTCAGAATCACGCCCAGGTTGTTCCAGCTCTCGGCAAAATTCGGAAGACTCCGGTACAAGGGTTCCGCCATTTTGTTCTCACCACTTTGCTGATAAGAGAATGCCCGCAGCAAGTCCCGCTCCGGAGTTGCCGGAAGGGACCTGTCCAGAAACCTGGACGTTTCGGGTCCGGCATAGCTGCCCATCCCCATGCTGATAGGACTCGAGGCGATACGCAGCATCGTTTGAACGTACTGTCCTGCAACCCCCATCGCGAACCACCCCGCTAGCACAATGCTGAGAAACGCGACGCGTTCGCGCCGAGACCAATACCCGGCAAGGCGAAATCCCCAGACTTGCCAAAACCCGCTGGGGCGCTTCTTCGCCGCCCGATCAAACCGGCGTTGAGGACCATAGCGGGCGTGCAAGACAAGGACATACACGATCACCGAAAGGATTGAGGCAAAGACCACCAGCAAGGCGCGGTCGGCGACATCGCCGGTGCCTGGTGAAGCAAAGGAAAGGGAATTTCGCCTGGCCTCCTCGGCCCGCGCGCGCCACACTTGGGCCAGATTCGCCTTCCCAGCCTTTTGCCAGTAATCGGCGTAAAGCTGCCAGGCAAACGGTGCGCCTTCCGCGTTAGGGCAGAGTCTGTAAATGCGCTCCACAATCTCCTGGCTGTATTCGGACGCCGCGTTTGAGGTTGTCCATGCCTGGACATGGTAGGTGACCAACATCCCCAGCAGGGAAATCTGCAATCGGGGATCGTTCCCCCGCTCGAGGTAATCCCGATATCCCCGCTCAAAGGCTTCGCGGGCGATGTCGCGTTCGCCTATCTGGTCGAGGAACGCAGAGATAGGCAACAATTCCGTGAAGTCGGTAGTCGGCACTTGCACGGCCTCCCGGAGAACTGTACTTGCGCGAGGGTCTCCAGCGTCCCGCAGCAGTTTGCCAAGATACACCCGCGCCCAGGGAGAACAGGGATCGTGCGCTACCTGCTCTTGCAAGTCGGGAATGGATTCCCTGGCTTGCTCTGGCGGCGTCTTCGCTCCCGAAACACCCACAGGCGGGCCCACCCGGAAGGCTGACAACACCTCCGTTTCGGGCAAGCGATAAAGGCCCAGCCACCCGATGGGCCAGTAGGGTGCTGGCGGTGCCGCGGGGTCAAAGCTCAGCGTTACACGAAGAGGCCGATCCTCGCCTAAGCCTAACTCTAACTGGTCGAGAGCGATTTGGGTCCGGTTCCCTTCGAGGAGGATACTTGCGATCTGTCCGGGGAAGCGCCACCGCCCTATCACCACTCCCTTCTCAGTGTCGATCAGGCGCAACCAGCCGCCGTGGCTGAAGTAAGCGTGGCTCTTATCGATTTGAACGAGCTGCGCACCCACCACCTTGATTCCCGTAATGGTAGTCCATTGGGGCAGAGTTCCATAGCGCAGCCGCCAGGCGTGCTGGCCCGTGCCTCCGGTCACTTCGAGCACGGTGACCGAGGGTTGATCCAACCTCGCCTCAGCGCCTGCGGCTGAGGCCGCTGCCCAAAAAGCTGCCAGCACCGCCGCCAGAATTTTGGGCACTAGCCAACCACCTTTGCGTGTAACTGGTTCGTTTCTCAAAGGAGTCCTCTTGGCTAAACTTGCCTGTCTTCCCTTCCCGGTTGATAACCGGGCATGTCGCATGCCAACCTCGCCGTTCAAGGGCTTTTCGGGCCGCCTCTCGTTTGGGCGGCGAGCGCCTGCTGCAATTGTGCGGTGATTTGCGCTGCGGTCTTCTGCTCGCCGCTGAGCAGGTCCTCGCCCTCGACCGTGAATGTCTCGCTCCAGACCTGGAATCCCGTGCGGGTGCTGACCAGCTCGACGTGGACTTTGAGCTTGTCGCCAAAGCTGCGTACGCTGCCGTCGACTACTCCCTCCACCCCCAGTTGCGCACCCATGTCGCGTGCCCTCACCGCGCTGCCCAGCTCCACCACACTGCTACGGGCAGCAACCTGTAGGCCTGCCTTCGAGAGGGCGCTTCCGAGTTCTTCCGGCAGGTCCTGGGCCAGGATTTGTGCGCGCGGGTCGTCGGGGGCCGTGCGGAAGTTCATCACCGCTACGGACCGCACTGCCGGCAGACCTACGCTTCCCGCCGACGACGCACGATAACGCCAACCGGCCACAGACAGGAGGGCGACAATCAACACTCCCCCGACGGCCTGCATCCAGCGCGGCTTGTGGCGCACCCGCGGCGCCGCTTGCTCGGCTCGCGCCGACACGCGTTCCTCCGCACGCCCTCGTTTCAAGTGTTCCCGGAGCTCAACTGCGGACGGATAACGCTGGCTGGGCTCTTTAGCCAGTGCCCGCGCGCAGATCTCGCTCAATTCCCGAGGGACGGAGGGGGCACGCGTGCTAACACTTACCGGCGCGCGGGTGAGGATGGCACTTACGGTATCCATCGCGGTGTCGGCTTTGAATGGATGCTCTCCGGTCAGCATCTCGTAAAGCACGATGCCGAAGGAGAACACGTCACTCGCCGGGGTCACCGGCTGAGCGCGCGCTTGTTCAGGCGAGAGGTAAGTGAGTGTGCCCACGATGGCCCCGCTGTCAGTAGCGCTGCTGGCAGGGGTTGTCTCGGCTTGAGAGTCCTGCGCCCAGGGCACGACCTTCGCCAGGCCGAAGTCCACCACCTTCACGTACCCATCCACGCGCAGCATGATGTTTTCTGGCTTGAGGTCACGATGCACGATACCGTGGCGATGGGCGGTGGCAAGTCCACCGAGAACCTGAGTCGCGATCTCAAGCGCCTCATCCAGCGGGAGGGGCGGCCGCTTTAGCCGCTCGCGCAGCGTCTCCCCTTCGACAAACTCCATCGCCAGGAATGCCCAGTCTTCGCTCTCAACTACTTCGAAGATGGTAAGGATGTTCGGATAGTTCAAGGCGGAAGCGGCCCGCGCTTCCCGCAGCAAGTCGCGCGGGCTGGCCGAGGCGCGGCGCTCCGGGGAAATAAACTTCAGCGCTACCACGCGGTTCAGCCGCCGGTCGCGCGCTTTCCAGACTTCACCCAGGCCGCCAGCGCCTAGCTTTTCCAGCAACGTGTAGGAGCCGATTTTCAGGTCCGCCGCAAGTGCACCCGTCGCCATTGTAGTCTTGCAGGCGCCAACCGTGACGGCCCGCTCCCGCAAACCGGGGGTGAAGGCCGAATCCAGCCAGTGTTAGGCCGGAGTATATACACTCCCCCCGCCTACAGCAAATAAGGCGCCAGCTTCTAAGCTGACTTGCGTCCTTGCGAACCACGAAATGTCCAATCCGCCTGGGGGCCCAATGTGGTAGGATATTCTTACCGAGGTGAACACATGCCCGCTGGATTGAAGGCAGCCGCTCTTGAATACGTGGCGACAACCAAGATTGGCGAAAAAGGCCAACTGACCGTACCCAAACAATTCCGAGAAGATCTGGGCCTGCACGCCGGTGCGCCCTTCGCAGTCCTGCGTCTGGGAAACGGTCTTATTCTACTGCCGGAGCAGCGGCGATTCGAGCAGTTGTGCGAACGGGTCACCACCGCACTTACCCGCGCAGGCGTAAAATCTGGAGCATTGTTGGCCACATTACCCAAAGCGCGGAAGCGAGTATTCGTTCGCCACTATGGGGCCCTTGCTTCGAAGGCAGCCGGACGCGAAAGGCCAAGGGGGCGCGCAGGCCAGTGACACGGCGCCTGCTCCGCCTGTTCCTGGACTCCAATGTCCTGATCGGTGGGATTGTCTCACCCTCGGGCTTGGATAGGGCAGTGCTGTCACTTTGTGCCGCCCGGATTTGCAGGCTTGTCCTGGCAGAGGCCGTCCGGGATGAAGTTGAGGAAGCGCTGCTGCTGCGGATACGTGGATTGGACCCCACAGACGCGAAACAGATTATCGAGGATTATCGCCGTCTGATCGCTTCGACCGACCCTGAGGTGGTGCCATACCCAGAGGGCGAGCGCGTGCGTTCGAATCGTCATTTGATCCGCCATCTGGCCGATGTTCCGGTGCTTCTCTCAGCAATGGACAGCAGGCCGGATTGGCTGCTCACCCACAATACGAAGCACTTCGCCAAGGCAGTCGGCCAACGAACGGGCCTAAGAATTGCCACCCCGGCCGAGTTCTTCCGAACTCTCTCCTCGTTGTTCGAGTAATGCAGAAGGGATGAAACTGGAAAATCGAAACTGAAAAATCGAGAATCGAAACTCGAAAATCGGCAGTCAGCAATCGGCATTTGGCAATCGGCAATCTTCAATCGTCCAGGCTTGCCCCGTGCTACACTTCCCCGTTTCGAAGCCACTCCTTCTTCGGGAGGTACCTCGTCGTGACCTGCTTCAAACGCTTGCTCGTGATCGCCTCCTCCGTCCTGGTGTGCACGTTGGTTCTTGGCTGGCTCGCGCCTGACCGCATCCGCGGCCAACAGTTCGATCCCAGCCTCTACGCGGGGATGCACTGGCGCATGATCGGACCCTTTCGCGGCGGCCGCACCGTCACCGTCACCGGCGTCCCGGGCCAGCCCAATGTGTTCTATTTCGGCGCCGTCGGGGGCGGCGTCTGGAAGACCACCAACGCCGGTCGCACCTGGACGCCGATCTTCGACTCCGAGCCCATCGCCTCCATCGGCGCTATGGCCGTGGCGCCCTCCGACCCCAACGTGATCTATGTAGGCTCGGGCGAAGCGGACTTTCGCTCCGACATCGGCTACGGCAACGGCGTCTACAAGTCGACGGACGCGGGCCGGACCTGGACGCACATCGGCCTGGAAGACAGCCGCCAGATCGGGAGTGTCGTGGTGGACCCTCACGATCCCAGCATTGTCTATGTGGCTGCGCTCGGCCACGCGTACGGACCCAACTCCGAACGCGGCGTATTCCGCTCCACGGACGGCGGCAAGAGCTGGCAGAAGGTCCTCTTCAAGGACGCCGACACCGGGGCTATCGACCTCGCCTTCGACCCTCGCGACTCGCGCACTCTCTACGCCGCTCTGTTCCATACGCGCCGCCCTCCTTGGAACGTGTACTCGCCGTCGTACGGACCTGGCAGCGGCCTTTATAAATCGACGGACGCCGGCGACACCTGGCGCCAGATCACCGGTCACGGGCTCCCCTCCGAGAGGCTAGGACGCATCGGGATCGCCGTCGCTCCCAGCGCGCCGGACCGCGTCTACCTGATCGTGGACGCCAAGGAAGGCGGCGTCTACCGCTCCGACGACGCGGGCCAAAACTGGCAGCGCACTGATCCTGAGCAGCGCCTCTGGCAGCGTGGCTGGTACTTCGGCGGCATCACCGTGGACCCCAGGAATCCGGACGTGGTCTACGTGTGCAACACCTCCGCTTACCGCTCAACCGACGGCGGCAAGAGCTTCGACATCATCAAGGGGGCGCCCGGCGGCGACGACTATCAGCGCCTATGGGTTGACCCCGGCGACCCCGACCGCATGATCCTCTCGAGCGACCAGGGCGTGGCTGTGAGCGTTGATGGCGCCAAGAGCTGGAGTTCGTGGTACAACCAGCCCACAGCGCAGTTCTATCACGTGATCACCGACAACCGGTTCCCCTACTGGGTCTGCGGCGCGCAGCAGGACTCGGGCTCCGCCTGCACCCTCAGCCGCAGCCACTCCGGCGCCATCAGCTTCCGCGACTGGCGCCCGGTGGGCGCCGGCGGCGAGAGCGGTTACATCGCGCCCGACCCGCTCGATCCCAACATTCTCTATGGCGGGTCGTTCGGCTCCAGCGTTGCCAAGTACGACCTTACCACCGGCCAAGGCCAGGACATTGGCCCGTCGCTGGCCCACCCGGGCAGCTATCGCCGCACCTGGACGCTGCCGCTGGTGATTTCGGCGCGCGACCCCCACGAAGTCTACTTCAGCGTCCAGATTCTTTTCCGCACCAAGAATGGCGGCCAGAGCTGGCAAGTGCTGAGCCCCGACCTCACGCGCGAAGATCCCGGCGTCCCGCCCAACCTCGACGCTACGGCAGCGGCTAATGTTGACCCGGGCGTGGGCAAGCGTCGCGGCGTGATATACACCATTGCGCCTTCGCCGCTCGCGGCGGGCGAGATCTGGGTCGGCACTGATGACGGCCTCATCCAGGTGACCCGCGACGACGGCAAGACCTGGCACAACGTCACACCCCCCGACCTCACTCCGTGGTCGAAGGTCGGCATCATCGACGCGTCGCGACACGATCGAAACACGGTCTACGCGGCCATCGACCGGCACCGCCTGGAAGACCTCAAGCCTCACATCGAGCGCACTCACGACGGCGGCAAGACCTGGAAGGAAATAGTCGAGGGCATCCCGGAGGGAAGCTTTGTCAACGCCGTGCGCGAGGACCCGGTGCGAAAGGGCCTGCTGTACGCGGGCACGGAAACGGGCGTCTTCGTCTCGTTCAACGACGGTGACCAGTGGCAGCCGCTGCAACTGAACTTGCCCAACTGTTCGGTGCGCGACCTGGTGGTCCACGACGACGACCTCGTCATCGCCACCCACGGACGCTCGTTCTGGATTCTGGATGACGTGACGCCGCTACGCCAGATGAGTGCCGAAGTGGCGGGCGCCGAGGCGTATCTCTTCCGGCCGGAAACTGCGTACCGCGTTCGTGCCTCCTCCTTCGAGGGCACACCGATGCCGTCCGAAACGCCGCAGGGCGAGAATCCTCCCGACGGCGCGTTGATCGATTACTACTTGAAGTCGGCGCCCAGTGAGGCTGTTACCCTCGAAGTGCTGGACTCAGCCGGCAAGCCGGTGCGCCGCTATTCGAGCAGCGATAAGCCGCCGCAGATCGACCCCAAGCGGCTGGACTTCCCGGCATCCTGGATTCATCTCCCCCGGCCTCTCTCGGCCGAGCCTGGAATGCATCGCTTTGTGTGGGACGTCCGCTACGCGGGTGCGCCCGGCGGCAATCCCCTGATCGCAATCTTCCTGGGCGGCGGAGGTCCGTGGGCGCTACCCGGCCAGTACACGGTGAAGTTGACCGTCGGCGGCCAAAGCTACACGCAGCCGCTTACAGTGAAGATGGACCTGCGCGTCAAGACGCCCTTGGCGGATCTGGTGCAGCAGTTCCAGATGGTCCGGCAGATCAACATGGCGCAGGCGCAGGTCTCCGCCGCCTTCGGCGAGGCGAACCGCCTGCATGAGCAACTGCAGGCGCTCAAGGCCCGGTTGGCGAAGGCGAGCGACCAGAAAGCACTCGCCGACGAGGCTGAGGCCCTGGACCAGAAGACGATGGCCATCGCCGGCGGAACCTCCGGCCCGGGTTTCTTCGAAACGGAACCGTCTGCCACTACCAGCCTCCGCTCTTTGACCGTCGCTTTAGGGCAGGTCGCGAGAGTCGTGGGAAGCGCCGACGTCGCCCCCACGGCAGACGCCGTCACCGCCTTCCAGCATGATCAGCAGGCGATGCAGCAGGCCCTCGCGGAGTGGAACGAAATCAAGACCCAAGAGGTGTCGCGCTTGAACCCGTCGCTGAAGCAGGCGGGCTTGCCGCCGATTTCGCTGGAGGAGGGGAAGAAAATGTAGCGCGGCGCGGCCTCCGGCCGCAAGCAAACACACCTTGGGGCCTTGTAGGGCCGGGGCTTCCCCTCGACTTCGCTCGGGGACGGTGAGCGAAGTCGAACCGTGCCCCGGCCTCCTGAGCGGGTAGCGCAGAGTTGGTTTGTAACTCTGCGGCCCTTTCTCGTGGTTCATTCAAATCCTTGCGCGTTCATCGGATGGAGAGCGATCACGCCTTACACAGGATTGATAAGAGGCACAAATGAAAAGAAGAGGATTTCTTTACCTTTTGGGTGGCTTAGCCGGCGCTGCCGTGCGCTCAGGAACCTCCGGCGGTTCCTTTTCCGAAGGAAAAGGGCCAATGGTATCGGAGGGAATAGTCGGAATGTACATCCACCAGCACTGGCCCTACCGCCACCCCTATGCCGCGCGCACGTGGACCATCAACGACTATCGCGGTTATGCCGACGGACTCCGCAAACTGGGGTTCAACACCTTGTTGATTTGGCCGGTCCTCGAGACGATGCCCTCGCCGCTCACACCCAGCGACCGCGCCACCCTGGAAAAGATCGCCAAGGTCATCGACGTGCTGCATCACGAGTTCAAGATGGGCGTCTGGATTACCCTGTGTCCCAACGTTGCGGCGAACAATGAGGAAGCGGCCAAATACACCTTCGAAAAACGCCACTACTTCTATTGTGATACACGGGTTAATCCGGGCGATCCTGCAGCGGTGAGCCAAATGATCAAATGGCGGGAGGAACTGCTCCGCCCGCTGGCCCAAGTGGACGCGGTGACCATCATCGACAGCGATCCCGGCGGGTATCCCGGCTCGACCAACGCCGAGTTCGTGAACCTTCTGGGTGAACACCGGAAGATGCTGGACCGTTTGCGCCCGGGGATCGTGCTGTACTACTGGATGCATGCCGGGTGGGAGGCGTATTGCCGCTTCTATCAGACCGGCGTGTTCAAGTGGGGCACGGCCGAGGAGGCTAGGGACGTGCTGACGCGGCTCAAGCAGCTTAATCCGGAGCCTTGGGCCATTACAGTCAATACGCTGGATGACGTTTTTCCGCCGCCGGATAGAACACACTTGGCCATTGCCACGAAGCTAGGGCTGGCCTCAAGGGCGATAGGCTTTAGTTACGGCGCGGTTGAAGGTGAGCCTTCGTTTCCCATGACCAACTTCGGGGGTGACGCCGCCTTCAATGCAGGACGGACCAAGGCCCCGCGCGGGGTGATGGGGAACGCGCAAACCCATTGCGTGCAGTTGCCGAACACGTTTGCTCTCGGACGGGGCGCGGCAGGGAAACCGGTGGCGGAAAGCGACTACGTGACATTCGCCGAGGATCTGATTTCGGGGCAAGGCCAGCAGATCGTTGAGGCCTGGAAAGCACTGGCAGGAAAAGACCGCGTAGCCATGCGAGAGATGGCAGACAAGCTCGCTGCCCTATCGAAGGAGAAGCTGACTCCCGGACGTCTCCGGGGTTTACTATTTGGAGATGCGCGGCGATTCCTGACTGACCTGGTTATGGAGCTGCGTCTCAGAGCAGCTTACGAAGACTTCGTCGCGGCTTCTGGCCGTGGCAACGTCAAGCAGCCGTTCCAAGAATTTGTCGCAGCCGCAGAAGTCTGGCAAAAACAACACGGCTACCAAGGCGGCTGGTGGTGGCCCAACTTGGATGAGACGTTGAAGAAACTGAAGTCTCCGGCGATTGACGCAGTATTGGATGAGAAAGGTGAGGGGGAATCGCCTTTTGATCGCGTGCAAGATGAGCTCCGAAAAGCCGAGACCTCCACAACACGCCTTCTTGCGGCAATGCAGAAGGCTCGAGTGTCCTGCCCCAAGTAATGTTTGACTGCAGAGTTTACCCTGCGAACCCCTCTCAAAGGGCTCAGGATGACAAGCCCTGAACAGTTGTTCAGCAACCCGCTAGACATCATGCCTCCGTAGGGCCAAGGCTTGCCTTGGCCTCCGTCCTGGGCGAGCGCAGGTCTTTCGGCTCTGGTCCCGAGGACGTGCCTCGCGACAGGAAGGCCGCCGCGGAGAACCAGCTTAACTATTTTGTTAACATCGGTAAGTGCCGCCCCCCGCGGGGAAGCCCGCGCCGTCTACCCCGACGCCGGCCAATAAACACGCGGTGTTGCGGGCTCTGGCGGCCAGATTGGCCAATGCCCCTAAATACGGTTGTATGACCAGTCGATTCAGGCCGACCACCCCAATGTTTTCAACCACTTAGAAGTGCCCACGGCTTTGCCACGGCTTCGTTTATCTCACTTATTTTCAACAGGTTGACGGCTTTCAAGCCCCGTCTTCGGGTTCGTTTACGGGTTCGTTCCTATCGTCCCAGTTTGTTTTCAACAGGTTGACGGCTTCGTTCCCCCAAAAATCGATTTTTGCGCTCATTCTCTTCGCCTTGTCTTCTCTTAGATCTTGTGTCATAACCTTTGTAGGGTCGTGGCTCTCCGGTTCTCGGAGTCTCCGATGTCGGGAGGCCGTAGCGCAGCCCTGTTTCTTAGGCCTGCGGCTCTTGCGGTGCCCAGCGGAAGAATCCAAAATCGCGAATCGACAATCGGCAATCGGCAATGACCCGCTCCCGCCTTCGCCTTAGGCTAGCTCATATACTAACCTAGCGTAGCACGCTTGTCAAGCCAAAAACACGTCCCCGCGCCCTGGCACCAATTTCCAAAGTCTTCGCGCGCCGCGAAGCTTTCCCGCGTTACGTAGGGCCGACGCTTGCGTCGGCCTTGGCCTGCCTGCCGGCAGGCAGGCCGGGGCAAGCCCCGGCCCTACAAGACGCGTTTGGTTGCGGCCGGAGGCCGCGCTGGAGCACTAACCCCGGAATTCTTCTCGCGGCGCGCGGATTTTGCGCGCTATGCACGGCCGCTCCCGCGGGGGGGGCAAGCAGATCCCCGGTCGTCAATCGGCAATCCAGCCGGTCCCCCGCCTGCGCGACCGCAGGCTACCTTGGGCTTGACACAGAAAGAGGTTGAGGCTGAAGATTCCTACAGCGCCGCGTGAGGAACGAGCGCGGGGGCGACGGGCTCTAAGTGGTGTGTTTCATAAGTTCGGTGACGAATCGCAGTACCCCCTCACCCGGTCCGACTCGTCGGACCGCCCTCTGTCGCCGCGGCGACCGAGGGCAGTAATCTTAAATCCAGTCCCCCCCTCGCCCCCTTGGGGGAGAGGGGCCGGGGGTGAGGGGGTCATAGCACGGCCTTCCTATACGTCATCGCAATTGTGAAATGGAGGACTAAGGATCAGCGTAGCCCGAGACGGTGGAACTGAGCATCCGCCACAAAGGCCCAGGCTGAAGGGCCAGGCGATGAGTCGAGAGGCAGACATGAGCGAGCCGGAATCGATAAGGGAATTCAAGGAGGGGTTAACGCTCCTGCGCAACAACTACGCCAACAAAGCGTTGGCACATTTCAGCCGGGCCGCAGAACTAGACAAGACCAATCCGTTTTACATGTCGTACCTGGGCTTGGCGCTCGCGGCGGCCGAGCGGAGATGGGATGAGGCAGAGGAGATTTGCCTTTCAGCTTTGCGCATGAAACGCACCCAGCCGGAGCTTTACCTCAATCTGCACGAGGTTTACCGCCTTCAGGGAAAGAGGTTGGATGCGGTTGACACCCTTATCACCGGACTGCATTTTACCAAGCGGGATCGCCGCCTGGTGCAGGCACTCAGCAAGTTCGGTATGCGGCGCCCGCCGGTGCTGTCCTTCCTCGAACGTACGCATTTCCTGAACCGGCATCTGGGAAGGCTGCGTTACAAGGTCCTGAAAACCCTGCGGCGTGACGTATAGACGGAGGAATCCATGAGCAGTGATCGCCAGGTCCTTGAGAAGATAGCGAGCCGCGCCTTGTCAGGAAAGGGTGCCCATGTGGAAACCAAGAACCTCTTTGCGGGGCTAGTCCCGTGACCGCCCGATAAGTTTCCGGCCGTGCTTGCCCCGATCCGTCGGCGAGAGAGTAAGTCCCCTGACCCCAGAGGCGGCCGATCCCGCGTACGCGGGATGGGTGCACGCCCAGCCCGGCTCCCCAAAGCGGTGCGCAGTCGTCAGGCCTGACGTCGCTCCCTTTACCCCGATCCCGAAGCAAGAAGGTGTGTTTATGCTTTGGACTCAGCGCTCAATGCAAGCAGTTCGAATTTGTTTGCTAGGTTGCAACTTCGGGATCGGGGTTTATCGACGGATCGGGGCTTGTGTGCACCCCAAGCCTTCGCAATGAGCACGCTCCGCCAAAAGCACCTTTTTAGGCGGGCACGGGACTAGCCCAATCCTCAACCCGCGGCAGACTCCGGGGCATCTTGCCAGCCCGCATTAGCCTTGCAGTGCTACAGAATGTACCTCTGGATTTCCTTGTCTCGTTTTCCTATTGACAATCAATATGATAAGCGAGCAGAATTTGCTCAATTAGCCAAGCATTTGAGCGAGGCCAAGAGGGAGGGCGCAATGCAGCAGCGCGTCCACTCCCGTCTTGCGTTGCGCACCCTCCTCAAGCTCCGATGGTGCGCTGAGGGGTGGTTTGCCCGCGAATGGACCTGCTGGAAGCCCCGTAGCAAAACCCACGATAGAACTGCCTCAGCTAGACCTCCAACGATCCAACGGACACAGTGCAACACGACATGTGGGAGAACCGTCGCACTGCGTGAGTTGATGCCCTTCCTCACACGCGCCTGGTAGGCGCCGTTAGTTCACGACGATGACTTGGTCACAAGAGAAGACCGCGGAAATGCGCGGCCCGTATCCGTGTAAGTACAGCAGAGGGATTCCGTGATCACACCCAAGCCTGTGCGGCTGGGTGGTGGTGGAGGGGGAACTCATGAAAAGCAGATTCGAGAAGGTTCTTTGGATAGTTCTGGCTCTGGTGTTGTTGGGCATGCTGACAACGAAGGTTTCATCGCGGCGCAGCGATTTACCAGCAAAGCGCTCAACCAACCAACTCGTTCACACCAGTCAACTCCGACTGGCTCAGAACTACGGCAAGCTCCCGCTCAGCTTTGAACTCAACAAGGGGCAAACCGACTCGCAAGTCAAATTCCTCTCGCGCGGCAGTGGCTACACGCTGTTCCTGACGGGGAACGAAGCGGTCCTTTCTTTGAGGAAGCCATCAGCCGCCAGCCGTCAGCTATCAGCCAGCCGCTGGTTGCCGGTTGCGAGTAGCCTGTGGTGGCCAGCGACGAACAACGGGCCACGGACAACGGACGTGCTATTTCCCGCGCTAATCCAAAATCCCAAATCCCAAATCCCAAATCCCCCAGCCCCTAGTCCTGAGCCCCTAGCTCCAGATGTGGTCCGGGTCAAGCTCGTTGGAGCAAATCCAAAGGCCAAAGTCGTGGGGCTTGACCCGCTGCCGGGGAAATCCAACTACTTCCTCGGCAACGATCCGAAGAAGTGGCGCACGAACGTCAGCAATTACGCCAAGGTGAAGTACAAGGACGTTTATCCCGGCATTGATTTGGTTTATTACGGGAACCAGGGTCGATTAGAGCACGACTTCGTTGTCGCCCCCGGCGCCGATCCCCGCGTCATTGCGCTCAACATCGATGGGGCAGAGAAAATGCAGATTGACCCTCAGGGCGATCTTGTTTTGAGCAACGACGGTGGAGATGTTCGCCTTCACAAACCAGTCGTCTACCAAGTGCAGTCAACAGTCGACAGTCGACAGTCGAAAGCCACGGACAACGAACCACGGACAAAGGACGCCGCCAATTCACCATTCACCATTCACCATTCACAATTCGTGGAGGGTCGCTTCCTCCTCCTCGCCTCCAACCGCATCGGCTTCGAGGTCTCAAACTACGACAAAACCAAACCCCTCATCATCGACCCGGTGCTGAGTTATTCGACCTACCTGGGCGGAAGTGGTTCCGATGGTGCCTACGGCATAGCCGTGGATGCGTCCGGCAACGCCTACGTGACGGGCCTCACTTATTCGAACGACTTCCTCACCAGGAACCCGATCCAAGCCACCTGCGGTGGCTGTACCCCTCCTCCTTACATTTACTTCGACGCGTTTGTGGCGAAGATTGACACCACAAAGACAGGGCTTGCGTCGCTCATCTACTCCACTTACCTGGGCGGCAGTAATTATGATTATGGCGTCGGCATCGCCGTCGATTCCTCCGGCAACGCCTACGTGACGGGGGCTACTTATTCGGCCGACTTCCCCACCGTGAACCCGCTGCAGGAGAATCCCAACGGTGCCTTTGACGCGTTTGTGGCGAAGATAGCCGAGAACCGGCCGCCGATGGCGAACGCCGGTGCGGACCGAGTTGCTGAGTGCACCGGCCACGGTTGCGCGCAAATAACGCTCGACGGCTCGGGCTCGTCTGACCCCGATGGCGATCCGCTCACCTACAAATGGACGGGGCCGTTCCCGCAGGGCGGCGGAACAGTGACGGGAGTGAATCCCACACTAACGCTCCCGCTGGGTACATCTACAATCACCTTGGTCGTCAACGATGGCAAGGTGGACTCGACGCCAGCCAGGGTGAAGATCACGGTCACACTTCAGGTCGCCGGCCTGCAACCGCCACTCGCGGCGCTCGTTCCTGAAAGCTCGCTACCGATTCTTCCTGGCAACGCGTTCAAGCTGGGAAGGACTCTGCCGGTCAAGCTGCAATTGCTCTGCCAGGGCACGCCGCAAACCAGTGGCGACGTACTCCCACCGCACATCGCAGGACTGGTGCGCGGCGGCAATGCCCTTGATCTTTCCACCTTGGACCTCGACGCCGGCGAGGCCAACGACAGCGGCGTGCAGTTCCGGTACGCGGACGGCAACTGGATCTATAACCTGAGCACGGCGGGCCTGAGTTCTGGAACCTACACACTCACCATCCAGACGCCCGACGGCCAGCGCTACAACGCGGGATTTGTTTTGAGGTGACGCAGCGGGAAGAGAAGACAGTTGAGCGAATGGTATATCGTGGGGGTAGGTCAAGCCTACCCCCACACCGGACGGAAAGACCCTCAGATGAAACGCCTCGGCCTCGGTGATGCTCCACCGAGCGGGACCCATTGCCTCGCTGACACCAAGCTGCTCCGGGGCGAGTGACACGCATTAGATACGTTGCAGTTGAGCCGAATTCGGACATCCGGGAAAGATTAGGCAAGCTACACCTTCTGACCCACTCCGCGCCCGCGCTCTGACGTGCGATAGGGTGACCTCCCGCGGCGCCTGAGTCTCGCCCCGCAACTTCCCCCGGAGTGTGTAGCTTGCTCCTAGCTCTTGCGATTCTTGCGGTATCACGCCTTTCGAGTTTCGACTTTCGACTGGCTCAGGAGCGCGGAGAATTCCAAATACGTTTCGCTAGCTTTCCACCTCGAATTCCAGCCACGAGATTGAATGGCGCGGGAATCGGTATTCAAACCGACTTCCCGCAGCCTCCAGTTTCACTTCCTCAGTGCTCACCGCGCGAGTGTTCTCGAGGTTATTATGTGCCTCGGGGTTCGTCCCGGTGATGAGGAACGCCCGGCCGCCAGGCCTGGCGCGCACACCCGCCAGCGCGATGCTCCCAACTACGTCCCCTTCCCGGCGGCGATTCACGACGCCAAGGCTTACCCGTCGCTTACTTTCGTCGTAAGTCGCCGAGGCATCCAAGTACGGCTGGTCGGCGAAATTCTTGGTTTCGAAGCGCGGTGACTGGACGTCCACTTCGAGCGCGACGTTACCAGATCGATTCGCGTAAAGCTCCAGCGGAAAGTAGATGGTAAGCAACAGCAGGCCGGTGGGCGTCGTGTAGATGGGCGCAATGACGTTAACGAGTTGCGCCAGGTTTGCCAAGCGCACGGTGCGGCAGTTCCGCTGGAGGGCGTTTAAGGCAGAGGCTACCCAGAGCGCGTCACAGAGGGTGTAAGGCACCTCGAACTTATGGACCTCGTCGCGTTTGGTAGCGTCGGCCAAGTTGGGGAGGATGTTCCATTCGTCAACCGCCGTCCACACGGGTGTGGCCTTCCGCGCCTGCGCCGAGATGCCCTCCGCCGTCAGGGCGGAACGGCGCATCATCGCCTCCATCTGCGCCACCGAAGCCAGGATCTCGTAGTAGTCCTTCAAAGCGTCGGCCTTGGTGTAGTGGTGCGCCGAGATGTAGTCCACGTGAGCGACCAACGCCTCCAGCACCGGGCGATCCCAACTCGGGTCACCTGTCCCGCAGGCTATGAGCTTGATGCCGGGATCCTGCCACTTCATCACTTTGGCGAACTCGACCGCGGCTTTGGCGTATTCTGCCGCGCTTTTGTGGCCGATCTGCCAGTTGCCATAGACTTCATTGCCGAGACCCCAGTACTTCACGCGATAAGGGTCGGGATGGCCATGCTTTCTTCGCAGGTCCGAAAAGTAGGTGCCGCCTTCCCGGTTGCAATACTCCACCCAGGCCCCGGCTTCGTCCATCGTCCCACTGCCGGTGTTGACACAGATGTAAGGCTCGGCACCGAGCTTGCGGCAGGTGGCAATGAACTCCCCCGTGCCGTAGCGATTGGATTCGCGCTGAAACCAGGCGAGATTGTAGCGCGCAGGACGCGAGTCTTTCGGCCCGATGCCGTCCTGCCAATGATAGCCGGAGCTGAAGTTTCCGCCGGGCCAACGTAACTGCGTGACGCGCAGCCGGCGCGCCGCCGCGAGCACATCCTGACGGAGGCCACCGGCGTCGGAAAGCGGTGAGCCCTCGTCGTAGATGCCGCCGTAGATGCAGCGGCCCAGATGCTCGATGAAGTTACCGTAAAGGTTGGGGTCGATCGTGCCCAGCCGGCGCTCGAGGTCAAGCTGGAGGCTGGCACGCAGGGGTTGCCCCTCCGCAATCTGGGCCGCCAGCGCCTGCGTTGCGCGCCCACGGAACATCCCGCTTGCCATCCAGCCCAAACCTGCGGCGCTGACCGCCCGCACGAAGTCCCGCCGCGTCCAGTTGGCAGCGTTGCCTGGCATCTTCGAATTCATGAGTCCTCCTTCCTTCAGTCCGGAAGGCCCCGGGTTGAGGGCGGTCAGGATATTATCGCGACCGAGCGAAAAGAAAAAGGCCTGGGCGGAGGCAGCAGTGTGGCAAAATGGGGCCTATCGTGGTCTGGTAAGATTGTAGAGACGGCTCCAGGTGCCGCCTCGCAAGGAGACGTTCCAGCGGAACGCCTCTACCCTGGTTCCTGACCGCAGGAACAATCCGGTGGGATTATGTTGAGAACACATTTAAGAATTCCGTATGGGAAACTTTCATTCATCGCGGCAGCGTTGACTGCTCTTTTCTTGGCTGGCGGGGCTCGCCTCGGGCCGGCGCAGGAGTCCTCGGAGAAGAGAAGGATTCCTCTTCCTTCCAGCAAGGTTCTGCTCAGTCCTGCGCCAGGCCATCCGCAATCGACGAACAGCTTCCCGACGGCCATCGCACTCAGTCCTGATGGGCGCTATGTTGCCCTGCTCAATAATGGCCGCGGCACGGAAGAATCCGGTTATCAGCAGTCCATTGCGATTCTTGATTTGGCCAGCCAGCAGGTCTCCGACTTTCCCGATCCGCGGTTGAAGGTGGACGCGCGGCAAACTTATTTCCTCGGCCTGGCGTTCAGCAGCGACGGCAAGGCGATTTACGCCTCCATCGCGTCGCTGACCGACCCCACAGGCCAGCGGCCCGGCAACACGGGCAACGGCATCGCCGTGTACTCGTTCCAGGACGGTAGGCTCGCTCCCGAGCGGTTCGTCAAGATTCCCTTGCGCGCACTCGGTCCCGGCAAACAGCCCGGCAAAATCTTTCGGCGGGCTCCCCAAGGCATGGCCGTCCCCTACCCCGCCGGCTTAGCGGTCCTCGCGGGTGCCGGCGGAGACAGACTGCTGGTTGCCGACAACCTCGCGGATGATGCCATCCTGCTCGACACCGTCTCCGGGCGAGTCCTTAGGCGCTTTGATTTGAGTACCAGCGAGCACGTGCCGGCGTCTTACCCTTACGGCGTTGTGGTCACGCGCGACGGTCAGCGTGGGTATTGCAGTCTCTGGAACGCTTCCCAGATAGCAGAGTTGGATCTGAAGGGCGGCAAAGTCGTGCGCCGGATTTCGCTGCTGGCGCCGGACTCGCCCACGGCCGCAGGGTCGCATCCCACCGCTCTGCTGCTGAGCCCGGACGAGAAGCGCCTTTATGTAGCGCTCGCGAATGCCGACGCTGTCGCCGTGATCGACACCGCGACGGGAACACCGGTCGCGATGCTTTCCACCAAGCTTCCCGGACAACGCTACGCCGGCACTTACCCGAACGCGCTGGCCGAAAGCGCCGATGGCAGGCGCCTGTTCGTTCCCTGTGCGTCGCTGGATGCTGTCGCCGTATTCGATCTGACGGCCGCCTCGGACACCCCACAGGCCGCGTTGGGGTTCATTCCCACGGAGTGGTATCCGACCGCACTCGCTGTCCACGGCGACGACTTGCTCATCGCCAGCGGCAAAGGCCAGGGCACTGGCCCCAACTCCGGCCCGCAGCCGCCGTCCACTGTGGACCACGAACGCAAACATCCCTACATCGCTTCCTTGATCCGTGGCTCCATCGCCAGACAGAGCATTCAGGAAGCCGAGCGCACGCTGGCGCAGTCCACAGACGAAGTCCTGGAAAGCAACCTCATGCGCGGGAGAGGAGATACCATCCCCTTCCAAGCCGGCGCGAACCCAATCAAACACGTGATCTACATCATCAAGGAGAACCGGACTTACGACCAAGTCTTCGGCGACCTCCGGCTTGGCGACGGCGACCCATCGCTTTGCATGTACGGCGAGAACATCACGCCCAACGAGCACCAGTTGGCCCGGCAGTTCGGCATCCTCGACAACTTCTATGACAGCGGGGAAGTTTCCGGCGACGGCCACGTGTGGTCGATGGCCGCCATCACCAGCGACTATACGGAGAAGACCTGGCAGATCGCCTATCGTGGGAACGAGCGCACGTACGACTACGAAGGGCGCGTGGGCGAGGGCATTCCGCTCCGTGAGGGCCAGCCGGACGTGAACGAGCCCGGCACCGGCTACATCTGGACGAGTGTGGCGCGCCACGGCCTTACCCATCGCAACTACGGGGAATTTGTGGAAACGCTCTGGTGCGACAGTTCAGAGCCGGAGGCTTCCCCCCGCGAAGGCACGCCACTGCCGCCGGCGATGAGCTGCGCGCAGAAATTCATTCACCAGGGAGAGCCCCTGCCGGCTAACGTCGGCCAGCCGCACGGCTCGCCAAGCCCCTGGCCGTGGCCTGTCCCGCTGATCGCCCGCGACGTCGCCACCAAGCCCGAGCTTGAAGACCACTTCGATCCGCGCTTCGCCGATTTCCGCCTGGAGTACCCCGACCAGTTGCGCGCGGACGAATTTCTAAATGAATTCGGAGACTTCGTGAAAGCGCGCCAGGATGGGAAAGGGACGGAACTTCCACAGTTCCTGATCCTGCGCCTGCCGAACGACCACACTTTGGGCACCAGGCCCGGCCTGCCGCGGCCCGAGGCATCTGTCGCGGACAACGATCTGGCTGTGGGGCGCGTGGTCGAGGCCGTCTCACACAGCCCTTATTGGGACGACACTGCCATCTTTATTCTCGAGGACGACGCCCAGGACGGCGCAGACCACGTGGATGCCCACCGCAGCCTGGCGCTGGTCATCAGCAAGTATTCACCCAGTTCACCCCAGAAGCCATTCGTAGACCACAACTTCTACACGACCGTGAACATGGTCCACACCATGGAAGTGCTGCTGGGCCTGCCACCCATGAACAACAACGATGCCCAGGCCGCCGTGATGGCGCCCCTGTTCTCCGGGGCGGGAGACCAGCCACCCTTCAAGGCCGACTGGAGCAATCTCCAGAACGGCCTGATTTACGAGGCTAACGCTCCACATGCTCCGGGCGCGAGGGAATCGGCACGAATGGACTTCTCGCATGCCGATGCCGCCGACGCGGCCCGGCTGAACGCCATCCTCTGGCGCGCCAGTAAAGGCAATGTCCCCATGCCCAAACCCTTGCACAGAGTTATCAGGAACGCGGATTTCTATTGACACTCGCCCACCTTAGGATTAGCGTCAGCCGCACATCCCAGTTGCTAAAGCTGGAGTTTGAAAATAACCGTAGCGAGGAGGACGAATGTCGAGAAGAAACGCCTTCAAGGCCCCCCACAGGCGAGGGGCAGCGCTTTTGTTAGGGATTTTTGTCGTTGTAACACTCCTTTGTGGCAGTGCGTTGGCTCAGCAGAAAGCCGCGGGCACCGCTAGCACGCGCGCCGCAGACGAGAAAGCCCTCCGTGATACAGATACGGCATATTCCAACGCAGCCACCGCCAAGGACTTGGAGAAATGCGCCAGCAATTACGCCGACAATGCTGTGGTCATGGTGGCTGGCGAGCCTGCTCGTACCGGCAAGGCCGCGATTCACGAGTTTCTTGATAAAACCCTTAAGACGCCCGGGTTGAGTCTCTCCTGGCAGGTAACCAAGGTCCAGGTGGCCCGCTCGGGTGAGTTGGGCTACACAAGGGGCGTCACCATCTCGACTACGACTGACGCCAGCGGCAAGAAGACGACCGTTAAGGGAAAGTACGTCACGGTTTGGAACAAGATGCCGGATGGAAGCTGGAAGGCTGTCGCCGACATCAGCAACGATGATGTGCCGCCGCAGCCGCCTGCCCCTGCCAAGAAGAGGTGATCGTCAGGAGGTGGGAAGGATCTGTCGGGCGAAGCGGTAGGTGGTACGTGGTAGGTGGTAGGTAGGGGGCGGCACACAGCACGCGGGGAGTCGTGTTGCCGCTCCGTTCTGGCTGAGGTACAGAAGATTGATGCTTTCACGTATTTTACGTGTTACACTTGCGCCTGAGGTGCTCGCATGAAACAGAACCTTACGCTGGCGATCGACAAGCGTCTCCTCAAGCGCGCAAGAGTGGTCGCCGCGCAGCGCGGGACAAGCATCAGTGGAGTCTTGGCCCAGGAACTTGGAAGGTTGGTCGACGGGCAGGAGGCCTACGCGCAGGCGAAAAGGAAAGCCCTCGTCTACTTGCAGAGTCCCTTCCGTCTTGGCGGAACCGGCATTCGCGATCGTGAGGCGCTTCATGAGCGGCAAGATCTTCGTTGACTCCAATGTGCTCATCTACGCTCACGACAGAGACGCCGGCGTCAAGCAGCAACAGGCTGCGGAACAACTGACGGAGCTTTGGGAGAGCGGTTTCGGACGGCTCAGCACCCAGGTTCTCCAGGAGTTCTACGTCAACGTGACGCAGAAGGTCAAAAGGCCCCTGCCCCGGAGCGTTGCACGCGAGATCATACGGAACTACGGACCTTGGGTAGAGTCCGCGCTCACGCCGCCTACAGTGGTCCGAGCATCTGAGATCAGCGAAGCCTGGAAGCTCTCCTTCTGGGAGGGCATGATATTCGCGGCTGCGGAACAGGACAGCGCGGAACAACTCCTAAGCGAAGATCTGCAGCACGGGCAGGTCGTTGCCGGCATTCGAGTCGTGAATCCATTTCTCTGATCTGCCAGCTCCGGACGAGCTTACAAACGACTGCCTGCCACCTGCCTCTTATCGACGGATTAGGGCGAGCATGCTTCGGCTCGAGCCTCAGTGCTACGAGTCACGAAATTAACGCAACAGAGAGGAGGAACCATGGCGAGAGAAGATGCCTTCAACGGTGCTAAGAGCGCCTGCGCTATGCTGGGTGGGTTTCTCAAAGATGTTGAGCAAGAAATCGGGATGGAGAAGGCTCTCCTTCTGTACGGAAGACAGGGCGAACCCCTCGGCAGCATGCTGGCCGGGATAACGAAACAGCAGTTGGGTGACAAGGAGTTCGACTTCAAAACGTTTGCGGCGGTCTTATCCGGAGCTTACCAGATGTTTGGGCTTACCTGTGAGATTGAAGAGAACGCTACATCGACAAAAGTGAGGTGCTTCCAGTGCCCCATCTACGAGGGATTCAAGGAGGCTGGATTGGACCACCAAACCATCGAGGCTTTATGCAGTCGCATGGCTGCCGTAGAGTACGCTGAATTGAAGAAAGTTATCCCACAGCTTTGCGGATCGCTGAAGTTCCGCTCAGCACCAGATCAACCCTGCGTGGAGGAGTTCGTTCTGGAGAAATAGCCTTGAGCGAGTAATACCACTTTTGAGCCTGTCATGCTGAGCCCGTTCGCTGTCATCCTGAGGCGAAGCCGAAGGATCTTTTTCATTTCGCTCAGGGTAAACTCCGCGAAGCATCCCGGCATTGTTCCTCCCATCGATTGAGGCTTTCAAATGCGGAGATTCTTCGCTCCGCTCAGAATGACAGACGATAGGGTTATCCTCTACGAATGACGGACGATCCGTATGAGTGGCCACGGTCTCATACTCCCCTCCCGTCGCGGCGGGAGGGGCCCGGGGCGTGGCGCTGGCCGCTCCATTACCACCCCTTAATCCCTTCCTAAAATAGGAGGGGAATTAACGCACACAACCTATGCCTGCGGTAACGCCGCGGCCGAGGTCTATGTCTCCAGCGCTGTAATCGCGGCAGCGCGCGGGCGGCCGGAACGTTGTAGAATAGGGTGGTATGCGCAAGCCGCTATCTCTGGCGCTGAGCCTGCTTGGCCTATTCGACTCCCTGTATCTTCTCTGGGTCTATACCTCGCCCACACGTCCGATGGCCTGCTTGGTGGGTACTGGCTGCGATGTGGTTCGCGCCAGCCATTATGCAAACCTCTGGGGTTTGCCTGTCCCGCTCTATGGGGTGGCGGCGTACGCGACGCTGGCGCTGCTCTGCTTCGCGGATGCCCTGGTTTCCGCCGCGCTCGCCCGACTGACGCGCTATGCCGTGGCAGGAATTTCCGGCGCGGGTTTTCTCTTTTCTCTTTACCTCTCCTATCTCGAGGCGTTCGTTATCCACGCCTGGTGCTTCTGGTGTGTTGTCTCAGCCGTAACGATCACGCTGATATTCGCCCTTGGCGTCCTGGACGTGGCTCGGCCTGCGCCGCAGCTTGAGCCTGCCCTGCAGCGTGTGCACGCGCGCCGGCAATTCGCGGTGTTTGTGGTGGCACTCGTCATCGGCATCCCGGCGTTCCTATGGCTCGCGCGCCACGGCAAGCTTCCCCCTGTTCAACCGCCGTCGGCCGAGAGCCTGCGGGAGCGGCTGGTGCGCCCCGACAGCCATTTGGCCGGAAATCCCCAGTCGCCCGTGACGATCATCGAATTTGCCGACTTTGAGTGTCCCGTGTGTGTGCGCGCGCAAGCAGCCGTGCAGGAAATCCGCGCCCGTTACGGAGAGCGAATTCGTCTTGTCTTTCGACAGTTTCCGCTCAGCCAGATTCATCCCTGGGCCGAAAAGGCCGCCGAAGCTTCCGAATGCGCGGCGGAACAGGGCAAATTCTGGGAAGCTGTCGAGAAGTTTTACACCTGGCAAAGCGATTTGAGCGAGGACGCCTTGCGACGCTACGCCGGCGAACTGGGCCTGAACCAGGACCGTTTCAACCAGTGCCTGGCGAGCGGTTCCATGGCGGGGCGCGTTCGCCGCGACTTGGACGACGGCCGCGCACTCGGCGTCCGCGCCACCCCGACGTTTTTCATTGGCCAGCAGAGGATCGAAGGCCCTCTGTCGGTCGCGCAATTCTCTCAACTGGTTGACCAGGAGCTCGCCAGCGCCGGAGCCGCCATGGCCAAAGCCCCAGAGCCGGCGGCCAACACCTCACCGCCTATTCGCCGGGCTCAGCCGGCAACTCCTCGAGCCAGGACGACGCCCGCCCCAACCGCTTCCAATCCCTCGAGTGCGTCAGCGGGCCTTCCCAGCTTGAACAGCGGTGGAATCTTCGCCAAGTTCCAGGCGCCTAGCACCGCGTGCAGCGAGGAAGAAGCCACCAAGCAGCAGCCCACCTTGATCGGGACGAACGAAGTCCGCCAACTACTCGCGAGCGGCACGAAACCCCTTTTCGTGGACGTCAGGCTGCCGAAAGTTTTTTCCCGCGGGCGAATCCCGAGTGCGATTAACCTCCCTGTCGACGACTTGGAACAACGGTGGAGCAGCCTGCCCAAGGACAAGACCATCGTGCTCTACGAAAGTGGCCAGTCGTCAGGGGACATCTGCTCCGCCAGCCGCGCGGCAGGCCGCATTCTCCTGGCTCACGGATTCCCTTCCGAGCGCGTCAAGGTTTATCAGGACGGCTTGGCGGGCTGGGAAAAGGCTGGGCTCAAGGTGGAGAGGTGACAACATGGGACCTGTGAAAGTGCTTTATGTTGGCGACTCGGAGGTGGTGCTCAACCGTTATCTGGTGGGCGCGGACGTGATTGAGCAGTCGTACTTCAATGACAACGGCCGCTATTTCCGCGAGGCCATGGCGTCAGAGCCTACGGTGGAGGTTCGGCACATCACACCGCACGGGGTGCCGGAGCACTTTCCGGCTACGCTTGGCAAGTTGAAGGCTTATGACGTTGTGATCTTCAGCGACGTCGGCTACAACTCCATGATCTTCTACCCAGGCTTGACCCCACCCTATGTCTATCCCCTGGGGCCGGACCGCGTCGGCATGGTGCGCGAGTTCGTGGAGCAAGGCGGAGGCTTTCTGATGGTTGGCGGGTACCTGTCGTTCGCCGGCCTGAACGGCATTGCCCGTTGGGGTGGCACGGAGGTGGAAACTCTTCTCCCGGTTTCCATCGCCCGCACCGACGATCGCGCCGAAATCGTCCAGGGGTTCCGATTCGCTGTCGTCCAGCCGGATCACCCGATTGTCGCCGGGCTGCCCTGGGCGAGTGCCACCTGGACGCTGTGCGGCTACAACAAGCTCACGCTGAAACCGGGAGCAACCCTGGTCGCCCGGTACCAGGACGATCCCCTGATTGCCTGCTGGGAATACCGAGGCGGGCGCACCGCGGTCTTTGCCTCCGATTTCGCGCCGCACTGGGCCGGCAGTTTTGTACACTGGCCACATTACGGGTCATTCTGGAAACAGATGCTCCACTGGCTGTCCAAGCGCGCCTGACCGCGGAACAATTCTGAATTATGAATTATGAATTACCAAAAGGCCCGCGCGCAGGGGGTTATTCAGCATCCATAATTCATAATTGAGAATTCATAATTCTTCATTCCTGAATGTCCTCGCCAATTCCCTGCGCCATAAAGCCGCCGTCCACCGGAATGATTGCGCCGGTCACAAAACTGGCGCTGTCAGAGGCGAGGAATACGGCCGCTCCCTGGACCTCAGGCAGGTTCCCAAAGCGTTTCATCGGGGTGTGGGCCAGGATTGCGGCCTTGCGTCCGGGCTGGTTGATGATGTGGCGATTAAGCGCCGTTTCAAAGAAGCCTGGCGCAATTCCATTCACCGTGATGTTGTACTTCGCCCATTCCGTAGCCAGGCAGCGCGTGAGCATCGCCACGCCACCTTTGCTGACGGAATACGCCGTCGCCTCTTGGATGCCCAGAAACGAAGCCAGCGACGCGATGTTGATAATGCGGCCGTGCATCTGCTCCTTCATCACCCGGCCGACCAGTTGGCAGGCATACCACGTGCCCGTGAGGTTGACGTTCAGGATGCGGTTCCAGTCCTCGTCGGCGAGTTCCAGCGAAGGGATGCGCTTGGTGGTCCCGGCGGAATTCACCAGGATGTCGATTCGCCCCAATTCTCTCCGCATCTCGTCGATGACGCGCTGAATATCCTCGCGGCGAGTAACGTCGGCAGTAAGTTCAAGGGCGCGCCGACCCAGCGCGCGAACCTCCCCCGCCGTCTTCTGAACTTCCCCAGCGCGACGGCTGACGGGGACCACGTCGGCCCCGGCTTCCGCCAAACCGAGGGCAACAGATTTCCCCAACCCACTCGTCCCGCCAAAGACCAGCGCGCGTTTTCCTTCCAGGCTAAGTCCCTTGTAGTTAGGCACGTCGTTTACCTCGTGGAAAAAATGCCCAGCCGAAAATGCTATCATCGGGACGAAAAAAGAAGCAAGGAAGGAGAGGCCGCGGGAACGCGGCTGCTATTCCGGTTTCACGCTGCTCGAGTTTGCCTGGAGCCTGCGCAACCATTCCGGCGTCCTCTCAGGGCTCAATAGATACAGCTTCATGGTTCCACGAACCCTGTTGCGCCCAGTGCCCTGATTGGGGTCATCGGAGCGGATCTCGCGTCCCAGACCGTAGTTTCGCCACCATTCGCCCCAGGCAACGGCGGCCGTGCCTCCAAACCAGTCGTTTACGTTAACTTCGATCAAGTCAGAGTCCACCGAAGCCCGCAGGTGCTGGACACCGACGGCTTCGATGCCGATACCGTAACCCTCCTTGTCCGTTAGGGTGGCGAAAACGAAATGGCGTTTGGTGCTCCGGAAGTCGTTGGTCCCCAACGGGGTGTCATCGAGCGCGTAGGATTGTGTTGGAGGAACGCTTTGCGGCACACCAGCGTGGGCCTGAGCAATTCCATCAAGACGACCAATGTGATCCTCTGGATACACAGTCCATTCCCCACGCCGCCGCCATTGGAGCTTGTCGCACCACAGCGGTACACCGAACTGCAAACCAACCTCACGCACGCGCACATCAGGTCCTGTAGAAGTGAAGTCATAACTCACCGTCAAGCCGGCTTGTCGGGTGATACGAAACCGCAGTTCCCCGGCGAACTCACGGAATGTGCCGGTTTCGATTACTTCGAAGTCATCCCCGACCTGCCGGATCTCCAACGGCTTGGTCAGCCTCCAAGTCTCGAACATTGGAAATTCGTTCAGTGTAGCTTCGATCGGCAAAATGTGGAGCTTGGGGCTTCCATACAAAACGGAATGGCCACTGACCAGCGCCCGTCGAATTCGGCCGCTACCGCCGTCGAAGGCAACCTCGAAATTCTCACCAAGAAATCGATCGAACACTCCGGCCAGCCAGGTGGATTCGTGCAAATGGCGGAGCGGCGCCGGATTCGTCGTGGATTCTGAGGCTACAACGGGAACAGCCCCCAGTTGCATTCGATGAGGAACTACCAGTCGGCCATTGCGGTCCAGGAAACGCACCGACACCTCGTCGCCCGGCTTGGCCTGCGGTTCGAGAGGGATCGAGACCTGGCCCGTGGAACGAGGCGCGATGCTCGGGTGGAGTGTTCCCCGCTGTCCACCGACTGACCACTCCAAGGTCAACTCGGAAAGATTGGTGAATTCATAGCGGTTATCAACCGTAATCGTTGCAGCTTCGCCTGGTTTCCACCCTCGCAGATCCCGTTCCCTGATCCGGACCGGAGACATCAGCATCTTGACATGCCAGAATTCCGGCTTCTTACGGCGCCATCCATCCACCACGCCCCAGGGGGCATCACCGACAATCCCACGCCCCGGCATGTGGTAAATGCCGTCTTGGGCATGCAGCGGTGTGACGATCGCCGTACGCCCGTATTCGGAATCACGGCCGGGGACCAGGAAGGCGTCGTCCACCCATTCCCAGATCATGCTTCCCTGGACGTTCTTGCTCTTCATCAGGGCTTCCCAAGCCGGAATCAGTGGTTCAATATAGTAATCGCGGTCACCGGGATCGCGCCAAAGCTCGCGCGCGTCGCCCCAGATGCCCTGGAAGATGCAAAGACTCTCGTCCCAGATAATCGGCACCTTATCATCTTTGTGTTCCTGGATCCGGGCGACGCTGAGCGGGTTATGGACCGTAGCGAGATCGAGGGTTTGGGATTCGGCAGCGCTGGTCGGTCGAGTGGGGTCCGTCTTTTTTACGAACTCGTGGGCGC
>Ga0315279_10000278_pt1 | contig 108985 bp, 133 predicted proteins | sample YL17G06_20_MG_FD_203694 | JGI IMG/M metagenome (GOLD analysis project Ga0315279, IMG submission 203694) | Sediment microbial communities from Yellowstone Lake, YNP, Wyoming, USA - YL17G06_20 | ecosystem: Environmental > Aquatic > Freshwater > Lake > Sediment | place: USA: Wyoming | collected... | reverse complement strand
TCCGGGTAGCACCTGTGGAGAAGGACGACATTCTTGCCCTCGAGCTTGTCGATATCCGGGATGTAGACGTAGTTCTCGCAATCAGGGAATTTTTTTATTTCGAAATTTGGCGCGCATAGGTCGGCGCAGTTCGGGCTCACGAGAAGGTGTTTTTCCATAGTATTAATTAGACAGAAGATATAAATAATATTCTCACGCGTCTCGCGTCATTTTTCAGAAGCGCGGATACTGCTCAAACTATTACTGCAATCAGAACCAGCAGTGCACACCCTACTGATTTTATTTTTTCCCAACTGCTGATGGCTAGATGATGTGCTTTGAGTAGTGCGATTACCTTAATAAACGCAATCAACCTAAAAAGGTAAGTATCCTCAATTCATTGGGGGGTTAGTATGATGATACACACAAGAATGGAAAAACTCACCCAGAAGATAGAAGAGCAGCTCCGCGCGATAGACCAGAAGAGCATAGACCAGTTCGTGGAATCCCTCATAAACGCAAAGAGGATATTTATCGTGGGCGCCGGGAGGAGCGGTCTTGTCGCAAAGGCATTCGGCATGAGGCTGATGCACCTAGGCTTCACAGTCTATGTAGTGGGGGAGGTAATCACCCCAGCCATAAACAAGGACGACCTACTCATTATAGTGTCGGGTTCGGGCCAGACCCTCTCTCCTATTGTCGCAGCGAGGATTGCAAAGGAAAAGGGCGTGAAAATAGTCAGCATCACCTCAAACCCAGACTCCGACATAGGGAAGATTTCGGAAGTAGTGGTTCAGATAAAAGGAAGGCGCCCGGAGGATGCAAAACGGGATTACGAGGCGAGGCAGCTCCTAGGCAATCATGAACCCCTCACTCCGCTTGGGACTCTCTTCGAACTATCTGCAATGGTATTTCTAGACTCCATAATAGACGAGCTAATGCTTAAGTATAAAAAGAGCGAAGAGGAGCTGAGGAAGCTCCATGCAGATTTAGAATAAGCTACCTTCCGTAACCCCTTATCTCTTCCTCTGGAAGCTCTGCAAATTTCTCTGCAGCAGTTCCTTTGGTCACAACAACTACGTCCTCAACAGACTTCACATTCTTATACAGCACGCTGGCCTCCCTCAGTATTTTCCTAGCCTCCTCCCTGCTCACAGTAGTTATGGGCTGCATTGTCATCCTTATTACTTCCCCCTTCTCAAGATCAAGGATCAGGTCTATAACTCTTCCGAGATATTTTCCCACATCGCTGTATATGTCCATACCATATAACCGAGAGAGCCTCATTGTCATTTTTATCACCACTTACAATCCACTTTTCCACTTTTCTATTTAAAAAGCTTACTGTTTTAAAGAAGTGAAGTAGATAAACTTACGAGGTTCTCTATGGGACTGAAAGAAATACTCTTCAGAACTAAACCACTCTGCATTTTCCTGCAGCTCAAGGACACTTCGAAGGAGTGGTATGCTTCAAACCTCGCGGCAGGATGCGGTGCGACCTATGTCCACACAATGAAGCTGCTCAAGGAACTCAAGAAGCTCAACCTCGTAACTTTCGAAGCTAAGGGCAGGACAAAAAGAGTGAAGCTCACCGAGAGAGGGCTGCAGCTCTCGAGCGCGCTGAATGATGTGGTAATGAAATTTGAGGAAAAGGAAGAGGAGAAAAAACAACCGCAGAAATAGCTCAAACTGCCCTCAGTGTTATACCCTTCTTCTCCGCATTAAGCATATACCCATAATTCCTGTAATGGCATATTGCGGTTACGTCAATGGGATACTCTGCGGAATCTGTCCTGGGGTTGCCCCAAACCTCAATCTTCACAACCTTCTCCTCCCCAGGTTTTAACTCCCCCAATCTTATTTCTCTTGCGTTTGACAGCGCTGTTTGGTCAAAGCCCAAATTCTTTGGGAGTTGCACAATTACAGAAGTCAGCAGCACCTCTTCCTTCAGGTTCTTGAGCTCAACAATGAGAAGCACACTCTCCATCTTATTCGCATTCAGCCTGTAGGGGTGGAAGCTCAGCTTCATTGCATAGGGAACCTTCCTCACAAGTTCCTCTCCCACATCCCTCTTGCCAAAAATACCCAGCAGCTTCACCAGACCACCTTTGCTATGCTATTACCCCTCACCCTTTTTATTCTTTACTCAGCTTAAAGTTTTACTCTAAGAGGTAGTTTAAATGGAACCCAATGGATTGATAGATGAATTCGGACCAGAAAAAATTGTTATAATCTACGACCAGAAGACGAAGACGAAAGGCATTGTTGTAATAGACAATTCTGCCCTAGGACCGGGGAAGGGCGGGATAAGGCTTGTGCCAGATATCACCGTTACTGAGGTATTCAGGCTCGCAAGAGTGATGACGTGGAAGAATGCCCTTGCAGAGCTTCCTTTCGGTGGCGGGAAGAGTGGTGTGAAAGGAGACCCGCATGGAGATAAGAGTTCAATGATGAAGGCTTTTGGGAGAGCCCTCAAGTACCTCTGCCCAGTTGAGTACCTTGCCGGCCCGGATATGGGCACCGGTGAGGAGGATATACGGGCATTTGTTGAAGGTGCGGGAAGCCTCACAGCTGCGACAGGCAAGCCCACAGACTTGGGAGGACTGCCACACGAATTAGGCTTCACAGGCTTTGGCGTTGCCGAGTCAACAGAAGTTGCTGCAGACTTTGCAGGCATAGAGCTCAAGGGAACTACAGTTGCAATTGAAGGGTTTGGCAATGTCGGCTCCTTTGCAACGAAATTCCTCTCAGAGAAGGGAGCAAAAATTGTTGCCGTTTCAGATTCAAAAGGAACAATCTATGATGAGAATGGACTGAATTATGAAGAACTTATGAAAACGAAGAAGGAAAAAGGGACAGTTGTGGAGCACACTTCTGGAAAACGGCTTCCAACAGCGGAGCTTTTCGGCCTTCCAGTTGGCATACTAATACCCGGTGCAAGACCTGATGTGATAAATGAAAAGAACGTTGGCAGCGTAAAGGCGAAAATAGTTGTAGAGGCTGCCAACCTACCCGTAAAGATGGATTCCGAGCTGGTCCTGCACAAAAAAGGAATACTAATAACTCCAGACTTAGTTGCAAATGCTGGAGGTGTTATCTCCTCCTATACGGAATATATCGGAGGCACCAAGGAGCAGGCTTTCTCCCTCATAAGCGAGAAGATTAGAAAGAACACAAAGCTCGTGCTTGAGAAGGCAAAGAACGAGTCCACACAACCAAGAGAAGCCGCCGTAAGCATAGCAAAGGAAAGAGTAATTGCAGCTATGGCGAAGAGATAACCTTCTTCCCCCCCCTTTTCTTTTCCTTCCCCCTTCTTGCAAGTGCAAATGTCAAACCCAAATCCTCATTGGGGTTTCCTTCCTTCACCCACGCTTTTACATACTCCCCAAAGTTTTTGAGTGGTTTTGTAAATCTATCTGTGAACGAATAAACCTCCTCTTCATGCTTCAGTATGCCAACCTGCACCCCAAAGTCAAGATATCTCTTCCATGTTGCAACAGGGAGCTCATCAGGGCATTCCCTGAGTCTGAGAATCCCTCTTCTCTTCACAACCAGCAGGGCAGAGGCGAACCTATAAGCCTGAGTTTCATTATCAAAATACGCTCTTGCTATCTCTTTCACTGAAAGTGCCTTCAGCTTCTCCTTCAGGACGGCATCCTCCCACTCCCAATACTTCAGTGAAACCATTAAACTACCCATTTATAGTATAAAAAGCACACACTTTAACCATCGATAATAGGATATGCGATAAAAAATAAAAACCGATAGGTTTAAATATATAAAAAGTAAACTATTACCTTATGAAAATGATTAAAGTGGAGGATGAAATTTGGGAGAAGTTATTCAAAATCAAAATAGAGAAGAGAGCAAGAAGTTTAAATGAAGTGATAGAATGGTTACTAAGACAATCAAAGCAAAAATGATGTTCCTTACGAAATCAAAAGCAGAGAAGGTAACGAAGGAATTAATCAACTTTCAAAAGGCACTGAGAGGAGAGAATGTAAAGCTCCATTCTGTAACAAAACAACAGGCAGAGAGGTTGAGAGGGAGGTTAAAAAAGAAATTCAAAAGAAAAAAGGAGTACCCCTTGATAATAAGGAATGACTGCATAAGGGTAAAAGAGACAAATAATAAACTCTGCAAGTACTGGGCCAGAATTCCTGTTTATAAAAAATCTATCTATGTTGCAATCGCATTTCCATACAAAGACAAAGAGCTTCTTTTCTCAGGAAAAATAAGAGAGACAAAGTTGAAAAGGCATAGAAATAACTGGTATCTTCTTATAACTGTTGAGAGGGAAGTCAATACAAAATATGGTATTTCCTCTGTTATTTCCTGTGATTTGGGTGAGAAGCATCTCCTATCAACTGTGTTGGTGGAAGATAATTCAATGAAGCCCAAATTCTATGGGGATGAAGCCAGAGGGATAAGAAGGCACTATTCATGGCTCAGGAAAAGGCTACAGGAGAAGAAATTATTGAAGAAGGTAAAAGAAAATGGCAGAAAGGAGAGAATCAGAGTGAATCAAATCTGCCATGAAATCTCAAAAGAAGTAGTTGAAATTGCAAAAGAAAATAAGTCCGTCATTCTACTTGGAGATTTGAAGGGGATAAGGAATTCCACAAAAGGTAAAAGATTCAACAGGATTGTCTCAAACATGCCCTCCTTTAAACTCTCAAAATTCATTGAATACAAGGCAGAGGCAGAAGGAATTCCTGTTGTAAAAATGAGGGAATGGAATGCTTCAAAGACCTGCCACGTATGCAACAATGAAGGAAGAAGAGTTTCCCAAGGACTCTTTAGATGCCCAACCTGCGGTCTTGAGTATAATGCAGACCTGAATGGTGCAATCAATTTATTCAAGAGGTTTGGTGGCTATATGCTGTCAAACGGGGTTGTCTTTGACACAGCCCAGAACTTGGAAATGAAGCAGGCGGATGCCTTGCAGAACCAAGAATCTCCTATCTTTAGGGAGGAGAATGTCAACTCATTGCAATTGTTATCACATCCCCATCTTTAAGAACATGCTCAGCCCCAACCTTCTGGCTTGGAAATTTCGCGGAGCTTCCCCAAACAAGAGCATACTCCATCTTCCCCCTCAGCCTAAGCTTCTCCCGCACATCCTTCACGCTGGACCCCTCCTTCACCACTAGGGGTCTGTTCTTGTCTGCCTGCCCTCCCCTCGGCTTCATATAAACCCTCACAAGCCTCAACCTCCTATATACTTCATCCTTCAACCTTTCAACTCCATTCCCATTCAAGGCTGAAACACAGATGCCCTCGCCAGCTTCCAAGTCACACTTGTTTACGATAACCAGCGGTTCACCTTTCACCTTTACTCTCTCAAGCCCGCTCCTAATCTTCGGCAGATTTTCCTTAGAAGCCTCGCAAACCACCACAACCAAATCCGCCATTGATGCAAATGACAGTATCTCTCCCTCCGCAAGCTCTAATGCAGGTGTGTCAAGCACCTGTATCTGCACTCCCCCATAATTCATAATTCCCGGAATTATTTTCTGAGTTGTGAAAGGATGGTCCCCAACCTTAGAATGCGCTCCAGTGAACCTATTGAACAGACTGGATTTCCCAACAGATGCCTCACCAATAAGTATAACTGTCGCATCCCCCCCCTTCCTCACAGAGAATCTTGCCCCAGCCTTCTTGTGCTGCCCAACCATTTTCTTCAGCCGGGCCAACTTTGCTCTTAACTTTCCGAAATGGTGCTCAGTACCCTTATGGTACTGCGTCCTAGCCATTTCATCCTCAATACTTCTTATTTTTTCTTCTACTCCCACGTGATACACTCCTCCTTAAACCTCTTCTATAACCCCAGAACCACAGGAAAGAGCCAAGCAGAAAAACCACGGATGACAATGCAGTGTTGAGCAGTAGTATGTAGAGCATCCTGCCTCCCCAAAATACTGCGAGAATGGCAGTTACAACAAGCATGCCAATTGAGAGCAATGCGCCAAAACCCCACCAAACAAAGCTTCCCCACCCCATCCTCGTCCTTCTCATCCTCCTCATCTGCCTAACAAATTCAACACCAAGTGCAAGAACAACGACAAACATTCCAGTATAGAACTCTCCGTAGAGCTGCATCCACACTCCACCGAGCCATAGAACGGAAAGGAACAGGCCCAGAAGAGTATCTACCAGCCATCTCAGGACGCTCATAAGTATTTAAATACACTTATAAAAATAAAACCATGCCTGATTTCTTCGCAGTTGTGAAGGGAAGGAGAGCAGTGAGAAAGTTCAAGAAGAAGGAAGTCCCTCTGAAGCTAATTGAAAAAATCATAGAGGCTGGCACGTGGGCGCCCTCGGCAGTAAACACACAGCCATGGGAGTTCATACTTGTGAGGAATAAAGAGCTCAAGAGGAAGGTGAGGGCGATTTATGATGAGGCTTCTAGCACATCAGGTCTATACAAGCAGGATACTGAATTCATTGAGAACGCAACTCTGCTTATTGTGCTCTCAGACTCTGAAAAAATACTACACCTTTTCTCAACATCCGCGGCAGTGGAGAACATCCTCCTTGCTGCAACTGCTTCCGGTCTTGGGAGCGTGTGGGTGTGCAGGCCTCTAAGAGTTGAAAAGATTCTGAATGAGCTGAGGGAACTATTCCATATTCCTAGAAAATACGAAATTGTTGGAATAATTGCTCTTGGATACCCAGATGAGAAGCCAAAGCCAAAGGAAAGAAAACCACTGAAGGAAACGTTGCATTTTGAGAAATTTTAGGCTTTACTCTCCTCGCAAAGCAGTATCTCCACCCTCTCCTTTCCTGCACCAGGCTTCTTCCCTCTCTGCACAATTATCTCCCCAATCTCCTCCAGTCTTTTCGGGTGTGTCCCACCGCACGGCATCCTTGGGAAACCTTCAATTTCCCAGTACCTGTAATTCGGCTTGTCCTCCTCACTCCAAGTCCTTATCTCCCCCCCCTTCTTAATAATCTCATTCGCCCTACTCCCAACAACTGCAAGCTTCGCCCTATCAAAGGAGGAATCAGTGAGATAGTCAGTTATATCCTTCTTCTCATTCACAATTCCAGAAGAAGCGAGCTTGCAGCCCTCCCCAAAAGTTTCAATCATCAAATAATAAACAACATGCGCTGCGGAATGCAGCTTCATAGTCCTATACCTCTTCTCCCAGTCTATTTTCCCTTTCACAACCTCTCCAATTTTGAAAGGCGCCTCCCTCTCAAGAAAATGAGTTATGTTGTAATTCTCATCCTTCCTCGTATCAACAACTCTCACATCATTCAGAAAACCAGTATCGCCAACCTGCCCCCCTCCCTGCGGGAAGAAGCATGTCCTGTCCAGCACAACCTCTTTTCCATTGACTGAAACTACCCCTGCTTCAAACTCCTTCATGTAAGGATCTTTCCAGAATAAGGTTTCAGTTCCCATCTCAAAACCTACGCATGACAGGTTCTGCATCCACCAACATACTCCGCAGAAACAACACCATTCTCCTCTGCACCATTCGGGTGGAAAACAGCTCCCTCCTCAACAATTTCGCTCTTCTCCCCACTCTTGAAAGCCTCTATGCTTAACACTTGTCCCTCCCTGCTTTTGTCCCTGTAGACAGTCACACCTTTGCAACCCAGCTTGTATGCGAGGAGGTAAACCTTCTCCACATCCTCCTGAGTCGCATCCACTGGGAAATTAATTGTTTTCGAAACTGCATTATCCGTATACTTCTGGAAAGCAGCCTGTACCCTCACATGCCATTCAGGAGAAACCCCATATGCGACAATAAAAACATTCCTCCACTTTTCAGGAACCTCCTCCAACCCCTGAACTCCCCCACTCTTGGCAATTTTCCTTATGAGCTCCAAGCTGTAGAACCCCTCCTTCCTCGTAATTTTCTCAAACACCGGATGCACTTCAAGAAGCTCTGTGTTGTCCATCACTCTCCTCACATATGCAATTGCAAATAGAGGCTCAATTCCGCTGGAGCATCCAGCAATGATGCTCAACGTTCCTGTAGGTGCAATCGTAGTAGCAGTTGCATTCCTCAGCTTCGGTGCCCCGGGCTTATTGTAAATGCTCCTCTCAAAATTCGGGAAGGCTCCCCTCTTCTCTGCAAGCTTTGCAGATGCTTTCTTGGCTTCCTCTTCAATGAACTTCATAACACTCTCAGCAATTTCAACAGCTTTTTCTGAGTTGTAGGCTACACCCATCTGGAAGAGCATATCAGCAAAGCCCATCACTCCCAGCCCAATTTTCCTATTCCCCTTGGTCATCCTCTCAATTTCTGGAATTGGGTACTTGTTCGCGTCAATCACATTATCTAAGAAATGCACACCAGTCCAAACACTTTTCCTCAATTCATTCCAATCAATTTCACCATCCTCCTTCACCATCCTTGCAAGATTCACCGAACCCAAATTGCATGATTCGTATGGAAGCAATGGTTGTTCGCCGCAAGGATTAGTGCCCTCAATCATTCCCAGGGACGGAGTCGGGTTTGCCGCATTTATCCTATCTATGAAAATCACTCCTGGCTCCCCATTCTTCCATGCCTGCTGAACTATTAGCTTGAAAACTTTCTTTGCAGAGAGACTATCAACCGCAGCTCCATTTCTCGGGTTTATCAGCTCATACTGCTCATCCTTCTCAAGTGCATCCATAAATTTGTCCGTGACTGCAACCGAAATGTTGAAGTTGTTGAGGGAGTGATTGCTGCTCTTTGCCATTATGAACTCCAATACATCTGGATGGTCAACCCTCAGCATTCCCATATTGGCTCCTCTCCTCTTACCCCCTTGTTTTATCACATCTGTAGAAACATCAAACACCCTCATGAATGAGACGGGCCCACTTGCAACTCCCCCCGTGGATTTCACGACATCCCCCTTCGGCCTTAGCTTTGAGAATGAGAAGCCCGTCCCCCCACCGGACTGAGTTATCACCGCAGCATCCCTCACTGCTTTGAATATGCTCTCAACTGAATCCTCAACCAGTAGGACGAAGCACGCAGCAAGCTGCCCAATCTCAGTTCCAGCATTCATCAGAGTCGGTGAATTGGGAAGGAACTCCAGATTCACCATTGCATTGTAGAACTCCTCCTCCACTTCCAGCGTATCAACGCTCTTGTCATAGAAAACATCAACAAGCGCAATTGCTCTGGCAACTCTTCTGAACATCTGCTTTGAAGTCTCAATGACCTGCCCATTCCTATCCTTCTTCAAATACCTTCTCTCCAAAACTTTTATTGCATTCACACTGAGTTTGTTATCAACCTCATCCACTGGCACATTCAAGAGTTCTGCCTTCAACTCCCTCAGTATTGCCCTCTTCTGTCTGTAAAGGATGTACGCCTTCGCAGTCTTCGCATGCCCCTCCTCAATGAGAACCTTCTCAACATTATCCTGCGCATCCTCAACACTTGGTATTTGCCCTGCAAACTTCTCATTCACCAGAGCAACAACTTTACTAGCAAGCCTCTCTGCAGTCTCCCTGTCCTCCCCTCCCACTGCAACTGCAGCCTTGAAAATAGCGTTTGTAATCTTGCTCTTGTCAAAATCAACAATTCTTCCATCTCTCTTCTTAATCTTAGTAACAGCCGCCTTACCCTCCTCACTCATCACACCACCTTCAGCAATCACTTTACACACTAAACACAACATGTTGTGGTTTAATAGAAGCCTAAATACTATATATCCTAATCTATATAAACCTTGCGTTCTGCGCATTCACCTCCTCTTCAGCTTCTTTCTCAACGCTCTTAACTCATTTTCAAACGACTCAATATCCGCAAATGAACGGTAAACAGAAGCAAACCTTATGTACGCAACCTTGTCCAATTTTTTCAATTTCTTCATCACCAGCTCCCCAATTTTCTTGCTCTCAACCTCCAGCGTATCCATATTTCTCAGTTCCCTCTCAATCTCCTCAACCAATCTCTCAATTCTCTCCTGGCTTATGGGCCTCTTCTCGCACGCCTTCTGCATGCCGGCAAGGAGCTTTCTCCTGTCGAACTTCTCCCTCCTCCCATCCTTCTTTATCACAACCAAACCAATAGTTTCAACTCTCTCATAAGTTGTGAACCTCTTCTTGCATTTCTTGCACTCCCTTCTTCTCCTAGTAATCTCCAGCTCGCCGACATCCCTCGAATCTACAACTCTCGTTTTAGAGTAAGAGCAATAGGGACATCTCATCTCCACACCTCAATACTGTATGCCCTCCTGTGCAGGAATATCTTTCTCGAATGGGTGCTTGATGTCTTTCACCTCATTCACAAAGTCCGCCCTCTCAATCAACTCTTTCGGCGCCTGCCTCCCGGTTATTGCAATTACAGTATCTTTCGGCGCCTCATCAAGCATCTTCGCAACTTCCTCAAGCTTGACAAGCCCCACAGCTATTGCAAGGTTCAGCTCATCAAGCACAAGCAGGTTTGGCCTCCTCCCCAACACCTCTCTCGCAAATTTCAACCCTTTCTCAGCAAGCTCCTTATCCTCCTTGCTAGGGTTTTTGAGATCCACAAATTCCTCCCTGCCGAACTGGTGTATCTCATAATGCGGGTGCAGCCTCCTCGCAATTTTATATTCCCCAATATCCTTCCTACCTTTCATGAACTGTATTACCACAACCTTATGGCCATGTCCCACAGACCTCAGTGCAAGCCCAAGAGCAGCAGTTGTTTTGCCTCCCCCTTCTCCGGTATAAAGATATAGCAAGCTTTCACCTCCCCAAATAGCTCCCAAACACTTTGCTTAATTCTATTATATAAATATTACCACACCCGAATGCATTAATATTCTTCCACACAAAAACTTTTCATGCCGCTGAAAATTGACAGAGAACTTTGCATAGGATGCGGGACCTGCATTGCAGTCTGCCCAACAGGAGTTTTTGAGATGGAGGAAGGCAAATCATCAGTTGCGCATCCCTCTGCGTGCATAGGCTGCAGGGCATGCATTCTCAACTGCCCAGAGGGCATAATCTCCCTCAAGAAAGGATACCGAATTAAATGAAAAGGGATAATAACCACCTCTCCAATATCTATTCGGTGGTTGGGATGGATAACAAAACTATACCCTTAATAGGAGTTGCGATAGTATTCATGTTTCTTTTCTTCACCACGTTCTTCTACCTAGGGGTTCTCAACCCCTCGGGGCTGGCTCCTGCTGGAGGTGGAGAGACTACCAGCATGGCCCGAGGCATCAGCAAGAGTGGTGAATACCACATATACAACCCGCTCGCAGCAGCAGGCTCCTTTGTCGCATTCGTCATTGGGCTCATAGTACTCCTCTGGTCCCTTGCTGATTTAAGGGAGAGAATAAAGGCAAACGTTCCACTCATTCTAGCAATCCTCGGAATAATCTTCCTCTTCATGAGCATCTACAGCATAGTTGCAGGCTTGCATGACCTGCTTACATTCACAAAATACGAAACAACAATCAAGCCAACATTCGGACAGCAGTACGGCTGGTTCATACAGTTCATAGTATATGGCATAATCGGCGTTGCTCTCATCTACGCAGCAGAGCGCTTGAGAAAAGAGGCAGGCGAGGCCCGCTCGGTTATTCCATCAGCAACCTCACCACTCGGAGCGTTCCTGCTCCTCGCAACATTCCTGCTCTTCGTCTCAGGATTCCACTCATTCATGTACCTGACAGATTACACAGAATACCGGCAGAGCCTTGCGTGGGTTATTGAAACATTCATTTTCGGGCTGATGGGCTACTACATGCTGAAGATGAGCGAGAAGATAAGGAGGAGTGAGGGAGCAACAAAATCAATCTTCTCGTTCCCCGCAGCCTCTCTAGGAGTAATACTCCTGCTCATGACATTCGGCGCATACCTCTTTGGCTCATTCGATTACATCTATCGGGATTATGGAGTCAAGAATCTCAACTGGTTCATAGAATCAGCAGTATACTGTATCCTCGGAGTTGCTTTCTCCCTCATTGGCGACAGTATCTCGTGGAAGGATGGAGAGGAGAGCAATGGGTTCTCCACCTCCATGTTCATCTTCGGAGTTTTGCTGCTCATACCCGCGGTGATACAATTCCTAGTGGGCTTTAACGATTTCCTCTACAGCTCCAACCCGAATCTGAAGTGGTTCTACGAGCTCCTCCTGCTTCTCATACCGGGCGTAATTGCAGTTCTGGCAGGAGACTATGTCAGGAGGACTAGACGAATTCCGAAATTAGTCCCACCACAAGTGGAAAAGCCTGTAAGAAAAAGAGTTAAGCAGGAAGAAGAATAAGCACTCCGCAGCATTGCTCCCTCGGCCCCTTTCTTTATTTCTTAATATTTTTTAGCAAATACGAGTAGCTTGCGCGCGTCCGGAATAAACATTATTAGAAATTCCAAAATAGTTTTAGTTATTGAGTTGCTGGGGTGTCCTTTACCTCTTCCTTCAACTTCTCAATTATCACTTTCCTCCCATCAATCCTCATCCTCACTTTCTCATTTATCTGAAAAGGAAATGCACTGTCCTTGAAAATATCCATTGGTACGTAGATGCATGAGCCGCCTCGTCCGAATTTGTATATCTGGGTTTCTTTTTCTTTCATGTAACTACCTTGGCATGAACCAGTATGAGAATATAATATACACATAAACTACAAGCACTAACAATATAATGGATAACGTGACAGTAATCACCCGCAGAATTCTCTTAACATCATAATGGGCCGCGAAATAGAGTATGACTGTTAGAAGCGCAACTAAGGCGAGTATGAATGGAAAAAACCTATTTCCAATTAAGTAAATAATCAACAAAAATATACAACTTAGCAAAAGATTAATGCTCTTGTTTGTTTTCGCACTAGTATCGAATAGCTTTTCACGGTTTCCACCCCAAAGTTCAACAAAAATCCATAAGAATGGGAATGCAAAAAATATGATGATATAAACAACGGCCTTCATGCCATTCCAAATTTTATCCACCAGTCCTTCATTCTTCACTTCAACCAGTGTGCTTTTACTAATCCCAAAAACCTTTTCATGCCTGCTTCTCAGCAGTACAATTGACAATAAAGATAAAGCCCAAGCTAAAATAAAAGCCGAGCGAAAGTCAGATGTGAGAAACCCAATAAAGAAGAATACAAAAAATAAAATTAGAACTGGAATTGCTACCGAAACTACAATTTCAAAAATATTTGGTTTTTCCTTCTCCATCCAATCGCCTAATTCATTTCGTTACTTCTTATATAAAAACCTTATATACAGATTTATAATCAACCCCTCCGTCGTAATCACTTTTTTCATGCCTCTTTTGCCTTGGAAGCGGGCTTTCTTCACTATTGGCCTATAAATTCCATAGTTATGAAACAAATCGGTTTGTGAAAATGCGTTTTCAGCCTCTTGGAATTCGGCTTGAAAATTGGCCTGAAATTTGGAGGGAAATTTTAATAGCCAGGTTTGTAAATCATCGAATTGCTATCAAGTGGTTTGAAGCCCATCTTTTCATAAAAGTCCCGTTCATTCTTTGAAGGATCCAAATCAACCGTAATTGTGTGATTGCCCTCCCTTCTTAACCTTTCGGCAACCTCAAGTGCAATTCCCCTCCGCTGAAGCTCTGGTTCAACACCCACCGTTCTCAAGCTCGTCCAGCCAGGCTGGGTTCTCTCTATTGTAATGGCTCCAACTGCAACTCCTGACTGGTCTCTAGCAACAAAGGTGTTATGGCAGCCAACATCTTACAATTCCCATTATGCTGCCGGTATATCCCGATTATTTTCGGCAGTTCATCTGGTCTTGCCTTATCAATCGTCACTTCAACAAAGCCTGGTTTTTCTATATTCATAATTCAAGCACCATTTCAGATGGGTTGCGTTCCTTAAACCCAAATTTTTCGTAAAACCACTGGTTTTTGTTCTGATAGGCCACCACAATGACGCGGTACCCGTTGTTTTTCAAATCCTCAATAACTCCCTTAAACAGCTGCTTTCCCACACCTTTTCCCTCAAAAGCCGGGTCTACGCCCACACTGTGAATATTTGCAGTCATTGGACCGGTTTCAAAAAACGTCACAGCCCCAACCACAATGCCCGGTGCATTCCTGGCAACATAGGTGTTATCGCAACCTACCCGCCAGGTATCCGCCTTGCGTTTTCTGTATATATCCAGCACGAGGGGTATCTCCTCTGGCGTTGCCTTTCCCACAGCGATTTTTATAGGAGGCTTCTCGGCCTGCATGTAACTATTACTCATTTTTCATATTTAAACTGTGAAGGTATTTTAACTGAGCCCGAGCAATTATAGCATGGAGCAGGTGCGAATTGAGCTCAAAATATTGTACAGAGATTTGGGTGAGGAATACTGGAAGGGTTATAGAGAGCTTGAGCAAAAATTCGAAAAGGTTGTAGGTCTTGGCGATGTGCCTGCTTGGAAAGGGCATTTGGAGAAAGAACAGCGGATGGTTATACCGGCTCTTTGCGAGGCTAAGCCAGTTGGGTATATCCGGCTGGATCTGCTCAACCAACCACCGCGCATGGGATGGCTTTATGTTGAAGAGGAGTTTCGAAAGAAAATTGCAGTTCTTGAAAACACCCCGTGGTTGAAAAACGAGGAAAGTTATAAAATTTGGCAGTACCTTATAAAAGCCGCGTGGGTTATTGGTAGAAGAGTGGGAAATGAGAAGATTGAAAGTGTGTTTCATGATGAGGCAGCTCCCAAGAGAAGGGAATGGCGCAATACCCAGATGGATAAGTGGGAGAACGAGGTTGGCTTGTTCGAGCCGAAAGAATTGTTAGAGTCAATAAAACACAAGCCAGAGTTTGTTAAGGTATAATCTAAAACTTATTAAGAATTTCTAAAATAATTTAAGAAAGAGTATTATTAAGCACATTTTGCAAAACAATATGCATGTTCAAAAGGAAGGAAGCCCCTACAGTTGATGGAACACAAGTGAAGAATATTGAATCATGCCGGAATTATGTAGAATGTAATGCGCGAAACCTGAAACTGTATGTTACCAAACATGTTGTGATTGCAGAGGATACCACAAATCTAGATTCCCTCGGTTTGAATAGAGTCGAATGGAAAGCCCGATATCATCCTGCAGACTCTGAATCTTTCAAAATAGACCTCACTCTGTCAAAAGCCGATTTAAAGGGCAGATTCCCCCGCCTTATGATATCCAGGAATGTGAGGGTGCATGATGGGAATACATACGTCTCTGTGACGGATGTCGGTGAGGATGATGCGAACTCGCTCGGGAGTAAAATTGAATTTGATAAGAATGGCTTTCTGAACGTGGGTCAAATAAAACAAGCTGTTGATTTGATAAATGCCAGAGAAATCAAGGTTGGGACAGAAGCAAAGAAGGAGTTGGAGATGCTTCTGGATTTTGAGAAGGCAGTAAGCAGAGCAGGCGCCATTCTCAACGATGTGATAAAACTTCCCGACCACCCAACAATAGCTGACAAGCTTGCCAAGCAGGGGGAGTTGCGCGGGAGGCACCTCGGATGAGAAATGAACGCGAGCTAGAAGTGATTCACCAGTTTGAATGCCACTATGCCACTCACTTCTCCAAGTAGATTCTTCACCCGCTCCTCTATTCCGCCAACTTCAAAAAGGATGCTCTCCTTGAAACTATCATTTTTTGTGGATTTTAGGTTGACTCTTACATTCAGAATCGCCCCTCGCACTCCTGCCTCTGCAGCCATTGCCGCAACCCCTGCATCACTTATCGAGTTGACATTTCCTTTGAATGCGACTATTTTGGAAAGCTCTACAACTCTCGTCCCAAGCTTTGCAACCTCCAGCGGAGAGTAGGTTGCCTTTCTCAGAGCATTCTCTATTGTTGTGGCTCTCCCGGGGCTGTCCTTGGGGATTTTGTAGGCTGCCATAACCTCATTGAAAACCTTAGTATCCTCATCAATAAGCTCCTCAGTCCTCTTCCGCAGGGATTCTACCTCCTCAAGAACCTTTCTCAGCTCCGCCTCGCTCTCCTCATAGCCCTTCTTCCCAATTGTGAGCCCGCACACCATGCAGAGGAGGGATGCCCCTACTGAGCAGAGCAGCGCGGATGCGCTCCCTCCCCCAGGCGCGGGTGATGCGGAGGCAAGCTCATCAAGAAATTCATGCAGTTTCATATCTTTCAGCAAAGAATCACTCCCACAACCTTGTTTCAAGTATCTGCTCCTTCTTGAAGTTCTCGAGCTTCAGGTAGAAGTCTGCCACATCAACCATTGCATCAAGGGGGGCTAAGCCTATTATCTCGCATCCAATTATCGGAACGCCATATCTTCCCGCCTCACTCTTTACAAGCTCGTAAACCCTGAAAATAGGAGTTTCCTTGTAGTTTGTGAGGTTCATGGAAACCTGCACAATGCCCCTCTTCTTTATTTCAAATCCCTTTGCCTTCACGCACTTCAACCCCCCCGAGCTGAACCTCACCGCCTTAGCAATTTTCCTAGCAATCTCTATGTTGTTTGTACCGAGGTTGACGTTGAATGCAATGAGCGGCTCCCTCGCCCCAACAACAGTTGCACCTGCTTTCGGGTGAAGCTTTGCAGGGCCGTAGTCTGGCTTTCTTGCGGGGTTTGTCTCAATCTCCTTCTTCAAACATTCATACTCGCCTTTCCTTATATCTGCAAGGTTTGCACACTCAGGCCTCAGCGCAGCAGCCTCGTATAAGTAAACGGGTATTTTCAGCTCGGTTGCAATCCTCTTGCCAACCTTCCTTGCGAGCTCTATGCACTCCTCCATTGTGAAATTTGAAATAGGAACGAATGGAATCACATCTGTGGCGCCAATTCTCGGGTGCTCTCCCTTGTGAATATTCAAATCAATAAGCTCGGAAGCCTTCTTTGTTGCGAGGAATGCCGCCTCCGCAGCAGCCTCAGGTTCTGCAATGAATGTGACAACACTCCTGTTGTGGTCTGCATCGCTCTCTACATCTAGCAGCCTCACTCCCTTCACTTTCTTTATCTCACCCACAATTTCATCAATAACCTCTTTCCTCTTCCCCTCGCTGAAATTGGGTATGCACTCAACTATCCTGTCCATCCTCTCACCAGTAGGATTTCTCTCCAAGAGTTAAAAAGCGTTCTCTAGCCATCCCCAGTCCAACACGCCGCGATCAGGTCGTAGTCGCTCCTCCTAACAATATCATCAAGGTTTTCAAGATACCTCTCATGCCCCCTGATCTTGTGCAACTTACGGAGAAATGCATCCGCGACCACTTTTTTGAGTTCGCCATGGCACATAACGTGCACCTTGAATACCCCCTTCCCACCTGAGAGGACCACCCCACCTTCTTCAGTACTATTCTTGACGTTCTCCCAGATTTCCCCTCTTGGCTCCCCCTCCTTGAAGAACTTCATCACATCCTTAATGATCACGACATTGAATTTATCCCCCAAGGGTTCCTTGCTTATGTCATGAATTCTCACTTCCAAATCCTTCTGGTGCGCTATCTCCAACTCAATAGGATTTGTTCTCATAATGCTGTAACTGCTGAACCTCTCTCTTATGAAAGACACAAACTCATCGGAAAACTCTCCGGAGCCCGTCCCGATATCCGCAAACTTAAATTTACCTTCATAAAGGTGCTTCTCCTGCAGGGTTCTGAGAAGGTCACTTACGAACTGGGTTGCTCGGTGATCCAACATCCCATCATGCAGTGTCAGAAGAACTATTCTTCTGCCGAATTCCTCGCGATGTTTTTCAAGAAGCGTGTTCAGGGCCGAAGCTTCCTGCTTTACCTCATAATCCGATTCCACCAATCTCTTTAAATCTGCGTAACCCAGCTTGCTATGCGGTATCCTAGCTGGGAGGTTGTCATACCTAAATGGCAGTTTCCCAGAAATCTCAAATAGGACTGACCTGAGGTTGAAAATCTCAGTTTCCATAAAGCTGTAGACTTCGTTGTCAGCTTGATACTTATACCCCCTCCTCTCCCTTTCAAGCAATGCCCCTTCCAAAAGCTTGTAGAAATCAGGATCATCGCACATTCTTTTTGCAAAAGCCATACAGCCCGCGTTGGTATGCAGGTTTTCAACAATCTCTTTTTTAAAACTCATGAAGAGTTTCCCTTCGCCGTCTCTAGGGGCCATCGTTCTATCGAGCAAATCACTTTCTTTGAGAATCCCCGGAATAGTTGGCTTCTCCTCCTTTTTCGTAACATGAACCATGAGTAAATTACACGTTTCAATTTAAAAAAGAAATGCGCGGGAATATTTATATAGTGGGAAAGCCATAAATTAACCAGCATGGAGTTGGAAGGAATGTCAATTCACAAGAAGATGGCAGGGATGCCACTTTACAAGAAGAAGATGGATCTACCGATTGGATAGGAAAGCAAGGCTAGTTCTGCCTCTAACTCTCAGGGAAGAATTAGGTGTCTCAGAGTTTGTGCTCTTCGAGTTTGAAGGAGATAAACTAGTAGTAAGAAGAGTGGAGCGTAGCTCAGGAAGACCAATCTCAAAGAATTGCAGGGAGCTGATTCCATGAAAAGAGGAATTTTCACGCTCCAGTGCGATGGAGGACTGCTTGCCGGCACGATACGGGGAGAGATAATGATGCTCGAAGATGGGGATGTGCAGTTTGTCGCACCGAAAGAGAGATTTGCAAAATTTAGTCTGAAATAACTACCTTATCCTCTCGCACCTGAGCTCGACAGATTTTTCATCCCTTGCAGTTATCGCGCCATCCTTCCCAAACCCGTAAACAACAATCTTTATCTGGTAAAGCTCCGGGTAGCTTTTCGCACTCCCGTATATTTTGCATTTCCCAGTCCTTATCTCCTGAGGGTTTACTATTCCCACCCTTATCCTCCCAGTCCCCAGCTCCTTGTCCGAAGCAAGGGAAATTGCGGCTGGCACTATCACATCGCACTCGCTCCAGAGAGGCTCCTTCCCAGTGTTTTCAATTTCTATGGTAAGCTCTACCTCATTCCTCATGAATGCATTAAGCCTTATAGGGTAGAACTTTGTAGAAACGCGGAAGGTTGGCATGTTCACTTACCTTCAAAAAATTCCCTGTTTGGATAAACTTCCAATCCGTGATCAGTGAATTCAATCGGGCATATCTTGTTGCTGTGCTTCGTACCTCTGAGCTTTATCACCTCAACCGCCCTCTGCCTCTGGTTCCTTCTCCTCACATTGTATAAGTAGATTATTCCATCAGAGAACAGCTCAACCTCAAATTTTCCAAGAGGAACTTCAGTGTCAATGCCCACACTCTCTGAAGTCATAAGTGAGGTGCATCCCAAAGACCTCAACCTCTCCAACAATCTGAGCAGCCTCTCCCTCTTCTTCTGCTCGTCACCATAGCCCATCAGCAATGAGCTTACAGGGTCTATGACAAGTCTTCTCACACCAACCATTTCAACAGAGTCTCTTATCACAACCTCCTGTGAGAGGAAGACTTCAATTTCGTAAGGCGGGTATTCAACAAACAATATCTTCTTCTCCTCCTCAAGTTTCTTCAAATCCCACCCATACCTAAGCATGTTGCTGAATATCTGCTTCTTCTGCTCACCGAGAGTTATGTAGAGGCCTGGCTCGTTGTAAAGCGTTGCTCCATTGTATAAGAATTGAACAGCAAAAGTAGTTTTCCCAGAGCCGCTCGCACCACTCACACTTATTACCTGGCTCCTTCTGAATCCACCCTCTACGAGCTCATCCAGCCCAGGTATGCCAGTCTTCACTCTATCTTCCATTGGACCACCCCGAATGACTTAATAATTTACTCTCCGATATTTAAATATAAGCTTTACATTCAAATCTAGTGAGAATATGCAGATTCCAGAAGCAGCTTTGATTGAGAGGGAGTTCCTCATAAGAGACATGCAGCTCACCAAAGAAGTGAGGATGACGAAAAAATCCCTCATAAGGTGGCTTGCATTATCTCTGGGGCTCATCTCACCCAACGAGAGCAGAAAGACTATTCTGGACTTGCTTGAGGCGCTCTTCTACTACCAGTTCTCTGAGAATAGGGATCCCGATGTGCATGAAATGTCGAGCTACATAAGGGAGAACCACGGGGGGGAGGGCGTGAGCGAGAAGACAGTCCTCTATCATCTCCTGCAGCTTAAAAATAAGGGTTTGATAAGAAGGGAGAAGGGGAGGTATTCATTCTCTGTTTCTCCCTATTCTGAAAAGGGCGATGTGGCCAGCTCAATTGAATACAACTACAAGAGCAAGTCAGATGTTGCATTCTCTAAAATTCAGGAGGCATTGAGGTCTCTGAGGAAGATGTATAAGCCAAAGTAGTTTATTGATTTCGCTGCTAATCTGTAGGTGGTTGTTATGAAGAAATATTTCATCCCACTCTTTCTGCTTGTGCTGCTTTTCGGCTGTACAAGCAGCAAGCCCCATCTATCAGTCATGCTGTCAAAAACATCTCCTGCTCACCCGTATGAGGGGGATGTTCTAACGTTTGATGCGAATATTTTGAATTCAGGTGCAGGAGAAACTAAAGAATTCAGCGCCGAGCTTCTGGTCAATAACATTTCGGTGGGAACAGGAATAGCGTCCTTGGCTCCTAACTCAAACACAACAATGAAATTCTCTTGGACTCCTCTCTATGCTGGGGATTATGGGGTTGTTGTCAAGGTAGACGCAGGGAATCTAGTATCTGAATCCTCTCCTGAAAAGGAGAGTAAAATGCAGGTTTCAGTAAGCCCAGCTGAGAAAGCAGATATCTTCTCAACCGTCCCAGACAACCAGCTCACGGGAGTTGCGCTCAGCAACCTAAGTGCAGAGGGCTTAAATGTTGTTTACTCACAGTCAGAGATAACGAATCGCATTCCTCCGTACCTAGGTATCCTAAGCCAGTCCATAGGATTCCTAAAGCCTTACTCCAGGACTCTCAGGGAGCTGCAAATTGGGACTGGGGACTATGAGGATTTCTCAACTGCCGTAGTAATCCTGGTGAGGGGAGCCGTATCCCCAGAGCAGATAGCTGCAAGCACAGGAGCGAGTCTAGAAACAAAATTCATCAACAACAGAGAGATTTCATTGTTTAAAGACAGCTCAAGCAACCTCACTCTATGCAGCTGGAGAGAAAATGGATGGCTGAAACTGTTGTTGTACCAGAGAATGTTTACAAATGAAACCTGCGAAGATGTCATCGGCGCGTATAACTCCTCATATGCAAATGCACTCCTGAGTACTGCTGAAGAGCTCGTGCGAACTCCACCGTTCAATGCGACTTTTCTGGGAGAAACTCTGCACACTCCAAATGCCACTAGAATGGAGTATGGGGCAGTTTTTGAGGATGAGGAGGGATTCTACGAGTTCCACATTCTCAAGGAGCCCTACGTGCCAAATAACGAGACCTGCAGTGGTTTCATTACCAACAGGAGCATGATGCAGATCTGCGAGAATCTGCCAAGTGGGGATTCAACGTGGACATGGGTTCAGAGGAAGACTGGAGATTACTCCATGATATGCGTCTCAGTTCCCAAAGGCAACGTCAGCAGCGAGGTTGGGAAGAAGGCGGTGGACATGTGCTACTCCTTCAACTTCTCCGGTGAGGAGAGGACATGGTTGAGGTTTATAGATTTGCTAAAGCCGAAGTGCGAGTTTCCCGATAATTTTACATGCCTCTCGTACGATTTCAGTAACTCAACATTTAGGCTCAACCTGACGCAGAATACAGGGAGGGCCGTGGTACTGAATGGATTCAAGTGCACATCTGAGAATTACACGCCAAAACAGGATTTCAAGTTGAATGAATCCTTAACAATTGCACCCAACTCATCAGTGGAGTTGGAGGTTCCTTGCTATGACGAGTTTGGAGGAATGGTAAGGGAAGCCTACGTCTACTTCAACTCAAATATGTACATCAATTATTCTTTTGAGGGAAGCAACGAATCAAAAGTCACAGTCGGCAACCTCACTATCAAGAAGATATAGTTTATGGAACTGCAAAATAAAATCAATGAGCTCATAAGAAAAAGGTTTGGCGAGCTCAACGAGATACAGAAGCTTTCAATCCCCATAATTCTTAGCGGAGCAAACTCTCTTATCATCGCCCCTACAGGGTACGGGAAGACTGAATGTGCGCTGCTGCCAGTGCTGAACAGCATAACCTCAACAGGAGGCAATGGCATAATTACACTCTATATAACGCCCCTCAGGGCGCTGAACAGGGATATTCTGGAAAGAATAACATGGTGGTGCGAGGAGCTTGGTGTGAGCTGCGCAGTGCGCCACGGTGACACCTCGCAAAGCGAGCGCCTCAAGCAGTCTAAAAACCCACCACAGCTTCTCATAACTACTCCCGAGACGCTGCAGTCCATCCTCCCAGCAAAGAGGCTGGGGCAGGCTCTGAAAAATGTGAGGTATGTCGTTGTAGATGAAGTGCATGAGCTGTTTGAGAGCAAGAGAGGAGCTCAGCTTTCAATTGCATTGGAGAGATTGTTTGAAAAAGTAGGAGTGGAATTCCAGAGAATTGGGCTTAGCGCAACTGTGGGAATGCCAGAGGAAGTTGCAAATTTCCTGACAGGCGGGAGGGAATGCAAGATTGTGAAGCTGTCTAGAGAAAGGAGGATGGAACTGAGGGTGGAATACCCACGCCCCTCCTCAAAGGATGAAGAGCTTTCGGACAAATTATTCCTTGAGCCGCATGCGCTCGCCCGCTTGCGCTTCCTGAATGAGCTTATTGAAACTCACACTTCAACGCTTGCTTTCGTAAACACAAGGGCAGTTGCAGAAACCCTCACCTCAAGGCTGATTGCCTTCAGAAAAGCGCAGAGATACGAAGGTTCAGTAGGAATCCACCACGGTTCCCTTTCAAAGGATGTGAGGAAACAGATAGAGAGGAGATTCAAGGAGAGGGGGATAAAGGGATTGCTTGCCACGTCTTCTTTGGAACTGGGAATAGACGTTGGCTCTGTTGACTTGGTAGTGCAGTACATGTCCCCTCGTCAGGTCTCACGCCTCATCCAAAGAGTTGGGAGAAGCGGGCACAGGGTTGAGAGGATGCCCAAGGGAGTGGTGATTGCAGGGGATGATGATGACATTTTTGAGTCTGTTGCAATAATGAAAATGGCTGATGAGAACAAGTTGGAAAATCCTCCTATGCAGGACAATGCTTTAGATGTTGTAGCCCATCAGCTATGCGGCCTAGTGCTGGAATACAGGAGCATTGAGCTTGAGAAGGCGCACAAGATAATCACAAGAGCATACCCGTTCAGAAATCTGCCCTTCTCAGAGCTCGCCTCTGTTGCAGAGCAGCTCCGCTCGGAAGGAATACTGCATGCAGAAGGCAGTTCAGTTAAGAAAGGAGGGAGGATTCTCACCTATTACTTTGAAAACTTGAGCACAATCCCAAGCCAGAGCAAATATTTCGTGAAGAATACAGTGACGAACTCCAACATATCAACTCTGGATGAGGATTTTGTCGCAAGCTATATTGAGAAAGGTTCTGTTTTCATAACGAAAGGAGTCCCCTGGAAAGTTTTAGACGTTCAGGACAGGGAAGTTATTGTAGAGCCGTCTCAGGATATTTCCGCAGCAGTGCCCGACTGGGTTGGAGAAGAGATACCTGTTCCTTTTGAAGTTGCTCAAATGGTTGGCGAGCTGAGGAGAAAGGTGAAGGAGAAAATTGAGAAAAATGAAAGCGTGCTTGAGCTTGAGACAGAGCTTCACGCTTCAAAGGATGTCCTCAGGGAGATGAAGGAAGTTGTAGAGAAGCAGATGCACCTCTTCCTGCCGGATGAGAGAAGCATCCTTGTAGAAATTTACGAGGATGTTGTGATAATCCATATTTGTGGCGGCTCGCTTGCAAATAATGCTTTGATGCGCTGTTTATCCTCTTTGCTTTCTTCCCACTTCTCCTCCAGCGTGAGGGGAAGCGCAGACCCCTACAGGATAATGCTGCAGCTTCCGGGAAACGGGAAGGGAGTTGTGAAGGAAATGCTCCTGAAAATTACTGAGAATGACGTTGTTCCTCTGCTTGAAAGAAACATCTCTGCATCAAGCTTCTTCAACTATAAATTTGTCCACATAGCAAAGGCATTCGGCCTTATTGGTAAGAATGAGAATGTCACTTCTTCAAGGGTGAAGAGGCTTGTGGGATATTTCTCCAAGTCTCCAATCCAGAGGGAGACAATGAGGGAGCTGCTTGTGGATTACTTCGATGTTGAGAGATGCAAGCTTCTCGTGAGAAGGATTCATTCAGGAGAGATGAAGGTTAAGGAGCTTCTCGTAGCAGAGCCGACTCCTTTCGGCAGATTGGGGTTCTCAAAAATCTCCCGTGCAGCTGAATTTATCACTCCCATAGAGCCATCCTCTGAAATCCTCAAGGCATTCAGGAAGCAGCTGCTGAAAAAGACTGCGAAATTCCTCTGCACATACTGCAGCAGCATATTCTACTCTCCACTTGAGAAGCTGAAGAGGAAAATAGAATGCCCCAACTGCGGGAGCAGCATGGTCGCCTGCTTCACCGTAAAGGAGGACTGGCCTGAAAAAATCATGAGGAAAAGAGTGCAGGAGAAAACCCTCAATAAAAGGGAGAAGAAGGGTTTCATGTACATAATAAAGTCCGCAAGCCTCATTGACGCATACGGAAAGAGAGCGGCAATTGCACTCTCAACATACGGTGTGGGGGCAGAAATAGCTGCAAGGGTGCTTGCCAACATGAGAAGGGATGAAATGCAGTTCTTCGCGGATTTGCTTGAAGCCCAGAAGACGTTCATCAGGACTAAGAGGTATTGGCAGGTGTAATTATGAATACGATTGTTTTCTCATCGCAGGACATTGCAGGGAAGAACATAGCGGACAAGCTCGTCAAGTTGTTCAATTTCGAGAAGAAAGGAGACAAATGGGTGAAAGGGGAGCTGGAGCTAATACGGGTTGAAACGAAAATTGTCGATGCAGAGCATTTGTATGACAAGGAAACTGATTTTCTCGTTTTCATAAGCAAGCACCGGAGCGAGACAGGCAAGCCCTGCCTAACAGCTCACACGCCGGGCAACTGGGGAGCTGCAGAGCTCGGAGGAAAGCCAAAGCAGGTGTGCCCATGTTTTCCCAGCAAGTTGAAACTTGCCCTGAGGGAGCTGAATTCTCTGAATGACTTGGGCTGGCAGGTCTGTGCCGAGGTGGACCACCACGGTCCTCTCACCAAGGCACCTGCCCTCTTTGTGGAGATAGGCAGCACCGAGAAGGAGTGGCAGAATGCCCGCGCAGGCGAAATAGTTGCTTCTGCAGTGATGAAGATGCTCTCCTCAAATGAGACGTTTCCCGCTGCTTTCGGCATCGGGGGAGGACACTACGCCTCTTCCTTCACCAAGGTAATTCTTGAGAAGGAGTTCGCCGTGGGGCACATGCTGCCGAAGTATTACATCGACGGGATTGAGCTGGAAGGCTTCAGGCAGGGGGTGGAGAGGTCAAAGGAGAAAACCCAGCTTGCTTTGCTTGACTGGAAGGGGATGAACAAGGAGCAGAGGGAGAAGGTGCTCAACTTTCTAGAAGTTCTGGGAGTGAGGTATGAGAAGGTATAGATTGTTAGGCGGTTGAGATTCTGGAGAAGTTAAGAGGTAAGCAAAGTTAGTTAAAATTTAGAGTTTAGATACTTAGATATCGTCAAAGATGCTAAAAGAGATTCTATATGCCACAACTATTAACTGCACTTTTTGGTAAAGCTATTGGTATCACAAGGCCAGACCTAGAAGAAAAAATCTTGAATAAACAAAAGGAATCTTTGACTCTAGAGTTTAAACAAATAACAAGATTGGACGATGAAGTTAATGAAAATTGCATTACAAAACCAACGATAGGATTTCTCAATACGATAAATGGAGATGGTTTATTAATCCTTGGAATAGAGTCAAAGGTGGGTCGAGCGATAAGCATCAAACCAATTAGTGAAGGTATAATCAAAAATGAGGAGCATCTTAGAGCTATAATAACCTCTAGTTTATCTTCTATCCCATACTGTAAGGATTTTCCAGAGTTAATAATTCATAAAATACCAATAGATGGGGGCAATATCTTCTTAGTTGAAATCAAAAGGTTAGATGATAATTGCGTTTACTATTCCAAAATTACAGATTATGCGTATATGAGAAGGAATGATGAAACCATAAGATTGACGTTGGGTGAGACTATTGATTTAATAGCTAGGAAGAATTTCCCACAAATTTTTATTTACCTTGGAGAGTTCAGCGAATCACATAACGAACTCGTATGCAATTTAGGACTTGTAAATGAAGGCTTAGAGTCAGGTAGGTCTACATCAACAATGATTGGATTTTTTTGCCGGGATGAGTTGGATATAACATTAGAAGGCGCGAATGTGTCAGACATAAGTGACAAAAATCCAAGATATAGGAAAGCTTATCAATTCACAGGTGGTTATCCACCTCAGACACTTTTGATATATCCAAAAAGCGTTATGTACAGTGTAAAACTGAAAATAAAACCTAAAAAGAATTTTAATTTGGAATTAGAAGTCACTACCCATGAGGAGAAAGGGTTCACAAGACAAAACTTTACAATAGAATCAAATATCGTTACATCTAAAATATCCAAAAAAGAAACATTGCATGAATTCACTCCTTATTTAACATTGAAATAATGCTTTGTTGTTGATTAAGGTATAACACAGCATCCATCAAACCAGTAAATCCGCTTCCTCTAAACCTGTATTGCCATACAATAAACCCAGCAGTTTTCCCTCCTGAAAAAGCCGGAAGGAGCCGGCTAAACCGGGCTTGTATGGCGCAGGAAAATCGCCTAAGCCATTTTTGCCTCAAAAAGGATGCCTCACGTCGGAGAGGCATCTCCGACCGATTTTCCTCTGAGACTGAGAAAAAGAAAATCAGTCCTATGGCTTCTCCGACGAGGCGATACCGGAAAGAAGAGACCGATTTTACCGATTTTCCAGACGTAAATTATACTCGAATAAAAACGCCTCGAAAACCTAATTTTAGGCAGGAAATCCTACGCAGGCACCTTCTTCTTTTCCATAGCCTCTTCAAGCTTCTTCGCGGCTGGTTTTGACGAAACCCCGACTCTTTTTTCAATCTCCTTTATCGCTTCACGGGCCTCCTTAACGTATTCTCTAACATACGGATCCCGGTTGTTTTTGTTTTTATCTATAAATTCATTCAGCACCGTTTTTGACTTTTCAGTTCCAATCGCCCTTAGTGCACCAAAGGAGAGATTCACATCATCGTTTGCCGCTATGGCCTCTTTTGTTGCTTTTAGGACAACATCCTCATGCTTCTCGCTGCCGCATTTTTCCATCACATTGAAGATGGCCCCGACTTGGATGAAGTCAAGGTCTTTCAGTCCCCCATTTTTAATAAGCAGGGCTTCATGGTCTGCGGCAGGAGGCCACCTCATCCTCTCGAAGATTTCCACTGCCTGTCTTCTGTTGAATTTCTCAAACTTATCAAGTGCAGGCACGCCACCAATCACTTTTTCACCATATTCCATGTCAAGAAATGGCATCCAGAACTCTGCAACTTTTTTTATTGCATCCTTATCCCCAATTGCATCAATCAAATCTGCAGCCGATTCTCTTGCATCAATAACCTTGCTCCTAGTTGCAGCAACCAGCGAATCGAGGGCTTTCTTTTTGTTTTCCGGTGACATCAACAATTCCAAAGTTTTCTTTCTTGTTTGCGGTGGCATTTCATAATAAATGACATCGCCTGCTTCCAATTTCTTAATGAACTCGTCTGCCTTATCAGCCATAATCCCCCCCCGCATAAATTGCTCATTTTCGGTATTTAAAGATGTAGCAACTGAAAAAGCGAATTTTGCTCAGCTTTCTGTGGATTTACCTGCGTTACTTTTCTTTCCCCTCGCCTTACTCTTCTCATCCCCAGCCTCTTTCTTAGCCCCTTTACCGAGAAATGCGCCTAAAGCACCCAGTACAATACCAAATAAAATTTGCATTGCGACTGACAATAGGAATACTGCAACCGCCACGAGCAGAATTGGCAGGAGAGGAAGGTTATTGCTTGCCGCCTGGGCCTGCGCATACCCCCATGCCTCGCCCCACCTGCCGCCCAGCAAAGATAACAGGGTTCCCACTACTATGGCAGCAAATGCAGTAGTAGCTCCAACAATCGCCCCCTCACTAATGCTCATGTCAAATTCCCTCGCCGCATAGCTGCCGGCCCATAGGAGCACAAAGAGTTGCATGAGTGCTTCTATAAACACTAATATACTGTTTGCCCCAAAAATCATAGACAGAATGCCAAATCCCAAGGTCAGAATCATGTAGTATAAGAAAGGTTTTTCTGATGCTTTCCAAATTCTCTTTAAATCCATCGAAATTGATTAGATGTCTTTTCATTTAAAAACTTACTTCTTTCCCCCCTGTTTTATCTTGTACTCTTCAACAGCTTTTTTTAGAGCCTCTGTTGCAAGCACAGAGCAGTGCATCTTTATCGGAGGCAGCCCACCCAGCTCTTTTGCAATCTCGTCCTTGCTGATTTTCATTGCCTCATCAATCGTCTTCCCCTTTATCATGTCAGTGATGATGCTGCTCGTCCCTATGGCGGCAGCGCAGCCAAAGGTTTCAAACTTGGCATCTTTTATGACGTTGTCCTTTATTTTCAGATAAAGATACATCACGTCGCCACAGAGAGGGTTCCCGACCTTCCCCACCGCATCGGCATTCTTTATTTTGCCGAAGTTGTGCGGTCTCCTGAAGAGCTTCATGAGTTTCTCCGAGTACATAATACAACCCTGTTATAATTACGTAGTAGAGAATATATATGTTTCCGCGCATGAAAAGAAATTCAAGATGAGAGGTTACAGACTATGAAAATCGAAATTCTCTATATTCTAGATTGTCCATGGTGCGTGAAGACCAAGGAATTAGTCCGAGAAAGCCTGAAAGAGCTTAATCTAAAGGCAGATGTAAGGGAAGTTCTGATTGATTCGGAAGAGAAGGGAAAGAAGTATGGATTTGTCGGCTCTCCAACAATCAGAATTGACGGAAAGGATGTCCAGGAGGAAGTCAGCAAGGGAAGATGCCTGCCTTGCGAGAAACTTGCCAGTAGAACAACTGAATTTGTGAAACAGGAATGCGGCTGTGGATGCAGAACATACTTTTACAAGAATAAGCAATACCCCTATCCGCCCAAAGAGATGATTAAGGATGCGATTCGAGTTGCTGTGAAACAAAAGAAGGTTTGAAGCTAGCCGAGAGATTCAGTAAACCCACCCCAGCATCTCGCTTCCCATGAGCCAGCCGATGAGGGTGGAAAGCAACACCACTATTGACAGATACGCAACTGTTCTCTTCCAGCCTATTATTTTTGAAACTGCGAGCGCGCTTGGCAAACTCAAAGCAGGGTCGGCCAGGAACTCGCTTAATGCGGCTCCTCTCCCCATCCCGAGAGAAACAAGAGTCTGCGTGAGAGGCACCTCAGTAAGGGAGGAGAAGTAGGAGAACATGCCGAGGAAGGATATAAGGAAGCACGACCACAGGCTGTCTCCTCCCACGTACCTCGTCACAAGGTCCTGAGGCAGAACCGCCCTTATCGCCCCTGCTAGGAAAACCCCAACAAGCAGGTAGGGGAATATCATGAGGAAGAAATCCCATGTCGCCTTCATCCAGTCCTTGAAAAGCTCTTTTTTGCTTTTCTTGACCTTCGCTTCATCACTCAGCACAGCTGCTTTTTTCCCCTTCTGCCCACTCTTCTCAGGCGGAAATGCGAATTCGATTACGTTTCCGACGACGAACGCAATGAGGATGGCGAAAACCGCCCGGAGCAGCGCCATCTTCGCGCCGAAAACGCTCCCAGTGAGAGCAAAAGCGGCTATGTTTATCGCGGGCCAGGAGTAAAGCAGTGCCATCGCAGGCCCAAGCCCCGCTCCCCTCTTATAGACTCCTGCGAAGAATGGAATCACAGTGCAGGAGCAGACTGAGAAGAACATCCCTGAAGCTGAAGCTAGTATGTACGCCAATGTCTTGTTTGCCCCGCCGAGTATTCTCATTATCCAGCTCTTCGGAACAACCGTGTTTATCAAGCCTGCAGCGAAGAAAGCAGGAATAAGGCAGGTTAGAGTGTGCTGAGTCACATATTCTATCAGCAGGGCTATCCCGCCGTTGAACATGCTAGCAAGAACGTCCCACATCCCTTCACCTCTTCTTCAAAACTGCGACAACCTCATCCTTCTTCGGCACTTTCCCGCTGAACAGTATTGCACCGTCAATTACGACAGCAGGAGTAAGCATAACACCGAGCTCGATTATTTCATCTATGTTAGTAACCTTCTTGACTGTCGCATCAATTCCGAGTTCGTTCAACGCTTCCTTAACGACCTTCTCAGTTGCAATGCACTTCGGGCAGCCGGTACCGAGTATTTTTATCTCCACAAGCTCACCTCATACCAAGGAGTTCAAGGAGCTTCAGAACCCTCCTGTCTTTTATTCTGTAGAGCACGTTTTTTCCCTCTCTTCGCTGCGTTAATACTCCCGCCTCCAGCAGGATTCTGAGATGCTGCGAGACTGTGGGCTGCGCCTTCTTCGTGAATGGAACCACCCTGCAAGCGCACTTCTCGCCGTCAGCCAAGAAGAGCACTATCCTCAGCCGCGTCTCATCCGCAAGAGCCTTGAGAACTTTGACTTTGCTTTTCATATATTGACGTATTTGAATATGTGAATATATAAATTTATCGGTGATCATCAACATATGACTTTGCCGCGTACTTCAATCTAGGAATCCACATCCATAGCAAGCCTGAAGCCCAGCCCGTGGTTTCTATCGACTGCGTCAAGCTGCTACCTGTTCGCAGGTTGCAGATTCCTGTAGCTTTTAAACAGGTCTAATCTATTAGGAAGTGCCTTTGGACTTCCGGTTGCGTTAGTGCTCTTCCGTCGGTTTGAACGCAGAAAGCTGCTTCTTCGTCTTGAACGGTGAAATTGAGCGGAGCTTCTCAACCTCACCTGGCAAAACCTTCAGGACATAGTCAATTTCTTGGCGCGTGTTCTCCCTTCCGAGAGTCAGCCTCAGTGAACCATGAGCCTCCTCGTGCTTCAAGCCGATTCTCAAGAGAACGTGGCTCGGCTCCAAGGATTTGGAAGAGCATGCCGAGCCGGTCGAGGCTGCAATTCCCTTCTCATCTAGGTAAAGGATGAGCGATTCCCCCTCTATTAAACCAAAACAGAAGTGCGCATTGTTCGGGAGCCTTTTTGTCGGGTGACCGTTCAGCCAGGAACCCTTTATCCTCAGAACTCCCTTTATCAGCCTATCTCTGAGTGCAGTCATCTTTTCAGCATCAGCAGCCATCCTCTTCAAACCAAGCTCTGAAGCTGCACCCAACCCAACAATGCCGGGAGTATTCTCTGTTCCCGAACGCATTCCCTTCTCATGCCCTCCTCCATGCAGGAGCGGCTCTATCTTCGTCCCCTCTCGAATGTAAAGTGCCCCCACACCCTTTGGCCCATAGAATTTGTGTGCGGATATTGAGAAGAGGTCAACATTAAGTCTGGTAACATCGGTTGGAATCTTACAGAAGCTTTGGACTCCGTCAGTATGGAAGTATACCCCCCTCTCTCTGGCAATTTTACCAATCTCTTCAATTGGCTCAATCGTTCCAATCTCATTGTTCGCGTGCATTACCGATATAAGAATTGTATCCTTCCTAATGGCATTCTCAACATCCTCTGGTTTGACAAAACCGTACTTGTCAACTGGGAGGTATGTCACTTCGCAGCCATTTTTCTCCAAGTATTGTGCGGTGTGCAGAACTGCGTGGTGCTCTATGGAGCTTGTTATAATATGCTTCCCCATCTTCCTGTTGGCAAGCGCAATACCCTTCAATGCCCAGTTATCTGCCTCTGTCCCTCCAGAGGTGAAGAAGACTTCTGATGGCTTGCATTTCAGGACGTTTGCAACCTTCTCCCTTGCTTCCTCAACAGCCTCGCTAGCTTCCCTCCCGAATGAGTGGAGGCTTGATGCATTCCCGAATTTGGAGCTGAAGTAGGGCTTCATCTCCTCAAAAACGCTCCTGTCAAGAGGAGTCGTTGCTGAATGGTCCAGGTATATTCTCATCCGCTCAACCCCCCACATATGCTTTTAAAACTTAATTACCAAGAGATATTGTTAGATATATATAACTCAGTTATATTTAAATCTATGGAGGTATTCCAATGGCAGCGAAGGTTGATAAAGAAACATGCATAGGATGCGGGGCATGCGTCTCGCTCTGTCCGGAAGTCTTCAGAATCGGAAGTGATGGGAAATCAGAAGCCTTCAATCCAAAGGGATGCAAAAAGTGCGATTGCAAGGCTACTGCTGACAACTGCCCTGTCCACGCAATAAGCTTATAAATTCTCTCACAGGAGGTGAGATTATGATGAAAGAGGTAGATGAAACCACAATTACCAGAGCAATTGCAGGAGAGTTCATAAAGAAATTCATGGATTATACAGAATCTGATGTAATCGTCGTAGGTTCCGGTCCTGCTGGAATTACTGCTGCAAGGTACCTTGCAAAAGCAGGGGTTAAAACCCTCATTTTGGAGAGAAATATAATGATGGGAGGCGGAATGTGGCAGGGAGGTATGTTATTCCCTGAGATGGTTGTTGAGGCGCCCGCCCATAAATTGGTTGAGGAGGTTGGCTTCAAAATGAAGGAGTATGAGAAAGGAGTTTATATCGGAAGTTCCCCCCACATCTCAGTGAAGCTCATTGCTGCTGCGCTGGATGCAGGAGCAGTTGTCTTCAACTCTCTTGAAGTGAAGGATGTGATTTATAGGAAGGATAGAATAACCGGAGTGGTTGTGAACTGGCATGCAGTGAGCATGCTGCCCCCCTTCCTAACATGTGTAGACCCGCTCTCCCTGAAATCAAAAGTTGTGATTGATGCAACAGGTCACCAGGCAGAAATTGCAAGGATAGCAAAGAAGAAGCTCAGGCTGGACATACCTGAGCCGCTTGAAGGCTCCATGTGGGCTTCAGAAGGAGAGAAGGCTACAATAAAGAACACGAGGGAAGTTTACCCTGGTTTGATAGTGTGTGGCATGGCTTCCAACTCAATTGGAGGTTTGCCCAGAATGGGTCCTCTCTATGGAGCAATGTTCATAAGCGGCGTGAAGGCAGCAAAGCTAGCTCTGGAGAAATTCAAAAAAGAAATAAAAATAGATAAAGAAATTGAGGAGGCAATAGAAGAGAACTAGCCACAACCACCGCTAGGTGCGGTAGTTCCTGCTCCGCTTAATGTTTTGTTGCATCCTCTTAGAGTTGAGTCATAGGCGCATACTGCCTGCCTTATTTGGTCAGCCTGCACTGTGCTGAACATGGTGTTGTTGTTGAGCAGTAGTGTTGGCGATGAGTAAATTTGCAAAGAGTTTGAGAGTGCTATATTATCCTTCATAAGAGCTTTGCCCTCAGCCCCGGAGGAGCAGTTCCTGATTGTTACTGGACTCATGCTGCTCTCATTGGCGCACCTCTCCCATATGCTTCCTGCGTTGCTGTAGTTCGCCGCTATGCAGAAAGTATAGTTGAGTATTTTTTCAGGGTAGTACTTTATTATGCAGACCTGTCTCAGGTCTTCATCAACCTCATTCTGCCCATGCAGGCTTGTGAAGCTTCCATTTGCACCCTCATTTGCGATGAAACGCAGGCCTGAGAACTTCAAATCAGGCATCGCATCCAGAGCCTCCTTCAAAGCTTTCTCTGCCATCGTTCCATATGGACACATGCTCATAACGAAGAGCTGTATGGTGTTGTTCTTTTCAGCCATGTTGAGCAACTCCACTGGCTGCACGAGGAGCAGGTATGCGTTGTCCGCCCCTTGCAGGTACCTGCTCAGCTGCCCATAGCTGGAGTGCTGCGTAATTGACGAGTTGAAGATGTAAGCAGGAACTCCGCTGATGTTGAATTTCTGCAGCAATGCTCTTCCCTCAGCACTTGAGTACTCTAATTCCTTTATGCTGAGATTGTATATCATTCCCTGCAGGCTGTTCTCAATTCCAGTAGGGTCGCAGAGAAGGCAGTTTTTGTCGTTTACCACTGTAAGTTCCACACTCACTTCAGGAGGCAGGTTCTTGCAGTTGCTGCTCCCTGGTATGAGCGTGCATATTGAGCGTGCCATTGAACTCTCATCTCTCCCCCCTCCGTATAGAGTGCCGTTAAGGTAAATTGTTGGAGAGGAGCCGACTCCAAGCTCGCCAGTCCTCTTCATGTTATCGCTAAGCAAGGTCTTCCCTTCTATTCCCGCGCTGCACCCCTTTATAACATTCACATCGATCTGGTTCTGGGATGCGCATCCCTCCCATATCTGCCCCACTTGGGTGTAATTTTTTTCAACGCACGAGAGGTAGTTAATCAAAGTGTTCTGTGGGTAGTACTTTATTATGCAGACCTGCCTCAGGTCTTCATCAACCTCATTCTGCCCATGCAGGCTTGTGAAGCTTCCATTTGCACCCTCATTTGCGATGAAGTGCAAACTGAGATTTACCTCGCCACCGAACGTGTCGATAACGTTCTTAACCAGCCCCTCAGCCTGAACTCCGTACGGGCACTGGCTCATCACGAAGAGCTCTATTGTCACGTTTGCTTTCACTGTTTTGTTCACAACTGACTGGTTACCACCAGAGGGCGGACCAACAGGCGTGGTATTCCCCGAGTTGATTGCGATGTATGCCAAAAGCACAATCACAAGCAGTGACAGTCCCACTCTCCACGGATCTTCAAAAAATCCCTTAGCAGGCCTCTTTTCAGTGCCGTGCTTTTCATGGTGTTCTTTCATCATTCTCACCTCAATGCTCAAATTCTGCTATGAGCTCTCCGCTCATTGCATCATAGAAATAATTCCTCCCCTTTCCAGATGCGAAAACATATTTCCCAACATTCTCACTTGTATCTGAAGCAACTGCAACCCACACGCCATATGCGTTTGCACCGCTTCCAATCCTCGCCACATCACTCAGAACTGTGTCATTGTAATTGCTCAGATAGGTATCCCTTGCTATGCTTGAGCTGAAAGCTCTAGGAGCAAGGTAGAATACCTTTATATCCTGTTCATTATTTATTGCTTTTGCTTTAGATAAGATTTCCGCTTTTGTTTGGTAGCCGCTTCCAAAGTAGAATGATGCAGCAAGTAAAATTATCAGCAGAGGCGTTACTGCCAGTATAGCTTTAAGGGCTCTTCTGCTCACCTGGGGCTCTCCAATGAAAACACTCACTGCATAATAAGAGATGAAAAAACTCGCAATGAGCCCAGTTGCAAATCTAATCACGTTGGTGCTTTCTTCAAGTCCCATGAACTGCATAGTGCCATCAACACCAATGGGAACAATACTTAGAACTGCAACCCAGCTAGATTTTAGAACTCTTGGAAGCTTTGAGCTTATGAATGACAACCCGCATGCGGCTACTACGCCAACCATAAGCCCAGTATCCCTAGAGCAGATGGGCATGTACTGGCCAAAAAGTTGGAAGCTCCTCTCAGGGAGCTGGTGGCACATAAGCACATTGAAAATATAACTCGCCGCCCCAATGCCCACTAGTACCCTATTGCTTGATTGTATCAGAAGTGGTGAAAGTAGAACGAGCACTGTATAAAGTAGCACTAGAAAGAGGCATAGGTAAAAAATGAATTCAGGAATTTCCCCAATTTTCTCAGGCCTTTTTCTCAACTCTATCACCAAAGCAAACCTCACATTTGCACTTCTCTAGCTTTTTCATATCAAAATGCAGCTTGCACAGTTTCCCCGCTCTTCTAAGTGATAAGCATAGAATACACATCTCACTTATAGACTGTGGAGTTTTTATTTTTCCCTCTGCAATTTCATTCGCAATTGTTCTCGCAGCTCTCTTAATTTCAGCGGATTCTGCAAACTCCTTCGTTTTGTCATCAAGCTTGCCGCTCATGTATTTGCTCACGGCTGCCTGAGTTATCCCAAGCCTGTCTGAAACTTCCACCTGCGTCCAGCCATGATTTTTCATGAGCTCGCTCGCTATCCTATACCTTATAGCGGGCAGGTAGTAGCGCACTATCACCTCACATGGCATCATAAGCTCACCCTCCTCGAATTCTCAACTGCCTCTTCTGCAAGAGCATCAACATCTATCATCCTCTCAGCTTCAATAATATCCTCTAAGCGTGCTTTCGTGGATGGACTCTCTGGGACTGCTTTGCAGCTCTCCCCACCTCTCGATGATACTTCGTAAGTACCAATCTTCCTGGCAATCCTCTCAATTTCATCCTTATTTAATGCCAATACGGGTCTTAGGACAGGGAGAGAGGAAGCTTCTGAAACAACTCCTAGGTTGTTGAGCGTTTGACTAGCCTTGCTCCCCAAAGTTTCCCCAGTTACAACCCCCTCTGCTCCCTCCCTGGCTGCTAGCTTGCACGCAACCCTGAGCATCATCCTCTTGCACAGTATGCAGGTGATTTTCCTTGGGCATGACGAGATGAATTCATCCAAGCTCCTATGATGGGGAGCGAGGACATAGCCGAATCCCTTTCTCGAGTATTTTTTCAGAATTTTCATTAATGCATCTGCCTTCCTCACACTTTCCTGAGAGAATAAGCCGTTGTCCATAACAAGCGGAGTGACCTCAACTCCGCATTTCATAGCTAAATATGCTGCAACTGGAGAGTCAATTCCACCAGAAACTAATGCAATACACCTCATGACTTTATTTTGAGCAAGAAGCTTTAAATACAACTCAGTTATATTTAAAAAGCCCAGTTGTGTAATACTACCCTGTGGAAGGATGGTAAGGGATTCACTTTGCATCTGAAGGAACTGTTTTCACCAGCTCTGCTTCTCTGAAAGTGCATGAAAATCTGCTTGGAACGATAGGTAATACCCCAGTAGTAAAACTCAACAGGGTGATTGGGGGCATAGATGCCACGGTGCTTGTTAAGTTGGAGTACTTCAACCCAGCTGGAAGCGTGAAGGACAGAATGGCGGCTGCAATTGTTGAGGATGCTGAGAGAAGGGGAGAGCTAAAGCAAGGAGGTACTATCATAGAAGCGACTTCTGGGAATACGGGAATTGGATTAGCACTGGTGGCCGCGGTTAAGGGCTATAAAGTAAAGCTTGCCATACCTAATAAGATAAGCAATGAAAGAGTTAGTCTTCTCAAAGCGCTTGGTGCAGAAGTTATCCTAACTCCATCTGGAGTTCCAAGAGATTCAGCCGAGAACCACATAAACGTTGCAAAGAAGCTCGCAGAAGAAACTCCGAACTCATTTTTTTCAAACCAGTACTATAACAAGATGAATCCAGAGGCGCACTACAATACTACTGGACCTGAAATATGGGAGCAGACTGGAGGCATGCTTGACGCTTTCGTCGCGGGTATTGGGACGGGCGGGACCATCACAGGAGTTTCAAAATATCTGAAGGAAAAGAAGCCCAGAGTGAGGATAATTGGAGTGGAGCCCGAGGGCTCCACAATTTCTGGCGGTGAGGAGAAGCCTTTTGAGCTGGAGGGGATAGGCTACAATTTCATTCCAGGCACCCTCTCCCTTAACCTGCTTGATGAAGTAGTAAAGGTGAGTGATAGGGATGCATTCCTCATGGCAAGAAGGCTTGCGAGGGAAGAAGGGATTCTTGTTGGAGGTTCATCAGGCGCCGCAGTTTTCGCCGCACTTAATGTTGCAAGGGGACTTGGCAGAGGGAGTATGGTGCTCGCACTGCTCCCCGATACTGGGAGGAATTATCTCAGCAAGATATTCTCTGATGAGTGGATGAGGGAGAAGTTTTTAGAATGAGAGGTATAAAACTAATTGTGAGAATATGAGCAGGATAAAAAACCGCAAACTCTCGAATGAGGGAAAGGAGGAGCTTGGCTGGGCTAGGGAGAATATGCCCATCCTTGCAATTATAGGAAAAAAGTTTGAGAAGGAGAAGCCTTTCAAAGGAATCTCAATTGGCGTGTGCCTCCACCTTGAGAAGAAAACAGGAGTGCTTCTTGAAACCCTTAAAAGAGGAGGGGCAAGCATAGCCGCATCAAGCTGCAACCCCTTAACAACAGATGACAGAGTGGCTGCCGCGCTTGTTGACGAGGGAATTGAGGTTTATGCGTGGGCAGGAGAGAACGAGAAGGAGTACTACGAGAATATCAATAGTGTCCTTGATCATAAGCCTCAGCTGCTGATTGATGATGGGTGTGACCAGATATTCATGGTGCACACAAAGAGGAAGGAGCTCATTGGAGAAATTAAGGGTGCTTGCGAGGAAACAACTACTGGAGTTACTCGCCTACACTCAATGGAAAGGCAGGGCAAGTTAAAATTCCCCGTAGTTGCAGTGAATGATGCGTACTCAAAATTCCTTTTTGACAACAGATTTGGAACTGCGCAGAGCACTGTTGATGGAATAATGAGGGCAACAAACAAGCTCATTGCAGGTAAAACTGCAGTTGTAATTGGCTTTGGGTGGTGCGGCAGGGGAATAAGCGAGAGGCTGAGAGGCCTCGGTGCGAACGTGATAGTTGTTGAAACCTCTGGAAGGCTTGGGAGAGAAGAGGGACCAGCTGGACAGCATAAGGCTCTTGAAGCTTTATACAGTGGCTTCAGGGTGATGAACCTTGAGGAAGCTGCAAAGGAGGGGGAACTTTTCATAACTTCTACTGGGAATATCAATGTGATAACCAAGAAGCATTTTGAGCTTATGAAAGATGGCGCAATACTTGCGAATGCAGGGCATTTCAATAATGAGATAGACATAAAAGGGCTTGGTGAGCTCTCAGCAAAGAAGGAGAGAGTGAAGGAAAATGTGGAGCGCTTCACTTTTAAGGATGGCAGGAGGTTATACCTGCTTTCAGAAGGAAGGCTTGTGAACCTAGCAAGGCCTTCTGGGCAGGGGCATCCAATAGAAATTATGGATGGGAGCTTTGCAATTCAGGCATTATGTCTTGAATATATTGTGAAGAATAAGCTTCCAGCAAAAGTAATTTCGGTTCCAAGGGAAATAGACGACAGGGTTGCCGAGCTTGCACTCGAAGCAAAAGGAATAAAGCTCTCCAAGCCCAGCGAGGAGCAGGAGAGCTATGCCCGCTCATGGAAGGAGGGCACGTAGGTGACATGCTCCCACCTTAAAAAGTGAGTGCTTCCTGCTTCATAGACGAAGCTTCTGCTTCATCTCTCTCCCGAAGGAATTGCAGGCGTTACTTCCGCTGTGCCCCAGCGTAGTGTTATCATGTTCTAAATGACAATATTTAAATGATATGGAGGGGTAACTTTCCAGTGAAGCTGTTACTGGGGGTATCTTACTCCTCTCTTATAAATTCACTTTCATCCACTTCTAAAGAGCTTAAGATTCCCTGCTCGCAAGTGTTAAATAATAAATCAATCAAAGTATATCTCGTGCCAGGATGACAGAGTGGCTATGTGGCCGGCTGCAGACCGGCATAGAGGGGTTCGATTCCCCTTCCTGGCTCTCAGGTGAGCAGATGCCGTTGAAAGTGTATAACAGTCTGAGTGGCAAGCTTGAGGAATTCATTCCTCTCAAGAAAGGAAAGGTGGGAATCTACGTGTGCGGCCCCACAGTTTACGATTGGACACACCTAGGTCACGCCAGAACATATACTGCTTTTGACACAATAATACGCTGGCTGAAGCGCAAGGGATTCTCAGTAACATACATACAGAACATCACTGATGTTGGCCACTTGAGAGAGGACACAGGAGAGGATAAGATTGGAAAGAAATCCGCTGAGGAGAAAGTGCACCCAATGGTGCTTGTTGAGAAATACATGCGGGAATACTTCAGGGACATGGATAGATTGGATGTTATAAGGCCTGACATCTCCCCCCGCGCGACAGGTCACATAATTGATATGATCGAGGCAGTGAAGAAGCTCATTGAGAAAGGATTTGCATATGAGGTTGATGGAAACGTCTTCTTCGATATTTCAAAGTTCAAGGAGTATGGGAAGCTTTCAAAAATAAACCCAGAGGAGATGACTGCAGGGACAAGGTTTGAAGTCCATCCAGACAAGAGGAACCCACAGGATTTTGCGCTGTGGAAGAAAGCAAAGGAGGGAGACCCATTCAAGTGGCCCAGCCCGTGGGGAGAGGGCTTCCCAGGTTGGCACATTGAGTGTTCTGTGATGGCAACGAAATACCTTGGAGACCAGATTGACATTCATGGAGGAGGAAGGGATTTAAAGTTTCCGCACCACGAGAATGAGATAGCGCAAGCAGAAACAGTAACCGGCAAGAAGCCGTTTGTAAAATACTGGCTGCATACGGAGTTTCTCACAATAAACGGAGAGAAGATGGCCAAGTCAGTGGGGAACTACGTGACGCTGAGGCAGGCGCTTGAGAAATATGATGCAGAGACACTCCGCTTCTTCTTCGCTTCAACGCACTACAGGAGCCCAATGGACTACAGTGAGAAGAATTTGGAGCAGGCTAGGAGGAGCTTGGAGAGCTTGAGAAATTCCGTAATACTGCTGAAGAAGCTGAAGGAAGCAAAAGCAAAGGATGAGGGAGAGCTTGAGAAAGAGATGAAGAAAACAGCGGAGGAGTTTGATAAGGCAATGGATGATGACTTCAACACGTCAGGTGCTCTTGCTGCACTGTTTGAATTCTCTAGAAAGTTGAATACATTTGCGTCAAATAATGAATCCATAAGTGCGGAGCTGAAGGGGAGAATTCTCAAAATGTTTGATGAGTTCGGAGGCATTCTTGGGCTGAAGCTGACTGAGGAGAAGAGGGCTGGTGGAGAGCTTCTGGAGAGAGTGCTGCAGATTCTAATAAAAGCAAGGGAAGAGCTGAGGAAGAAAGGTGACTGGAAGGCTTCAGATGAGATACGAGCTGAACTCAGAAAAGGAAGGATTATACTGGACGATGAGAAGGAGGGAACGAGCTGGAAGTTCGAGTGAGCAGCATGAGGAATTCGATTCTCCTATGCATCTTGTTTCTTCTGGGGTGTGTTCAGCAAAAAACTTCGGGGGGTGAGAAGATGGAGAAGGTGCTCCTTGTAATAGCACCATCAGATTTTAGGGATGAGGAGCTGTTCCGCACAAGGGAAGTGATTGAGAATGCTGGCTATAAGACGTTTGTGGCAAGCACAAGCATGAGTGAGGCAGTCGGCATGCTTGGAGGAAAAGCCAAACTAGATTTTCTAGTCTCACAGGTGAATCTATCCGATTATGCGGCAGTTGTTTTTATTGGAGGACAGGGAGTTGAAGAGCACAACCTGCCGGAAAATTCCGATGTGTTGAAGCTTGCAAAGAGTGCAAGCAGCTCTGGCAAGATTGTCGCGGCAATATGCATCGCACCGAGAATACTTGCGCGTGCTGGCGTGGTTAAAGGGAGGAAAGTCACGAGCTTCGGTGATAATGAAACCATCTCTTCTCTGAGGCAGGCCGGAGCAAATTACACTGGAAAAGCCGTGGAGGTGGATGGAATGCTGATAACGGCAGACGGGCCGTCATCCGCCGGGAAGTTTGGTGAGGAGATAGTCAAAGCTCTGGAGGGATAAATATGGAGGAATATGTAGCAGCTCTGAATCTATTGGTTGTAGTATCCACAGTTATTTTTGCGCTGGGTCTTGCGCTGATATCTCTCTTAGCTTACAGGAAGCACAGGAGGGGAATCATCCTTTTCGTGTCGCTTGCCTTTGTAGCATATTTTGCAAGAACAGTGATAAAAATCACCAGCACGGAGCAGTCAGCCCTGACGATTACGCTCTCCAACGTACTGGACTTCCTGACTCTTGCTTTGATTTTCTCTGCAGTAGTAAAGGAGTAGACGCATATGAGAATTCAGGGGCTGGAGCAGCGCCAGCAGATATACGAGCACATAGTCCGCTTTCCAGGAAGCCATTTCAGGGAGATACAGCGCCATCTCAAGCTCCCTGTTGGAACTCTTCAGTATCACCTGCAAAACCTCATGGAGGATAAGCTTGTGATTTCTAAGAAGGATGGAGAATACCTCCGGTATTATGTAATAGGGCTTCTCACAGATATGGAGAGAAAACTACTCTCACTGCTGAGGCAGAAGCCAATAAGGCATATCGCAATATTGCTTTTGACCAGTAAAGAGCTCAACCACAAGAAGCTAGTTTCCGGGCTCAAACTCTCCCCAGCAACAACTTCCTGGTATCTCAACAAGATGCTCGAGTCAAGAATTGTTAAGAAGAGGAGAGTGGGGAAGGAAGTTCTGTATTCCCTCTCAAGGCCTGAAGACGTTGCGAAGGTGATAACAGCATACCGCTCCAGCTTCCTTGATGCGATAGTTGACAGGTTCATAGAAATATGGGAGAGATAGCAGCATGAGTCTGGAAGAATTCATCAATTCATACTTCATAAAGCCTGTCTACGATAGGACAGGCTATAATGTTGTGAATACAATCATCTATGCTCTCATTGCTCTCTTCTTCGCATTCATTTTCTTCAAAATTCTCAAAAGGCAGAAAGTGAAGGTGGATGAGAGGTTCGTGCTCCGCGTAATACCCTTCATACTGCTTGGCTCGACTTTGAGAGTCGTCACGGATGCAACAGGCGATGCATCTGCTGGCTTGCAGAATCAATTCCTTCTGAATAGCTCCGCTCTCTTTGGGTTGTATGGAGTGGTTGGCAGACTGCACATATATGACTACGGCTTTGTCACAGCAACCCCAGGAATATATGTTGTTGTAGGAATGCTGACGTTTCTCTCCATACTATTTTTCAATAAAATCGGAAGGATGGATCTGCTTCCCAACTTTGCCCTCCTGCTCCTTCTCCCGCACATAATTCTGCTGCTCCCGCTCATGAAAAACTGGTTCGACTTCACTCTGATAATCATTCTAGCTAGTGCTGGCTTGGTTATCGGCATGTTTCTCCTCCAATTCCTCAAGCTTAAGCTGGGTATGACGCAGCGCCTTGTGATGCTCTCCCACTCTCTTGATGGAGCTGCATCCTATGTTGCAATAGAGCTCTTCCAAGGAGGTAAGGCATATTTCGAGCAACATGTCCTCAGTGGTGCGCTTGGCACAGTCTTTGGAACGATGTTCGCCTTCTATGTAATAAAAGTGCTCTTCTCATCAATTGCAGTTTTCTTGGTTGAAACTTCTGATGACGGGAGGGAGGAAAAGAATTACATCCTGCTTCTGCTCATAATATTCGGTCTGGCTCCTGGAGTGAGGGATGCGCTGAGGCTGCTTGCAGGTGTGTAGATGGGTTCGCTGCTCTTCATAGGCTTGGGGATATGGGATGAGAGAGATATCAGCATCAGGGGGATTGAGGAGCTGAAGAAATGCGATGTTGTCTTTGCAGAACAGTATACTGGAAGGATGAGGGAAGGTTCTCTAAAGTGCTTGGAGAAACACATTGGCAAAAAAATAACCATCCTGAAGAGAGAGGATGTTGAGGGGGAGGAAAAAATACTTCAAGCTGCGTTATCGAAAAGGGTTGCCCTTCTCATTCCCGGCGACCCGCTAATCTCCACCACCCACATCTCCCTCAAACTATCTGCTGAGAAGAGGGGCATAGAAACTGAAGTGGTGCACTCATCATCAATACTGACTGCGGCAATTGGAGAGTGTGGCCTGCAGGTATACAAGCTCGGAAAGCCATGCACAATTGCCCTCTGGAGCAAGGGGTATGAGCCGACCAGCAGCTATGATGTAATAGCCGAGAATATGGAGAGGGGTCTGCACTCGGTTGTTTTCCTTGACTTGAAGGAGAGATGCATGGAAGCAGCTGAGGCGCTTGAGCAACTGCTGAAAATTGATGCCGAGAAGCATAGGCTCGGGAAGTTTCAGGCAGTCGTCCTCAGCAGAGTGGGAAGTGGGGAGCAGAGGATAGCATATGGCAAGCCGGCTGAGCTCATGAAAGCACCTCTTGGAAAGCCACCGTTCATTCTCATAATACCGGGCAGGCTGCACTTCATGGAAGAGGAGGCGCTCCTGCGCTTCAAAATGTAGTTATTTAAATAATTTAACTGCGTTATACTCTCCATGAAGCTTCGCATTCTTTTTTTATCGATTCTCCTGTTCGGATGCTGCGGGCTGTGGAACATGCAGGCAGCATGCGAGCAGTCTCTAAACCCGCAGGTTAAGGACAGATGCTTCTCCGTCCTTGCCCTGAACCAGGACGACACTGGGCTGTGCAACAAAGTAGAAAATCTGACAGCAAGGGACTACTGCGTCATGAAGATAGCAATCGCCGATGCGAACGAATCAAAATGCGCCACAATAGAAAACAACTCCAGAAGGGACATCTGCGAGAAGGTTTCCGTTGGTGTTGGGCAGAAAAACTCCTTGGCATGCGGCTATATCAAGGAAGATGACGAGACTGCCGAATTGTGCAGGCTGAGGGTGAGCTGATGCAGTTTTCAATATCAACAAAGAAGAAAATAGAGCTGATCGACATAACCACGCAGATTGAGTATGCAGTGGAGAGAAGCGGTGTGAAATCAGGCGCCTGTATCGTATTCGCCCCCCATGCAACTGCCGCGATAATAATAAATGAGTTCGAGCCAAACCTCCAAAGTGATTTTGAAGAGGTGTTTGAAAAGATTCTCCCCAAACTCGATTACCTGCACAACCGCATAGATGACAATGCGCCATCCCACCTGCTCAGCGGCATATTCGGCTGTGAGAGAACTATACCTATAGAAGATGGCAAGCTTGCGCTTGGAACCTGGCAGAGGGTAATCTTCTGCGAGCTTGATGGACCTAGAGCCAAGAGGAGCATAACTGTAGAAGTGCTAAAATCGTGATTCCATGAAAATAAGAAGCGCCTTTGTTGTGCCCAACCCAAGTAAAGAATGGGCTGTGAAACTCCAGAAGGATGTTGTGCACTTCCTTGAAAAACACGGAGTGAGCGTCATAAAAGGAGGGGAGGCTCTCATAACAATAGGCGGGGATGGGACGCTGCTTCACGCCAAGAAAAAACAACACAGGCTGGTTTTTGGAATTGGGAGCGAGAGGAGCTTCATCTGCCAATCAAATTTAAATAACTGGAGAAGCTTGCTATCGCGTGTGCTGCGCAGCTGCAGAGTTGAGCGGAGAAGCATGCTGCAGTGCAGAATTTCCAGAAGGGTTTATGAGGATGCTTTGAATGAGATATGCATCAGAAGCCGGGATCACAGAGTTATTGAAATCTCGCTCTCATTCCCTGGGAAAAAAAGAAGGTTCAAGGCAGATGGAATTCTATTCTCCACACCAACTGGCTCGACTGCGTATGCATACTCGTGCGGTGCGCCTGAGCTTCCTCCAAGGGTGAGAAAATATGAGATTGTGCCTATTGCACCTTACAGAAGGGAATTCCAACCCGTCATAGTTCCAGATTCTGCAAAATGTGAAATGAAAGTTATCGAGGGAAATGCAGACCTTGTTATAGACGGTCAGTTCATCCATAAGGTGCTTCTTAACTCAAAAATCAGGGTGCAAAGAAGCGAGAAGAAACTTGGCCTTCTCAAGCCGGCCTAATCTTTTGGTATGGGTTTTTATATAAGATTGGATAGAAAATAGGCATGGACCCAATTTTCATAGAAGTCATAACCTCTCCCAACTGCCCTCATTCTCCGAAGGCGTTGAAGGTTGCGAGACAGCTTGTTTCCAAATTCAAATTTCCCGTCATACTACAGGAGTCCAGCATAATTACTGAGGAGGGGCAGGCCAGAGCATATGAATTCAACGTGGATTCAACCCCTGCAATACTGATAAATGGCAGGATAGCATTCGTTGGGGTGCCGACAGTCCATGAACTGAAGGATGCTGTCATGGAGGTAAAAAGCAGGGAAGAGGAGAGGAATACCTACTTCTTCTGAATGAATCTATTTCTCTCAGCCTCTTTATCTCTGCAGAGAAGCACAACCCTGCTGTCAGCCCTCTCATCCGAAATGATGTATCCTGTTTCCTCAGAAATCTTTCTAGCAAATTCCCGAATCTCCTCATACTTTGGCATGTCGCCAAGCTCTAAGCCTCTGTTGTATCTGGACCCCCCAACGAAGACAAAGCTCTTTGGCTCAACATAGTCGGGCTGTGCTTTCAGAATGAGCTTCGCATACCCTTCAGGGTTGAGCATATTCAAACCACCTACAAGCGTCAGCCTGAGCACTTTTCTTGTTTTTATCGAGGGAAATAACTCAAGAGTCCTGTTAACCCCTTCCCAAGCAGTTTTAATTTTCGGCCTGCATGTCTTCCTGTAAGTCTCCTCGTCCGGTGCTTCCAGTGACATGTACAGCTGCGTTGGCAGCGTGCTCAAATTCTCAATCTTTTCAGGCAGTGTTCCATTCGTGACAACAAATGTGCTCATCCCAATTTTGTGAAACTTGTCTATAAGCTCCGAGAGGAAGGGGTACATCGTCACCTCGCCTATGAGGCTTATCGCAACATGAGCAGGCCTGTTTGCCTCCTCCCATCTCTTCCTGTCCGCTTTAGGGTTCCCCTTGTATCCCGAAACTATCCTCTTCTGCTCCTTCAGGAAACCTTCAACAAGCACCTCAGGCTCATCCCATTCAGGCTCGCTCATCTCATCCCATTTAATCCCAATATCATCAGCTGATATCCTCCAGCAGAAGCGGCACCACAAATTACACCCTATCACTGGTGAGCACTGCACGCACCTCCAGCTGTCTATTCCATAGAAGGTGTTCTTGTAGCACGTCCTCCTTCCCAGTATGCTCTCCTTGAGCCACTTGCATGCCTTCACCGCCGAGTGCTTCCCAACCAAGTGGTAGTGCTGCTTCCTGAGCTGCAGTGAAAGAGCTTCTGGAAGATAACCCATCGTAGCACCAATTTAAATTTATATGAATATATTTATATTCGCTGAAGAACATGGCAGTCAGAATTGACTTCAATAGACAGAGCAAGGAGCTCACGGTGAGCGAGCCGGAGTCTGTCAGCTCGCTGCAGAACGGGCATTACGGAGTGATGAGGAAAGGCGTGGTATACCTCTCACCTGAAGAGGCGCTCTATCTGATGGATATACGGAATGCCAAATGCTACGATGAGAAGGGAAACGAGCTTAGATTCAATGACGTTTCCTACTCTCTCTACTCAAAAAAACTCATGGCAAGGTATTTCACATACAAGGACTGGAGGGACAGAGGGCTGATGGTGAGGGGCATTGAGGAGGCCAAAGGGCTTTATGGAAAAAGCCCAATCAAGAAATATCCCTCCGGCAAATTCTCCCCTCCAAAGTACAGCATTGAGGGCCTGTTCTTCCAAGATGACTTGGTGACAATAATCGATGATGAGGAAGTGGGCAGGGAGCTGTATGAGAACTACTGGCTGGGGCAGTTCGGCAGTTATAAAGCAGAACAGAGAGGTAAGCTCTCCAAGCTTGATGTATACGAAACCCTCTTTATGCTGCGGCACTGCGGTCTGCATCTTAAGAATTCAAGCGAGAGGAAGGTCAAAGCATATGCAAAGAAGAGAAGGTCTGACCTGCCCTACCTGTATGAGGTGTATGAAGACTGGAGGCTGAGGGGATTCATACTCAAAACAGGCTTCAAGTTCGGGACGCATTTCAGGATATACTTCCCCAAGGCATCTCCAACAAAGACTGGGGAGGAGTGGGTGCACTCTAAGCATGTGATACATGTATTTCCAAGGAAAAGCAGGATGCTCATCTCAGAGTGGGCCAGAGCCATTAGAGTAGCGCACAGTGTCAGGAAGACGTTCATACTCGCAATACCCGGAGCTAAAAGAAAGGCAAAAGCAAAACTGGATTTTCTGCTCTACCACAGGAAGAAGGATGGAGTGGAGGTGCCGGGGAAGGATAACCCCACCTTTGTCATGCTCTCTCTCAGCGAGGAGGAGCAGATTGGCGGTGCTGAGCTGGCTGAGGCAATTGGAAGCGCAAAGCGCCTTGGACTTGATTTGATACTCGCAATAAGCGACAGGGAGACATCTGTCACATACTATAGGGTGAGGAGGATAGAGCTGCCTGGGAGCAAGTACGAATACTACGAGATAGAGTGGGAGCAGCCGTAAGAATAGAAAGCTATTTAAATAACCTCAAAGAAATTCTTTTGTTGAATTTGAAAGGTGGTACTAATGGGCAAATTTGTTATTGCGAAACAGCTGGCTGGCAAGAAGCTTATAACAAACGATGGAGAAGAGATAGGCAAGTTTGTTGATGCCTATGTAAGCGAGGTCACAGGCAAGATAGAATCGCTGATTGCAGAGCCAAATGTTGACAACCCTACAGTGAGGAAGATGAAGAGGGAGGAGGGAATGCTCATCATACCCTATAGTGCTGTGCTCGCTGTTTCGGACCATATCATTCTAGACAAAAAGGTCCTTTGATTTTTTATACTTTCTCATTCTATTTATTTAGTATAACTCAGAAGAGGTGATGCCATACTCATAGGGGGGGCTGACGAGGCTGGGAGGGGATGTGTGCTAGGTCCTCTCGTCATATGCCTTGCAACAGTCGAGCAGGGGAGGGAAGCTGAGCTGAAGAAAATTGGGGTGAAGGACTCAAAGCTGCTCACTCCCAAAAGAAGGGAGTACCTCTATGACAAAATAGCTGCAATCTGCAAGGAACTCGTAGTGATGAAGACAACTGCAAGCACCTTGAATGAGATGATGAAGAAGTACAGTCTCAATGAAATTGAGGCGATGGAGCTTGGCAAGGCGCTCTCGCTGCTCAAAACACCTGCAGAACTCGTATACATAGACTCCCCAGATACAGTTGCAGGAAGGTTCTGCACTAGGATAAGAAAATATCATATGGGAAATGAGCAGCTCATATGCGAGCACAAGGCGGATTTCAACTACCCGATAACATCCGCAGCTTCAATAATAGCAAAGGTTGAGAGGGATGCAGTGATAGAGGAGATTAAGAAGGAGCTCTGCTGTGACTTTGGGAGCGGCTACACCTCAGATGACAGAACAATTAACTTCTTGAAGAAGAATTTCCACAGGCTGGAAGTGCACAAGTATATCAGGAAGGAGTGGGGGACTATTGATAGGATAAAACAGAGAAAACTGAGCGAGTTTGATGCCGATGAGTAAATATCTATTCTCGCTTGTGATACTGCTCTCCTTAATAGTTGGTTTGTTCCTGCCCGGCGTAACCCTGCTCTGGAAAGACTATTTGACATTCCTTCTGGCACTCCTTATGTTCTTTTCCGCTTTGCGAGTTGAAAAGAAGGAGCTGAGAGGGGCAGGTCTGAAAAAACTGCTGACTTTGTTGCTTTTTGTCTTCATCATAATGCCTCTTCTCTCTCTTCCATTCAAACTCTCGCAGCCCCTCACCTTCGTTGGGGTGCTGATTGCCCTTTCATCACCCAGCGCGGCAGCAACCGCATTCTTCTGCTCATTCCTAGGAGGCGACATTGCCTTGGGAGTTGCAATATCATTCATCTCATCGCTTTTGGCAACAATCACAATGCCACTTACAATACATGCGCTGGCTGGTGCAGTAGTCCCAGTTGACAACTCCAAAATTTTCACAATTCTTTTTGAGGTTATAATCATCCCAATTCTAGTAGCGCTCATCTCAAAGAAGTTCGTCAAAAAAATAACTGAAGCAATAAATAACCACAAGGATTACCAGCTCATAGTGATGTTCCTGCTCTCCTCTGGCCTCATGGGAATTAGTCACGATGTTATTGAGGGCAATGAGTACCAGTTCCTAGAGCTGACTGCAGTTATACTTCTCCTCCTACTTTTTGGTGGCGTGCTAGCCTACTTTTTTGGCAGGAGATATGGGAAGAAAACAGCAATTACATTTTTCGTTGCCACTGGGGTGAAGAATGCAATGCTGGCATTTGCCATAGTGCTGGAACTTTTTGGGATAGCGGCTGTTCTGCCAATGGTTGCAAACCTAGTTGCGCAGTTCATACTCATGGCACTCTTTGAAGTCCTCGGCTGCAGAATCTTATAGCTCTCTTGAGAAATTTATTAGAAATTCATTGAGCTTATCCCTCTCTATTGTCGCTCCAGCAGCTATGTTATGCCCCCCGCCAACACCTATCCCTTGACATGCCTTCGCAAGAGCTTCCCCCAGATTGACACCTCCCTCAACAAGCTTCTTGGTAGCCCTTGCAGAAATCTTTATCTTTCCCTCCTCATCTAAAGCAATTCCAACTATTGGTTTATCACCGGCAAGCGCTCCTCCATAAAGCATTCCTGCAATTACCCCTATAACTCCATCCTCAATTTTGCCCCTCCCATCCAGAAAGTAGAATCTGCCAAAATCCTCGTAATTTGAAATTGCGTAGAACATCCCCTCCCTCAGCTGTTTTCTGTGCTCATACAGCAGTTTTCTGGCTTCCTCAAGAGCACCCTCTTCACCCAAGCACACCCTAATGCCTATCTCTGGGTTGTTGTGCCTCCCGCATGCATTCAAAAGTGTGCTGTACTCCTTGGCATCCCTAAGCTCGCTTCCCTCAGGCTGCTTCGCGAGAATATACACCTCGCCAATGAGCTCCCCTGCGACATCACCGATTCCTTTTGAGTATAGATACGCAAAGAGAGCTGATACGAGCTCTACTCTCTCCTCCATGCTCAGCTCAAAATATCTCCTCCACTTTCCCTCCTCCTTCATCTCTATTCCTGCCTCGCTGAGGAACCGGTAGCAGTTCTTCTCGTTCCCAGTAAGCCCTGGCAGGAATGGCTCGGTGCAGTAGGAGAGGAACCACACAAGAGGTCTGCTCATCCTCCCGAATATACTCAAATCTATATCACATCTTACAATTCCCTTCTCTATCCCTTCCCTCAGAATCTTTCTGTTGAAGCTCTTTAGGGGAAACTGCATATCCCCAACAGCGCCAACAAGAGCCAGGTCAACAAGTTCCACATCTCTGAATACCATATATGCAGTGCCTGAGGAGCTTATCTCGCTTCCACCGTCAAAGCCAAATAAATGCGGGTTGGCTTGGAGGAATCTTCCTTCCTTGCTCTGGTGGTGGTCTATTATGACAACTTCCTTTCCCTTCAAGGCTTCCCCAAGTGCCTCCTCAACCCCTCCAAAATCAACAAAAATAAGTTCATCAGCCTTCTTTATCTCAGGCCTCTCTTCCAGCCTGCGCAGAGTGAGAATGTCATATCCTCTCCCAATTCTTCTCAGTGCTTTTGCAACAAGAGCCCCTGCGGCTAATCCATCTGCATCATAGTGGTTCACTATCATGGGCTTGTCGAAGTCTTTTATCCTCTCCCTAACTTCCTCGCACCTCTTAGTAAAAGCACTCTCCATATATAGAAATTATAAAGTGCAGTTTAAAAGAGTGAGCGGGAAATTCCACATCCTTCACCGGAAAGTTACCCCCTCCAAATATTTATATATGTCCTTTTCATCATCACATCACCGCCAACCCATAAGGCGTGAGGGAGTCGCAACACGAACCACCTGTATGTTCCCTGTATTGCGTAAAGCCGGCAGGGATTAGTACAGGGGCGGAATACCCCCGGGCAGGGGGGAATGCAAGCCTGGCTGAGAACCCGATGGGTGTTCTTTGAAGCAGGAAGCCCATGACAGAAGATGGGTGGGCATGTCACATAACTAGATTCTAAAGCTCTCCCCATTTCTTGGGATTATGACTTCATATCCCATACCGCTTATTGCCTCGCCAAGCTTCTTCGTCTTGTCTCCTTCCCCATGTATTACAAAAACTCTCCTTAATTTCTTAATGCTCCTCACTATATCAAGCAGCCCCCTATAGTCTGCATGCGCGCTGAAGTGAGCCTGCTCTACCTGCATTTTTATCTCAATCTCCTTATCATCTATTTTGAGGTGCTTCTCCCCCTCAAGCAGCATCCTACCCCGTGTCCCCTCTGCCTGGTAGCCCACAAGCATCAGCAGATTCCTGCTATCCCCTGCAAGCTTCTCTAAGTAATGCAGCACAGGGCCCCCAGTGAGCATTCCAGAAGTGGATACAATTATCGCGCTCCCTCTCTCCAGTACATCGCTCCTGTCCTTTGTGTGGGGAGTGTGGAAGAACTTGCTCTTGAACGGGTCGTCATCACTCATCAGAATTCTTTTCTGTATCTCATCCCTAGCGTATATCACATTCTGTCGGTATATCCTGTTTGCCTTCAGTATCATCCCATCAACGAATATGGGGACGTGCTCCAAAACGCCGGAACTCATGTAGCTCTCCAGTATGAAAAGAATCTCCTGAGCCCTTCCGACTGCGAAGCTTGGTATGATAACCTTCCCCCCCTTCTTTATAGTCCTGTTTATACTGTCGCACAGCATCTTTGAGGCACTCTTGAGGGTGGGAAGCTGGTCATTAGGAGCTCCGTATGTGCTCTCAATTATAAGATTTTCAGCAATAAGGTTCTTCTCCCCAGGGTCAAGCAGCTTGGTCTCCCTGTCGTTTACGTCAGAGCTGAAGAGCAGCCTGCTTCCCCCCTGTACAAGCACCATTGCACTCCCAAGAATGTGGCCTGACTTGTGGAATGAGAACTTCAGCCTATCCCCAACAACCTGGCCGTACTCCACCATCTTCCACATCTTCATTGCCCTGACGATGTCACTGTTTGTGAACTTCATACCCCTGTTTATCCTGAGATAATCAGCCAGCAGCAGCTGAGTCAGGTCGTGGGTGGGCTTTGTTGAGTATACCTCTGCCCTGCACCCCCTTGCGTACATATGGGGCAGATAGCCCATATGGTCCAGATGAGTATGGCTTATAGCTATCCTGTGCAGTTTCCTAACTTCCTCATCTGTTATGGTAGGATACTCATCAACTTCCCCGAGCTTCACGCCCGCGTCCAGAAGGAGATTCGACCTGCCCTCCTCAACCGCTATACAGTTCCTACCTACTTCACCAGCACCGCCAAAAAAAGTTATATTCGTCAAATCACCTATGATTTTATTAATTAACCGTCATAAGTAGATACGAGAGTGATATATATAATTGTATTCGCCGCCAACATCATCCCCTTCCTCAGGAAGAAGGAGCCCGAGCCGAAGCCAGAGCCTGAGAAGCCTCCCTGCGATGAGTGCGAGTCCGAGCTGGATGCCTCCAAGAGGCGCGAGTCCATATACCGGAAGATAATTGAGAGGTACAGAGAGTTGATTGAGGCATCGGAGAGCAAGTCCATACCTGAGTTGAGGAGCCTCGTCAGGCCGCAAAGCTCCTCTGTTATTGAGCTCAAGGATACGCTCACCAAGGATTTCAAGCCTTATGAATATGAAAAGGACTTCCTCACGGCAGCGCAGAGAGCATTCGAGTTTGTGAAGGATGAAATAAAGACAGAGCGCATTCCTGTGGAGTTCTGGCTGACCCCCAAGGACATATTGGAGCTGAAGGCTGCTGATGAGATGGATAAGGCAATACTGCTATGCTCCCTCCTCATAGGCTTGGGGAATAAAGGCGCGAAAGTGGTAGTGGAGATGAAGGGGGGTCTGAAGCACGCCTTTGTAATGTTCAGCTTCGGGAACCGCTACTACCTGTTTGATCCTGTGCATGACATAAACCTGGCAGGCAGCAAGGAGATTCTGGAGGCGCAGATATCTACTGAAAAGGATGAGGAGAATAAAATAGTGTATGAGTTCAATGACATGGGGTATAACGAGTGGTAACGTTACTTTTTTATTAATTCAGATTTATAATTGAAGAGCCTAGGGTGTGAAATTGATAAAAATTGATAGAAGCAGGTGCATCTATTGCGGGGCATGCGTTGGAGTATGCCCCAAGCTTGCGCTCATTCTCAAGGAAACTTTCATAGAGTATGATGAGAAGAAGTGCATAAACTGCGGGACATGCGCGAAGGCATGCCCCCTGAAGGCAATTGAGTTCAGGAAGTGATTGCTTGAAAGCAGATTACGATGTTATAGTGGTCGGAGCAGGGCCTGGAGGCAGCTTTGCGGCAAAGGCAGTTGCCAAGGGCGGAGCGTCTGTGCTGCTCATTGACAGGAGGAAGGAGCTTGGTGCCCCCGTTAGATGTGGGGAGGGGCTTGGCTCCCACTGGCTTGAGGAACTTGGCCTGAAAGTATCCCCAAAGGCAATTTCTGCTGAAATAAGCGGCTCTGTGCTGTACTCCCCAAACCTGAAGAGGGCTGTGAAAATACAGAACCCTGAGACAAAGGGGTATGTAATTGACAGGAAGGTTTTCGATAAGGATTTGGCAATAGACGCAGGCAGGTCAGGAGCAGAAGTGATGGTTAAAACAGAGGTTTATGATGTGGTAAAGAAGGACGGGAAGCCCTGTGGTGTGAAAGCCTATTCCATGGGGGAGAAGCTTGAGGCCACTTGCAGGGTTCTCATTGCTGCTGATGGAGGGGAGTCCACAGTTGCCAGAATGGCTGGAATGAACTCCACAGCAACGCTCTATGACACCGATTTTGCAGTAGAGTATGAGATGGTGAATGTTGATTGCGAGGATTTAATTGAGATTTATTTCAGCAAGGATGCTGCCCCAAGAGGCTATGTGTGGGTCTTCCCGAAAGGTAAGGATGTTGCCAATGTAGGGGTGGGCATAGGGGGCTTGGAGAGAGGAAATGCAATTGATTACTTGGAGAAGTTCATAAAGAACAACAAGCGTTTCAAGGATGCTCAGACCGTTGCAATCAAAGGAGGTTTAATACCTGTTGGCGAGCCTTTGAAGGAGCTTGTTGCAGATGGGCTGATGGTTGTGGGCACTGCAGCACACCAGGTAGACCCCATTCACGGAGGAGGAATGGCACTTGCAATGGAAGCAGGCGGAATGGCTGGGGAGGTTGCAGCGAGATGTGCGCTTGAAGGAAAGGTTGATAAGCAGCATCTTTTCGAATACGAAAAAATTTGGAGAAAAAAAGTTGAGCCCAAACTCATGAAGAGACTGCGTCTCAGAAAAGTTCTTGAGAAGCTGAATGACGATGATTTCAATGCAATATTCGAGAATCTGAATGACGATGATTTGAACAAGCTCATAAAAGGGGATTATAAACCGGTTGTGCAAAAGGTTTTGCTTAAAAGACCCCAGCTATTAAAAGTCTTGAGTGCATTGATATAGGTGATTGAATGGAACTAACAAGATTTGAGAAGGCAAGGCTTATTGGTGCACGCGCTCTGCAGCTTGCATCAGGTGCACCACCAGTTTTGGAGTTGGCAGAGAAGCAGCCGAATCCAGTCAAAATTGCATATATGGAGTTTGAGAAGGGAGTGATACCGCTAGTTGTCGTGAGGGAGAAATAAACACCCCAATTGCATTCCATGTGCAAAACAAGCTTTATATATAATCTGCTCTAAACCATTTATTATGAAAGCACAGGCAGCAATTGAGTTTGTCACTTCATATGCATGGGCACTTTTAGTCATAATAGTAATGGCAGTTTCAGCATACTATTTCATTTCAGTAACCCAGCAGACACCACCGCAATGTGATATTGGGGTGGAATTCCCCTGCAGGAGCTACCAATTCTTTGAGAAAAGCGATAGAACGATGAAACTTGTATTGCAGGTAACAAACGGTATTGGCAAGGATATAGTGCTCTCCGATAAGAAACAGACAATTACTGTGCAGGGCGCTGGGAAGGTAGGAATAAATAACTATTCTGGAACCTGTGTGGGTTCAGCGGATACTGTGAAAAGCGGCGATACTATACTGTGCATATTCAACATAACTGACAAGGAGGTAGTGCCAGAGCCAGGAAAGACTTTAAAATTTGACATACTTCTTAACTATACTAACTGCGCAGCAGACCCTCTTTACCCTGCGAGTTGCGCTCAGGGTACTAACAGAACTGCATCCGGGCATATCACATCCCCTCTTGAAATTCTGCCTTCCTCAGTAGCCCCTCGCTGCATGGATGGAAATTGCGATTCCCCGCAGGAGAATTACTCAAACTGTTATTGGGATTGTTCAAGTCAGGCACCAAGACCGGCTGGTGTAACCTTGTATATGTCAGTACCAAAATGTGCCAGCGATATCCCACCAAATAATAAAGTGCAAATTTTTACAATTGTTAACGACCAGTACGAGCACCCTATGAACAATACAGTAGTCCAGCTAAGTATGCAGGATGATCCTGGCTTCCCCTGCGGCTCGTACAGCGGCTCGTACATCTGCTCTTCACCACAATGCACTACCTCCACTATACTCCCAAACCCAATAATAACCAACAGCACTGGCAATGCTTCGGCAAATTTCTCATACTCATGGTGCTCCAGTCAGTGCGACAGCGGTGGATACATTATATTTGACATAGTTGCAACTGTCGGAACATTGCATTCATATGCAGGCAACGGCAGCATATGCATCAAAACTAGTACCTACTGTTCATAAAGAGAATATCGTGTCAAATCAAGTAATTCAAAACGCAGACTAGAGGAATTATAAAGTTGTCATCAACCCCCCAGTCTATACTCTCCGCAATTGCGCAGAGGAATGAAAGAACCACCCCAGCTGTTCCGATGAAGATGTAGGATGAGAGGCATCCCATAACGAAGAACGCCGCACTGCCCTCAAGAGTCTTGTTTTTGTTGTAGAATATCCTCATATTCCCGCTCCTCCCCACCAATGTAGATGCGCCATCACCAAGAGCCAGGATTGCAATAGCTGCTCTGATATAATCAATATTGTTCACAAATGAGAGTAGCAGCAGAACACCCAACCCATACCAGAAAGCCCCGTATGCTGGCAGTGCGTGGGGCCTCTCAAACATCTCAAGCATGTAATCTACAACCGGCAGATTCCTCTTCTTAAGTTTCTGATCAATTATCCACAAACCCACAAGAAAAGTTGCCAGCAGTGCACCCTCAACGTACTCAAATCCACCGCTACCAAAGATGGAGAGTGCAATTATCACAAGCACCCCGAATGATATGTGGATTAGCCTCCTACGTATCTCAAGCATGCTTCAACCACCTTCTCAGAAATGAAGTAACTGAACATTCCAACGACAACTCCTCCAACGACATCATTCAGCGAATGGATTCCTAAGTAAATTCTGCTGATCGCAATGAGAAAAGCGCTTATGTAGTAAAAAGGGAAAGCCATCGTCCCGAGGGAGAAGAATACAAATGCGAATGCAACGGTAGTATGTCCGCTTGGGAAAGAGTAATCCAGCGGGCAGTCCATTTTCAGATACTCATTGCATGGCCTGCTTTGTTGGAATATTGATTTTAGAGATGTCACTAGAATATACACGAAAAACAAACTAAGGACAAGTGAGGCAATTTTCTTTCTATTTATGTGCTTATAGAATAAAAGTAGAGGGATTGGGAGAAGGATGAACGTATAACTTTCAAACAGCAGGGAGAGTGCAGTAAAAAACCCTACATCCTGGCTTGCTATGAACTTTGTGACAGGGCCCATCACCACCTCTCTTGCAAACCCCAGCCCTGTTAATATATCCATAAATTTAAATGGGTGCTATTAATAATTAATGATTGCATGTATGAACTGAAACTTATCGGTAGCGCACTGCTCAGGAGGAGGATTGTGCAGTGCGAGATAGGGGTTACCGAGGGAAGAATAGCCAAGATTGGCAGGAATATTGGCGAGGCAGAGAGAACCTTCGTTTTCAAGAGGGAGGTAATACTACCGGGCGTAATTGACATTCACGCCCACTTCAGAGAGCCTGGAGCAACATACAAGGAGGACTGGGAGAGCGGCAGTAAGGCTGCAGCCCACGGAGGGGTCACGCTTGTTTTTGACATGCCGAATACAATGCCGCCAACAACAACGCTGCAGAGGGTTGAGGAGAAGAAGAAAATAGCAGATTCAAAATGTGTTATAGATTACAGAGTATGCGGAGGGGTGAGGAAGGGCAACATACATGAGCTTGCAGGCATGGCTCCTGCAGTTGGAGCTTTTGGCGAGATATTCATGTGTGAGTCTTTTGGGGAGCTGCAGATAAGCAAAGCAGAGCTCTTTGATGCATACAGGGAGATAGCAAAGACAGGCAGGGTAGCAATAACGCATGCTGAAGATGCTGATATAAATGAATACTTCAAGGAGAGGCTCAGGAAAAGGGATGACCCTGCAATTCATCTGGAAGCCAGACCCCCGCTCTCAGAAACTGTTGCCGTTGCAACTTCTCTTTACCTTGCAAAGAATGCTGGGGTGAAGCTGCACCTGACACATCTCTCGACAAAGGAGTCACTCATGCTTGTCAGAATAATGAAAAGGAGAATGGATGTTACGTGCGATGTGACGCCCCACCACTTATTCCTCACAGAGGAGAATATGAAAGAGCTTGGAAATTTCGGTAAGATGAATCCTCCTCTCAGGAGCCGGGAGGACCAGGATGCCCTCTGGAAGGGCATAGCAAGAGGTGTTGTGGACATCGTTGCGAGCGACCATGCCCCCCATACAAAGGAGGAGAAGAAGAAACCATACTGGGAGGCCCCCGCAGGAGTGCCCGGAATAGAGACAATGCTCCCTCTTATGCTCACAGCAGTTAAGAGAAGGTGGATAAGCCTCTACAAGCTGACCAATGTGCTCTGCATAAACCCTGCTAAAAGGATGGGGCTATACCCACAGAAAGGAGTGCTTGCTGAGGGAAGCGATGCGGATATGGTGGTTGTCGATTTGAACAAGAAGCAGGAGATAAGGGCAAAGAACCTGCACAGCAAATGCGGCTGGACTCCTTTCGAGGGTTTCAAGACCGTTGGGGTCTCCGTCATGACCATCTCAAGGGGCAGGATAGTATACAGCAAGCCCCTTCAATCAAAGATTTACTAGTTTTCTACTCTCCTCCAGCACCTTTCTGTTGTTGTATCTTTTCAGAATTGAGCTCAGATATGTCCTGTCCATATCCTTCAGTGTCCTTACCTCCTTTATAAGCAAGGGAAGGGTCCGAGTCAGTTCATCAACTATTGTTATGTGGGCCTTTCTCGCAGTTCTCGAGAGCGGGTTCAGGTCTATGGCAATGGTTCTTTTGCCCATCCTCACAAGAGCCTCGCACCTGTCTCCATCCTCCAAAGGTATGAGCACGCAGTCAGCGCTGTAGATTCCTTTTCTGCTCACCTTCCTCCTCTCGCTCTGCAGCTCAGGTATCCTTGCATCTGCATCATGCACTCCCAGAACCCTCTTCACTCCTGCTTTCCTGAGATGTGCGGCTATCCTCTCAACTCTATTTTGAGTTCTGTAGAAGAGATTAACTTCAACATCGCACCCGAGTTCTTTTGCAAGCTCAGCAATATCCTCGGCTGCAAGAGCTGCTGCATTACCGTTAACTGAAATCACCGGGTGCTTCGCCAGAAGCAACGCAGCTGCTGCTGCCCTCACTGCCCTCCTCGCCGGTCCCTTGGTTCTCTCGCCAATCAGGTAATCAAAAGCTTCCCCCCTTCCCTGAGCTATAAGGCCCGACTCACAGACAAGCCCTTCCCTGTACCCCTCTATCAGTTTCTCTCTCCTCAGGAGGGACTCCCTCCTCGGGTGGTTTTTGGGTATCATAATACTTTTATGAATAAACTTATATACTTCATTTCACAAAATTTAGGTGAGTGATGGACAGATGAAGACAAAGCTTATACTACTGCTGGCCATTATGAGCATGGTTACTGCAAAAGATTTAACTGTGGAAATGAGTGGAACCCCTATTTTTTCAGGTTGCAACTGCAAGTCCGACAACAACCCAAATGCGCTTGAGATTGGGCTTTCAATTCATAACCCATCCTTCCGCACCATGCAGCTGTCGTATGAGTGGTATGACGTAGGCACCAACTCATATATAAAAGGGGAAAAGCTGCAGTGCAATAGCGGCTCCGGCACCATACCCCCGAACAGCTACGATTTGTGCAGGCTATACTTATACACAATGATGGGAGGGACGAACGGCTCTTCAAAGACATTGATAAAGCTGGTTGGGCGGGATGGGTTTGACGAGTATACAAAAACATTCGAGGTTGCGATGGACTACCATATGTCGCCCTATGAAGAAAATGTGGCTTCGAGGCTGGACAGTGTGGAATATTCCCTGCAGCAGCTCAATTCCGAGCTGGAGGGATACTGCTATAATGCTGTCTGCTGCGGCATGGTGGAAGCGCGAGGGCTTGCCACTTCCACCCTCAGGACTCTGTCCGAGGCGAATGCCTCCCTCAGAGTCTGTGAGCTCACTTCTGCATGGAACTATATGGTTAATGCCTCCAATCTAGTCCGCAGTGCAAATGGGTCACTTCTCCTGCTCAGGAATAACTGCAGCGGTGCGCTCTCCCTCATAAACACCACTGGACTCAGAATTGCGTCTGTAGCAGATGTGGTTCTTGAGGGGAAGAAATGCGGCGCTGATACCGCTAACTCAGAATCATACCTGAGGGATGCAAACATCTCCCTTGAGGGGGCAAGGCAGGCGGTCATTTCAGATGACTATGCACTCGCTTTCTCCAAGCTTGCAAGTGCGAATAGCTCAATTCTGGCATCCGTAACCTTGATAGGGCACTGTGCCCAAAGCAAACCAAATACTTCCGTAGTCATCACGCCTTCCCAGAATGAGACGAACCAGTCTTCAGAACAGCCTCCCTCAGATTCCACAATGCTTCTCATAGGAGGCGTAGTTGCAGGTCTATTCATCATTGCTGCAGCTGCTGTGGTTATACTATTCCTCACAAGGGCAAGGCCAGTGAGGAGTCAGCCCCCTGTCTCACCGCCACTTGCACCGCCCAAAACTCCACCATCTCCTCCACCTACAGCTGAGATGCACGAGGATTTGGAGAAGGAGTTCAACGAATGGCTTGACTTGCACTCGCAGAAGAAGTAGTGCCAAGGGCGGGGAGTTGTTTTTCAGTTCAGTTTCCCCCCCCTAACTTGACTTTTGGCTGGGGGTCAAAGCAATCTTAATATACTTCCAGAATCTAACTATTACCGGCAGGTGGCATATTGTTGAAAACAAAAAAAAGCAGGACGAGAACGAAATGCAGGACACAAGCAAGAAGGAAAAGGGCTCATGAAAGGCATGAGGGCTCGTTACATTTTCGAGGTGAACATTAATATACCTCAGAACTAACACCCCGTTAAACAATAGGGTGATTAAAGCACAGGGTGATTCCCGTGATCCTTCGCCTGTTTGTTTTCAGTTATGGGGGTTGTTCCGAACTGTTTTTAAGCTTTAAAAACAAAAGATATGTTGGTGATAGAATGCAGAGGGTTGCGGAGAAGGAAATGACCGCGTATGATGGGGTTAGGATGACAAGGGTTGGGGATTTGTGGTTTGGCAAGGAGGGAAATAGGGATGTTTTGATTGAGAAGGGTCCTATTCAGACTGGGAGCGAATTCACCATAAAGGTTTCCGACAAGGTAAGGGGCAGTGGGGGGGTTGTAGAAAATCGCGGGATACATTCCAATGAGGGAGATCTGCTTTTCAAGAAAGTCAGCGGCCTGAAGGGTCCTGTGGAAGTAGATGTGGTGGAGGAAACGGAGCTTATGAGGAGCTTCCTTGCAAAGAAGAATGTTGCGGAGTGGCTGGAGGAGGAGAACTCCAGAAAATTCGCCCCGCTGAAGTGAGGAAATAGTATTCGCGTTTGCGCTTCTTTCGCTCCTCCTCACTCATAGGCATTATTAACTATTTCGTTAGTGCCAAGGGCGAGATTTGAACTCGCGACTCCCAGATTACGCAGCATATCATCGCGCATAAGCGCTCATCACTCATCAAGCTGAGCTTATGAGTCTGGTGCTCTAACCAGGCTGAGCTACCTTGGCCTTGGCGTATTAGTTGTGAAATAGAAAATTTAAAAGGGTGAGGGAGGAGCTATGCGAGTTTCTCTTCCACTATGTTTAAATATTAAAAATGAGCAATTTAATGGGTGACATGTGTGGAGAAGAAAGCTGAAAAACTACCCCTGCTTACTACTGAGGAAGCCGTAAGGGTTCCGAAGGCAATAGAGCAGCTCTTCGGCCCAAACGAGCAGGAAAGGATTGACTCCGGCAAGTTCCTCTCCGGTATACTTTTCAGGAAAGAAAAGCGCACTGAAGCTGAAGAAAAGCTCTGGTACCAGCTGGTCTCGCTGACTGATGCGCGTGAGTTTTTCAAGAAGGAAAAAACCACGGCCGAAGCCCTTCACGAAATTTATCCCAGCACTGTCGCCACTCTTTATGAGCATGCTGTAAGCACGAGGAGGGAAAGCTTCCAGAAGGAGCTTAAAGATATTCTGCTGGGAAAAGACATCGCGAGGGAAGAGAAGAGGGAGGAGCTGAGGAAATCCAAGGAAAGGGCGGAGATATCCCGCGCAACGATAGACCTCATAATGGGCAATAGGAAGGAGTTCATGGAGGCTGTGGACTTCCTCATCAAGAAGACTGAGGAGAGGAGCGCGGAGTGGGCAAAGAGGAACCTGGCCGAGGGGCCTATCAGTGCCGCGCAACAGAAATCAGTGGACGGCCTCACCTTCATAGGCGCGATTGACAACCTAAGAAGCCTGAAGCATTACGTTGAGGAGAAAAACGACCCGCCGGACAGGCACCAGATGGTGCAGAGCGAGGATTTCATCAACAAGCTGTGCAAGCTTCTCGAGGAGGATTAGCTCCGGGCTTCGAGTGATATGGAGGCAGAGTCTTGAATAAAAAGTGAGTGACGAGCCATAGCCCACCTTCTCAACAATAAACCTTTTATAGTTTTGTTACTATAACAAAATCAGCAGGAAAACAGGCATTTTTTGTTATTATAACAAGTGGTTCCATGGGAGATTTCAAAAAGCATTTTGAACTCATGAAGGAGAAACAGACTGCCGCTCAGCAGGCGCTTGAAAAGAAGCAGCACTCTGTCGTGGGGGATTTGGCGATAAAGGCGGTCGAGCAGGCGATAGAAGCGGATGCCGCAAGGGGCAAAATCCCAAGGCATTTCGGGGAGCATGAGGAGAGGCTGAAATACCTGAAAAGCCTTTCCGAGGAGCTCTACCAGAAGGCGAGGAAGCTCTGGTTCATATACGGCGACTTGGGCTATGACGGAGTGGACGGTGAGAGGGCCAGAAGGGCAATGGGCTACGTGGATGCGATAATAAAATTCTTCGAGGAGCGATGGAAATGAAGGAGATTGAGCCCCTTGTTGAAGAGCTGAGTGGCATACCTTCAATAAGGTTGATAGTTCTGTACGGAAGCTGGGCGAAGGGAGAGGCATCAAGAAAATCCGACATAGACCTCTTCATCCTTGCAGGGAGAAGAGACAGAGAGAGGATAGAGGACATAGTCTCAAAAGGCGACTTCAGAGTCCAGCCGGTGATAAGGTCGCCCGCCGAACTGCGCACAATGGATTCAGGCCTTTTGGCAAACATCCTCAAAGACGGGAAAATCTCCTATGTCAAGAATTTTGAATTGGACGTTTCCAGAATTCTGAAGCAGAAGCCAGTGGCGATTTACAACTTCAAGCTGAACAACCTCAACCAGCAGACGAAGAGGAAATTCAACTCGGCGCTTTACGGGACAAAGATAAAGAAATACACGTATACCGGCATGCTGGGGGATGCCGGCGGAATCCAGCTTGGGCGCGGGTGCATCCTCATACCGGAGAACAGGAGAAAGCAGGTTGAATCCCTGTTTGGTTCATACAAGATAAAACACGAGAAGATAACTGCTTGGGTGTGAGAGGCAGAGGCAAGGTTGATATATAATGGAATAGCAATACCTAGCGTGGTTGAATGGTGATGAGAAGTGGGTTAAAGAGCATTGGTTAAAATTGATTGTAGTTTCCATTATTTTTATTGTGGGATTAGTTCTTTTCTTCTATATCCTTAACCCAATCGTCCTCTTGGTCCTATACTTTTTCTTGCAATATTCCTGTGGATAACAAAAGGATGGCGTGAAAAGGCAATAGAGAAGCAAAAACTAAAGAACAAATCTGTGAAGAAGCCGAATCACCTTAAATCAAAAGTGAGTGACGAGCCATAGCCCACCTTTTGTTTTAGACAGCATTCGACTAAGCGGCTCAAAGGCCTTGCATCGCACATCTCGCTTTTGCAACGGGCGCGTTTCACCTGGTTTGACCCATCTCATTGCTTCATTCTCATCTGAATCAGCCAGTCTCGTTTCTGTTCCCGTCCGAACCTTAGGTTCTCTCAGCCTTCGCGATGGGTGGAACTTCCTCCCTTGCGGGAAAGCTGCCGGCTCATCACTCGGAATAAATTATGGCTTTTGAGGTTTAAAAGCCTGCTCTTGCTCTCGCGTTTCTCATATTATCGGGCTGATTTAAATATTCAGGATGAGCAATCTATCCATGCATGCAGAAAAGCCAGCTGTGATAAACGTCGCTCTTGAAAAGGCGAAACCAGAGGATTTGCCAATCGCCATCAGGATTTTCAAACACTATGGCGGATATTACGAAGACGTGAATTGCGGCAACACATTCGTCGCCAGGAGCGAATCTCTTGGCGTAGTGGGAGCTGTGAAAGTCAAGGATACGCCTTCAAAAGGAGTTGTTTTTCTAGCCACAATGGGCGTTGAACCGCACCTCCAAAAAAGAGGCATCGGCAACCAACTGCTCGAACAGGTGATTGAGGAGCTGAGGAAGGAGGGAATCCATAAAGCTATAGTCAATTTTCGTGCATCAGATGCCGAGAATCTTGGGAAATTCTTTGAAAAGAGAGGGTTTGTCTACTTCTACCAGGCGAATAAGGAAAGGTGCGGGATGAAGAGGGATCTTTAAATTTCATTTTTTTGCCGAGTCCGGAGCGTTTACTTGTGTATAAAACAACTCTTATCCAGTCGGTGAAACCGGCTGCTTCCTGCCGTATGCTGCCGTCTGAGCAGCAGGCAGGTCAGTTTCACTAAAAAAGCATCTCCGAAGAGAAACTGACTTAAACCTGCTCAGGCGTAAACCGGTTTTTCCTGCAGTAAATGCAGGAATCAGGAGTGAAACTGGCGGTTTTTCAGCTTTTTCTCATTTTCAGAGGTGCAGAACTGCGTCGTTTTCCGGCTTATCCCGGTTTAGGCGCCTGTTTCACAGGCTTTTCTGGATGGTATATTATACCCAATTTTACATTTATCTCAGATAAACTTTTGAGAAAAGGTTTAATCCAAGGGTTATAAAAAATTAGGGTTTGTTCAAATCCTCAGTAAGGATACCTATAAACTCTATTCCCTCTCGTATCTTTTTTAAAGACTCTTTTGCCAATAAATCGGATTCTTCCTTAGTTGATGGAGAATGAGCTCCAAGGATTCTCGCTACCCACAAAGATTCCAGCTCCAAATCTTTATACCCTACAAGAACTTTTTTATTCTTTAAGAATCTTATCATGCTTCTTATGCCATCTTTCTCTCTTCCGCATTCACTACATACTATCTTCCTATCTTTAATTTTTGCAAATTTTTTGTATGCCCTTGCGTATTTTTTATTTATCAATTTTTTAATTAATCCCTCTACCGCTTTTCCAATAATAAAGACACTCAAATCATAGCAACCTATGCTCCAAACTTCTAATGACTTAGTAATTGCGTCATCTTCTTCTTTTTCTATTTTGAAAGATTTTTTAAACTCTCCTAATTCCGAAATTTGTTTCCCAATGGCGTAGTAATAATTATCGTATTGGTCGTATATTTCTTTAAAAACGGTTATTAAGTTTGAATCTACATCGTCTTCTATATTTTCATATTTGTCTATTTTATTTAATATAGGCAACTTCACTATATTCTCAAAACTTTTTTTATCTGGTTTTTGTATTTTTAGCAATATAGTGTCAAGTACAGGATATACTCTAATTAGGTAATCCACATCTTCTTCAATTTTTTTAATCTCTTCTTTTATCTGTTTAACTGATTCCTCTAAACTTTTTTGAAGTTTTTCATGGGGCCCCATTTTAAGAGAAATTAAGGTGAGTCGATATATGAGTATCAGCTTTTCTAGTCTTGCTACACGTCCTTTTATTTCACCTATCTTGGAAGACAAAAAATGAATAGATATGGCACTAACCATTTTTTTACCTTCTTCTCTTTTTTCGCTGTTTATAAAATTCGGGAATTACGATATCTATCTCATCAAATATACTGAAACTATCTCTAATTTTCTTTCTTTGTTTAGCCATCGTAAGTTTTTCATATTGATAGTTTTTAAAAGTATCTTAAAACAAGAGCAACCAAGACAGTTCCTTCTGGATTTCTCGGACTTCTGATTAGACCATCACCGGAAAGGTACCCCCTCAGAAGGTTAATAAATACCTCTCGCACTCGTCTCCCGCACCATCCCAAACTTCCTTACTCCAAACACCTACTCCTTTATGATTTTTTTAGTGGCCTTACGCATCTCACCGGCTGCATCTTTTTTCTCAGTCTCAATCTTCTCCAGCTCATCAAGCGTCTCCCAGAACCTCCTGTTTTTCATGAGTTCCTTGAAGCTGCACTTGAAGTCCCCCTCGCATTTCTCGACAAGCTCCTTCCCAACCTCGCCAGTCTTGGTGTAAGCAGCCGCAAAGAATGGCTGGTCTCCCAGAACGTTGCCGCTGTAATCCTCCCAGTGCTTCATAACATTGCCGCTGAGCATGAATTCGTCTGCAAGTAGTGCTTTCAGCGGGACTCCTTCCATCTCATCAATCGGATATGCGGAACGTCCCTTGGCAAAGCCGCCAACTGTCAGCACGCCATCCTGCTTCAGCAGTTTCGTGGCCTCGAGGATGTTGAGTTTGTCTGTCTGCGACGTCATATGGCTAAGGAGCATAAACACCTTGAATTCCTCCGTTTTTCTCATCTCTTCAAACGCCTTAATGTCGAGTCCTTTTTCAAATGGCTTGCCATACTTCTTAAGGAAACAGGAGTAGAATCCAACGACTGCGTTGGGCGAGTTCAGCATGAATACCACATCTGCATGGGCCACAGGCACGCTTGACATGTCGCCCCTCACCTTCAGCTTCCAGTCGGATTTGCCGAGCTCCTTCCTGCTGAAGTCAATAACAACGTAGTTGAAGCTCTTGCTTATCCCTCTCTCCTCAAGGAGCTTCTCCAGCATGCTCCCGATTCTGCCCCGCCCTCCGGCTATGTCGACAATCGTTATTGGTTTTTCGCTTTTCTCAATCAGCTCTATGACACCGGATACAAGAATTGCCCTTCTGTAAAACTTGTCCATAAGGCGGCTGCTCGAAACCTTCTCGTTGAATTCGGTGGGATAAAAATTCTGGAACCTTGCTAGAACTTTGTCTTCTTCTGGTTCGAGTAGTCTGTACATGCCCCAAATTATGCCTTTTTCGATTTATTAAGATTGCTTTATTTTCACTTCTCGTTTTTTTCTATGCAGGCCTCGACAAATCTGAATGCCTCCTCATTCTTCATCCCTTTGGAATATATATCGTTGAATATTTGCTTGCATTCACTGTAGCTCAGCTTGCCAACCAGCCCCACCGCTTTCATAATATGGACGTTATCCAGCCCTGCTTCTCCTTCCGCAGTTATTTTGAAAAAAACCATAGCTCTTGCCCCAAGCAGCTTTTCTCTTTCTTCGCTGACCTCCCTTCCGAAAAGGTACAACCGCCTCAGCTCCTGGACAGGAGGATATAACATCTGAAGTCCTACCCCGTATGCCTCCTCCCCAAATCCTTTCATAATGCTCTCCTTGACCGAGTGGAAAGAGCTTACCTCAGCATCCTCGCCAAGATACTTCCTCAGGAGATGCCCAACCCGCGTATGGGTCGCCCCGGCCTCAACAAGTATGCAACCTGCCCATCCTCCCTTCTTTATTTTATCCGCTATGCCCTTGGCCCTCATCTCCTCTTCCACCCCAATCCAGTCAGACTCTGCCTTGGCAAATTCCACAGTAGCCCTAACTCCGCCTTCAAAATCCCCATGCGCGATTCTGGATTCCATATCCCTCACTATTCCCGTCCTTATCATGTTCCTAATCTTCATCTCAATACTGGGTTCAAACTGCTCTATCTTAATCTCGGGGTTTTCCTTGTGCAACTTTATCAGGAACTCATAGCGCTTCTCCAGGAACTCACGAAGAGGATACATGTGACCCTGCATATATTGCTTCACGCTGATTTTTCCATCCAACATCGGCTGGAACTCCGCTCTTTCGTCTTCCTCCAAAACGATGACAGCAGGATGCTTTGCTTCAATAAATTCCTTGAATGTTTTAAGAGAACTCGCGGTATGGCTTTCATAGAATATGATGACCCTAGTCCTGCTCTCATCTTCGGGTTTTTTCAGCTTCTCTGCCATGCCCTAAATTATGCCTTCTCGCTATATTAAGATTGCTTCAGAAATGCCAGAAGACTTAAAGTTTCTTTACGAACTTCCTGAAGTCCCTCTCCCCTTTTCAAAATCCTTTGCTTCATATTCACGGAAAAGGGTGCCCAGTATCTCAAGCTTTTTCGCCTTCTTCATCAGGTCAGTCTTAACGGGCTCATCTACCTCGCCCTCTTTAAGCTCCGTGCGGATTGCTAGCGCTTTTCCAAGGAGCTGCATGCCAACATCCTTGACCAGTCTCTCCCCTCCCAGTTTCCAGGCTTCAAGAGCAATGGGGAACAGCAGATTCGGATTCCTCAGAGCGTCATCACCAATCTCTTCAACATTATTTGCCAGCCTTCCCACATTTTCGATTAATTTATCCCCCTCTGCTACCTTCACAGTATGGAGCGCCTTGAGTGACATTTTTACATCCTCGTCATTTTTCAGAATCCCGTCAAGCTTATCGGCAAGCATCTTGATGTCACCCGAAAGCTTTTTTCCGAACGCATCTTCGATAACCATGCAGTCAGGACTTTTTGAACGCCCCTTAGGATTAGGGTCAATAAACCCATTCTTCACTGCGCAACTGTCTCCCTGCGTGGTTCCCTGCATATCCATTTCCCTGTCATCAATGGTGAATTTCAGCGAAATGGGCACCCATATTGCATGCTCGCTGCGACCACCAGGCTTCAGGCTGGCAATATCGGGTATGGCATGCAGATAAAGCGTAATGTCTAGATTGGCAGAAGGGAGATTAACCCAGCTTTTATCAGCAAATTTAAAGTCTTCCATATTCTCCAGACAAACCCTGATGTTCTTGACTTCCTTGCTGGCTTTTGCCCCGTGCTCGTCTATGCGAACTTTGTAATCCCCAATCTTGGTGTTTAAGTGGTCTGGGAAGACGTCAACTTTCGAAGCAGGGTGGCTTTCTGATGTGCCCTCCGCCTTCTCTTTCTTGTATGCTGGCATGGTTAAATTATGCCTTTCTCGATATATTAAGCTTGCTTTGGCTTTGGAACTAAGCCGGAGTGATTATGCCTGTCTCTGAGCTTCCTGCGGAGGCTCCCTGAATTCAAGTCCCCTCTCTTGCATTGCTTTTTTTACCAGTTCACTGAAATCGTTGTAAGGAAGGTAGAGTCTCGAAACCATGTCCAACTGCATAACGGTCGTATTGTTGAACTCGCAGAGGGTTAAGTTTTTGTCCAGCTTTTCAGCGTTGTAACTTGTTACGTACTGGTACTCCACCCAAGGGAAGTTATGCTTTTTGCACACCTCTAAGATTTTTTCTACCTTCTCAGGTGGAATTTCCTTAACATAGCCCTTCACATCTTTCTCATCCACCCCAAATCTTTCAAATATCTGCGATAGCCTTTTTTGTCTTTCAGCAATCTGCTCCTGAGTTAGGGGTTTCGTCCCCCTCCCACTGCTAACATAGCTTGACTGCGGGAGTTCCTTGAACTCAAGTCCTCTCTGAGCCATCCGTTCTTTAAGGGCTTCCTTAAACCTTAAATTAGACTCCTCAAGATATTTGATTAGTTCGAGCTGCACCGGATCAGCGTTGTTGTATGCGCACAAGCCAAGTTTGAAGTCAAGCACCACATAACGAGTTTTAAAAACAGTTTTGTAGGTTCTCCAATCGAAATGATACTTATCGCACGTGGTTATTATGTTCTCCACAGTCAATGGAGGGAGCTTTCTCACATATGGGCTTATATCCTCCTCCTTCACATGGTGACTCGCCATTATTTCAATAACCTTTCTTTCTTTATCTTCGGGTGTCGTATACAGTTCTACTCTACTCTTAATATATTCCCTAAACTTCGTAGGTTCCATGTTCAGGTGGTCCAACCAGCCAAATTTTACTGGGTCCCTTCGCTCTTCTCTGCAGGTTTTTAGGTTCTCTGAGAGCTTCGGAGGTGAGAATATCAGAAGAAAAGGGTGCTCAGCTGGGTCAATTTTTGACTGTTCAGGCATTCCTATAATTTGCTGGTTATGAGAATCAAGAGCTGTTATAACTCCGTTGACACTAGTGAAACTGTTAGTAAGGAACCTAGCGTATGGCCTGCATTTTATATGCCTCTCATCAGCTTTTTCAACCATTTTTCTCAAATCTGTCAAGGAGTTGCTTTTGTAGAGGTCTGGGTGGTGCTCAATATCTATGCCCTCCTTCTCGCAAAAGGCCTTTATGTCCTTTCTCCTCTGCTCAACCCGCTCCTGTCTTGTGTGCCTTTCCTTCGTGTTGTGGATTTCTGCTTTAGGAGCCTCAATTCCCCTTATTGGGTTGTGCTTAGTATCCATGCCTCCCCTGCTGCAAAAGGCCTTAGTGTCTTTTTTCTTCTGATTCTGTGTCAATGAATGCCTTTCCTTCGTGTTGTGGATTTCTGCTTTAGGAGCCTCAATTCCCCTTATCATATCATTCCTCACAAGGTATTCAATATCAGTTTTCCATCCACTGGCTCCATGGGATTTGTAAATTTCCTCCACTTTGCTCCTGCTTATTGCGCCTTTCTTGATTATTTTCTCTATCTCCCTCAATGTCCTTCCCTTTTCAGGTCTAATCTCGCCAATATTCTTTGTATACATCGCAAGGAGTCTGTTGTCAACTAAAATGTAACTCTGCGCGGCAGCTTCCTTTGCCGGCTCTGCTTTCTTCTCATCAAGTGAAAAGTCTTTTAAGGCGTCTTGTATGCTGGAGGAGTGCAGCTTCACCAGCTCTTCCTGTATGCGCTTGCCTGTTGTTTTCTGCATGCCCTAAATTATGCCTTTTCTGCTTTTTAAGCCTCTTCCTCTACTGCACCATTCCCAAACTTCCCGAAATAAATAGGTCCGATTTGAGACTAAATCGTGAACCTGCCATTTTCCATTATAATTTTTCCATCCACTTCAACTGTCGGCTTGAGCAGAACGCCATCCACATGCGTCTTCGCCTCCCACCCAGACCCTGTTTCGTCCTTGTATGAGTTCCCGAATGCAATATGAACGCCGGGAAACTTTTCATCCTGGAGCATAATTCCTATCAGCTTCGTCAGCCATATGTTCGTGCCTATGGCGAATTCACCAACCCTGTCAGAGTTCTCCCCTCTCTGAAGGTATTTCTTAAAGTCGGCTTCCAGAACCTTGTCCTCGCAAGAAACAGAATCTATGACCGCGCGGGAGTTTTCTATCCTTACTGTTACAGGATGCTTCAGGGGGCCGTATTTTGAGAAATCGTCGCCGAGCACCCCGTCTATGACCACAGTCCCATTCACGTTCAGGGGGCAGGTGAACACCTCTCCATCTGGGAGATTGCCCCATTTGCCCCTTTCGTGGTAAATAGCATTCGAATTAACCCATCTCTCATGCATTTCGCCTTTTTCATCAACCCATTTCGGATTTGGATTGAATTCAGCAGTTAAATTCGTTCCGGCAGCCGTGGTGACCTTTATCTTCTCAGCATTTCTCACAATGTCGAAAACCTTCTGGCTCATCTCTCCTACTTTTGCATAATCCCCGCTCATTCCCTCTTTCATTATCTGCTCGGTCACCCCTATCATGTGCCCATGCCTTACTTTCAGCTCCCCAGTCAAAAGTTCGAGGAGTGGCTTTCTGAAGCTCATCTCGCCCTCCTGACGGCTTCCAGCATAGAACGTAACGTCTGGATTGAACTTTCTCAAATCAGCTTCCAACTGCGGTGGCATCCCTTTGTTGAATGGCCTCTGCCCGTAATCCTCAAGGATAACCATCTTTACGGAATCTGGATTTTTGGTTGCCTTGACAGCTTCGTTGTAAAGGGCGGAGCCGACTTTCTCAGTTAAGCGATCGGTTATTATGAAAACCTTTTCGTTTGGTTTCACACCCATGCAGGTATTCACTGCCTGGAATGCGCCATATTGGAGTGTTTTCTCCTGCTTATGGACGTCAGGCTGAGTTGGCAGTTTCCTGAACTCCTCACCGCCTCCCGTACCTTCGCTCCCTTGGTAGAAACGTGTCTGGAACATAGCCTCACCACATAATTTGCTCATTTTAGATTTATAAACCATGAAGACACTAAGCCCATCGCAACTTAGCTTGCTCCTCTTTCTAAATATCCAACGTAGCTTTACCCAGGTATATCCTATCTTAATATATCCTGAAACTGAAATTACAAGTGAGGTGATAACATGAAAGGGTACGCAACAGCTCTCGAAAAAGAGACAAGGAAAAACTCAGACTTCCGCAGGGTTCTCTACACCGGAAAGAACAGCCAGTTAGTTTTGATGAGCCTCAAACCCATGGAAGAAATAGGCATGGAAGTTCATCCGCACATAGACCAGTTCTTCAGATTTGAAGCAGGAGAGGGAAAGGTGCTTATTGACGGAAACGAGTACCGCGTCAAGGACGGGGACGGAGTCATCGTCCCGGCAGGCGCAAAGCATAATGTAATCAACACATCCAAAACTTCTGAGCTCAAGCTCTACACAATCTACTCGCCTCCCGAGCACCAGGACGGCATAGTGCGCAGAACCAAGGCAGAGGCAATTGCAAATGAGGAGGAGTTTGATGGTCGGACAACCGAATAGAGATACATCAATCTTTTAAACCCCCTCTGAGATAACTCCTCATGGCAATGGATTTAACCCTCATATGCACGCTTGTAGTAGCCATCGTGATGATGGTATTCGGCATAGTGATATTCTTCAAGTTTGCAAGAGTGGGATTCAAGTGGTTTTTAACAATCATTCTCAACTCCATAGTGGGGATCGTATGCCTGTTCCTACTCAATGTAATTGGTACGTCTTTGCACATCCAATCCCTACAAGCTATCCCCATATGGCCCACCATCGTGCCTGTAGCGTTATTTGGCCTTCCGGGGCTGGCGACTATACTCCTCCTAATGCTCTTAGGAGTGAAAATCAGTTTTTAGTAGTTGAACTCAGCCAAAATCAGAAAGCTTGCTCTGTCCCTTTGTCTTTTTAACTTCCCCGCTGAGTCTGCTCTGCATTCCACGTACTATCCTCTTCATTTTCCTCTCCCTGCTCCTTGAGACCCAGTAATACGCCTCATCCCGCGTGTCTTTTGTTATAAGTATTATCACTTCCCCAGCCCTCGTCCTCCCTGCCCTGCCCCTCCTCTGTATGTTCCTTATCTCGCTGGGTATTGGCTCATAGAATATGACGCAGTCAACAGAAGGGATGTCCAGTCCTTCCTCACCTATTGAGCTTGCAACAAGTATGTTGAACTCTTTGTTCCTGAACCTCTCTATGGTGTTCTTCTGCTCATCCTCAGTAACTCCTTCCCTCTTCCCAATGAATCTCTCTGCTCTCACTCCAGGAATCTTGTTCAGCTCCTCAACAACCTTTTTAACCTGGTCGCGGTATTGCACGAAAACAATATACATTTTGTCCTTCCGTTCCCCAATTAATTGGTGCAACTTCTCCAGTTTTGGATGATCAACTTTCAGCTGTGCAGCCTTTTCAAGGGCAAGCCTTACCCTCCCATCCTTCAGAATTCTGATTACCGCCCTGCTCTTCTGCTCGCGTGCCTCCATCCTTTTGAAGAACTCTAGGAAAGTTGAAACACCTTGCGTCTCAAGCAGCTCATGAGCATGCAGGAGGTTCATCAGAGCTGCATGCTGGGATAGCCCCATCCACTTAACTCCGCCAGAACTTCTCTCAATCCTATCCCTCACCTGCATCAGCACCCTTTTGCCCAGGGAGCGGAAGTTCTTAGCGCTTATCCAACCGAACTTCCTCAAGACCTCCATTTTTTCTTCTATTGCTGCCTCCAGAAGCTTCCTAATGTCATCCATCTCAGCTGGAAAGTCAACAGTCTCCCAGTGGATGTCGACAGGCTGGACATACTCCTTCACATCCTCATCAGCTTCATCCCTTATCTCAATGTTCTTCACTCCTATGAGAGCACTCATCTCCTCAATCTTTTCCTTTGAGCTACCAGGAGAGGCTGTCAGGCCAAGCACGTGAAGCCCTCTCTTCCTGCATTCCTCAGCAACAAAAGTATATGCATAATTTCCAACCGCCCTGTGCACCTCGTCAAGCACAACAAACCCGAAGTCCAGGTTCATCCTTCCTTTCTTTAAATCATTCTTCACACATTGCGGTGTTGCGACGATCACTCTTGCAGTATCCCACAATCCCTTGCGCTTACTGGCCCCCAGCTTCCCTGTAATGAGCAGCACATCTCCGCTCTCAAGTTTCATAAGCTCTTCAAAACTTTTCCTGTGCTGCTCGCAGAGCGGTCTTGTAGGTGCAAGGAATAGCACTCTCTTTCCCTGCTGGAAGTATCTATCAGCAACAAGCAGTGCAATTGCCGTCTTTCCCAGCCCAGTTGGTAGTATCACTAATGAATTACCCTTCTTCAGAACATTCTCCGTTATCCTGAGCTGGTATTCCCTAGGCTGCAGCTTGTCATACCTAAAGTAACTGCCTTCCACTATAACCCCCTCTTGCGGAAAACATTTGCACTGCAATTCTATTTAACATTACTGGTGTCTGTACTGGAGTTTGCTTTCCTGCATAGATGCCGAGGTGAAATTGGATTGTTCGGTGGGTGCCTAACAAAAACGTAGAGGCTATAAATACCCTCCTCACCTAACTATTTGGTGATACTCATGAAGATGAAACTGGCGTTAATAGCGCTTCTATTGCTGGTAAGCTGCGTCCGCTCTGATGGAGTGATAATACCGTATCACCATGAAGACTCCTACCCGCTAATTCTAAATCATTATGTGACGGTTACAATAAACGATACATACACATACACGCGTGTGGAGCAGGAGTTCAAGAATGATGGTTATAGGGATTTGGAAGGAACATACATGTTCCCTGTGCCTGGGGGTGGCATAAGGGATGTCAAACTAATAGTTGATGGAAATACTCTTGAAGGAAGACTGCTTGAGAGCGAGGAAGCAAAGAGGACCTACCAGCAGTATGTACTGGAAAGAAAGGATGCCTCACTGTTGGAATATGTTGGAAGAGATGCTTTCTCATCAAATATTGTCCTCCCAAGAGGCAAGATTGTCAAGGTAGTGATAACATATGAGGAGATAATACAATCCAGCGGAGGGCTTTACTCCTATATGTATTCCCTCAGTCCTGAGAGGTACTCCACAAAGCCAATAGACCCAGTGAATATAACGGTAAAAATAAACGCCCCAGGAACCCTGGGTTTCATCTACTCTCCAACACATAATATAACAATTGAAAGGGGTGAGAAGGGCAAAGCTGTTATATCCTATTATGAGGAAAAGGTTCTTCCCGATAGGGATTTCCAGCTATACTACGGAGTAAGTGATAGGGACTATGATGTTAGACTCTTGGCACATAAAACTGGGGAAAGTGGGTACTTCCTTCTCTTTGTATACCCCTCAGTAGTTAACCAGTCAGCAATTCCAAAGGATGTTATCTTCCTGCTGGACACCTCAGGAAGTATGGAGGGCAGCAAGATTGAGCAGGCAAAGAGGGCGCTCAAATATGGCATGGATAAGCTGAATGGCGAGGACAGGTTCGATATTATCTCTTTCTCCGCCATTCCCAAAACCTTCTCTGGGACACTGCAAGGAGTGAGCTCAATTGCAGATGCGAAATCTTTCGTGGATAACCTAGCTGCAGAGGGCTCCACAAATATTCAAGACTCTCTGTCAGCCGCAGCATCAGAGTTTAGTAATGACAACAGAGTGCACATAATAGTTTTCCTTACTGATGGCAGAGACACCACGGGCCACTCCAGAGCCAGCATAATCAAGAGCCTGCAGGAGAAAGGGGACTTCAAAATATTCGTGTTTGGAGTTGGTGATGATGCAGATTTTGAGCTTCTGGACAAACTTTCGAATGAATTCGGCGATGGAATACCCACGTACATAAAAAGTGAGGCGGAGCTGGAGATGACGCTGAAAACATTCTACGACAGGGTTGCAACTCCGCTCCTGTCAAATGTGCAGCTCAGCATCACTCCGGAGTGCTCTTCTCCAGCATGCGACTTCCAGGAGTTCTCAACCTATGACGTCCTCCCCAGAAAGATGCCAGACATATTCCTAGGAACGCAGCTTGTTGTTGCAGGGCGATACAACGGCTCTAGCCTAGCTGTTGTGAGCTTAAAAGGCTCAATAGGTGGAATACAGAAGGAGCTGAAGTACACAGTGAGTTTTCCGCAGAGAGCATCAACTAATTTTGTTGAAAGAACCTGGGCTTTGAGGAAAGTGGGTTATCTGCTCGACCAGATAACCCTTGAGGGTGAAACTGAGTCGCTCAGGCAGCAGGTAACGGAGCTCGCAGTGAAATATGGAATACCCACTCCTTATACTTCCTACTTGGTTGTATCACCCGAGGGGAATACAATAAGAAAGAGCATGGATGTCGCACCAATGGTAGCTGCTATGGGTGGGGGCATGTTCGGAGTAACAAGTGCCTACAAGTCAACAGAAAGCATGGCGCAGTATACCTCGCAGGCTTCAGAAAGGAAGATAGTTGGAGACAAAACATTCGTCTCAGTTGGGGGCATATGGAAGGATACGGAATGCGGGGACCAGCAACCGACGCGAACAGTCTTATTCGGCTCAGATGAATACGCCAATTTGATAAACAACGCGCAAACTGCAAACTACCTTTCTGTGGGAACCAATGCTCTCCTCTGCAGTGCAGGAGAAATCATAAGAATTACCTCCTCAATTTCAACCACACCACCCCAGAACGCCTCTCCATCCAATACCAGCGGAGAACCTTCCCCAGACATTTCATCCATCATCATATTCCCATTAAGCATCCTCCTAGCCCTCCTCATGCTCTTCGTAATTCTAAACATCACGAAGAAATATTCAGTGCAGAGGGAAAGTGAAGATATTGATTTATACCGCGCCCTCTCATCCGAGACGAGGATACGGATACTCAATACGCTGATGGAGGGGGAGAGGACACCAACTGACATCAGCTCAAAGCTCAACAAGAGCAAAGCCACAATAGTTGAGCATCTGGACAAGCTGAGGGAGGCCGATTTGGTTGAGAAGATAGAGATGGATGGGAGGAAGTGGGTCTTCTATAAGCTGACGCCGAGAGGAAAATCAATTATAAAAAAGGCAGGCTAGCTTGCTCAGCCCAGAATCTTTGAAATGACCCTGAGCACATGGCTTGAGAGCTTCCCCTCTGCCCTTGTTTTTCTCCTCAGTATTAAATCCCTGAACTTCTTAATTCCATCCGCTTCAGCGTATGTATACGCATTGCCAACCTCAGCCTCGGTATGGGCATCGCTCCCCCCAATTTCAGCAAGGCCGTGCTTCCTCGCAAGCTCCAAAGCTCTTCTGTTCTGCGAGTTCAGGTAAACCCCTGAGTTGAAAACTTCCACAGCCTGAAGTCTGTCTACAATTTCCTCCACATTAATTCCCAAACCCCTCCAGAAGCAGAATGGGTGCGGCAGTGCTGCCAATCCTCCTTGGCATGCTATTGCATCAAGAACATCATCAATTTCCCCTATTTCAATCTCCTTTTTGAGAAAATAGCCGAGCACCTCTCCAACAACTTTTCCATTGCGCAGCACTTCGATTTCCTCCCCAAGTACGACTGCAATTTTCTCTTTCCTGCCCTCTCGCAGCATTTCCTTCCATGCTTTTGTTGTATTATGGTCCGTCACTGCAATGCCGTCAAGCCCTCTCCTCTTTGCTGCGCGCATTATTCCCAAAGGTTTGCATATAGAATCCCCCGAGTAGACAGTGTGGATATGCATATCTACCTTCATCACATCAGTACTCCGCATTCCTTATTGTGAAAAATACCCTCTGCATGACAGTTACAACTGAGAGAAGAGCTGCGAGGATTATAGCGTATGTGAGATAGAATGGGTCGAACTGGTATAGCAGCATCCCCAGGAATATGAGGACGAGCCTCTCAGCCCTCTCTAAAATTCCGGGCATTCTGGAGATTTTTTTATTATCCCGCAGGACTCTTCTGTAGACTGCATATGCTCTCGAGTAGCTTACCATTGCCGAGCCAAAAAAGAGCAGAAGCATGACCCATACATAGGAGGGAATGAAATACCCCTCCATGGCAATTTCCGGTATGCCATGAAGCATTATCCCTATGAGGAGCAACCCCTCGACAACCCTGTCCATCATCCCATCAAGGTAAGCTCCCAAGTTGCTGACAGTTCCAGTAACCCTCGCAACTCCACCGTCTATCGCATCCATGAGGGCGGATACCGCAAATAGAATCAGCGCATTCTCCATCTGGTGGTACACCAAAAGCAAAAAACCCAGAAGCGCCGGTATGAGAGACAGCAAAGTCCATGCATTCGCCGAGAGTGGGATTTTTGAGAAAATTATACCCAACCTTATACTGACTCTGTTGCAGAATTCAGCAAAGCTGGTTTTCAGCATAAAACCACATCCTCCACACAAAACTAGTTACTCCACCGTTCCGGATATATCCCCCATAACCTTGTGGTCCAAACTTGTTTCAAGGTCTATATAATGGACATACAATTTACCTCTGTAATACTGGTTCACATCTTGGTTTCCTATCCTGCTGCCATCACCCTTCCAGCACGGGAGTGGTGCAAGGTTCGTAGCTGTTCCATTGAGGGGTTTATGGCTGCCCGAGGATATTGTAACGTTCGCCCCGTAAGTTGCACTAAAATCACTCAGTATCCAGGTTTCCGAACTTGTGCAGTTGAAGCCCACAACCTTTATGTCATGCCCAGTACTCTGAGCCAGGTCAAGTATAATGCCGCTAACATTTGAGGTATTCGATGTAAGCTTGTACGTATAGCACGAGAAACCAGGGTTTGAGAAGCTGCATATCGTTCCTGTTTTGGGGCTGAATAAGCCAAGGTAGAACAGGATCCCAATAACGATGATCATTACAAGTAATGCCCATCCATATGTCATGAGAAACTCCATTGCTGACTGCGCTTTTCTCATCCAATCCACCTGCTTTATCCTGCTTTTAGATTATTTATAAACCTACTCGTATCTTGCAACTATCCTGCCGACTAGAAGATGGCTCACAAGCGTGTCCGTCTCTACATATTTTATAAAAAGTTTTCCGGAGTAGTAGCTTCCTACGCTTCCCGTCGCATTATCCCCATTTATCCTGTAGCATGACTCATTAGTCACTAAAGTAGCCTGTTCTCCGTTGCTAATAAACACATTCATGGGCTTTGTCACAAGGTTAACATTCTCGTTGCTTGTGCAGTTGAAACCAGTTACGTTTATGTCATGCCCCGTGGTCTGCCTTATGATTAAGGTTAGACTCCCATTCTGATTTATGTAGAAGTCGACGCAGCCAATGTCCAGCGGAAACTCACAGATTGGAGTTTTGGTCGTCATCCCAGGGCCCCACATATAGTATATAGCCGCTAAGACGACCAGAAGAATTATAAATGCGATAGCATACACTGACAGATATTCAACACCACTTTGCCCTTTTCTAAATTCCATAATCTAATTTCTATTCCCTAGTTTAAAAACATTCCCCAGTTAATTAAATATCAGGTGAGAAATATAACTATGTCAGCATTCGATGATGGAGGAGTATAATGCTGTTGTTAATTACTCCAAACAGCTTGGACTGTGGAATGTGGAATTGCAGAATTTAACTATTTTTTGGTAAATACGTATTTACTCAAAAATGGAGCAATACGTTTAAAAGAGTAAAAGCATCAATTCCTTCCATGAAAACATACAAGTTGACTGCAATAGCCATGCTCTCATGCGTATCCGCCCTTTTCCAGCTTTCTCATGGGGTAGTGGGCATACCCACAGGGTTCGGCATGACTGTTGACTTGGTAGGAGTTCCAATACTGCTTGGCTTCTTCCTTTTCGGTCTTGATGCCGCGCTGTACATCTCCATCCTCGCTGCATTTGTTATAACTGTGGCATCACCTGAAACGTGGCTTGGAGCGAGCATGAAATTTGCTGCAACCGTCCCGATGTTCCTCATTCCCGCCTTCTACATGCTTTCAATGAAGAAGAATTTTGATGCAGGCAAGCTCTTAACAAATGTCTTTTTTGCCCTTTTTGTATCACTTATGCTATTCATACTCTCAATAAATGCAAATCTTGCTGGCAGGAGTTACGTCCCCTCTCTTTCCAACTCCACATTATATACAACTCCGAGAATCGATTACTTCGGCTTCAGCGAGATAAAGGTGACTGCATCAGACCTGCTCTTAGGGCTGCTTCCCATCGCAACAATAGCATTCTTCTCTTTCATCCTGCTGCACCTGTGGGGCAGATACTCCAAAGATACTACCACATTGGTTTTCTCAGGTGCCAGGGCCATGTTACTAGTGCTGATTCTGAGTATAATAGTGAGAGGAATAGCAATGGTTGTTTCCAACTACTATTTTGCAGGACCACTATTCTTCCATCTCTCACCAGAGCAGTTTATGGCGCTTATTCCCTGGTATGTAATCTTCCTCTGGAATGCCTTTCAGGGTGCTGTAGAGGTCATAATTGCCTGGACCCTTGCGTTTAGGTTCAGGTTCATAGAGAGATATGCGAGGTGGTAGAGCTGATAAGCATACGCAACCTTCATTTCTCCTACAGTAAGAAACCAGTCCTGAGAGGAATAAACCTCTCAATAGACAAGGGGGAGTTTGTTGGTGTAATAGGACCTGTGGGGAGTGGCAAGAGCACTTTGCTCTTCGCAATGAATGGGGTAATACCCCATCTCCTAGGTGGGAATTTTAAAGGCGAAGTCAGCATATGTGGCATGAGCACCCGCGCATACAAAGTGAGTGAGCTCTCAAGGAGCGTTGGGATAGTGCTGCAGTCCCCCGACTCGCAGATATTCTCGCTCAAGGTGAGGGATGAGGTTGCATTCGCGCTTGAGAACAGAAAGCTCCCAAGAGAGGAAATAGAGCGCAGGGTTGATAAATACCTCAAGCTCTTTGGACTGCATTCCATGAAGGAAGAGGACCCAAACAACCTCTCGGAGGGACAGAAGCAGAAGCTCGCGCTTGCATCAACCCTTGCTATGGAGCCCGAGGTAATTCTGATGGATGAGCCCTCATCCAGCTTGGATTTTGGCGCTGCGGTGGAGCTGTATGCCATTCTGAAGGATTTGAACAATGCTGGCAGAACTATTGTTGTTGTGGAGCACGATACTGAGATGCTTGTTGATAATGTCAGCAGGGTTCTGATTTTGAAGGATGGAAAGATTATGTCTGATGGTCCACCAAAGAAAGTTCTATCAGACCCAAGAATTGAAAGATATGGATTGAAGATTCCCTGCCAGCTCAGGTGCAGCAAAGGAAAAAATACAAAAACTGGAAGGGTGGACAAATGCTAGTCTTCATCCCCCGGAGTTCTCCAATCCACCGAGTTGATGCAAGAGTAAAAATACTATACCTGCTATTCCTACTCTTTATCCTTGTGGTAAAGCAAAGCTTTGAAGTATTAATCATATTCTCCCTGCTAACAATCGTTCTCTATCACATTGCCAACATTCCGCTGAAGCAGTCGTTTGAGGATTTCGGGACGGGTTGGTTATTCATCCTGCTGCCCATTCTCCTCCATGTGCTCATAAACCCTCAAACAGGCATATACACTGGAGTTATGAGCTCTCTCTTCCTGCTGAACATCCTTCTCATATCCCTGCTCAGCATATACACCACAGAAGTTAAGTCAATACTGCAGGCGCTTGTTTTCTTCAAGGTTCCAAGTGAGCTGGCTTTTATAGTAACAATCTCAATACGCTTCCTTCCCCTCATGCAGGAGGAGCTGGATAGAATACGAATATCGCAGGCCCTTCGCGGTTATGAGTTATCACCCCTCTCCCTCCCCCTCCCTCTTATAGTCCCTCTTCTGCACTCATCACTGAGACGTGCAATGGAGCTTGCCATATCGCTTGAGTCGCGCGGCTTTGACCCTGAGAACATTCATGTTGCTGTTGAGTTAGAGCTTGGCGCGGCTGATTACCTGCTTCTTCTGTTGCTCCCAATATTACTCTTCCTGCTTTTCTGAAAATATGCCAGTGCATCCTCAACATTTTTCCTGAATGGCCAGCCCATCTTTTTCACCGACCACCCATAAGCAAAAATACTCATCACCACGCTGAGCAGTAGAGTGAATACCATCATGGTGGGAATCCTCTCAGCTGCAGGCAGAATGGGGTGCGTGCCAAGAGTATAAGCACCTTCTGAATTCCAGTAACCGTAGAAGTAATCAATGTAATCGTTTGCGAGGAACCAAAACAACCCTGCTGACAGATGGAATTTGTTCAACTTTCTAGGAATAAGCAAGGGCCCTTCTGAAAACATGCCGATGTGCAGTATTAATAATATAAGAGATAGCAGCCAAGCTGGGCCCGAGAAGAAGTAATCCCTAAAAAACAGCAATGCCAGAACTGTCCACGCTCCGTACTTCATCATTCCCACAGCGGCTAGGTAATTGAAAAGTTTATACTCAAAACCAAAAGCAGTGAGGAGAAGGGCAATCGTAAACAGCATGACATACAGAGGGCAGTCAGGTATGAACAGCCAGAGGTAGAGAGGGGAGGAGCCCAACTGTTCCCTGTAGTAGTAATACCCATACAGCATTCCTATGATGTCAACAAGGACTATGAAGAGAAGGAAAAGCAGACTCCGCCTCATTAAACCCCCTTCACTCTTTTTGCAGGCACTCCAGCATAGAACGAGTTGGATGGAACATCTCTGTTCACCAGTGAGCATGCAGATACTCTGGAGTTGTCTCCTATGCTAACCCCTGCGAGGATTGTCGAATTCGCTCCAATCAGGACGTTCTCCCCAATCTTCACCATTCCCGTTCTCCACTCATCATGCAGAAACTCATGCGCCAGTACAGTTACGCCATACCCTATGATGCAGTTATTCCCAATCTCTATGAGTTCGGGGAAGAATATATCGAAAACCGCCCCCAGCCCCACTGCAACATCCTTGCCAACTTTCATGCCAGTTAATCTGTAGAGGAGATTCTTCACTGTTAAGGAGGGCATATACCTGGCAGTGTATATGAGTAGGAAGTTGAGCACTATTCTTACGGGGTTTTTCACTTTATACCAGCCCAGAAGAGAGTTTCTCCCTTCAGAGTGGAAGGATTTGAGCTTTCTCATCACATATAACCCCTGAGGAGGCTTGTCGCACCCTTCGCATTATCAACTCTGAGCAGGTATAGGGCGAGGTTATCCTCCTTTGTAAGGAGCTGGACGTTCTTTATGTTTATTTTAGCGTCAGCCAAGATTTTTGCAACCTTGGACAGCTCCCTAGGCCTGTCAATCACCTTCACAACCAGTGCATCCGAACTCATTACAATGAAACCTTTCCTCTCAAGAATCTCCTTACCTCTCTTGTCATCAGATACTACCAGATGTATAACTGCCTTATCCCCGAATGTATCTGCAGAGATTGACTCTATGTTAATATCTACCTGACCCAGCGCGTATGATAAATCAGCCAACAGTCCTATCCTATCCCTTGCCACAACAAGAAGTTCCTTCATACGATCCCCCCATTATTTACTCTTATTAAAAATATATGCTTTCAGCATAGCTTCTCAAATCCTCTGTCTATAGCAAGAGCCCTGTCCCTAGTTATTGAGTGGCTCTTGGGGTTCTCCTCAAGCTCATCAAGGTAGATGAACCTCCACCCCACTCTCCCAATCCTCCATGCTATAAATGTTGTTATGCCCGTGTTCCTCTCCCACTCCTTCAATGCTTTGAACTTTTCCTTCTCTATGCCAAGGCTGCTGGACTCCCACGCCTTACACTCAAATGCATATTGAATGCCTTTCCTGAAAACCAGTATGTCCGGCGATAGGGCATTCACCCCGCTTCCAGCAGCCCTTATCACCGAGAAACCCTTATCGTAGAATAATGAGATGAGTTCCCTCTCGCTTCTTGCGCCTTTGGCGTATCTCAGCACAGCCTACCTCTACCATTATAAATTGTCCTAATAAGTTTTATAATATTGCTCATGCAAAATACCCCGTATGAAGGTAAAAGAAATAAGAGTAGGAGACTGCATGAGAAAGGAGGTTGTAACCCTCAAGGAAGACAGCACCGTCATGGAAGCAGCCAACCTCATGAAGAACCATAGTATTGGTTCAGTTGTGATACTGAGGGATGAAACTCCAGTGGGAATAGTGACAGAGGGAGATATAACCTACAAGGTCGTTGCAGAGGGAAGAGACCCTAGGAAGACTCTTCTCAAGGAAATAATGCACTCCAAGCTGAAGGTGATAGGGCCAAACGAGCTCATAGAGAAAGTTGCAGAGAAGCTCAGGGATGAGGGAATAAAGAGACTGCCCGTGGTGAGTGACAAGGGGAAGCTCATAGGGATTATAGGAGAGACCGACATAGTGAGAATATCACCAGGGCTTTATGATATAATACGTGAGAGAACCTCAATAGAGAGTTTCGGCTCTTCTGAAGTAATAACCGGCGTATGCGAGATATGCGGCAATTACTCAGAAACGTTGAAGAAGAGTTGTGGCAAGCTTGCTTGCGAGGAGTGCGCAGAGGAAGAGTCGGTTTAATCAAGCTTATATAGGGGTTTGCTCAAAATATATTCGCTGTGCAAAGGATGGCTGATGGAGAAAGCCGATCGATGAAATTCGGTCAACATTGCACAGTACATTTCTACTCTTGTTTTGTCATTACCTCACAGAGTAGCATCAAAGTGGTGACATTGAAGAAATTCAGTCCCCTCGTAATGAGGAGGCTTCAGAGGAAACAGAAACTGCTGAACAGGGTTCTGAAAGAACTTGAGGAAAGCGGAGTGCCATTATTGGTCGAGGGAAAGAGAGACAGGGAGGCTCTCGAGCGCATAGGAATGAGGAACAAGATATTCCTCATAAACATGCGCCCAGACAGGTTGTGTGAGAGGGTTTCCAAAGTTGCAGATGAAGCTGTGGTCCTCACCGATTTCGATGAGGCGGGAGAGAAGCTGTGCAAGAGAGTTGAAGAATCCCTGCATTCATACAACGTGCTTCCGAATATGGAGATGAGAAGAAAGTTCAGGTATCTGCTCGGAGTTTACAACTTCGAGGAAATTGACAGAAAATTGGAGGAGTTTAGAAAAAAGGTTGAAGGTGATTAGAATGGCTAAGATGTATATTGACACTGTGAAATATGTGATCTATTCGAATATTGAGATAGGCGGGCTTGTTGAGAAGCCTGACGTCGTTGGTGCGGTTTTCGGCCAGACTGAGGGCTTGCTTGGTGACGAGCTTGATTTGAGGGAGTTGCAGAAGAACGGCAGGATAGGCAGAATAGAGGTTGACCTGCAGGCGAGAGGAGGCAAAAGCATAGGAAAGATAACTCTGCCCTCCTCACTGGACATGGTTGAGACAAGCATTCTCGCAGCTGCTCTTGAGACAGTTGACAGGGTAGGCCCATGTGACGCTAAAGTGAATGTGGAGAAGATTGAGGATACGAGGAACACCAAGAGAAAAGTGGTTGTTGACAGGGCGAAAGTGCTTCTGAAAACACTGCTCGCTACTGAGATTCCTGAGAGCAGGGAGATCTCGCAGCTTGTGAGGCAGGAGGTGAAGACTGCCGAGATTTCGGAGTATGGCTCTGAGAAGCTGCCTTCAGGCCCCAACATCAACTCCTACGATTCAATAATAATTGTTGAGGGCAGAGCAGACGTCATAAACCTGCTGAAGAATGATATTAACAACGTAATTGCAGTGGGAGGTGCCAACGTTCCTAAAACGCTCGCATCCCTTTGCAGGGAGAAAGAGGTGACAGTCTTTCTGGATGGGGACAGGGGCGGGGACATAATCCTCAGAGAATTGTCACAGGTTGCAGAGCTGGATTACATAGCAAGGGCACCTACAGGAAAAGAAGTGGAGGAGCTCACAAGGAAGGAGATAATAAAATGCCTCAGGAGCAAGGTTCCGATAGAGCAAGTGACTGAAAACTCAAAGCCGAAAGTGGAACAGCCATACGTGCCAAGGCAGGAGGTGGCACCATACCCACAGAGGCAGGAAGAGAAGCAGTACCGTCCAGCTGAAGAGTCGGCTCTGCAGGAAATAACCAAAATCAGCACTGAGGTGGAGCCTCCGCAGATGCTGCTCTCGAGTCTGAGTGAGCTCGAGAATACCTTGAGGGCAAGAGTGTATGACGAGCAGCTAGGCCTCAAGTACGAGGTGCCTGTCAGGGATTTGATTAAAACCCTCACGGATGCCACTTCAATATACGCAGTAGTTCTCGATGGAATCTTAACTCAGAGGCTTGTGGACTTGGCCGAGGGCAAGGGCGCGAAGATACTGCTTGGAGTGAAGCTGGGCAACATCTTCAGAAAACCGGAGGACATGCTGATATCAACCAAATTCTAATTTTATTTTTTTCAATTCCAAAGGAATATAAAAATATAGCAACAAAACTACTCTATGGACCTACCGGAGAGCACAAAGCAAGTTGCTCTGCCCAAGGATCCGCTTGAGATGATAATAGGACAGAGTGGCGCTGTTGAGGCAGCGAAGATTGCCTCAAAACAGAGGCGACATCTTCTTCTTGTTGGTCCACCAGGAACTGGAAAGAGCATGATAGCCCAGTCTCTGGCGCATCTCATCCCACCTCCAAAGCAGGAGGTTGCTGTGCTTCACAACTTCTCAAACCCCGAGAGGCCGCTTCTTGATGTGAGGCAGTTCAAAGCATGCTCAAGGAGCAAGGACGAGGGCAGAGTGGTGCCGCTTTCAAAAGTCCCAAAGTACATTGCAGATAAACTGGGCTGCAAATGCAGCATGTGCGGTAGCCTTAGCTCAAACCCAGTTGCATGCCCCAAATGCGGCGCGGATAAGCAGAGGGGAATCTCTCCTTTTGTTGACCTTGTCTCCACCAAAGGAAACAAAGCCAATGGAAGAGTGTATGCAACCAGAAAATGCCCTGATGGAAAGGAGGAGATGATGGTTTATGAGATGGTTGAGGGGGACAAGGTGAAGGTATACGACCAGAAATCTCTAACAAAGGTTGTTGATTCTGAGGTGAAGCCGAGGAAGGTGATAGTACCTTTGAGGAGGAATACATTTGTTCAGGCAACTGGTGCATCCGAGACAGAGCTGCTTGGCGATGTGCGGCATGACCCATACGGTGGGCATCCTGAGGTGGGCATACTACCCTACATGCGGGTTATCCCAGGTGCTATTCATGAGTCGCACGAGGGAGTCCTGTTCATAGATGAGGTGGCCAATCTAGGTTACATGCAGAGATACATACTCACTGCAATGCAGGAGAAGCGCTTCCCAATAACAGGCAGGAATGCATCAAGCACAGGTGCGTCTGTCAGAGTTGATGATGTGCCCTGCGATTTCATACTGGTGGCTGCACTGAACATGAGTGACCTGCCCTCACTACTGCCACCCCTCAGGTCAAGGATAAATGGAAACGGATATGAAATCCTACTAAAAACCCACATGGAGGACAATGAGGAGAATAGAGCGAAGATGGTTCAGTTCATAGCGCAGGAAATTGTGAAGGACGGCAGGATATCGCATGCAAATGCAGATGCAATTCTGGCAATAATAAACGAGGCAAGGAGGAGAGCCAGAGTTATAGATAATGTGTCTGCATTGACCCTACGTCTCAGAATAATAAGTGGCGTAATAAAGCTTGCAGGCGACTTGGCTTTCATTGAAGGCAGCGAGTTCATAGAGAAGAAACATGTTGAGGCTGCAATAAAGAGAGGCAGGACAATTGAGGAGCAGGTGAATGAAAGGTACGGCTCATGGTGGAGAGCTGGGATAAGCGAGTATGGAGGAAAGATTGAGAGCGGAGATGGAAAGGAAGTTGCTTAGTATATGAGTTAAGCCACGTAAAACATGATTGCCCAAATTACTACAAATGCAAATAGGAATACTCCTAATTCAATCCAAATTTTTTGTGGATCTTTCTTTTTAGTTATAAATTGAGATATAATCGCAAGGAACCCAAACACACCTACTAAAAAATTCAGAAAGGATAAAATTATTAGAAGGAAGACAGCAAAACTACCCAACCAAGATATTTTAAGGGTCACTATACATGTAACATTAATCAGAAATAATATGGATGCAATAATAGGTAGTTTTCCTATCCAATCTACACTCTTTTGTTCACTTGATGCCTCAGCAACTTTCTTAGGGCTCATATCACCACGTTATCAAATGCTAACATATTTTAAATTCAGACTTGATAATATGCAAGGTAATATATATACATTGGGCTCGTGGTCGAATGGTAAGACGTCAAGGAGGTTGGTGAAAGCCAGCTGCCGCGTAACCCTTACACGGTGAAAACTCCCGGTTCGATCCCGGGCGGGCCCACTTACCAAATAAAGAGTTATTAAATTTAATTGACAAAAATACTGTTGCGCCGTGGTAGCTCAACCTGGGAGAGCATTCGGCTGAAGACCGAATGGTTGCCGGTTCAAATCCGGCTCACGGCATTCAAGCGGCTGTAGTCTAGTCTGGTTAGGACTCGAGCTTGCCAAGCTCGCGAGCCGGGTTCAAATCCCGGCGGCCGCACTCAGGTGAGATTATGAGAAAACTGGCCAAATTCACTCTTGTACTTCTGCTTCTAGTGCTTCCCATAGCTTCAAAGGAGGCATCCATGCCGGTGCCAGCTGTGGTGATGCTCGGTGGAGGTGAACTCGTTCAGCTCGAGGTTGAAATCAGACCGGGGCATGGCGATGTGTACGTAGCAACCGACCCACTAGTTGGCATTCAAACGCAGGATTCTGCCAAAACTGCATTCAAGGTAGCCGGGAAATTAACAGGAGCTGATATGAGTAAATATGATGCTCTCGTCCGCATGAATGTTTACGGAGGTGCTAAGTCAGTTGATGGCCCTAGCGGCGGTGCTGCAATGACACTGCTCATGCTCTCCATACTGGAAAATAAAACTCTGAGGAGCGACCTGACAGTGACGGGCACAATTCAGGCGGATGGGTCGATAGGCGAAGTCGGTGAAGTCGGCAAGAAGACCAGAGCTGCCGTCCTTAGTGGAATGAGAGTCATACTCATACCAAAGAACTATGATGTGTTCGACAAGATGGTTTTCAGCATACTTGGACGCAGGTGGAATATCTCCATCATAGAAGTTGACGATATAAAGACTGCTGAAGAGCTTGCCTTCACACCAGAGAATACTACCATGCAGAGCAACGTGATGGAGGTCAAGCCCAGCACAAGGTTGAATCTATCAGAAACAGAGTTGAACTGCTCAGATTGTTACATCCCAGAATTCAAGGAGTTTGCTTCCAAAATAATAGAGAATAACAGAGCCCTACTTGATGAAGTCAGAAAGCAGAACAAAAGCGAGTTCACCTATTTCCTAGATATGATTGAGTCAAATCTGGAGGGAGCAGAGGATGCGGAGAAATGGAATTATCCATACGCAGGGGCAAACTCCGCCTTCCTCGTTGGCATAAACCTGAACTTCCTGAATGGCAGCAACATCACTTCAACTGCGCTCCAAAACCGGATGGTCAGTGTTGAGAGCTGCATAGACAGTGCAATAAAGCCCCAGATGACCAAGGAGAACTTTGAGTGGGTTGCAGGAGGGGATGAGAGGCTCTTCTGGGCTGAGAAGAAGCTGGAGGAAATAAAAAAACAGAACTACTCCAGTGATGATGACGAAACAATACTATTCCTCTTCAAGGAACTGCTCACATCAGAGAGTTGGTGCCAAGTTTCGCATGAGATGTTCTCACTTGCCAGCAAGATTAACGGAACTCCTGTGAATGAGAGCAACCTGAAGGGATTCGCCTCAAGCAAAATAGCTGATGCTACCGAGAAACTCAATTCATTTGTCGGGGCAGATTTCGGGGATGCTGGATGGCGTTTTGAAGCTGCAAAGAATGAATTTGGCAATGGGTCATTTGTCGCAGCTACATTTGATTCAGAATACTTACTTAGTGCAGTAAAAACCGTGAATGAGACTGACGACATGAATGGATTTTTGAATAAGCAGTTTGCCACACCCAAATCCTGGAGTGGGATGTGGGCTGCCCTTTATGGGAATCATGCGCAGTATATATACCTACGAAGCAAGGTATCAGGAGGAATGGAATCAGCAGTCCTGCTTAGAATATATGCGAACTCCCTCAACAATGATACAATAAAAATAAAAGAGCTTTTCGAGAGTCCGACTGTTGAATCAGAAAACACAATTAACATTACAGTGACAGGTGAACAGCCCACCCAATATGATAATTCACTAGCCCTACTTTTGGTGATGTGCCTCATTTTTGCCATATTCCTAAATGTCGTTCAGATTTTCAGAACAGCAGAGTGAGCTTATGCATTCCTCAAAGAAGATAATTGGCACAAAGGGCAGAGAGCTTGAGGGAAGGAAAATCGCTCTATGCGTATGCGGCAGCGTTGCAGCAGTCAAGTCACCTGAGCTGGCAAGGGAGCTGATGAGGCATGGGGCAGAGGTGCTGCCCCTCATGAGCTACTCTGCCAAAGAGATAATCCGCCCGGAGCTCATGCACTGGGCTACTGGCAACCCCGTTGTAACTAAACTCACTGGTGATGTAGAACATCTCGCGCTTTGCGGCAAGCATAGAGGCAGGGCGGACTTGGTAATTGTCGCACCTGCAACGGCCAGCACGATAGGGAAATTAGCAGGTGGGATTGATGATACGCCAATAACCACTGTCCTGACAACTACTCTGGGAAGCGGCATACCGCTCATATTCGCCCCTGCGATGCACCTCTCCATAGCTGATAATCCTCTTGTGAAGGAGAACATAAAAAAGCTGAAATCTCTTGGAGTAGAGTTCGTAGAGCCTGATGTGAAAGAGGGCAAGGCGAAGATGGCAGAAACTGGCAGAATAGTTGCGCTTGCCATGAGGGTTCTATACAAAAAAGACCTGCGCGGTAGGAAAGTTCTTGTCACTGCTGGCGCAACGCGCGAGTACATCGATGATATCCGTTTCATATCCAACCCAAGCACAGGCAGGATGGGCATTGAGCTTGCCAGGGAAGCCTACCTGAGAGGTGCGGATGTGCTCCTCATCCACGGACATGTGGATTGCGATTTGCCGCACTACATAATAGCAAAGTATGCCGAGTCTACAGAAGACATGCGCAAGGCAGTCTTGGCAAACCTTAGATTAACTGATATTTTGGTTCTGGCAGCAGCCCCCGCAGACTTTGCGCCAGTCAGGATGAGGGGCAAGCTTCCCTCAAAGGCAATGCTGAGGGTTGCCCTCCGCCCCCTCCCTAAAATAAGCGATGAGGTAAAGAGAGCAAAGAAGACAGTGAAGCTGATTCTCTTCAAAGCCGAGAGCAATGTGAGCGAGCAGGAGCTTAAGAGGCTTGCCCTGAAGAAACTCAAAGTGTCCAAGGCAGATATGATAGTTGCAAATGATGTTGGGAAGAAGGGAGTGGGTTTCGGCAGCGAGTCAAATGATGTGCTGCTTATAAAGCCGGATGGCTCAGCCAGGAGATTCAAAGGCAGAAAATCCGATGTTGCGAAGCTGGTTTTTGATTCCTTCTAACCTTTCCTGAATTTGGCCAGTTTCTCTTTCAGCTCAGGTCTGCTTGTCGCAAGAATCTCAACTGCGAGTATTGCGGCATTCTTCCCCCCGTCTATTGAGACGCATGCAACAGGCACTCCGCTTGGCATCTGCATTGTGCTCAGCAGTGCATCCAGCCCATCCAGTTTTACATTTACAGGCACTCCTATTACTGGAATTGTGACTCTGGATGCGATAAACCCGGACAGTGCTGCTGAGAGCCCTGCTATTGCAATAATTACTTTCGCATCTGTGGTTTTGAGTATGCCCTCGAGCTTGTCGGGGCTGCGGTGTGCCGAGGCAACTTGGAATTCGCACGAAACACCAGCCTCATTCAGTATCGCAATTGCGTCATCTGCTACTCTCTTATCGCTGCTGCTTCCTGCAATGACCAAAACATCCACCATCAAACCACCTCAAATTTTTTCCCAGTTATAATTTCATATGCTTCAATATATCTCCTGCTGGTCCCCTCAACGACCTCCTGCGGCAGATTGGGCGCAGGAGGCTGCTTGTTCCATTTTATGGATTCTAGGTAATCCCTCACATACTGTTTGTCAAAGCTCTTCTGCGGCCCGCCTGACGAGTAGGAGTCAGCAGGCCAGAACCTCGAGGAATCTGGAGTGAGCATTTCATCAGTTACAATCAGCCTTCCACCAAGCATGCCAAATTCGAATTTCGTATCAGCAATTATTATACCGCGCTTCCCTGCCTTCTCAGATGCTTTTTTGTATATGCTTATGCTGACCTCCTTCAGCTCAGCTGCAGTGTCATCACCTACCAGCTTTGCAAGTTCCTCCTCGCTTATGTTCAAATCATGCCCTGCCTCTGCCTTTGTTGCAGGAGTGAATACAGGTTCCGGAAGCTTTTCAGATTCCCGCATTCCTTTTGGAAGGGTAATGCCACAGACCACTCCACTCTGCTTGTATTCCTTCCAGGCAGAGCCCGAGAGGTATCCTCTCACAACAAATTCTGCAGGCACTGGTTCCGCCTTCTTCACGAGCATGCTTCTGCCACTGAGCATGTTAAAGTATTTCCCAGTCTCCTCAGGGAATTTTGAAACGTCTGATGTGATAACATGATTGGGCATTATATCCTTGGTATAATCAAACCAAAACAGTGAGAGCTGGGTGAGCACTGCTCCCTTGTAGGGTATCCCGTTTGGCAGCACCACATCAAATGCAGATATCCTGTCTGTTGCAATCATAAGCAGCTTGTCGCCAATCTCATATGTATCGCGGACTTTACCTCTCTTGAAAAGCTTCAGCCCCTTCAGATTTGTTTTGAGCAATACATCCATATTACCACATCTCTATTCACGCCAGAAGCGCCCACAGAAAGCCGAGCAAGGCAATTGACATTGCAGCCAGGCTCATATTCCTACACGTTCTCATGAACTTTGCCGAGGTTTCCTTGAGCGAGAATACCGCTATGTACGCCAGCAGGACGTCTGCTATGGCTGTCGGCGCTATGTAAAGTATGTTGCCTGCGTATGGCTTGATGTATAAGTAAGGCACTATGCTGAGTGCTACGCCAATAATGTAAAGAAGTGAGGAGAGCAGGAGGGAGTTCCTGACTCCGATGAGCATCGGCAGCGTTTTTGAGCCTCTCCCCTTCTTATCGCCAAGCATATCCCTTGCAGTGCCCATTATTTCTCTCCCCAACCCGCTCACAAATGCAATTGAGCTGAGCAGAAGCACGGCATCAGGGGTTTTATTCGCAACTGCCAAGCTTCCGTATAAGAAGGGCACTGCCATAGTTGATGCGATGTAGATGTTACCCGCAAGCGCAATGTCCTTCAGCCTGAAACTGTAGAGGCAGGCCAGAATGGAAAAGATGAGGATGAGCAGAAAGGAGCTTAGATTTAGAAATAGAGATAGAGCAATTCCAGAGAGGAACAGAATAAAGGAGAGCAGAAGTGCAGTTCCCGGTTTTATGCTACCTTTGACAAGCGGCCTATCTCTCCTCCTGTTTATTTTGTCACTTTTTAAATCAAAGTAATCATTTATGGCAAAGCTGGCTGCACCAACAAGCACTGGAGGCAATATGCTGAGGATAAGAATATGGGTTCGCGGCAGCCCTCCCAGAGCGATTACTTCTCCTACCACAACTGCAACTGCCAGCATTATAGAGTGCTCCAAACGCGTGAGCTTTAAGAAATCCTCAATTTTCATTCACTCTCCTCGCTATAAGTGCGGCGCATGCCCCTGCACCTATTCCGTTGTCTATATTCACAACAGTGATGAAGCTGCAGCTTTGCAGCATGGATTTCAGTGCAGCCTCACCCTTCCCACCAAACCCGTAGCCTGATGATGTTGGAACCCCAATTACTGGAACATCAACCATTCCTGCCACGATTGAGGGCAGAGTTCCCTCCCTCCCTGCAACCACCACAATCACATCCGCTCCATCTGCCACCATTTTCTTCAGAGGTGTGAAAAGTCTGTGAATTCCTGCAACGCCCACATCGTAAGCTTTCTTAACTTTGCAGCCCATCATCTCAGCAACAACTGCCGCCTCCTCTGCGACACGGATGTCAAAAGTTCCCGCAGTTATCACCCCTACCACTCCTTTTGTCTGCGGCGTTTTGCCTCCTGCAATTGCAACTGTCTTTGCAAATTTGTTATACTCCAGCCTTCCAAACCTTTTTCTCAGCGCTCTCAGATGCTCATCCCCTACCCTGCTTATCAGTGCACCATGTCCTTTGATACCCCCAGCTATTTTCACAACCTGCTCTGGAGTTTTTCCCTCAGCGAGTATCACCTCTGGAACCCCGGCGCGGCTTTCTCTGCCAGTGTCTATTCTAGCGAACTCCTCAATTTTCTTAAGATTGTCCACCCTGAGCATCCTCTCAGCTTCCTTAATGCTCAGTTTCCCGCTTCTAACTTCCCCTAGGATGGATTTATACCCCCCCAACCCTATAACCTCCCAAATCAATGGTTACATATCTGTATCCAAGCTTATTCAACCTTTTGTTTATCTTTGCGGCATTGCCCTTTCTAATCAAACTTCCAATATGCCTGCTGTCAACTTCTATTCTCGCAGCCTCCCCGTAATCCCTCACCCTGACCCTTTCGACCCCTGTAAGTCCTCTTACGAACTCCTCAGCCAATTCCACCCTCCTCAGAGTCCCCTCTTCTATCTCTCTGTTCATAACTCTTGATGAAAGACAGGCTTCTGAGGGTTTGTCATAGTTTGGCAGGCCGAGTTCACGCGCAATCTCCCTAACCTCATTTTTGCCAAAACCTAGCTCAAGGAGTGGAGAGTAGACTCCCCTCTCCCTGCAAGCCCTCAAGCCAGCCCTTGAATCCTTCAGATCATCAAAATTTGAGCCGTCAGCTATTGTATCTATGCCCTCCTCCCTCGCAATTTTTTTTAGTATGTCCACAACACCTGCTTTGCAGTAGTAGCACCTCAGTGTATCATTCTTTCTTACCCCCCCTCCCAGTTCTCTCCTTATCACATAATGCTTGATGCCTATCCTCTTTGCAATTTTAACTGCAGACTCAAGCTCCTTTCTTGATACTGCAGGGTCTGCAACAGTCACTGCAATTGATTTTTTAGATGAGAGGAATGCAGCTTTCGCCACAACACTGCTATCAACTCCTCCTGAAAGAGCAACAACAGCGGGCGATTTTTCCCTTAAAACAGAGAGCAACTTGCTCAAATTCTTTTTTGCAATACTGTGCATATTTTAATATTTGGATACAAATTATAAAAGCATGACACAGTTCATATTCATCCCGGAGATGGGCTGCTCAGGAGACATGGTACTCGGCGCTCTTGCAGATTTGGGTGCTGAGGATGAGATAAGAAACAGCGTGAGCTTGAGCATGGGAGTGAACATATTATTCAAGGACGCTTTCAAAAATGGGATTCATGCAAAAATTGTTGAAATGGATTCTGATAAGGAGTGCTCCCCGGCCAGGATAATTGAGCTGATTCGCTCAGCTGCAGATATTCTGGAATTCGACGAACCACAGATGAAGTTTGCGTGGGATACGTTTGAAACAATTCTTGAGGCTGAGCGCAGCATCCACGGGCTTGACGAAGTTCATCTGCATGAGATTGGCCGTATTGATACAGCAGTGGATATAATTGGAGCCACTGTTGGGTTAACCTCCCTCGGCGCATTTGATTCTGAAGTAATATCCGCTCCAATTGCGGTGGGCAAAGAACCAGCCCCCGCAGCCATCAAGATACTGAAGAGCAGAAAATTTGATTTCTACACTAGAGACATAGCACACGAGCTGTGCACACCGACAGGAGCCAGCATAATGGTGAACATAGCGCATAAGGTTAAGAAGCTTGACAAGATGGCGGGGTACAAGGAGGGCTGCGGTGGTGGCAGCAGTAATTTCACATACCCGAATGTGCTCAGGGTTAGAATTCTGTAGAGGGTTGCCGATGATTGAGGAGTGTATGCTTGAAACGAACATGGATGACGTTTCTGGAGAGGTTCTCGGCTACGCTGCAGAGAGGCTTCTCAGAGAAGGCGCCAAGGACGTCTGCTTCATACCAATAATCGCAAAGAAGGGAAGGCCTGGCTTCATTCTGCAGGTGATATGCGAGAAGAAATACTCTGAAAGACTTGCTGAAGTCATCATGGAGGAGACGGGTACATTGGGCGTGAGAGAAAGTATATTCAAAAAGCATGTTGCGCGGAGAGAGATTAGAGAGGTTAAAACGAAATTTGGAAAGATAAGAGTAAAGATATCAAAGACCCCAAAGTTCCCAAGAATTAAGCCGGAGTATGAGGATGTGAGGAGCATCTCAATGAAGCTGAAGAAGCCCTACAGGGAAATCTATGAGGAGATTTTGAAAAGCCTTGGATGATTTAAGTAGGTTTATCAATAGTGAGCGAGAAAACCCACACCATTTATGGGTGGGATGAGAGCGAATCATAAGGTATTTAAATACATATATACATAAATACAGCATGCGACTCAAATGCCAGAGATGCCGGTATGAATGGGAATATAAAGGTAAAAGCAAATGGTATACCTCCTGCCCAAGATGCAGAACTTCAATCAGGGTGAAGTAATGGAAAGAACAGTAAGGATAAAGATTGAAAATGAGGATTTGAGGGAGACAGCAGAGCAATACTTTGAGGCATACAAATTCTGCATAGAGAAGAGCTTTGAGCTGCATACTTCAAACAAGAAAAAGCTGCACAATGCAACATACTACCCTTTACGCAAAATGTATCCCAAAATCCCAAGTGCATTGCTTCAGACTGTTAGGGACATCGCCTGTGAAAACCTGAAAGCAGTCAAATTGAAGATTAAACCTATCCCTAAAAATAAATTCATCAGGTTTGATAAAAGGACATTCTCATTCAAGAATGGGTTGGTAAGTGTTTCTACAACCAATGGGAGGAAAAAATTCAATGTCTCAATTCCAGAGTATTTTAAAAAATATCTAAATTGGGATTGCAAGGCAGGTGTTTTAGTCCTGAAAGGAAATCAGCTCTGGTTAAACCTGATTTTTAATAAGGAAAAAGAAGTGAATAACCACCCAAAGGACATTCTTGGTTTAGATAGAGGAATAAACAACATTGCTGTATGCTCTGATAATGTTTTTTACAATTCCAAACAACTGAAGAACATAAAAGGAAGATACCAACACCTGAAGGCAAAGCTTCAGTCAAAAGGCACTCCTTCTGCAAAAAGGCATTTGAAGAAATTGAAGGGTAAGGAGAAACGGTTTGTTAGGGATGTGAACCATGTAATAAGCAAACAGATTGTGAACAAAAACTATGACTACTTTGCTCTAGAAGACCTCAAGAAACTGCCAAGAAACAAAGGAAAGAAGTTCAATAGGAAGCTTGGCAACTGGTCTTACAACCAACTTGGGAATTTCATAACCTACAAGGCAGAGGAACTTGGTAAGACTGTAACAAAGGTTGACCCAAGGCACACAAGCCAGATGTGCTCCCAATGCGGGTATGTAGAAAGGTCTAACAGGAAAGGCAATGCATTCAGATGCAGGAAGTGTGGTTTTGAACTGAATGCAGATTTGAACGCAAGTAGGAACATCGCCCAGCTTGGCATGTCTGAGTTGGGCAGGCTACACGTCATCCAGCCAATCATAGCACAAATGGTAGCTACAAGCCCACATTCTTCAGAGGTGGGTAGATGACAAGAAGGTATTGCGAAATTCTGAATCGTATTTGGGAGGTTGAATTCAACTGCTGAGTGGTTACATGAGAAGCAAATTTCTGAAAAACCCGACAAAGCCAGTAGGCGTAGGGGAAAAGGACATAAGCCAGCTGCTTGATGAGATGCGTTACATAGGCTTCCAGGGAAGAAAGCTGGGGGAACTGGCGAATGCTTGGACGAACATGCTCGAGGAGGATAAAATAGTCATCTTTATGGGGTTGTCTGGAGCGATGATTCCTGCAGGTATGAGAAGGGTGATTTCCTACCTGATAAATGAGAGGATGATTGACGTTCTTGTCTCAAGTGGAGCAAACCTCTACCACGACTGCCATGAGGCTCTTGGAAAGAAGCATTACCTGGGGACTCAGAATTCCGATGATTTGGTTCTTCGCAAGCACTGCGTGGATAGAATATACGATGTGTTCGCAAGCGAGGCGGAGTTTTACAATACGGACCTTTGGATTGAAAAATATTTCACTTCTCTGCTGGAGGATGGCAAGCCTTACTCCTCAAGAGAGATTCTCAGTCTTCTTGGAAGGGAACTGAGTAAGCTTAAAACTGCGAAGGATTCTGTTCTCGCAAGCGCCTACAAGTCGGGCGTTCCAATATTCTGCCCGGCAATACACGACAGCTCGCTGGGCTTTTCAATAATGTTCGCAAACAGGGGCAGGAATGGAGTTAAGAGAAGGATAGTTATAGACTGTCTCAAGGATGTTGACGAGATATCCCGCATATGTGAGGAAGAGACGAAAACTGCAGGAGTCTACATTGGAGGAGGCGTTCCAAAGAACTACATACAGCAGTGCGCAGTAATCGCGAGCTACCAGACTGGGAAGAACAGGAGCCATAAGTACGGGTTGCAGATTACAATGGACTCGCCGCAGTGGGGTGGCCTAAGCGGCTGCACACTTGAGGAGTCTCAGAGCTGGGGCAAGTATGATGCAAACGCGACAATGGTGACTTGCTACTGCGATGCTACTATAGGGCTGCCAATAGTTGCGCATGCTCTTATGCAGGGAGCAGGCAGTATCGCAAGAAAAAGGAAGAAGCCATATTTCAGTTGGGCTGAAAATTCCTTTAAATTGAAATTCAAGTGATTGTATGAGGTTGCTCCATTCACTCCCACCTTACAACTTTGCAGGAATCGAGCCAGAGCTTTCTGATTTTGGGAAGGCCAGGGTAGTCGTGCTGCCAGTTCCGTATGATTCGACTGTTTGCTATATTGCGGGAGCAAGGAATGGACCTCATGCGATAATCAGTGCTTCGAGGAACATGGAGCTGTATGATGAGGAGCTGGGCTATGAGCCTGCGAGGATTGGCATACACACCCTGGATGAGCTTGAGCCATCGAGAAATTCCCCTGAAGAGACAGTGAAGAGAGTCGAGGAGGTTGTTGCAGAGATAATAGAGAACAAAAAATTTCCACTCATGCTTGGAGGTGAGCATTCCATTTCTCTCGGAGCCGTGAGGGCGGTTTCCAAACATTACAAAGATTTGAGCGTGCTCCAACTTGATGCCCATTCTGATTTAAGAGATGAGTTCGAGGGTACAAGGTTTGGGCACACCTCCGTGATGAGAAGGATTTCAGAATTTTGCAGCATAGTGCAGGTCGGCGTTCGGAGCATGAGCAAGGAAGAGGCGGAGTTCGCCAGGAAGAACAAGCTCAAAATATTCTACGCCAGGAATCCATTAAAACCAAAGGAAGTTGTCTCAAATTTGAAGAAGAATGTCTATGTCACTATAGACCTGGATGCATTTGACATTTCAGAAGTTCCAGCTGTTGGAACTCCGGAGCCTGGTGGAATGCACTGGTATGATGTGCTCGCCCTTTTGGGGGAGGTTACCTCAAAGAGGAACGTTGTGGGCTTTGATGTTGTGGAGCTCTGCCCCATAGCCGGTGACGTCTCATCTGATTTCCTTGCTGCAAGGCTCGCGTACAAGTTCTTGGGCTATATTTTTAAGCCTCATTCGCCAAACCTATAGCTATGGATTGGGCAGCTTATTACAGGGAGGCATTGATATACGCAGAGAGAAATATCGCTAGGAATGCTCTTTTTGCTTATAATGTCAATATCGATGCAGTGAAGCATCTCAGAGGCGGCGAGAGGCTGCCGAGAAGAATATCAAACTTCCTCAAAGAGTGCGTCAAGAATGGCAAGCAAAGCGAGGTAAGGGTGGACAAAAAAACACTCAGACTTCTGATTGATAAAATAGGATATGACGAAGTAAGGATGGGCGGGCAGGCCGGGAATATGAGCAATGTTGCCTCCTCACTTGGTGTGCGCTGCTACACCCATGTTCCCTCCAAATGCAGGGAGCAGATGAAGCTTTTTGAGCACCCAGAAAACATATACATTGCAGATGGAACTTTCAAAACCCCACCTAAAGTCCACAGAAGGTGCGATGTGCCAATCCATTTTGTGATGGAGTTCAGAAAAGGCTACAGATTCCAAAACGTTGAAGCACCTGCTTCAAACAGGCTCATTGCTTCCTTCAACCCTCCCTGCGCAGTTCTGGAAATTGACGAGGAATTCAAGAGGCTTGTCCCAAGAATAATCGGCAGAGTTGAAAGAGCACTCATATCCGGCTTCCATAACCCCACGTTGGGAAGTGACTTTGCAATAAGAATTGAAAATGTCAGAAAACATGTTGAGGAGCTGAAGGGGATCAACCCTAACCTGAAGGTGCATGTTGAGCTTGGAGACTTCCAGCATCTGCGAGTTCTCAAGGAAGTCATACGTAGAATTCTCCCAGTCTGCGATAGTGTTGGATTTAATGAGGAGGAATTAGAGCAGATGAAAAAGGTTCTCAGTATGAAGTGCGATATGTGGGAGGCGTGCGATAAGATTTGCGAAAAATTCTGCAGCGCAGTCTTTCACTGCAACTCATTTTCATTCTCAGTAATGAGGGAGGAGGGCTGTGCAGACCCTCTGATGTTCGGCTCTCTCCTTGCAGCACGCAGGGCTGCAACTGGTAAAAATGCTTCATTCAGAGAACTTGAGAAATTCTCCAATACCATAAGGGTAAATAAAGAAGGAATTCGGCAGTATGATGAATTCAGAAAAATAAAATTCAGGAACAAGGCGTACTTCACACCTGCCCTTGATATTGGCGAGCCGAAAATGACTGTAGGACTTGGAGACTGCTTCACAGCAGGCTATTTTCTATTGAGATACAATGCGACCGCCGGGATTTGAACCCGGGTCGTTGGCTTGGAAAGCCAAAGTCCTACCAGGCTAGACTACGATCGCATATGCGGCCGCCGGGATTTGAACCCGGGCAATGAGCTTGGGAAGCTCAGATCCTAATGCCTGGGCCCTCAGTTTCACTTCAGGCCCTCCAGGTTATCCGGCATCAGCAGCTGCTGAACGCCTCTAGATTACGGCCGCAATTATCTTATATAGCTAAGCTCGTCACCCTTCAGCATTCCTTCGCCCGTTCCCTTCTGCTTCTCAATTTCCTTCTCCATTCTCTTCATGAATTTCTCGCTCTCCTTAGCCCTCTCATCAAGCTTGTTCAAATCAACTGTGATGCCCAGCATTTTTGTCAACACGCTGAGAACGCTTTTTGCCGATTTTGCATCGACATATCCCCCATGCGTCTCACCCATCAAGCATGCTCCACCCATCTTCCTTATCTTGCCAAGCCCTAGCAGCAAGCCTGCAGCACCTATTATTGAGCCGTTTGCCTCACCGAATATCACGCCGTATTTCTTCAGCTCCTCCACAACTTCCTTGTGCGTGGCAGAGCCCAGCACCCGAGGATTCTCCACAATCTTCCCAATTCCATAGCCCCCAAGCGTGTAAATTCTCTCCCCCCCCATCTTCTCAAAATAATCAAGTATTGCGTTGCAAACCTCAAACTGGGCCTCAGGAGTTATGGCCTGCACGTCACCCACGAGCATGAGCAAGTCTTTTCCACCCTTCTTTGGGTTCCTCCATGCATAAAACTTGTTCTTCAGCATCCTCAAGGTTCCTTTCTTGAGCATGAGCACCTGGTGCGGGAAATGCTCCGAGTAGAGCTCTGCCACTTTCTCTGCCTTGAGCTCTCTTATCAGATGCTCTGCTGCGATCTTTCCCACCAAACCTATGCCTGGAAGCCCCTCTATCAGAATTGGATTCTTCAGTTTAACGCCTTTCTTTGAAACAATTATTGTGCCTTTCATACAACCCCCTCACCGAATTTCGCCCTCCTTCTATATTTTGCGTACTTGTCCTCTGGAGAGAACTTGGGTGGATGAGCGATGCGAGTCTTCTCACCGCACTTTGGGCATTCTTCCTTCATAGTGTATAACCCACAGCTGATACATTTTTTCAGTTTTTCCATGTAATCTACTTTTCATCTCTCTCGAATGCTGCGCTCCCATCCCTTCCTTTGATTCCATCCTTGGCTTTCTTGGATACTGTTGCTGCCACTCTCTCAGCAGTCTTGTAGTCCACCGCAGTCACCGTAACCATATACTTGGGTGCACCGAGATACGCTATCTTCACCTCTACATCCTCCTCCACACCCTCTCTTGCGTCAAGCAGTATTTTTTTAATAACCTCAATTCCATCCAGATTGTGACAGCTTATATTCAGAGTTCCAGTTATCCTCACCCTCGGGTTCTTTATGTTCTGGGATGCAACTTCCATGAGAACGTCCTTCCACTCCTTCGGGACTCCCAACGAATCCAGAACACGCCCATCCCGTGCTACCTCCTCAAAGACAGAGTAGAGGCTTCCAAATTTCTCAACGAGTCCTGCCCCCATCTCCTTCCAAACCTGGTCGTGCGGCTTGCCAATTTTATTTTCAACAAGCTCAAAAAGTTTTGCCGCTCTTTTTTCTTTTCTGTAGCTTTCAATCTTCCTTCTTTTCTCCAGCTCGCTAACCCTTTTCAGAGAAAGGTCAATCTGGTTCTTTTCAGGGACAATCCTGAAAACTCTGGCAACCACCTTCTGGTCCTCTTTGAGAAACTCGTGGATATTCTTTATCCACCTCGAAGCGACTTCAGAGATGTGGATGAACGCCTCCCCATCACCATACTCGTCAAGCGTGCAGAAAGCGCCATAGGGAAGTATCTTCCTCACAGTAGCTATGACGAACTCATCAAGCTCTGGGTCATCCCTCTGGCTCATATGCTCAACCTAGAGAACCTTTATTATCTTTCCGTGCACCTTTGCTCTCGAGCCGCTCGGCTCTGCCAGCACCCTGTTGCAGACTAGGCATCTTGCAGCCATACTGGCGTTGCCAAATATGTTCTGCTCATTTCCGCACTCGCATCTTACTCTCAAAAATTTGCTCATTTTGTCACACCTCAGCTCTTAATCTCAATTTTTTTACTCGTCCTTTTGCCAACAATCCTCTCCTGCTTCTTTTTGCATACGACGCATTCGAGTATCAGCTTCTGCTTCTTCCCCTGCTTCCTAACTGCTTTCTCACCGGCAACCTTCCCCACGTACCCCCTTATCTTCCTCTCGTGCTGCCTGTTGCCCCACGCCATGCTCCTTGCTCTTCCCTTTGACGCTATTCTAACCTTCTGCTTTGTCTTCTTCCTGCACTTTGGGCAGTAGGTATTTATCTCATTTGGAAATTTCATCTGGAACACCCCCAGTATACTCCGCAATTCCTCTTCTCACAAGAAGCTGCGCTTCCTTGTCTGGCAGCTCTATGCTCTCCCCCTCTTTGAAAGGACCGTAAACTTTCAGGTCAGCTCCAACAAACTTGGGAAGATTTTTTAAAATTTTAATCCTTTTAATACTTTCCTCCTCAACCTTGCCGCCGCCCCCGATAATCTTGCTGAAACTGTCAGACTCCTCTGCAATCACCTTGTGTATCCTCTCGAACAACTCCTTCTCCTCATCAACGAGAGCCACCTCCCCCTGGCTGCCCGGTTTCATTGCCCTCAGCACTATCTTCTGTTTCCTCTTCTCGTGTATGTCCTCCGCAACCTTCAATATGCTCTCATACTCCTTCGCCTCAGTAAGGCTGAAGCTCTTCTTCAGCCCCTCATTCTTGCTCTCAATGAGTTTTCTCACCGCCTTGTAGAAACCCTCAGGAAGGTTCTGCAGCACTGGGCTTGCCCTCTCCCTTGCCTGAACCTTCCTCAGCTCCTCATAGCTCAACTCTTCCATAGCACTGCCTCCTTCTTGCAAATCAAAAATAATGCTGCATATTCCGGCAGCTCTCTCTCCTCATCCTTGAAAGGGCCGAATGTATGTTCACCTACCCTAAATTGAGGTGCCTTCTTGATTTTAATCCTTACTGGTTGCTCACCGAAAACAACTGCATCCTTCAGTGGGTCAAACTTGTCAATATCCCTCACTCTTCTAGCAAGCAGCGCGCTCTCACCATGCAGGCTCTCAGGTAGGCGTATGAGCTTGCCCGTGTCAGCAGTGACATTCTGGTCTATCCTGTCACCAAGCTTGACACGCAGTCTGCCAACCACATTCCTCCAAAAGTCCTCCTTGTTTTCAAGCTTTACAACGTCCCATTTCCCCTCTTTGATAGATTCCAAGAACTGCGCGTCTTTCTTGTATATCCTCCTCGCCTCCCTCTCGCCAACCCCTGCCTCCTCAAGTTTCTTCTCTGCCAAGAGCTGGCTCACCAGCTTTGCAATCCTGCCAGGCCATGCAGGGTCTGTTAGTGTCGGCCCCAGCAATTTCCTCTCCTTCCTTCCAGAAACGGCCACATGCTCAAAACCCATTGAATCGAAGTCGATTCCCGTCCCCGTGAGGTAATCTACAATCTCCCTCCTCGCATATGCGCCGAGCTCCCTCACGGACTTATCCCTCACATGTATGTGGTACCCCCTGTTACCTGAGAAGTTCATCTCAATCTCTTTCTTGGAGAACCCAAAATCCGGTATGAGGAACTGCTCAACGAGCTTCACGCTTTCCTCCTTCACAGCGTTGAGGCACTCATCGCACACCCACTTGGCTCCATGCCTGCTTTTGCATGGAAGTTCGAGGTGGTCAGAATCAAGGTCAAAGACAAGATCTGCCCCAAGCCAGTTCTTCCTCTCCATAGGCCGCATGTCAGGAAATTCATAATACGCTACCGAATAGGATATGAAGAGCGGCGTATCCCTCACAAGCCTGCTTCTGAGCTCATCTGTGCTACCTATCCGCAGATGCCTTGTCTCTATCTTCCTCTCCCAACCCCCGAAACCCCATTCCCTCCTCTCAATCTCCTCAGGGGCAGGCACCTCTACCCTCTCGTAATACTCCCTGAACTTCCTCTTTACGTAATCTTCCTCAGGGTTACTCACCCTAAGCTGCAGACTTTCCAACAGAACCCCTCCTATATCCAAGCGGACTTTTCACACCGCAGTTTGAAACGCACAGCCCATACGAATCCATGCTAGCGCAGCTTGAAGCCTTGTAGCCCCTCTTCATCGCATGCTCTATCTGGTATCTTGTCACACTCTCATCAAAATCCGGCGAGGTTGAGAATAACCTCACCACCTCATCCACCTTCATCCCAACGTTGAGTAGATAGACTGCCAGAGCCCATCTTGCAGTATGGCTCAGGTTCTCCACAGTTTTCAAATCCTCAAGAAGCTTGCTTATGCAGGGCGGGAACTCCCCCCTCTCAAGGGAGATGCTTGTCGGTTTTGGCTCTTTCGGAATGCTAGCTCTCACCGCATCTGCCGCCTCCTTCACCCTGTCCGGTATGCCTTCGGTCTTCAGGGGGAGCCCGGACTCTATCTTCATCTTTATAGCCTCTTCCAGAAGCCGGATGAATTCCTCCCTCTTCAGCCTCACAACTCCTTCTCTTAGCTTTCTGTTCACCAGCTTGTAATCCACAGACTTTGGAGCATACCTGAGATAATTCTGAAAGCTCACTGCATAATATCCATCTATCTCGCACTCCACTCCAAGCTCCCTTGCAATGTGCAGCACATTCTCATCACTATCCCTCTCCAGATAGGAGCTTGCCCTCTTCGCCTCAGCAATTGCATACCTGTTCACGTAATACCTGCTTTTCAGAAGGGAGACTATCATCCTGCTCACTGCATAGGATGCAACCTGCAGCAGCAGTTGAGGATCATCAAGCTCAACATTTAAGAGAGGAATCCTACCATCCTTGACAGAATTTATCACTCTCCTCTTCGCAAGCTCCGCAAGCTGAAACTCATCACCAACCTTCGCCGAGCTCATCAAATCCTTCGCTTCCCTTGTGAATGGGTATTTGCTGCAGAATGAAAGTTCCATCCAACCCCTTCCGCAAAATGCATCTCAAAAGAGCATTCGCATTATGGATGAGTAATAATACTCCAAGCAAATATAAATTTATGATGCAATCAGGCTACATTGTTTCTATTCGTGGGGCCAGGTAGTAGATGAGCTTTGCATCTCCAATGCCATACTCCACCTTTATAGGAGCATTTGTTTTAAGGTGCAGCGAGAGGCTCTCATCATCTGGGCATGCTTTCACCATGTCTCCGAGGAACTGCAGCGGGAATGTGGCGCGCGAGTCTTTCTTCACCTCAATATTCAGCGTAGCTTCCCCAGTCTTCTCCCTCTCAACTCTCAAGTCACCAGAATCGCCATGAACCTCCACGAAGAAGCCCTTGCTGCTTGCCTCAAGCACAACATGCGAGCTGAGCAGCGCAGCATCCCCCAGTATCTCCTTGAACTGCCCTGCCTTGATTTTAACAAGTGCGTCGAACTCTATTTTGGGTTCCTTCTGGGCTCCCTCCTGCACATCTATGAGCGGAAGCTTGAAGTTCCTCTTGTCATCCCCCAAGAACTCGAGCACGAGCTTGTTCTCGTCAACCATCATCATCAGCTTATCCTTTCCTCTGCTCCTTGAGAGTACCTTGCTCATGTTGTCAAAGTTTATCCCAATCTTTGTAGTTTCATCAACCTTGTACTTGCTGAAAGAGCTTTTTGGAATGGAAAATGAAACCATCGCTATCTGGGAGGGATCCATAGCCTTAAGCGATATCCCATTAGTGCCAATCTCCAAATTACCCTCATCTATAAGGTTGACTATTGAATCTATGCAATTCTTCCAATACCTAGCATCCTCGATTTCTATCTCCAGCATCTGTTCACCTCTTACAATATGTTTTTACCTCCACATTTTTATTCGTTGCGCTCATCCAATTACCGTATCGCATCCCGGGGGGATTTCCAAGTAACCCCACAGGAAAAGCTTGAAGTAGCCCAAGTAGGGGATTCGGAGTATTACCTTGCCCTTAATCTTTTCAAGGGGGACTGGCTGGTTTTCCTTTTTCTGGTCAGCATAGAATGTGCACTGGTTCCCATCCAGTGCTTTGTAAGCTGGAACCTGCACATCCAGAATCTCATTGTTGTCTCCTTTGATTAGGTAGTACTCCTTACCTTCTACGGAAACTTTCAGAAAAGCCCTGTGTATTATGGAGCCATAAAACACGCTGTTCTGCTCAGGCTCGTAAACGACAACATCATTGCTGTAATTTTCCTCGAACGTGCGCCCCTTCACTGTCACTGATTTAAGGCATACTGAATTAAGGATATCCCCACTCGCATTTTTCAGTTTGCACATCTCGTAGTTGTAGCTGAAAAGCGAGTCATTAGAATCTGAGAAAACCGGCTTATCATCAATAGCTATGAGGCACGAGTTCATGCAGCTGGTTCTGCATAGCGAGAAATTGTAGGGCGTATATCCCTCCTCATTGCCGCACGGGCCGCATGTGAAGTTTGTGTGCAGTTTCTGCTTAATCTGCTCCCACTCAGAAGAGGTGACTTCAACCCCAGGAGCATTTATTTGAGTACCCCTCAGGACTACCATGTCGCCCCTCTCTATACGGGGGAGCATGCTGCAAGAGGTAACCCCATCAAGCGGGGCCGGAGTGTTGAGCAAAAACCCGCCACCATACCATATGGCAACTCCCACTATAACAGCAACAAGAATCTCCTCCACCTCCTTCCTCCAACCCCTCTGCTTTGCTCCCTCAAAGGTTTCGAAGATAAAGAGGCCAGCTATCGAGATTGCGCAGAGCAGGGCCACCACATTGAGCTTGGTCAATACATACAGAAGAAGGAGGGCTACAATTAGCATATAACCTGCGTTCTCTTTCACCACTTTTTTATATTCTACCATGTGACTCTCCCCTCACAATTCCCGAGCCTATTATGTGAGCAAGCCTCACAGGCTCCGGCATCCCCTCAAAAGATGAGAGGAATCTTCCTACATCTGCAACTCCAATGCCGGCAAGCTGGGCGTAGACATTTCCAAACTTGCATGCCTTGCCCGAAGAATCTATCAGCTCCACCCTCCTCTTCCAGTCAGCAAAGTTTTTCAGAGCGTTTCTGACTTCTCTCGCGCGAGGTTTTCTCTTCGTCACCCCTATTACCGGGATAGACAGTGCCTCGCTCAACTTTTTTATATCCACAATATTAAATCCCGCAAGCGTCACGCCATGCATAACTATCAGTCTTATCTGGGAGTAGAATTTGGATTTTTTTATCATTCTCAGAAGCTTCTCTGTGCTGTCAAACCCATCTCTCTCAACATAGGTGCTCAGCACACCCTCCACCAAACTGCTCCTCCATACGACTCCCACAACCAGAACCTTCTCATCCTTTCTTGTGAAGGGGGAATCATCAATGCCAAGCACTCTAGCTCCAGCCTTCATCGTATCATTTCTTTTTGAGAAGCGCCTCGAAATCAGAAGCTCTCTTCTCAATTTTTTTGAGGGCACTCTTTATTGCTGATTCAGGGCTCCTGCCCTTTGTTTTCACTATCAGCTTAGGGTTGCCCAGCTGCGGATGCTCCATTACATATGAAGCGAATTCAACATCATCATCCTCCAGCAGAGTCTCCCTCAGAAGGTTGGGGAAGCTGTGCTCCTCACCTTCCAGCACCACCTCAAGAAAGTTCTTGTCCTTTTTAATAACCCTAAGTTTCAAACAATCACCCCTCTTTAGCTGAATACTCACTGGAGAGCTTCCTGCTCTCTTGGTTGCCGCACGAGTGGCAGATGAGCACCTTGTCTTTCAAGTAGAGGGGATTTCTGCATCTGCTACAGTATGCTTTCACAACCCCGAAGTCAGGACCCCTCAGGTCAAGATATATCTCGCCCCTCCTTATCTCTGAAACAAGTGCCTTTATTACATCCCCAACACGCACCTGTCCCCTCAGGCTCTCCACATACTCCCTTCTCACATTTGACACGTGCAGTATGCTGAAGTAATCTCCCTGCGCCTGCCTCATCCCGCGGGACTCCACAGGCTCAAGCTTCACAAGCGCTATCGGTTCGAATATATCCTCAATTCTCCCGTAAACTATCATCCCAGGCGCTATCATTCTTGGTGCTGCGGCTGAAGGTTTCACAGAAACTACCTTCTGCTTGTCCACTGAAGCATCCCCTGCATAAAGTGCATGGAGCTTGCCGCCCTCGTTGAAAACTCCTTCTCCTCCAACGAATTCCTCTTCAGTACCAAGCAGCTTGCCTGGCGTGGAAAATTCACCCATATGCATCACTCCAAAAACGAGTAGAATGATTTCTCATAAAATCTTTAAATAGCTTCCTCCACAGCATTCAAAATTAAAAAGAAAATAAAAAATCAAAAGACTCTAGGTCTGGCAGGTTCCAACCAGTGGCTTCTCTCCTGTGAATGTGT
>Ga0315279_10000276_pt1 | contig 109557 bp, 81 predicted proteins | sample YL17G06_20_MG_FD_203694 | JGI IMG/M metagenome (GOLD analysis project Ga0315279, IMG submission 203694) | Sediment microbial communities from Yellowstone Lake, YNP, Wyoming, USA - YL17G06_20 | ecosystem: Environmental > Aquatic > Freshwater > Lake > Sediment | place: USA: Wyoming | collected... | reverse complement strand
TGGATTGGTTCCCGGCGCAGGAGCAGGATTGGTTCCCGGCGCAGGAGCTGGATTGGTTCCCGGCGCAGGAGCTGGATTGGTTCCCGGCGCAGGAGCTGGATTGGTTCCCGGCGCAGGAGCAGGATTGGTTCCCGGCGCAGGAGCAGGATTGGTTCCCGGCGCAGGAGCTGGATTTGTTCCTGGTGCAGGAGCAGGATTGGTTCCCGGCGCAGGAGCAGGATTGGTTCCCGGCGCAGGAGCAGGATTGGTTCCCGGCGCAGGAGCTGGATTGGTTCCCGGGGCAGGAGCTGGATTGGCTCCGGGTGCCCCCCCTGTGATCGGTGGGAAGGGTCCAAAACCTCCCGGCGCGCCTCCGGGTGAGCTGCCACCGGCCCCTCGCATGTTTATACCAACATTACCTACTTGGGCATTGGAAACTGTGATTAATGCGCCCCGACTGGTGTCACCTGTTTTATCCACTCTGCTTGTTCCTCCCATCAAATTGTTTTGCAAAGCACCATGGGTACCATTTGTAGCGTCACCCCCAATTTCTAAGTTCCTGTACAAGCCACGACTGGCAAATGAAATATGATCGGAAAATTCAAATTTTTGCCCAACCCTAACCTGGTAGCTGCCCACCTGCACAGCCTTGTTACCTTCAATTCTATAGACTGGCAATGTAATCATCTGCCCAGGGGCGTTGATAGATGCGGTGACCATGCCGGTTCTTTGGTCAATCTTGACACTAATTAAACTCGGATCTTGACGAAATTGACTCTCTAATCCTAAACGCTTCGCCAGACTTAAAGCAATTCTATTCTCAGCAGGCGTTTTTGTTGAACTGTCCCTCGGTGAATTATCGCCGAAACCCCATTGTCTAAAAATATTTTGCACGTCCGACCAAATTGGGAGGGGTGAAGCTGCTTGGGAGTTCCCCTGATTACCCGTATTAGCTGTGCCATCCTCACCCGTTCCTTGAGTCCCTTGTCCACCACCAGCATTTGGAGCCTGCGGGCCTGTCGCCGCCCCTCCTTGTCCCTGAGTCCCTTGTCCACCAGCAGGATTCGGAGTCTGCGGACCTGCGGGGGCCCCTCCTTGAGGGTGGTGCGGACCTCTATCCGCACCTGCGGGATCAATGCCAACCATGCCGGGTTGGCTGGTGTCCCATCTATCAATTGGAATCACAGTTGGATTCGGCTTATTGGCTTCCTCGTTAGAAACATATCCCAATTCACCAAAGGCAAAATTGGAAAAAAAGGTTAAAGTTGCGGAAAAAAAGATTGAAAAAATTTTCATTGAGGGTTTTACTTTTCGGTTCATTGTTATTTCTCCTTTAAACTTCTTCGTGAGCCATTTGGCTGGCTCCTTTACAGAAATGTTACGTGGGGTACCATTAAGTTCGCATTAACAAGTTGTAAATTTGTTGTAACAATCCTGTAACAAGTCCTTTGGTGTATTTTAAGTGGGAAGTTCTTAAGAATTCCTTAAGACGGGATTAATTTTCGGGGAAATAATGAAGTTTTAGGAGGCAAGACAAGGGGTTACCGAATCACCACGAGTTTTCCAGTCGATTTTTTGCCGTCGGCATCCACCACAAAAAGGTAAACCCCCGTGGCAACCTTCTCTCCGGCGGAGTTGGTCAAGGGGCCCGGCCATTCGATCTGGCCTTGGCCCGGGGGGATGGGAAGGTCAATCACTTCCTCCCCCGAAATGGTGAATATCTTGATATTGCCGGGGCCGGGCAGATCGCTGAAAAATATTGAAGTGTGTTGTTTGGAGACGAAGGGAACAGGAAAAGCGTGCGGCTCCGCGAAAAGTGGGGCGGCGAACAACATCGGCATTCCCGCACAAGCCGTCATTCCTGCGAAAGCAGGAATCCAGTCCTTAAAAATTTTCTTAAAAGAAAGGTTTACTGCATGGATTCCTGCTTTCGCAGGAATGACGATTTTCTGAAGTTTCATAGCCATAAATTTATACCGCTTTTGGGAGGCCGTGTCATTGCCATGAGATTGCTTCGTCGGCCTTTGGCCTCCTCGCAATGACAATTCTCGGCACTCGGTACTCTGTACTCATCTTATTATGACAATCTTCCCCGTCTTTTTGTTGGATCCGGATTTAATCTGATAAATATAAACGTCCGGCGCCACTTTCTCGCCGCGCTGATTGGTGACAGGCCAATGATACAGATCCGGCCGCGTCGGCCCGAATTCCAATTTCCAAATGAGTTCGCCGTCCACGGAATAAATCGTGATTTCACCAAGGTCAGGGAGGTTAGTGAACTTGATGTCGGTATCCCGCGAGGCCACAAAGGGCACGGGATAGGCGAAGGAAGCCGACACGTCATTGGAAGGAGCTCCGATGACCGCGAACAACCCCAGCTTATAAACGGTGGCGGTAATCGTTTTGGCCCGGGGATCCACGCTGGCCCCGGGTATTTTCACCCACAACTGGGTTTTTTCGTCGAGCATGTAAAGCTCGAGCGTTGAAACCTTGATTTTGACGGAATCCAGCGGAGTTCCCCTCAAATCGATTTCATTCCCGATATTATGGGCGGAAAGCGAATCGATGTACCCGTCGTTATTGTCATCCACGTAGGGAATGGAAACCGTCACGGGATTGCGCAGAAGCCCGCTCATCCGGGCATGGGAAGAATTGAATTCGGTCACAAAGCGCTCGGCGAGAGGGATCCCCTGCAGGCCCCTCAGCTGGTAGAACCTTTGGGTGGCAATATTTCTTGCGGAATTTTCAAAGCCCCACGGGTACCCCGACGGGTCCGTTTCCGCGCTGATGGACCCTTCCTGCGGAAGGGAACCGGCCGGGATGAAGATGTCCATGTTGACTTTCGAGTTTTCGTCCAAAGTGTTCAGACGGTTACTCACGTTGGGATCGAGGAAGGTCCGGAAAAGGTACTGGTATGTATATCTCAAATGATTCCCGGCGGTGTCCTGAATGCCGGTGGTAATGAGCACTTCATAGAGGAAACCGCCCTTGAGGCTCGCCGGATCCAAATTGATGTCGACGCTGTCTCCGCCGCTGTTCACTTGAAGCGTGTAATCAGGAACAGGGAGCGTCCCGATCGCTTGGTTAAAGTTATCCCTGAGAGCGATAACCTGCACCGTATTTTTATTGACGGTGGGGGGCTGCTGTCTTAACTGCTTGGTGAACACTAGCTGGATTCCGCCCGTCTTGGGCGCCCAGGGGACGGCTTTCTCAAATGAAATGTCGGCCAGGGGAACGGGATTATTTTCATCCAAAATTCGGAAAGAAGACACATGCGCGAGGCCAAGCCCCTGGGGCTGGGGTCTCGCCCCATGAAAACTTCCCGCCCCGTCCTGATGGAGGCTCTCCACCTCCGGCGGAACAATATCCTGGAAGAGAGGATAGGGGCCGAACACCGTGTGAACCGACGGAGTGTCCTGATTGTTATAGCTCATCACGTGCAAATACCAAGTGGTCCAAACGGCGACGATGTCACTGGTGAAGATCTTGTGGTCGGTTTGATTCGCCCACTTTTCCTCGGACCCTGAAAATTCATATTGGGAATTCGTGGTGAATTTCACCCGGTAATAAGCGAGGGTTCCCTCGCCCCAAACCGGGGCCACGTCCTGAAATTCAAAATCGATCTTTGTTTGATTGGTCGGAATGAGAGGCGCCGTGCTGTGGCTGGTGCACCAAACCTGAGGCGCCATGGCCAAAGTCCAAGCGGTGGCCGCGTTCGACGCAAAACTTGTGCCCTTGGAGGCTTTAAAAGCTTTCACCCAGCGAGTGTATGGCGTGTTGGGCGAGGCAAAATCCGCTTCGGCCAAGCTCTCCAAACTTTTGTCGGCGGAGAAAGTGCTGGAAAATTGGCCATACGTACCGCCGGTGGAATCGACGATGACGAAGCCGTCCTCGTCCTCCGAATTATCCTTCCACGTCCAGCGGATGGCGTTCTGGGAAACGCCCACTCCCGAAAGTTGTGTGGGCGGAATCAAACTGATGGTGACGGTGGACCCTTCCATCGACGGGATTGTCGGGATATGATGGTTCGCGGTGGAATTTTGCGAACCGTTCCGGCCGTAAACGACATAGGTATAAGTGCTGGCCGAGTAAAGTTTGATTTGGGCGGGGCCCGCTTCCCATTCCGTTTTGGTCATCCATCGGGCGTTTTGGAGACAGACCGCCTCATCCGAGCACGTGTCCCCGGCTGTTCCCAAACCATTCAAAAATCTGTTTCCCTCCACCCATTTGATGGCGTACTGAGTGTAAGAAGGATTGCCCGCGGTGCTGATGGAGATTTTGTTGAAAATTCCGTAGTTGGCGTCGTCATAGCCGCACACCAACTCCGGTTGCCCGGGTTGGGCGGCGAGGGACCAAAATTCCCTGGCGGTGGAGCTGTTCGTCGAACTCTCGATTCCGTCGGAAGTAACGCCCTTGATATTGACCTTCAGCATGGTATTGGGTTTGAGACTGTCAAATGTGGCTGACCCGCCGACGGGGACGCTGGAACTGAAACCGACTGTTCCCGCCTCATCCATCTTCTGGCCGAAGATTTCATAATGATGAAGGACGGGCTGCACCTGGGCGCTGACCGGCTCGGACGGCTCCCCCGCTTCCAGTCCCAAGTCATCCTTGAGGCCGCGAACACGATAATAAAAAGTGGTGCCAGGCCCGGGCGGCAAGGAAGCCCGCCAATCCATCGCTAAAGAGGAGACCGTCGGAGTAACTGTCGATTCGAGAACCGCTTCGCCGGGTATTCCTCCATCGGCATCATGGCGCAGTTCGAAGAAGGTTCCATCTCCCGGCAGATAACTCACGGACGACGAGTTCACGATGTAATAATTGGTAGAACCATCTGTGGTGGCGCTCCAGGGAGAGTACACCCCATCGGAACTACCCGCCACTTCCATCTCATACCAGCGGCCTTCTCCCTGGTCGGGAAGAGCGGACCAGGTGAATTTCACATAATCGTTATCCACCACCTGCGCGGTGAGCGAGGGTTTTTCCGGAGGAGTCCAAATAAATTCATCGTCAGAGAAGCGGCTCCAAATTCCGGCGTGATTTTTGGCTACCAAGCGGTAGGTGTATTTGGTCCAGGGTTGGAGCCCCGCGTGAATATTTTTCGTGCTCGTCGATATGACTCCCCAATCAAGCCGGGTGAGCCAAAGGGGCTGGTCCGATTCGGAACCGGTTCCGTCGCCGGCCAGATATTTATTCCTCTCCACGTTGTAGATGGCGAAGAGCGTCTGCGGGTTTTCATCGAGCTGTTCCGCGTTTTGAATTCCGATTTTCACCTGAACATAGTTGCCCCAAACCTTATTTTCATCCCAATTCGTGATTAGGATGGGAGCGGCCGGCGTTCCCGCCAGAGTTGCAATAGGGCCGGCAATCGCCGGTAGCGGGCTCATCATGCCAACCCTGTTGATGGCAAAAATCTGGATCAAATAAGTGGTATTCGGCGTGAGAGACTGGAGAACCGCCTGCGTCCCGCCGAAAACCGTTTTGCTCGAAATGCCGACGCCCGAGTTGGTGAGGACCAAATAGGATGTCCAGTCCGCGGGATTGTTGTTGTGATTCCAGGTGACCGTGATGGAGCTCACCCATGGAATCAACCCCGTCACAACGGGCGCCGTGGCCAACGTCACCGTCGAACCCATATCCACAAAATCGGTTTCCTGGCTGGAAACGGTGGATTCGGCCTTGCCGCGGAAATAATAGGAGGTATTGAATAACAAGCCATTGGTGGAAATCCAGGTGTTGAAGGTTTCCGTTGAGGTTCCAGTTGAAAAATCATCCGTTTGGGATTGTTCAATAAGATATTTAATTACGTTCGGGGTATTTCCCCCGCCGTTCCATTCAAGCTGGAGGGAATCGGGATTAACGGACACAAACTGGTAGGGCGGCTGTGGCGGAATGATTTTGGTCGTGCCGGTCCCTAAGTCCACCCATTCCGTCTGAACTCCGGCATGGTTCACCGCGCTCACCTCAAACCGGTATTCGGTATCAGATTGGAGCCCCATTATAATGGCTCTCGGCTCATTGGTTGACGTCCACACTTCATGGGGGCGGATTTGTCCTTCAGCTTTCAACTGATAAATTGTTTTTTCCGGCGGATTTAGGCCCGCCGCCCACTTGACCGTGGCTGAGGTTCCGAACACCTCAAGACTATCCGGCAGCTTCACCGGCTTCTCCGCGAGAGTCACAGTGACGGTAGAAGCGAAGGGGCTCAATCGGCTCCCGTCGGAAGGCGGGGTTTGCGCCTGCAAATCAAATTGATAGGTGGTGTTGGGCGTGAGCGCCGTGAACGTCGCCAGATACACGCCTTGCGCAGGTGAGGAGCAGTCACCCGATGCATAGCAGCCACTTTTTGATATGAGGACGGCCGGATTATCCGCCGGATAAAATTTGAAATTGAAGTCAGTCCCATCGACATTTCCGTCCCACCATCGGACCACCATTGTGTCGGAGGAAATGTCGGTGGGACCCACAAAGGTCGGGGGCACAACTCCCGCCACTGTCGTGGTGGAATCGTTAAATTTGGCCCAGTCAGTCCGATACCCATAATAATTGATAGCCCTCACGGCCAGGTAATACGGCGTCCCCACTCTCAAATTGGTGATTGTTCCTGATTCGACATCAACACCGGCGAAAGTGACTGAAGAACCGGACATGTCTGGATTCAAAGACGCTCCGATTTCATAACTGGTCAGGGAAGAATTGTTGTTTTTGTTCCAGCTGAAGCTGGCCGAGGAATGGAACACCTGGAGGCTGGCCAGAAGCGGATCCGGAAGGGCCGCCAAAGTGTAGGTGGAAACCACATGATCCATGACGCTCACATTTCCCGCCAGGTCTCTGACCGCGAGTCTGATTTTTTCCTCGACATTGGGAATGAGCGGTGTCCCGGCGCCTGAAGTGGAAATCTGGGGCCCCCAATCATTCACCGTTCCCGGGTTGTAGTGGAAACAATACGCTCCGGAAGGGAGAATTCCGGACCCACCCGAATCATTCGCTTCATGGGCCGTCCAAACAACGCTCGACACAAACACCTGGACATCATCAAGGCTCGGCGCATCCGGCGGGGTGGAATCAATGGACAAGGGACCGTAATCATAAACATCTCCGCCGACGCCGGCTTTGTTATAAGTGCGGAAATGGAAATAATAGGAACCGCTGGCATAAGGTGCGGTGGAAAAATCCTGGCTTCCCCATTCTCTATACTTCGCGGGATCGGCAAAGTCGGCAACGTCAGCCACCGTCCCGTATTGATCGACTATCACCCGGACAAACTCAATTCCCCCACCAAAGGAAACGCGGTCCGGATTTAGCTTAAACCTAAAATTTTCCGTTATGGGGAAATAATTTCCGGTGGAGTAGCGAACTTCGTCGGTCGGAATTATGTATCTATGAAGTAAACCGTCGGGGATCGCGGCCAATGTTGTCGATGAAACGCCGGGGTAATTCGCGCGGGTGATTTCGCCGGCACTGTTTCGCACTTCCACAGTAACTCCGTAGGTGTTATTGGGATCAAGCCCCCACAAGGCGGTGGAAGGATCAACGAGATAGCCGGTGCTGCGGGCGCCGCCGTGCTCGTCGGTAATCGTGAATTTAAACTGAGGAAATCCACCGGTATTTTGGAATGGGCCGACCGCCGTCACCGTCATGCTCGATTCTCTTAAGTTCGAAATCTCGAGTTTTTCCGGAGTGGCTTGCCAGGTCGTCACGGTTTTGACATCGGGTCCCGTATAGTTGGGCTGGAAGGCGTTATCCTTCAGATATGCCTTCACCTTATATTCCGTATTGTACTCCAAACCATCGGGCACCTTAGCCCAAGTGGTTGTCGGAACGGTGAGCCAGCTTGTGGCCCCTTCATCCAGCTGAAAGCCGTAAAGGTCGGAAGGATATTTATTGCCGCCAGAAGGCGTGGCCTGAGTTACGGTGATGGTTTCACTGGAAACATCCGTATTGACGATTTGAGGCTGCTCCGAAGTACCGTCCCAAATTTCAAAAGGCCCGATGGCGGTGCTCTCCAGGAGATCAAAACCTGTCTCGCCGCCTCCGACAGAGGCGACATGGAACCAGTAAAAACCTGGATTAGAAATCTGGGTGCTGACCGTTAGACGATCCGCGTCCATCCTTTCGTCCGCGGAGGTAAACACATACCCCGACGTCTTCGTCCAGGCCCAGAGATAATAATCAACGGTTCCTTCCCCAAAAGGTACCTGGCTGGCGGCGGAAAAGGTCGTGCCCGGAGGAAAGAGACCGTGTTCCGCAGCCGGATTGGTCGACCATTCTGCCGGATCGGAATTAGTGGAAACGACGACATCCGGCGGAAGCGCCCGCGTGGTGAAAGTCCCAAGATTGACGACGGCTGAGTCCCGATCGGCGAAGCTAATGGCTTTAACCTGGGCGTAATAAATTGTGTTGGTTGATAGTTCAAGGCTCGGAATGACTCCAAACTTGACGGCGACCGTTGAACTATTGAGCTCAAAAGAAACGGTGCGGCTTGAATCAAAGACGGGATTGAAATCAGGGGATTTGGAAATTTCGGCGTAGTAAGTCGTTCCGAGTGGATTCTTGTTGGCCCCCCAAATCACGGTGGCAGATGTTCTGAAAACTTCAAAATTACTCTGGAAGGGAGCGCTTGTGGGAGCCGCCGCTAGCGTGTATGTCGATTGGCTTACGGGGACAGTTTCATTTCCCTTTATGTCTTTCAATTTCAATTGAATGGTGTATCTGGTGTTCGGGTCAAGGCCGAAGCTTGTATGAGAGGAGAGGGCGGTCGATTCCCACCCGCGTCCTTCGAAATTCCAGCTGAAGGGCTCGATCGATAGGCCCGAAAGAGTGTCGGTTGAACCGTCGGCCGCGATCCAACTTATATATTTCTCACTCAGCACCGGCTCGGCGAATTGAGGCGGGTTCGGCGGCTGGTTGTCATAGCCGAACCAGCTCAACTTATCCAATTCTTTGGGCGGAACCAGCTCGCCCGCCTTATTGACCGACCAGATGTGCAAATACCAGCGCCCTGCTGAAGTAGCCGTCACGGTCAGGGTGCTCGTCGCCGTATTTTCGACCGGCGCCCACTGTGCCTCGCTGCCGGTGAAGATGTAATTGGGATCGGTATTCCAGGCATACAGGAAAAATTCATAAGAGGACCCGATTGGAGTCGAGGCCTTGAATTTAAACTCATTGCTGTCGTTCCAGATATTTTCGATTCCTTTCACGGGCGTGATCCTGGGTGGAAGGGCATTGGTGTAGAAAGTTGCCGGCGCGCAGGCGTCGGTGACCACGCCCGCGGCGTTCCTCGCCCGCGCCACGAATCCGTATTCGGTGTTGGGCGAAAGCAGCGGGAAAGTGGATTCATCCACCTGAACCCAACGATTCTGCCAGTCGGGGTTTCCGCTTGCATCCAGAAGAGCGAACTCCAAACCCGAATCCAAAGCGGTCAGGTTCGGGAAAACTCCCACGGCCTTCACGTCAATGCTGTCTTCGGTTTTTGTTGAAATGGTTAACCCGATCGGCGCGTTCTGAAGGGTATAAGAAGAAATATACAAAGCCGGGTTGGAATAATTGTTCAGCCTGTCTTTGAAAACAATATAGGCGGAGGCCATCGTGTTCGCCGGCAAATTGATCACTGTCGAGCTGACGTCGGACTGGAAGGTGACGCCGTTATCGAAGGAAACTCTGTCGTCGGGAAAGCCCGCCAACCCGATGTCGTAGGCGTCGGGCGCGGTGAAGGTCATGCTGGAGGTGCCTAGGACTTCCACGGAAGGAAGACCGTCCGGCCGTGGGCCGTCGGCGTCGATGGCCCAAAATCCGAGTCGTTGGTAATCCCCCGGCCTCGTTTCACCGGCTCTGTTAAAGCTCCGCACATGGACGTAATATGACCCGCTTCGGTTGAATTTGACCGCCCAACTGCCGCTCGACACCGGAATTCCCTGGGAAGTAAAATCAACCAGCGACGGCATCGCCGGAAACTCATTGAGCAAATAACGGTAATAAGCGACCAGGCCCAAATCAAAGGCTCCCTGATCTTTAAAGTTGACCACTGTCCCGCTCGCGTATACCACACCTGCAACTGAAGTGGGATCTTTGTCGTAATCGATTATGGGCTGGGCCCCAAAAGTAGTGGTGGAAATGGGCGGCGTCCAATCCGTCGGCTCACCCGCCATGTTGAATGCTGTTGCGGTGATTGAATAATCCATGTTCGACGACAAACCTGTGACGTTAATCCTTGAAGGGGTAGTGGAAATATCAGTCAGGATTTCCCCCCCATTGGAATCGGTCAATTTCAACTTAACCCCGGAATTCCCCATATCCAAATTGACAAACGCTCCGTTGACGTCGAAGGTGGCGCTCGTGAAATAGACATTTCTCACGACCACGGAGGAAGGCGGCACCTGCATGGTCAAGGTATCCAGGGTGACCGATTGCGAGAAGTTCGGCGGGACCGCGTTGTCGCGGGTCCTTAGACTCATTTTGTAAGGGGTGTTGGGCGTCAGTCGCGGCGTGAAGGAGGAGCCGTCCACCTGGAATCTTTCATCGGTGTCGAACGTCCAGCCGTAAGCCCCGGCCGAGTTTGATCCTGACCCGAAACCGTCGTTGATCAGTTTGGCTCCCCAGGTGATGCTGTCGGACGCCCGCCGGACGTCGAAAAATTCCGCGGGGTTGGGCAGGGGAGGATTGACGTCGACCTTGAACGGCCCGATGACTTTTTCCACGGTGTCCGTGGACGCGTTCACCCAATTATAAGCCTTGAGATGGAGGTAATACTCGCCCGTTACGGTTGTGGAAATGACGAGATCGGTGGCGGGATCCCAAACCGGGGCGTCCGCCGGCAAAACGAACTGGGCCTGGTTCGGCAGAAACGCCCACTTCAAATAGGCCATCTTCGCCCGATCGGGCGCGCTGATGGAGAAAGTCGACACCCGAGTGTCGGTTCCCTGATTCGCGCCGGACCAAATCGAATCCGAAGGCTGGGGATCGGGATTGACGGCGTAATTTCCAGGGAGAGTGACGGCCGCACCCAGGGTCAAAGCGGCGGTGAACGTCCCCTTGGCCTCATCCCTGGCTTTCACGGTGAACCAGTATGTAGTGTTGGGGCTTAATCCGCTGATGGTCGCTTCCTTTCTGACGGTCTCACTCGATGGCTGCACCAGCTGAGAGAATCCCGAATCGGCAAAGGCTTCCAATAAATATGTTGTGCCGGGAACATTCTGGTTGGAAGACCACTTCGCCGTAACTGCAGTAGCTTCAATGGGGTCAAAAGTATCTCCGAAGGGCACAAACGCGGGAACGGCAGCCGCCGTATTTGTCGCTATCACATCCGAATAAAGCCCTGGCATCGAAGCCAAGGCCCTCACCCTCACATTATAAGGAGCGTTGGCGAAGAGCCCGTCCGCCTGCGCCGACAAATCAAAGGTGTTGGATGAGCCGATGCTTCCCTCGAAATTCGAATCGGTGGACACTTCCAGGCGGTATTCTGTGCCGGCCGGATTGTTATTGGAAAGCCAGGCGGCGGTGATGGAAAATTCCGTGCTCGACAAATAATTGCTTTCCGGCCATTTGGGTTTGGCCGCCCAGGTTCTTCCGTTACCCACATTGGACGGCGGCGAATTGACACCGTTGGAGCTGGCCACGACGAAATAAGAGTACGTGGTATTCGGAATAAGGCCGGTGTCGGTTGAGGTCACGATGACCGGCGCGGAATTGATATTGCGGAGATGGGTTCCGACCCACTGCATGCCCTCGCCCGCTTTGGCGCGGAAAATCCGAAATTCCTCTTCTTCATTCGGGTCAAAAGTATTATCGGTCCAGCTCAATTCCAATTTGTCGGATGAGCCGTCAAGGGGTGCCGAAACCGACAAATTGGTCGGCGCGGGAATATCTTCCCCGTTATCCGCAGTCGTCGCCTGACCCAAATCGGCCGGATCGGTCATTACGCCCTGATGGTTGATGGCCCGCACGGTGACGGTATAAGGCGTCTTGGGCGAGAGGTTATCCACGACGTCCGAATTCGGATCGCTTGTTTTTTTGGAGGGGCCCGCTCCGCCGTCCCAGGAGGTTTCAATCAAAAAGATTGTGCCTAGGGGGTTGTTGCTCGTCCAATGGGCCCGAAGCGAATGATCCGTCACCTCATCTATGGCCGGGGAAGCGGCTTCCGGTTTTTCGGCCAAAGTCACATTGGCGGGGAATACCGTCGCGGCGCTCGGAACTGCCAGGGAATTCAATCCTGCCACGCGGAAATAATAGGTGGTATTGAGCGAAAGAGTGTCAAAGAGAGCTTCCTGGTTTGGCGCCAAAATGATTTTGCTTTCGAGAACGCTTCCGAAATCGTCTGCTGAAATTTCCGCCAAATATTCGCTGGCCTTTTCCACGCCCGTATCGTTCCACCTCATGACGATTGAATTGGTGGAAGCGGTGAAGGGACTGGAAGGTATCCCAGGTGCTTTTGCCAGGGTGGCGGTGGAAACCGTCGGCGAAAAAGCAATGATATCGGAAGTGCCGTCAAATACGTCTGCCCCAATCTGATAAGTGTACGTGGTATTGAATTTAAGGCTGGAATCAGAATCAACGTATTCCCTGGGATTCGAGGGATCAAATTCCATCCGCCCGATTTCAACCAGGCCGCCGTTGAGCCGGTAGATAATATATTTGTCCGGCATATGGCCATCGGGTTGATCCCACGTAAGTTTTATCTGGGGAGTGGCAACTCCCGTCACCGGAACGGCAACCACAGTGGAAGGAGGAGTGACGATATTGGTAGCAGAAAGCGTATTGACTGTGCCCAAATCAAGGGCGCCGCCGGAATAGATTCCGCCGAAATTAATCGCCCGGACCGACAAGGCGTATGTTTTCTCCGGCTCGAGCGGCTGAACCCGGCCCGACGTCGTGGAATTCCCGATCGCAATTTGCGTAATATAAGAATTAACTTCGTGCCCGGAACCCGTCTCCACCGCTTTTATTTCATACTTCGTTCCCGGAGGATTAGCGGCGTTTCCCCAAGAAACTTGGGCGAAATTAATTCCGAAATCGAGGACGCTTCCCGCTCCCGGAGTGTTGGCCAGCGTGGCCTTGGGCGCGATGATTAAAGGCCCGGCCACACTTCCATTATGTCCCAGAGTTTCCAATAAGTATTGGTACGTCGTATTGTGCTGGAGGCCGTCAATGGAAATCGCCGGATAGGTTCCCACATTTTGACCGATAGGATGGGATTGCATATCTAAAACCTTAAATCGGTAGAGCGTTTCCTGAGGATTCCCGGCCGCATCCTGAATGGAAACCGTGGCCGAAGACAGGAATGTTTGAACGGAGGCCAGATTAACCAAGGCAGGATTGGTCACGACCTGGCTTGCCGGAAGGGTCGATCTATAACCGTCGGCCGCGATGGCCGCAAATTGATAATAATAGGAAGTGTTGGGAGAGACCCCGGAATTGAGGACTAAACTAGTTTGTTGATTTTCTCCATGGGGAACAAATCCGGAAGCGACAATTGTTTGGGCGGCCGGGTCCAAACTCAAATCAATTTGATAATCGGTATTTATCGGCATGTTCTTGGTGGCATCCCAGGAAAAAGCCAGTGAATTGGTAAAAACCTGTACTTGAATGCTTGTCGGCAAGGCCGCATGTGTGAAAGCGGAAGTGGAAACGCAATTTAGAGAGGGCGAGCTGATTCTGTTCAAAGCCCGGATTTTAGCCTCCGTCCACAAATTGGGGTCCAAACTTCCGTCGGGAATGTCGGCAAAAGAACCGTTGACAGTCACGGTCGTCTTGTTGATGTCCTGTTGTGACACAACCACCCGGTATTGAGTGTCGGGGGGATTGCCCCCGTCTCCCCACCACAATTTCAATCCTGTGGCGCGAACTTCCGCGTTCGTAACCTCGCCCGGATCCAAAACCAATGTGGCGGTGCTGATGGAGGCGGAGGGCAGAGAACAGGCGCCTGAAGCTTTGCAGGCCACGACGCGATAATAATAGGTGGTGTTGTGCTCCAATCCCTCATCCAATTTATTTGGAGATTGGAGGCCAGGGATGTCAGTCGAGACGCCCCCCTCCATTGTTCTTTTGAGAATGTAAGCCTCGGCGTCCGCTACCGCATCCCAGGCGAGATCGATGGACGAACCGGTCAGGCCCGTAACCCTGAGATTGGCCGGCACATCCACATATTCACCGGCCTTGGTTGTGGCATTGGTTATCATCCATTTTGTGGAGACACCGTCTCTGTTCTCCGCGTGGATTCGGAATGAATAAGCCGTGTTCGCCGCCAATCCTGTGATCCACTTTTCAGTCCCGCCATCCATATTGATCGTGTCATCGGCGGAAACAAAGCCGTCGCGGGAGACTTCAATTTTAAGCCGGGTGTCGGCGGGATTCGTTCCGATGTCGAAATGCGCGAGGGCGCTGGAAACAAATACTTCCGAATCCTGAATCACGAAGGAACCGATGTCCTCGGCCAAAGTGGATTTTTGCAAAAGCGTGACCCAATTCGTCGGGTCGGGCGGCGCCGCGCCGTTCAGGGCCCTCACTTGAATCTGATAAACGGTATTGGTGCTCAATCCGTTAAGGACAAAACTTGTGCCCGTAAAAAGAGCGCTTTGGGTGAAAGTTTGAAATGGAGAGGGGGCCCACTGAACTTGATAACGGGTCCCGCCGTTGTTCCCGCCGCCGTTCCAGTTCAAGGAAACGCTTGAAATATAGATCGCATAAGCTCCGGAATCGGTGCGGGGTTGGGGAACTTCAGCCAATGTGACTGCCATCGCTGGCGCGGTGAATGGAGAGCTGGCCAAACCCTTGACGGCTTTGACGCGGTAATAATACGTCGCGTCGGCCTGAAGGGCGGAATCCGGATAGGTGATCGTCCCGTTGGCAAGGGTGGCCGCCACCGCCCAATCGTCTGTTTCAGTTTTTCGCTCCACCACAAATCCTGTCTCATTGGTGGCGGGATCCCGTTCCCAATCCAATTTAATGCCATGGGCCGACACGGTTTGCGCCGTCAAATTCGTCGGAGCTCCCACCAAATCCGTTTCCCGTAAAGTTGTGGAACTCAAAGACGAACTAAAACCGGTGGCTATTTCCTGGTGATTAATGGCCTTCACGTGGGCGTAATATTTGGCGTTGAAATCAAGTCCCGTGAAATCGTATGAATGGTTAAGGGTCTCTGCCTCTCGCAAGGAACTCGAGGAAAATTGGGAGTCGGTGGAAAGCTGAACGACGAAGCGGGTCCCCGCAGGATTATTTGGGTCCCAGTTCACCGTGAGAAAGTCCCGACCGACGTTTGAGAAAGCCCTGATAGTTGGAATGGATGCCCATGTCACCGCAGTAGCACAGGAAAGATCCCACGGGTATTGCAAATCGGGAGAAGTCGGAATCCCCTCGGAATTTATGGCCCGCACCGTGAATTGATAGGTGGTATTCGGATTCAGATTCCCCAACACGATAGAAGAATCATTTTTCGTTGTTGACTGAAAAGCCGTCGCCTCGGCAATTCCCTTGGAAGAATAGGCAAGTTGATATCGGATGTGGCTTTCTGTGTCCAGGGGCGCATTCCAATGAATTTCAATGTATTTTGGCCCCTGGACAAAAATATCCCCCCAGGAATCCACGGGCGCGGCCAAAGTGAGTTTCCCCATAGGATTCGAAATGGAGGCTGAGGACCATTGATCTCCAGCCAGCGGCTTAATCCGGTAATAATAAGTGGTGTTGGCTGAGAGCGGACCGGGATCGTTGAAGATTAAATCGGGATCCGGAGATCCGGTGGGATCGTTCATTTGCCCAATTTTGGAGAAACCGGAAGTTTTATAGAGGCTCCTTTGAATTTCATAACTCAAAGTCAATCCCTGCATATCGACGCCTTGAATCCTCTGCCACTCCACCGCCAATTGGTTGAAAGAGGGAAGGTGAGAAACTGACACCATACTTACTTTCGGCAAAACCACGACCGGCTGGAGAGTTTTGGCGAAAGGCGGATTGGCCCGGACGAAATCGGCGTCGCTCGTAGAAATCGAGAGTTCGTCGCTTTCGGCTCTCACGCGTCCGTAATAGACGGTCAAACCGGAGAGCCCTCCAACCGTCCCGGACGAAACTCGGGAATCAATGGATTTCCTCGTATCAGAGGAATAAACCGGTCCCGAAAAATCAAAGGCCGTGGACAATTCCACGTGGAATTTCGTCCCGACGGGATCCTCGCTCTGCCAGGAAAGAGTCGCGGAGCTGGAAAAAACCTTTGCAAACGCAAACTGGACTTTCTCCGGGATTTGCGGCCGGGTGACAACCCTGACCGCAGGGCTCGACGGATCGCTTTCACCCATCGCGTTAAATCCTTTCACCTGGTAGAAATAGGTGGTGTTGGGTGCGAGATTCACATCCTGGAACGACAGAACGGCCGGAACAATCTCGCTCACAAGGGCAAAGGGGCCCGCCGCATTCGAGGCCCGCTCCACACGATAGCCTTCGGCGTGATAGTCATCCGGAGACGCCGGAGAAGGCCACGGAGAACTGTCGACCCAAACCAAATTCAATTTTCCATAGTTGGTAGCCTCGGGAAGAAGATTTACAAGGAGGTCGTAAGGCGCATAAGGATGACCCGTGAATAAATGCGGATTGGTCGCGGTTGACACGGCGACCGACGCGGAACTCATAATCGTCGAGAAGGCCGCGACGCTCCGGGAATAAATTGTGCCGGAAAGGAGCCCTGATTCAACCCAAGAATAAACGCCGCCGGAATAAGAAAGGACACCCGTAGAATCGCCCGTAGGATCTCCCGTCGTCGGATTAACGTATAAATCCGGAGACACGTCCCGCCCCAATGAGTCGACAACCTTATATTTATCAATTGGAGTGCCGCCGTTGGAAGGTTTCTGCCATGACCATTTGATGGAATTTGAATCGACGGTCTCGCCCTTGACGTTCTCGGGAGATCCGATTTGATAAAGCGTGAAATCAAATTTATCCCATGGACCGGCATTTAGGCTTCCATCAATGGCTCTCACTTTGGCCGTGTAAGACACGCCGTTCGTACGAAGACTGTCGGAACTGATCATCAACTGATGTTTCCCGCCGACCCGCGCGGGCCGGATGAAATTGCCGAGCAAAGGCGTGGCATAGGAATCGGGAAGGTATTTAATCGTTCCATTCCTCGATTCAAGCGACGCCTGATAATAAAGCGAGTTCGGGCTGAAACTTCCCTCCGAAGCGTCATTCCAAACAAGTTTGAGGAAGTTTCCATCGAACTGAGTTTTGGATCCGTCAATCAGAGGAGCCGTGGGCGGTTGATTATAATTGGTGGAATTGTAATTTTTGAGAAGCATCAACCGTTTTTTGTTGTTTGAATCTCTCCCCATCACGACCAAATCGGGATTCCCGTCATTGTCGCAATCGGCGAAAGCAACCGAGGCGTCCTGAAGGCCGACCGCCGCCCCCAGAAGATTCTGGGCCTTGCTCATGTCAAACCCCAACCCTTGCGAGTTGGGAACCACAAATAGCTTGTTCCCCCCGGAGGCGTTTCCCGCCACGACGAGATCCAAATATCCGTCGGCGTCGATATCAGCCCAGGCGACCTTCCCTTTGGAAACCCCGGGGAGACCGATGTTCTCCGTGGTGAAGCTGAGGTTCCCCGTTTCGGCCAACTGATTTTTATAAATTCGGGACTTGTTCCCCGAAGCCAGCAGGGCGATGTCCAGGTCGCCGTCGTTGTCGTAATCGGCCACGGCCAGACGGCTGTATTGGGAGGAAATATCCGGAAGAACTATTGGCGCGGCAAAAGGACCGGCTCGATCTTTGGTGTTTAGGAAAACCCGAACTTTATAATTATTCGACATGTCATACCCCGTCGCCACAATGTCGAGATAGCCGTCGTTATTGAAGTCGGCCAGCGCCAGCTGGCCGCTCCGGAGGCCCGAGCTCGCGCTCAAATCCCATTTGGAATCATAATTCAGCCGGTTCGGGCTCGATTTGTCTTCCCCGTTATTTTTCAAGACGAGCAGGCGGTAATTTTTATTGGAAACATTTGCCCCCATAATGACCAAATCCAAATCGCCGTCGTTATCCACATCGCCAAGAGCAATGGAACCATCCGAGACCCCGTAACCCTCAACGTTATCTTTAGAGAAGGATCCCCTGTTTTTTTGCCGGTATATCCAAAGTCCCTCCGTCCCGGTCTTCCCTTCATCTCCCGTCAAAATAATGTCGAGCCTGCCGTCACCATCTACATCGCCCAAGGCAAGGGAAGCGTTCTGAAGACCAACAAAATCATCATTGGGATTTTGATTGGGCTCCAACTCGAACGTCCCGTGGTCCATGTTCTTATAAACCTGAAGGGATCTCGCGGAGCTGGTGGTCAAGCCAACCACCGCAAAATCCAGCAGGCCATTATTGTGATTAAAGATATCACCCCAGACCACGTCGCCTTTGTCCAGCCCCATTTCTTTTCCAAACGGCTCCCACGCCAACCCAAAGGTAGAAGCCGTGGCCGTGCTGGAATACTGCGCCGGTGATTCATTTTCGTTGTGATCAATAGTCTTTATCGCGAACTGATAATTCTTGCCCGGAGAAAGCCCCGTCACCACCAGGGATTCCGCAGATCCGGCAGTCTGAGGAGAAGGAATCGCGACGAGATTCAAATCAGTCCAGTCAGTATCTGAGAAATTAGGAGGAGGATTTCCGACAGAGTCAGTCTGGCGATAGCGGATTTCATATTGGGCCGCCACGCCGATATTTCCATCGTCTCCCGGCGCCACCCAACTCAACCTTATTTGAGCTCCTGTCTCCGCCAGGAAGCGTGCAATTTGCGCGGGAGGATTTCCTGAAATGGCGATTGAAGCAGGGGCGTTCCAATCCCCGGTTTTCATCGCGATATTCCTGGCCCTGACCTGGAAATTATAGGTGTACCCATCCCGGACTCTCATTTTGAGCAAAGGGGCCTCGGTTTGAGTGCGGAAAAGGGAATTGTTGGGATTCCCGCCGCCATTCAGGTCGAAAGAAAGCGTTGAGACGGCAACGTCATAATTAAAAATTTTATCCGATTGATTCGGGTTCCAGCTTATGGTGAGTTCAGTCCCGTTCTGTGCGGCAGTCGCAACCACCACTTGTGGGGGCGGGCTTTGAGAGCCGGTCATTTTATTTTTAAAGAATAAAAGCTTTTCCTCCCCTCTCGCGTTTTTCCCCGCCAGGAGCAAGTCGAGTCCATCCTTATTATCAATCTGGCCGAGGGCCAGAGGGCCGGCGACGTCCTCCATCCCCAATAGATCCGTGGGAGGCAACACGAAACCATCGGCTCCACCTTTATTATAGAAGGCCAAAAGCCTTGGGTTCCCTTGAACATCGCGTCCTGAAACAACCAAGTCGAGGCCGTTTTGATTGTCGATGTCCCCGAACGCGAAGGAGCAGGAACTCAAGGAAACGCCCAAATCAATTATGGAACCACCCTTTCCAAAATTGCCGGTCCCGTCGTTAAGAAATACCTGGAGCGGTAAAACGGCGTCTTTTCCTCCCACGACCAAATCGGAAAAGCCGTCGCCGTTAAAATCAGCCGGGGCAATTTGGCCGTACTCAGTTGTGGAAATTGTGTAAGTCGACACAAAATTGGGGCCTGAATCCGTCGGAGAGGAGATGTAAACCTGGGTTTCGGTGACGCTGCCGGACTTTCCCGAAATAATCAAATCGGCAATCCCATCATGGTTTACATCTGCCGCGAGGACGGAACCGGCCAGGCTTAAATAAATATTTGAAATTGCTGAAAGATTGCTTCCCGCTTTTCTATAAATTTGAGTGTAAGCCGAACGGCTAATCGCCAATTCCAAATTCCCATCCTTGTCAAAGTCCCCGAAAGCCAGCCCTTGAGCGTCGTAGCTGGGTTTTATGTCCTCCACAAGGGAGGTTCCAGTGTTTTTGAAAAAGGAAATTCTAGACGAGGTGTAATTGGGGGAGGTTCGAACCGAGCCCGCCACCACCAAATCATCCTGGCCATCACCGTTGTAATCTCCCTTGGCGGCGATTGCGCTCACAAAGGGCTCACTCAGATTGGTCGTGGTCCAGGAGGATGTGTTGAAATCATATTTATAAAGGAGGGCGGCGCCGGTTGTTGAACCGGTCACAAGAAAGGAAGGTTTATCCGAGAAGTCAAGCAGGCTCAAACTCCCTTCCGATAAACCGGGCAAACTGTCCGCCACCTCAAAATATCCGGCCACGGCGGAAACGGCGGAGCTGTCAGGCCCGTAATCGCTGTCATCTTTGGCTTTAACGGTGAAGAAATAATTTGACCCCGGGGTCAGGCCCGTTACCACAAAAGATTCCGGCGTACCGCTTGTTTTCGGATGGGGAGCATTCTGAATTACGTTTACCTGACCCGGATTGCTCTCATCCCAATATTGAATCACGTATGAATCCGCTTCCCCAAAGTTTCCGTCTCCGCCGGGAGCTGTCCAGGTCAAAAGCACTTGGGCGGCGGGGGCGGCCTGCAAATCAGTGACCCGGGCGGGAGGGATCGAACCCACTGTGGTGCTTACATTGACATTCGACCAATCCCCCGCTTGAAGATTGGCTCCCCTCCCCCTGATGAAAAACCGATAAGAGGTATTATCTTTGACCATGATTGAATAAGAATAAAAATTGCCGCCCAAAACCTTATAAGGAATATTTCCCGCAAATGGCGTCGCCACGACATTGCTTTGATAATAAGGAGTTGGCGATCCGGGGTCTGCAGTTATGTACAAATCATAGTTTGGCTTATTTTGATCAAACCAGGTGAGGGTGACGACATTGCCGTTCAAGGCGGATGAAAAATTCGACAGCTGGCCCGGAGGGGTGGAAGGAGCAATCTCGGAAATTCTGTTCTTCAAGAAAACAATTTTTTTGTTTGTCCCGTCTGAGCCGGAAAGAATGATGCCTGCGTTCCCGTCTCCCTTCATGTCCGCCAAAGCCAGTTGGCATTGAGCGAGGCCCTTGCCCTGGCCCAAAGGTTCCAAGGTTTCCCAAGAGCCGCTCCCCCTATTCAGGTGAACCAAAAAGCGGTCGACGCTGGTAGAATCTTTTCCGGCCACCACTAGATCGACTTTCCCATCATTATCCAAATCCGCGCTGCCGATCGCCGCGGGAGCCGTTCCTCCGGAGGCAATCCCGAATGTCGCGGGAAGAGGCCAAACGGTGGGCTGATTCACGCCCCACAGCGCGTTCAAAACCACCAACGTTTGATAATCGCCCCCTCTCCTTATCCCCGTTACGGCGATATCCTTTTTCCCGTCACCGTCAAAATCTGCGATCGCAATGGCCGCTTCTTGGAAGCCGTCATTGCTCCCCAGGATATCTACGGGAGCGCTAAAACGGCCGTTGCCAAGGCCTTGCATATACCAGAAGGCGGAGCCATCCACCGGACGATCACCCGCCACGATCAAGTCGAGAATCCCATCCTGATCCAAGTCCGCCAACGCCAGGCCCGCGCCGTCCCTGAAATGAGTGGAATTAATCTTTTCAACCATAAAAGGATGGGCGGGATCTTCTCGACATCCGTTTCGGAAAAGATAAATTCCATCCAATCCTTCCCCTGCCGCCACGACGTCATAATCCCCGTCCCCGTCGACATCGCCCCAAGCCATGGACCCTTGGGTAAATCCGGGGAGAGAAAAACCAGAGAGAAGTGTGAAAGTGGATCCGTCATTCCTGAAAATCCGGGTCTCTTTGGTCGTTCCCTTTTGCCCCGAAACCATGAAATCAAGATCTCCGTCGTTGCCATAATCAAAAATGGCCTGGGCGCTATCCGACCAGCCGACAAAACTTACCAAGGGATTCGGGGAAATCAGATTTCCATCAAAGGTTGAAACCCTCACAAAATATTTGCCGAGGTTATCGCTCCCGGTCAGGACAACATCCGCTTTTCCATCTCCATTGACGTCACCCAAGGCCAATGAACCGCTGTCCAAACCCGGCAGGACTTGGGCCGTCTGGAGGCTTCCGGCCTCGACCGGGACCGAAGTGGTGGCGAGGGGCGAAGAAGAACCGGAGAGGTTGAATCCGACGATTCCGAAATAATAATTGTTTTTCGGAATGAGTCCCGTTGTGGAGACGATGACGGATTCCTCCTCTCCAAAAGCTTTCGGCTGAAGAGGGGGATTGCTGATGGGGGTCCCTTTCGAAATATCAGTTATGAGAGTTGGGGAATAAACAATTTTATAGGAAGAAACCTGACCGGAATTTCCGTAACCGTGAGGTGCTGTCCAACGCAACTCAACCTGAGCCCCTTTGACGGCGGTGAAATCAGAAATGGGCCCCGGCGGAACCGTTTCGATGTCGACCGAAACCGGTTGGGACCAACCGCTGACTTTCAACCCGGCGCTGACCGAGCGCAAGCTGAAGTAATACGTGGCTTTATCGCGCAGAGTCAGTTTATATTCGAACGGCCCGACCCCAGTCAACTGCCCGTTCCCCGTCATGGGGAGGTTGCCCATCATGGGAGTTACGGTCTGGGTGGAAAGCAAAGTCATTTTCTTCCCGCCGTTGGTTCCGTCCAAATAATAAAGCCCCAAATCATATGAATAGGCATCAGGTGATGGCCTGTCCCAACTCAGCTTGACTTCGCTGCCGATCAGTGAGGCATTTAGGGTTGGAGCAGCGGGAGCCTGGATTGGATCCAAGGGACCTCCCAATTGAGCGGGGAGTTCTCTTCTTTGGTTTTTGAGGTAGTACATTTTCCTTTCCCCGTTATCCGCTTGCCCCGTCACCAAAACATCCATATCTCCGTCATTATCAATGTCGGCCAAGGCCACCGACGCTTTCGAAAGTCCCGCCCCCAAGCCAAGCGGCTCTTCCGTCTGCCAGTTCAAATTCCCAGGGGGGATGGCCTGCTGTCCCGGATTAAGCAAAACCAAAACCCGGCTCTTGCCAATTTGCAGATCTTTCCCGGCCACGACAATGTCAGGATAGCCGTCGTTGTTGATATCGCCCACCGCCAGACCGCCTGAGCCGGCCCCTCCCTCGCAAATTAATGGGGCCATTAGATGCTGGACAAAAGGATTGGCTCCATCCCCAGTTCCTTCAAAAAGACTCATATTGTAACCGACTCCTGGAGAGGAGATGGAGCCCATCACGACAAAATCCATTTTGCCATCCCTGTTAAAATCACTCCAGGCCAGGGAGGAATCGAAATACCCGGAGTTGCGACCCATGGGTTCCTGGACGACGGCAAATTTCCCGTCCGCCCCGCGTTTCAAAATGACCAGCCGGCGGTTCGTCCCATCCGAACCGCTCGCCGCAATTTCCAATTTCCCGTCGTTGTCATAATCGGCCAAAGCCAGGGAACCGCTGGAAAGAGAAAGGTTGAACAAGGTCTTGTCCACAAAGGAAAAGGTTCCGCTATTCAATTGGTTTTCAAAGAGGTGAATCCCGGAAAGGCCATTTCCAATCGCCACGACATCCAAATCCCCGTCATTGTCGATATCCCCGACGGCAAAAGAGCCTCGCGTCAAAGAGGGAAGGATGATTCCCGAATTCGTGAAATTGCCGGAGCCATCATTCAGTAATAACTTGGTAACGGTTTGGCCGGATCCATCCACTCCTGCCACCAGAATATCCAGATACCCGTTGGGGTCTCCGTCGAAATTGGCCAGGGCAAGTGCGGCGTTGTTCAAACCCCATGGTTGATACGGCTTCTTCGAGTCCTCACGAACCCGAACGTCCCTCTCATAGGGACCATTGAAGTTCTCCGTCCTGATTTTAAAAACGAGGCCCGCCGTCGAAGTTCCTGCGTAGACGGCTTCCGTCACGGTTTCACCCGTTTGATAAACGTTTCCTTTTGACAAAACCAACGCGCCTGCCGATACCGCGGTTGGTGAGGGACTGGTGAACATTCCCAGGCCAAAATGGCTGGCGGTGGCGCTTGAAATCCCACTTATAGCTGAACCGGCCTGATCCTCCCAAGATTTCACCCTGAAATAATAAGTGGCGTCTGGTTCCAGCCCGGTCAAATTTCTCAACTCGGGCTTTCCCCTCGTTTGAATGGAATCCATGAATTCCCAAGATGAAACATCGGGGCTCGCCAAATCGGCCTCCCCGAAATCTCTTTTGGAATAATAAACCGAGTACTTGGATGGAGAAGGGTCGTTGCCTCCTCCCGGCGAGGTCCAGGTCAGGCGAATCTGAGCGCCTTGCTCGGCGGCAAGGTCCGTAATTTGCCGGGGAGAAACTGCCCCTATGGAAAAATCAACCGAATTCGAAGGGACACTTGTCTGAAGGGAAGGTGAAACAGATTGGACAGAAAAAGAGTAACTGCCATTGCCGGGAAGCCGGAGTTTTAATTTTGCGGTGTCCGAACTGCGAATGAGATAATTCCCCATCAACGGAGTGCCGAAATGGGGAGAAATAAAATTGGGAACGGAGACGTTATAACTTAAGTTTTTACTTGGAGCTAACCAGCTCAAAGTCACAATTCCCGTCGTGGAATCAAACAAGGTGGTCAAGCCGCTCGGGGCAGGCGGCTTATCCTGGCCAATTTTTTCCAGGTTTTCGAGGACAACGAACTTGTTGACAGCGGTGCTTTCCTGCCCCATGAGGATTAAATCGGCATCTCCATCATTGTCAAAATCTCCCGCCGCCAGGGACCCGTTGTTCAAACCGCTCGCCAGACCGAAAGGAAACTCCGCTTCAAATTTCCTTGTTGCCCCCTCTCCTGCCTCGTTCATAAAAACCACCGTTCTTTGAGTGGTCGTTACCCCGCTGGGACCCGTCAAACCGGAAGCCACCAAATCAGGATAGCCGTCATTATTAAAATCCGCCCAGGCCAGCATTCCCTTGCTGTAAACGCCGGTGGAAAGTTCGATTGGAGCATAAAAAGTGAAATCCCCCTTCCCTCTGAAAATTTTGATTTCCACGTCTTGTGAATGATAGGGATCCCATATTCCTGAAACGGCCAGATCCCAAATCCCGTCATTATCGAAATCGCCCCACGCCAAACTGGCATTTGAAACTTGAGGAATACCATCGTGCCGCGCGAAATTCTCCCCGTCGATATTTTCGTAAATAACAACGGAGGTTGAAGTGGCCAACGCAAAGTCCAAATCGCCGTCGTTATCGACATCGGCGAAGGCGGCCGGGCCTTTTGGAGAAGTTTTATCTCCCGAGGTCAAAAGGACCGAATCAAACCGGCCTCCGTGATTGAGAAAGGCCTGCACTCCGTTGGGGGACCCGGTGAAAACAAGATCCGGACTCCCATCCATGTCAACATCGGCCCAGTGGATGGTGCTGTTGGAACTTGAGCCGGGATCGGTCATCAAAGTTTTGGCAAGCGAAAACGAACCCCCGGAATTGCGAAACAATTGAATGGAAAGTGAACCCGTCCCTCCATTGGTACCGGTACTTAAAACGGCAATATCCAAATCCTCGTCCAGGTTGAAATCCGCCAAATCCATCGAATAACCCTGGACCTGCAAATCCTGGGTTTGAACAAAGGAGCCGTTTTGATCATCGTACTTATAAACAAATACGCTGGGGGATGTTGCCCCCGGGGAACTTCCGCTCACGACGAAATCAAGGTATCCATCCTTATTAAAGTCGCCCCAACGGACGCTCCCGCCGGAAAAGCCCGTATCGCTCCCGGCCGGATAACAAACCGGCTGGAATTGGCCCGCTTTGGCCTCGGCTTTTGCCGTGACAGCCACGGACTTTAGATGATTATTAAAATGGCGGAGCGCAAACCAATAGTCGGCGCCGGGATTTAAGCCCGTCAGGGAAATTTGCTCGGGTGTTCCGGCGTCATGAGTGGAAATGTTCGTCTCGTATTCCTTCCAATCGTTGTCATCCCCGGATTCGGGCGGCTCGGCGGTCGGCAAAACCCCTCCCTCGTGATAAAAAAGCTGGTAATGATCGATCGGCTCAACTTCATAAGGGTCGCCGCTCGGGGTGGTCCAACTCAAATTGACCTGTGCTCCGGTGGTGGCCACCAGATCATTAATTGGAGGTGGAGGAACAATCGGCACATAAACGGATGGGCCGACCTGATACAGCCCTTTGCTCAAAGACGGATCAATCGCCCTCACCCGCCAATTATAAGTTTGATCGTCAAGGACAAGAATCCGAATGCCCCAGGCGGCCGGGCCCGTCGAGGAGGTGATGTAATTCCCCATCAAAGGAGAGCCGTTGACTCCGCTCACCACAAAATGACTGGCAGTGGAAAAATTTTCACCGGCGGCGAACGTGGCGACCTGAATTTCATATCGAAGGCCCATTGAAGAAGTTGGATTTTGATCATCAGAAGCAGAATCCCATCCGAGGTTTAGAAACCGCCCTTCAAAGGAAGCCGTTAATTTGGAAGGTTGTAGTTGTAAAGGCCTTGAATTAATAACGGGAGTGTGTTTAAGGGCCATCATATTTTTGAAGAGATACAGCCGGGTTTTAGATCCATCGAACCCGCCGGCGACAAAATCCAAGTTTCCGCTTTGCGTGTCATTCGCTCCGTCGCCATCCACTTCTCCAAAAGCCAAACTTCCCGAAAGGAGCCCCCTGCCATCCCCCAAAGGTTCAATTCGGTGTGTCCAGGTTCCGGGGTCGTCATTCTCATTTTTCCAAATCAGAAACCGGGGATTCTGGTTGGCTTCCCGGCCAAGCACCGCCAGGTCAAGCCGGCCATCGTTATCAATATCTCCCCAGGCCAGGGATGCCTTATCCAGCGGCAGCGGAATACTGAATGATGTATTGAAATCAACTCTCCCTGAACCCGGGTCTATCTTCGTCTGGAACACGATGGTGAAGGCACCCGACAGGCCCGTTCCGCTCAACGCAAAATCAAGCAAACCGTCATTATTGTAATCACCCAGGGCGATTGAGGGGTCAGTAACACCTCCCGAAATTACAGTTGGATCAAATTGATTATTTCCAGAATTCTCAAAATACATGACATCCCCATCTCCGGCCGCGATCACATCCTGCCTTCCATCGCGATTAAAGTCCCCGCAGGCCAGAACACCCTCGGAAAAATCGGGGCCGCCTAGCGGAGAGAAATTTTGATCAAAACTTCCGCCGAGGTTCCTTTTCCAAACGACTGGAGACGAACTTCCCGTCTGGTCCCGCCCAATCATCACCAGATCCATTTTCCCGTCATTGTCGAGATCACAAGATGTCATATCCCCGTTAAATAGATGCTGCCCGAGCGTCCCGGAATTGGAGAAGGTGAGGGCCCCTCCCGCCGGCGTAACATTTTTCAATAAATAAGTTTGGCCAAAATCGGAAACGGCCAAATCCAAGTAACCATCGGAGTCGAAATCAATCCATTCGAACTGCGCCTTGGTGCCGGAGGGCCAGGGGAGAGAGAAAGCCTCAGCATAATTTAACTGCGATGAATCCCAGCGATATACCTTCAAAATGTTCTGGCCGTCCTTTTGTCCCAATACCGCCACGTCAAGATAACGGCCGGCCCGTGTTTCTCCATCGCCATCCCGGTTAAAATCGGCCATCTTAATGATGGGGTTGGCCAGATCAGAATCGAAGCCCGCATTCCGATCATTATGGAAATCACCGGCCCTCACTGATCCGCTCACCACCGCCCAGCTCGTCCAGTAGCCGAACACCCGTTGGGATCTCATAACGATGTAATAAGACGTTCCCGGTTGAAGTCCTTTCAAAGAAACCTCCTGCCGGGTTCCCAGGTAAGAATCTCCTTCATAAGTTTGAGACGAAACATCGGGGGGAAGATGAGCCGGATTAAAGGTGGAAGTATCGAAGGGATTGGATGATCTGTATATTTCATGAGTTTGGGCCCCGCCCCAGGGGGCCGTCCAAGTCAGGTAAATTTGCGACTCCGGGATGGCCGATAAATCCGTCACCGGAGAGGGAATTATTTCTTCGCTCAAGGGAACTCGAATTTGGGTTGAGGATGCATAGACCCCATCGAGAGACTGAACATAAAAATCAAGCTTATTCTGATCGCCGGGAACGAATTGAAACCGGGAAGAGTCGTTGATTTGAAGGTAATAGGTTGAACCCAGAGGGGGATTTGCAGGGACAAGCTGGACCAGAGTGGGAGAGAGATCCAAAACAGCCTGAGGGAAAGAGGGCGAGGTGTAACGGACAATCCCGGAATTATATTCGACCGCCACATTTTCAGGTGAAAGAGCGGCGCTGGAAACTTTAACCTCATCAACTAACCCCCTATAGAAGTTGGCGAGGCCACCGCCCGCCGCCCCCGTCGAAGCTCCAATTATGAAAGGGCCGTCGAAATTCTTCAGCTGAAAACTGTCTCCGGGCGTTTGGGTTACGTTGATCCCGTCCATATAAAACCTGGGGTTCACGGGGCCCGCCGAGTTATCGTTCACAACCAAGGTGAAAAAATGCCAATCCCCGTCAAATAGCTGAGTTAAGTTAACGGTGCGAGCGAGGGGGCCGCTATTCTTTAAATCTTCAAAAGCGAGAAATTGATCGCCCGATAAATTCCCAACCTCCAATACAAAGTGCTGGGATGTGCTTCCAAAATCGAAAAGGACTTTCTTGTTGGAAATTAAGGTGCTGGGTTTTATCCAAACCATCAGAGAAAAACCGTTCTTTCCAAAACCGAAGGGAATTGAGGGTCCGCTGCTTACAACAATGCAGGAATTTTGAGTGCCGTCTAAGCTGCGGGCGTTCCCGAAACTTGCGTCTAGGGAAGGGGCAAGGTTATCCAAACGATTGGTCGTGACGATCCGCCCTTTGCCGGAATCATCTTGAAGAATTTGGGTATCCAAATGCAAGAGGACTTCCGTGTTGGGCGAATTCACCAAGGGACAAATTCCGGAACGAAAGCCATGAAGCGAGGAAGAGTCTTTTATCTTAATGCGATAGGAAGGATTCTTAGTGGAAACATCAACTCCCGGAATTAAATTCACCCAATTGTTATTTCCATCTTTAAAGGATAAGGGACTTTCAAAGGTGATACCACTGGAATGGGAATTTACTGGAAAAAAGACGGATATAAAAATAAAGAAGGCTAGGGGAAACAGCTTCTTTTGAGATTTCTTTAAAAAATCCGAGCAATTATGCATGTTTTTGTCCGATTCCGTTTTTCATATCTAATGTAACAGAATCGTAACAGGTACCAGATTAAGGTTTCCTTAAGGATGGGTTAAAAAACGATATAATTCCGCACTTTTTTTCATCTAAAAACAGCCGTTTTTTTGGGGGGGCCCAGGCCAGGAAAATGAAGAGCGGGGGGTGGACCCCATTTTGACAGCCATTTCAGGTTGAGGCTGTCAAAATGGGGTCCACCCCCCGCTCTTCTCTCCCGACTCCTTTAGTTAATCGTCGGCTTTTAGGCCGTGCTCGCGCATTTTATTGTAGAGGGTTTTGTAATCGATGCCTAAAATCTTGGCGGCTTCCGTGCGATTCCAATTGGTTTTTTCCAGGGTGGCGATGATTGTCTCCCGCTCCACCTTTTTAACCACATCCTTTAAAGCCGATTCGCCCATTCTTTCGGATAGGGGCCCCTCTTTTTTATCCAGCGCATGACGAATGCTGGTCGGGAGGTGTTCAACCTTAATTTCACTGTCGGCCAGTACCACCGCGCTCCGGAGGGCATTGGAAAGTTCCCGGATATTTCCGGGCCAGCGATACTGGTAAAAAAGATCAATCACCTTGGAATGGACTTTCTTGACGGGAACATTCATCTCCCGGCAATATTTTCTGAGGTAATAATCCACCAAATCAGGGATGTCCTCTCTTCTGTTGCGCAAGGGAGAAAGATCAATGGTGAACACTTTGATGCGGTGGTAAAGATCTTCCCGGAATTCCCCCCGCTGGACAGCTACCTCCAAATCCCGGTTTGTGGCCGCCACCACGCGCGTATTGACCCGGACATGTTTTCTCCCGCCCAGCCTCACAAAGCTCGGATCTTGGAGGACCCTCAACAATTTGGCCTGGACGGAGAGAGAAAGGTTGCCGATTTCATCGAGAAATAGAGTTCCCCCGTCCGCCATTTCAAAGCGGCCCGGCCTTGAATCTTCCGCCCCCGTGAAGGCCCCTTTTTCATACCCGAAGAGCTCCGACTCCATTAAGGTTTCGGGAAGTGCCGCGCAGTCCACCGGAACGAAGGCGTTTCCGCTTCTCCGGGAGGAAAGATGAATGGCCCGCGCCGTCAGCTCTTTTCCTGTCCCGGAATCCCCCGTGAGTAGCACCGTCAACTCTGTGGGAGCCACTTTCCCGATCAACTTCTGAATGGCTTGAAAGGCCTCCCCTTTCCCCACCAACTCACCCGGGTCGATGGTCAATTCCGGGGCAAAAGCCGGGGCCCCCCCCACCAAAATGGCGTGCTGGACTACCTCTTTAACCCGCTCGTTATCCAGCGGTTTAATCAAATAATCACAGGCCCCCAATCTCATGCATTCAACCGCCGAATCAACCGTCTGATTGGCGGTCATCATCACCACCGGAACAGCAGGGTGAACTTTTCGAATCCGGCGCAAGGTTTCAACCCCGTCAATCCCCGGGAGTTTGATGTCCAGGAAAATGACACTGGGTTTGACATCCAACTTCTTCAACCCCTCCTCACCTGAGGCGGCGGACACAACCTCATAACCGCTGGCCTGCAAAATTTTGGAAAAGATCATCCCCACTTGGGGTTCATCATCGATTACAATAATTCTACCTTTGGCCGCCATTTCACTCCGCCTCTTTATGGGCTCCCGTCAACGGGAGATAAAATCTAAATGTCGTGGTGTTATTTTTGGGATCCCCCAATGCCTGGATTTTCCCCCCATGCCCTTCAACCACCTGTTTTACAATGGCGAGGCCCAATCCCATGCCGGTTTCCTTGGTGGTGAAAAAAGGCTCAAAAATCTTTTCCTTAATCTCATTCGGCAAGACCGAACCGCTATTGGCGACCGAGACGTAAACCCTTTTGTGAGGCTTGTCCAATTCGACTGATAAAAGTATTTTTCCCGGCCCTTTCATCGCCTCAAGGGCGTTATCAATTAAATTAATAAGAACCTCTTGGATAAGATCGGCGTCCAAAAGGACGGGCGGCAAATCCGGTTTGATGCTCTGCAGAACTTCGACCTTTTGGAAGGCGCATTTCGGAGCGGAATTTCTCAAAACCTCTTCCACCAGTTTATCGATCCGGTGCGAGGCCTTCTTTATGCGCGAAGCCCGGGAAAATTCCACGAAATCCCTGGTCAATCCCTCCAGGGTTTTGACCTTCTCTTCGATGGCCGAGAGAATTTCCATATATTCTTCGTTCCCTTCCAGCTTCCTTTCCAAATATTGGGCGCACATCTGAATAATGCTCAACGGATTCCTCATGCGATGGGCGATGGCGCCCGCCATCGCTCCGACGGTGGCCAGCTTGTCCTTCTTAAACAACTCCGATTGAATTTTCGATATTTCCTGCCGGAGACTGTGATTTTCCAGGCACCGTTTAACCGTCACCCGCAAAAGATCCCGGGGAAAGGGTTTGGTGATATAGTCATAAGCGCCGGCGCGCATCGTATCCACGGCCGTTGAAACCGAACCAAATGCGGTCATAATTACGACATCGGTTCCGGGATAGTGGTATTTAATTTGTTTGATGAGTTCCACACCGCTTGAATCAGGAAGAGACAAATCCGCAAGAACCAGATCGAATTTGTGGATCGATAGAAGCGCCAAGGCTTTCCCTCCCGTCTCGCAGGTTTCCACCGCATAGCCGTCCATTCCTAAAAAATCCCGGCAGAGGTCCCGGGATACAGCTTCGTCGTCGACGACAAGTATTCGGCTTGGTCCAGTAGGTTCAGAAAAAGGAGGGTGGGAAGGATTGGTCTTGGAGACCGAGTTCATCTTTTATTCACTTTGGGTTTTCAGGGTTTTTCATCCAGCCGATAACCAACCCCGATGAGAGTCTTAATGTAAGCCCCGGCTTCTCCCAATTTTTTTCGGAGGTGCCGGATATGAACATCAATGGTCCCCAAAGTTCCGGGGTAGTCGTACCCCCAAACAGCCGACATTAACGCTTCCCGACGGAGCGCCTTGTTTTTATTTTTGGCCAGAGTTACCAATAGCTCAAATTCCTTCGGAGTCAGTAGGACATCCCGGTTTTTATTTTTCACTTCGTGCATTTCCAAATCAATCTCCAGCGGTCCAATCTTCATAGTGCTCTCGCCGTCGGATTTATTCATCTCAACGCGCCGGAAGACAGCCTTAATCCTCGCTAAAAGTTCGCGATTGCCAAAAGGTTTGGTGAGATAATCATCGGCTCCGACTTCAAGCCCTATTACTTTGTCCGTTTCGGTGTCCTGAACGGTGAGCATGATGACGGGAATTTTGGCCGTCCGGACGTCCTGCTTCAGATGGCGGCAAAATTCCAGGCCCCCGATGGTGGGAAGCCGAACGTCCAAGAGGACCAAATCAGGAGGGGTAATTTTAATCTTCTGAAACGCCTCGTCCGTCGAGTGGGCCGTGGTGGCCGTATACCCGCTTTCCTCCAGCAGATCTTTAACCAGCTGGCATATCTGGGGCTCGTCATCTACAATTAAAATTCGCTTTTTGCCCACTTTATTTTCCCCCAGTAAAAATATTAACTTTACGCCCTTCTATCAATAACAAAATTAGAGCCCTCCTTGGTTTTCGCCCATTTTTTCAAGTCCCCCGCGATATAAGAAACCTCGCCGGGATGGACGAAATGTTTGCTTTTATTCGTTACGACGGCAATGGCCAGACCCATCAGAGGTATTTCAATGCTATTTCCTTGTCGATCGACTGAGACAATTTTCTTCCTCCGCCGGTCCTCCTCATCATAAAGCTTGGGGATCGCGGAGTCAAATTCGGCGATTATCCGGGAACACAAATCCTTAACATCATAGGAGTCCACCACCCCGACGAAATCGTCCCCGCCGACATGTCCCAAAAAGGTTCCGCCCTTTTTAAATTCCAAAAGTATTTTCCCGGCCAATTCAGCGGTCATTTTAATGGCGTCATCCCCCCTCATAAACCCGTACCGATCGTTGAACGCCTTAAAATTATTCAGGTCAAGGTATAAGACTGAAAATTCCGCTTTGGAATCGATCCTCTTTTGAATTTCTTCCATGATGCGCCGGTTCCCGGGAAGGCGGGTGAGAGAATTGGCGTCCAAATCCCGGTTGGAACGCTCTATGGCGGATACGATTCGGGCCAGGAGCAGACTGGGTTTAAAGGGTTTGGTGACGTAGTCGTCCGCGCCCGCTTTAAACCCCGCCAGCTCATCCCTCATCAAATCCCTTCCCGTCAACATTATGACAGGGACAAAGCGCAGTTTTGGATCCTCTTTGATCTTTTTGCAGATGTCGTAACCGCTCGTTTCTCCGAGTTGGACGTCCAGCAGGATGAGGTCGGGGGCGAAATGGGAGGCAATCTTCAGTCCATCTTCGGCATTGGTGGCGCAATCCACCCGGAAACCGCCGTCTTCCAAGACCTCCTTAACAATTTCAATGAGGGTCGGTTCATCATCAATGACAAGTATATTTTTTGAATCCAACCTCCCCTCCTCAAGAGAAAGCCCTCTATTTCTCCCGCCCGTCCGGCGCATCGATATTGCTCCCGGGCAAAACCGGGGCGGGTTTGTTCGGCAAAACAAAATGGACTTGGGTGCCTTTCCCCATTTCGCTTTCCATCCAAATCCGGCCGCCATGAGCTTCCACAATTCCTTTGGCTATGGCCAGCCCCAAACCCGTACCTTTCACGCTCTTTCCCGACAAATGAACATCCGGAACCTGGCGGAATCGTTCAAAAACTGTTTCCAGGGCTTCCTGGGGAACTCCAACTCCTGAATCAAAAACGGTTACTTGTATAAATTCGCTTCGATTTCTTGCCTTAATTCCAATTGTGCCCCCGGCCGGGGTAAATTTCAAGGAGTTAGACACAAGATTGGTCAAAATCTGCCGGATCTTTTCATCGTCTCCGGAAATGATTGGAATCTCTTCCGGAAAATCCAGCGTCCAATTGACCTGATTTTTTTCAAATATTGGCTGAAAAAGCGTCATCACATCTTCGCTTATCTCGCGCAAATCAAGGGGCTGCTGCCTGATATCTAAATGGCCCGATTTCAATTTGGCGAGATCCAAAATGTCATTGATGAAATGAGCGAGGCGCGCGGTGCTGTCGGCAATGATGGAAAAAGCCTTCTCCCTTTTTTCGGGAGAAATGTCGCCAATGGGTTTTGAGCGCAAAAGTTCCACATAGCCCGCGATGGCGGAGAGGGGCGAGCGCAATTCGTGGGAAACGCTGGATACGAAATCATCCTTCAGGTGATCCAACTCTTTGAGCTTGTTGGCCATCCAGTTGAACTCCTGAGCCAAAAAACCAAGCTCATCTGAGCTCTCAATGGGAATCTGCGTGTCGAGATGCCCTTCGCCGATGGCCTTGGCGCCGTCCGCCAGGTGCTGGATAGGCTTGGTGAGTTTACTGGCCAAAAAGTAGGCAAGAACCAACCCCGCCACGAGCACGAGGAGTATCGACCAGGTTATTATGACCCACATTTGATTAAAAATTTTGCCTAGCTCCGATTCCAAAATATCCAGATTGAAGCCCAAAAAGACGGTGCCCACCGCCGTGGACCCTTTTATGGTGGAAAGGGAAATTTCTTTGCAATAATAACGCCATCTTTCTGATTCAAAATTGACGTCCCTTATCATGGGGGTGCGGGAAACTTCGCCGTCGGTATCACTGGCACATTTGGGGACATTCCGTTTGAATCGCTCCAGGCTTTCCACACCGCCCAGCCTTATGCCGGCCCGCGTGTGGTCGACAAAAACAGCATAAGCCAGCCCGGGTACCGATTTTTCGAGCGATTCGCTGTACCCCTGAATGGCGTAGTCATCGCCGAGATAAAGCGCGTCCTGGCAGGCTTCCAGAAAATTGTGGAAAAAGGAAAGCTGGTTGGATTGCATTTCCTGGCGGAGAAGATAGCGGAAGGAAAATATAGTGGCCACGCTGGTAGAGCCGACCACCACGACCACCAGAAAAACGGTAAATAATGTCAGCCGGGGCCTGAGTTTCACTTTTGAACTTCGATAATTTTGACTTTGGAGCCGGATTTTAATTCGGGCGGTTTTTGAAGCACCACCACTTCTCCAGGGGTGAGTCCGCTTTGAATCTGGGTTTGCTCCGTGGCGACATATCCGACCATCACCTGACGCGATTCAGCCACATTGTCTTTATTGACCGCGTAAACCTCGAATCCCCCTTGAGTTTTCACCAGGGCGTCATTCGGAACAAAGAGAGCATCATCCGCCTCATAGGTCACAATTTTTAGCCGCGCGAACATTCCCGGCAGAAGCAAACTGTCGGGGTTGGGAATTTTTGTGGAAATTTCGGCCGTGCGGCTCACCCCGCTGATAACGGGGGAGATGCTGTCAATTTTTCCTTCAAAAAGGTTGCTGGGATAGGCATCCACCGTCACGAGCACTTTCTGCCCCGGATAAACTTTGTCCACGTCTTTCTCAATTATTCCGGCTTTCACCATCACGTTTTTGATGGCCACTAGAGTCGCGATTTTTCTCTGGGGATTGACGAATTCCCCGATTTCTGAGGCTTTGTCGCCGATAATTCCGCTTCGGGGCGCGATGAGCTTGGTTTTCGCAAGTTCCGCCTGGGCAATTTCCAGATTGAGCCGGGCTTCACTCACTTTGGTTTTGGAAACCCCGCCGATATTGAACAGTTTCTCCAACTGTTCTAACTCATTTTGCGCCCGCCTCACTTTCAAAATGGCGTCCTTGTCGCTCAATTGCGCGATGAGAAACCCGGCTTGAACCCGCTGCCCTTCCGTGACATTCAGTTGTTGAACGATGCCGTCCACTTCAAAACGAAGCTCGATTTCCGCCTCCCCTTTGATTTCCCCTGTCGTTTCGATTTTGTCCTGAAAGCGCCCCATTTTGACTTCCACCACGTTCACCGGAACCTCATCGACAGCTCCCGGCTGTTTATCTCCGGCTTCAGGATGAAATCCCTGCCAATACTTAAGAACCCAAATCAAACCGACCATCACCACAAACCCCGCGACCAAAGCCACCCGCCGGTGGCGGGTTAGAAGATTTTTTAATTTAAGAAGAGACTCTTGGGAAGACTTTTCGCCGGAGGGAGCGGAGGCCGGTGGCTCTTCCAGGGAGGCAGATAAATCTCCGGCGGCCTTTTCCGCCTCTTTGGATTTTTCGTGTTCTTCCAGCTCCTGGTGAAGAGATGGAAATTCGTATTCTTGATTTTCGGCTTCTTTCTTCTCTTCCGGGTCGGGGGTTTCTTTGGGCATATTTGTTTGGCTTTAAACGAGATCCGGTTCGATGGGCTCAAGCCCCAGGCGTTTTTTCCCGTGCTGGGAGAAAACTTCCTCGATCTCGTCGTAATTTAATTCCTCTTTTTCGATGAGGAGCTTCGCAAAAATTTCGACCATCTCCCACTCTTTCCTCAAAAACTCTTCGGTCTCTTTCTCACATTGCTTCAAAATACTTTGCGTTTCATCATTCAACTTCCTTTTAAAATCCTCCGAGAGGTTTTCCCGGCCGGCAAACCCGTAATTGCCGATTATTCCGTTCGAACCCATGCCGAACTGCCACACCATGGCCTCGGCACTGGCCAGAGCATTAACAAAGTCAGAGGCGGCCCCGGTGGTGCTCATCCCGTATTTGATTTTTTCAGAAACAAACCCGGCCAGGGACACCTTGATCCCCGCCACCAATTCGTTTTTCGTCCGGGTGTATTGCTCCTCCCTCGGCACTGGCAGCACATGGCCCAAAGCCCCGCCGCGGTGCAAAATGGAAGCTTTAAAAACGTCGTGGGTGGGATGCTGATGATATATCGCCACCAAATGTCCCGATTCATGAATGGCGATGAGCTCCCGTTCTTTCCTCGTCATGGGAAGGCGGTGGGCGATGCCCAAATCGATCCGCTCGAAAGCCTGGGAGAAATCCTTAAACTGAACGACGTCCCGGCCCTCGCGAGTCGCAATTAGCGCGGCTTCCTTGACGGAAGCTTCTATATCCGCTGGTGTCTTTTCCACCGTCCGTTGGGCGAGTTTTTTAATCTCGAGGGATGGCTCAAATGAAATCTTGTTCATGTAATACTTAAATATTTCCTCCCGTTCCTTCAGGTGGGGTTTACCGACGTAAATCTTCCGGTCAAACCGCCCGGGCCGCACCAGGGCCGCATCCAGCGTTTGTTCGGCGGCATTGGTGGCGCCGATGAAAATAATATTGTCTTTGCCGGTTTGGAGGCCGTCCATTTCGACCAAAAGCTGATTTTGCGTGGAGTTGGTTTCCTCGGATCCTCCAAACGCACTGAATGTGCGGTTCCTCCCGATGACATCCAGCTCATCGATAAAAACGATACAGGCCCCTTCCGCCTGGGCCAGAAGCCTGGCCCGCTTGACGAGACTCCTCACTCGGGAAGCCCCCACCCCGACAAACACCTCTACAAACTCGGAACCTGATATTCCGACGAAAGGAACCCCTGACTCCGTGGCGATGGCTTTGGCCAAAAGGGTTTTTCCGCAGCCCGGCGGCCCGAGAAGCAGAATCCCTTTAATAATCTTGCCGCCGATTTTTCTGATGCGCGCCCGGTCCCGAATGAGGTCGACCACCTCTTTGGCTTCTTTTTTGGCCTCTTCCAATCCGATTACGTCGGAAAATTTGACGTTTACACTCTCTGAATTTATCTGGGAGCCCCTTAATTTCTGCAAGCCTCCATACAAGAAAATCCAATACATAAAAACAAAACAGATCGAGGTGATTATCCCGCTCAGCAAATATATGGGCATGGAGGCGATCAATGTTTGCTTTTGGAAGGATTCGAGCTGGAACAAAAAGACAAACGTCCCAACCAGGGTGATCACGGCCGTAATGACCGTCAGTAGAATGACCGACCACTTCATCCAGTTATTGAAAAACCAGATCTTGAATTTGGCTTTGTTCATTTCTTATGGCTTAAAGCTTTGGTGAGAACCTTGTTAATCGCGTGGATCAGGCCCTCAAACTCATCGCCTTCCCGCACCTGTAACGGTTCGAAAGATTGATTGGAATCCGCAATTCTCCGCAGTTCCTCTTCAATGCGATGGGTAGGGCCCACGAGACGGTGGGATAGAAAAATCGCTGCAATGGTAAATACAATGACGTAAATAATTCCGACAAGCACAAATCGCTCGATGGACTGTTTAAAACCAGTTTCAATTCCAGCCCTTACTTCCGAAGGAACGAGGGTTTGCATCGCGTAGCAGATATAAAAGGCCGCAAAGACCATCATAACCATCAAAGACCCGCCCACAAGAGCGGTATATCTCAGTTGAAACCCTCGAAAAAAAAGGACGGTCTTTCTTTTGGCGAATTTGTGGTTGTCTGTATGAGGATTTTCAGTGCTCAAGGCTATTTCTTAGGCGCTGCCTTCATTTTATTCTGAGCCTCTTCGGCCTTTTTCTTAAACTCCTCCCGCAACTTTTGCATGTCGACCTGTTGGCGCTCACCTCTTAGGGCCTCAAGACGTCTTTTCCAGCGCCAGCTCTCGGTGGCACTTGAGGCGAAATTAATTACTCCGATCAAAGCGATAATGCCCCCCATGGCCAAGGAAATTAGGGATTTTCTCCGGTCAGGCACAAGAAAACTTAAAATGACGGCCAGACACCCCAAGGCGATAAGAATAAACGACAGCAACACGTTTGACTGTGAAATCATTAGGATCCTCCTCGACGTAAAATTTTTGGCGAGAACTGAGTGTGATTCTAACAGGGTACCGTTAAGATTTCAAGACGTTTTGATTAAGATTAAATTATAAATATGATCAACAAAATGAGGGAAAGAAAACTGTTCAACGAAATTCTGAAATCTGTCTCCCGCTCCTTTTATTTGAGCCTGCGCATTCTCCCGGAAAGAATGCGCGAAACCGTGAGCCTCGCCTATCTATTATGCCGGACCGCTGATTCCATTGCGGACACCACAATTATTCCCTGGCAGGATCGCCTTAAAACGCTCCGCCGCTTCAGGGACCTTTTTAACAAATTTCCAATTCCCGCTGACGCCCTCAATGAATTCATCAGCGATCTGGCCTACGCTAACACCGTCCCCCAAACCAGGGAGGGCCGGCTTCTTAGCAGGTTCGGAGACTGTGTAAATCTGTTTAACCAGGCTTCCAAAACCGACCAGGCCCTCATTCAAGAGGTGGTTCTTGCTGTCATCAAGGGGATGGAAATCGATCTCACCACTTTCGGGGACTCCGAACAAACCCTCCGGGCCCTTCCCACCATGGATGATTTGGAGGAATACATCCAGCAAATCGGCGGAGAACCCGGGCGCTTCTGGTCAAAAGTTATCCTTGAGTATTTTCCCCAATTGGCAATCGGTGACCGGGAAAATTGGATTGAGAAAGGAATAAAGTTCGGCCAAGGGCTTCAAATGGTCAATATTTTGCGGGATTTGGCCGGGGATTTGAAAGAGGGTCGTTCTTACCTTCCTTATGAGCTTTTAAAAAAAAGGGGCCTTACACCGGAAGACCTCCTGGTTGAGGAAACAACCGACTTTTTTCTTCCTATCTATCACCAAATGATCGATGAAGCGGTCGGACGGATGGAACATGGCCTGTCGTACATTCGTCAAATCCCGGCGAGGTTCTGGAAACTTCGCCTCAGCGTTTGGTGGCCGCTCGCCATCGGGCTTAAAACACTCGGCCAGCTTCGCGCCAACGCGAACGTTCTCAATCAGGATTCAGGCCCCGTTAAAATTTCCCGGCTTAATGTTTACTTCCTATTATTAAATTCTCTATGGCAAATTCCCTTCGATTTCCTGCTCAAAAAAGAATTCCAAAAATATTCCGGCAATTGAATAATAATTAAGGAGAAACCGACCATGCCCGTTTTTATTGTTTGGAAAAAGGATTACGCCGTTAATGTTGAATCCATGGATTCCGAACACAAAGAGATTTTCGGCTTAATCAATCAGGCCTTCGCTGCCAAACAGGAGGGCCGGACCCGGGAATTCCTGGATCCCTTGATTGAAGAATTGATCCAGTACGCCATGAATCATTTTTCCAACGAGGAAGTTTTGCTAAAAAAACATCAGTTCCCGGAACTGGACAATCAAATTAAAGAGCACAGGGATTTCGTCAAAAAGGTTTCAGCCATTAAGGAGCGGCAAAGTGAAGATCAGGTTACGCGCTTCATACTTCTGTTTGATTTTCTGAAAGAGTGGTGGCTGGATCACATCCAAGTCGAAGACAAAAAATACTCCTCCTTTTTGAATGAGAAAGGGGTGCGCTAACTCCTTTCCGGATTAAGATTTGGGTTTTTAAGGTAATTTAATGGCGGGAAACTTCTAACCGAGTTTGTACTGAACGCCAAAGCCCCCGCGGGGCCAGTGGCAGGCGATGTTATCGAAGGGACAAAGCATCCGGCAGGCGCCGCACTCGATGCAGTTTTCGTAATTGACCACTATCTTTTTCAACGCCTCCTCCCACACATATACCCGGGCCGGGCAAACGGTGGTACAGGGTTTGTCCTTGCACTCGATGGCGCAGGGACTCGTCTGGGGGTCGGGATTCTTAATTTCGATATGAGACTGGTGGTCATTTTTATAAGTCAACAGCCCCAGTTTCTCATCGATATTGACGCTTCCTTTTTTCACTTCGCTCATTAAAGCGCTCTCCTCAAACCCCATAAATCTCGGGCCATCCCCAAGATGGATTTCTTCTTAAAGACATTTTTAAACATGCTTTTTCTGATTTCTTCCTTGGGCCGTCCGTCGACGGTAAAGAATTCCCTCATGGACTGGCAGGCCAGATCCGGATACAAACTTATTAGGTCCATGTGCTTTTCGATGTGGCCTTCCAAATTTTTGATCTGCCTTAAATCTTTCAGGATAAAGGACTGTTCCAATTTCTTTTGATAGAGAGAAAGCGTGGCTTTGGAGTAATCATTCTTCTTTTTCGCCTCAATGGCCGTCTCGGCGGCCAGGCGTCCCGCCACCATGGCGAGATTCGAACCTTCCCGGTGAACGGGGTTGATCATCTGGGCGGCATCTCCGGCGATCAAAAATCCGTCTGAATAAAGCGGCGGAAGGGAATTGAATCCACCTTCGGGAATCAAGTGAGAGGAATATTCGAGGGGTTTCGCCCCTTTCAAATAGGGCCGGACCACGGGATGGTTCTTAGCCATCTCCAGAAGCTCATAGGGGGCCATTCCGGTCTTTTGGAAATAGGAAAGTTTGCAGCCTACGCCGAAAGCAAGGGACTCCTTATTGGTGTAAAGAAAAACGTAACCAAGCATTCCTTGAGTGATCTTGCCCAATAACTCGATGGTCGCGCCCTGATCTCCCTCCAGGTTAAACCGGTCCTCTATCTTTTCCCTGGGCAGGGCGAGCACTTCCTTAACGCCCAAAGCCACTTCCTCGGGTTTCAGTTCATCGATGATGCCCGCCGATTGCGCGAGCATGGAGTTCACCCCGTCGCAGGCGATGACCAGGTCGGCCAGGAGTTCGTCTCCTTCACTCGTTTGGATTCCGGTGATCTTGCCGTCTTTCTGAAGGAGTTTCGAAACGGTAACGCCGGGAAAAATCTGGGCGCCCGCCTCCTCGGCTTTCTTGCTGAACCATTTGTCAAATTCCACCCGGATTACGGAGTAGCAGTTATGCGGCTCCTGGGACCATTTATCCGATTTGAAGCCGACTTTTACTGCGGAATCTTCGGAGGTGATGAAAAAATTTTGCTCTATGATGTGACGCTGGAGCGGGCAGGAGGGGTCTTTCCAAAAATCGGGGATGATGTCGGCGAGCATTTTCGTGTAAAAAATGGCGCCTTGAACGTTTTTGGCTCCGGGATAGGTTCCCCGCTCAAGGAGCACTGCGTTTATACCCGCGCGGGCAAGCGTTATCGCGGCTGACACTCCGGCGGGACCCGCACCGACAATGATTACATCAAACTTCTCTTCGGCCATGACTTATGCTTTCTCGTCAAAATTGATTCGGACACCTGATCCCATGGTGGAAGTGAGGGTGACGGACTGAATATATATCCCCTTCGCAGTGGCTGGCTTCGCGGAAACAATCGCCTGCAAAATAGTTTGTGTGTTCTCCAACAAATCTTCCGGTTTAAAGGAGGCTCGGCCTACGGCCGCGTGAACGTTGCCCGTGTCATCCATTTTAAATTCAACCCGGCCCGCCTTCAGCTCTTTCACCGCCTTTCCCACCTCAAAAGTGACCGTTCCCGACTTGGGATTCGGCATAAGGCCGCGAGGGCCCAGCACCTTTCCCAACTTGCTCAAATCCTTCATCATATCGGGGGTCGAGACGAGCGTGTCAAACTCAAACCACCCTTTCTGGATTTTTTCGATTAAATCAGAATCGCCGATGAAATCGGCGCCTGCGCTTTCGGCCTCTTTTACTTTTTCACCCTTCGCGATTACGGCCACGATCTTCTTTTTCCCTGTCCCTTTGGGCAGGACCACCGAACCCCGGACGGCCTGGTCCGACTTCTTGGTATCGACTCCAAGTTTTACATGGAGTTCGATTGTTTCATCGAACTTGGATGTCGCGTTTTTCTTGACTATATCCACCGCTTCGCCCAACGCGTATTTTTTAGACTTATCAAAATTGGCGAGCATTGCTTTCTCCCGCTTGGACATGTTTACTTCACCTCGATTCCCATGGACCGCGCGGTGCCGGCCACCATGAGTTTCGCCGCCTCAATATTTTTTGTGTTTAAATCGGGCATCTTGATCCTGGCAATTTCCTCAAGCTGCGCCGGCGTGATGGAACCAACTTTATTTTTCAAGGGGTTTCCCGACGCCTTCGCCAGGCCCGCGGCTTTTTTGAGAAGGGCGGAAACAGGGGGCATCTTCGTAATAAAAGTAAACGACCGGTCGGTGAATATGGTTATCACGACCGGTATGATCATCCCTGCTTCCTGGTTTTTGGTTTTTTCATTGAATTGTTTGCAGAAGTCCATGATTTGGACCCCATGCTGACCCAGCGCCGGCCCAACCGGAGGCGCGGGATTCGCCTGCCCCGCTGGAATTTGCAATTTGACTTGAGTTTTGATTTGTTTGGCCATGTCTCTAAACTTTCTCCACCTGCAAATAATCGAGCTCAACTGGTGTCGCCCGTCCGAAAATGCTGACCGTCACCTTCAATTTCGCCCGGTCCTCGTTCACTTCCTCCACCGTTCCGACAAAATGCCGGAAAGGCCCTTCATTGATGCGCACGCTCTCGCCTTTTTCAAATACCACCGCGGGCCGGGGCTTCGAGGTTTCGGGGGTCGCGTTCAGCTCCATCATCCGGCTCACATCGCCTTCCTGAAGAGGAATGGGTTTCGCCCCGCCCAAGAAGCCGGTGACTCCCGGGGTGCTCCGGATAAGATAACAGGCTTCATTAGTTGGCTCCATTTGAACCAGAACGTAGCCCGGGAAAAACTTCCGGCGCCTGATTTGCTTTTTATTTTTTTTGAGCTCGATTACTTCTTCCGTCGGAATCACCACCTGGGTGATGATATCCTTCATATTTTTAACGGCGACGGATTTCTCAATACCGGAACGCACCTTATCCTCATGCCCCGAATAAGTGTGAATTAAAAACCAATTTTTTTCTTTTGTCTCGACCACATTTACACCAAAAAGCCGATAATCTTCGCCAAAATTAAATCCACCAAACTGATATAAATCGCCATCACAAAAACCAGGATCAAAACGACCCATGTCGAGGCCAGCATCTGAGGTACCGTCAGCCAGCTTACGAGCTTCAGCTCAGCCCAAGCCTCTTTAATAAAATCAATTATGATTTTCATGGGATTTACTCTTGGGAACGAAACGCGGGAGTGGTAGGACTTGAACCTACAGTCCCGGTTTTGGAGACCGGTGGTTTGCCATTAACCGACACTCCCGGTTAAAGTTTGACCTCCTTATGAACAGTGTGCCGGCGAAGCTTGGGGCAGAATTTCTTAACTTCAATCTTGGCTCGTTCGCCTTTTTTCTTGCCCCTTTCGTAATAATATTCAATATCACCGCACTCTGAACACTTCAGGGCGAAAACATTTCTTCCGGTTTGGGCCATAAATTATTCCGAATCTTATTTGACGATTTCGGTCACCACTCCCGAAGCGACGGTATGGCCGCCTTCTCTAATGGCAAACCGGACTCCCTTTTCCAGGGCGACCGGAGTAATTAATTCCACATCCACCGTGACGTTATCCCCCGGCATTACCATTTCCGTTCCCTTGGGAAGGGCGATGGTTCCGGTCACATCGGTGGTACGGACGTAGAATTGAGGCCGGTAATTATTGAAGAAGGGCGTATGGCGACCCCCTTCTTCTTTGTTCAAGACGTAAATTTCGCCTTTGAATTTACTGTGCGGGGTTATGGTCCCAGGGGCGGCCAAAACCTGGCCTCTTTCCACCTGGTCTTTTTCAATACCCCGAAGGAGAACACCCACGTTGTCGCCGGCAACGGTTTCATCCAAAACCTTCCGGAACATTTCGATTCCCGTGGCCACGGATTTTTTCGTTTCCGAAAACCCGACGATCTCCACATTGTCCCCAACTTTGAGCCGGCCCCGTTCAACCCGGCCGGTGGCAACTGTTCCGCGGCCAGTGATGGAGAACACATCTTCAATGGCCATCAAGAAAGGTTTGTCGATTTCGCGGGTGGGTTCGGGAATGAAGGAGTCGATGGCGTCCAAAAGCTTCTTTATGGAAGGAACCCCCAATTCGCTGGTGTCTCCCGCCATGGCGAGCTTCGCGCTTCCTCTTATAATCGGGGTTTTGTCCCCGGGGAAATTATATTTATTGAGAAGTTCGCGAACTTCCAGCTCCACCAGATTGAGCAATTCCGGATCGTCCACCAGATCGCACTTATTCAAGTAAACGACGAGGCTGGGAACGTTCACCTGCCTGGCCAAAAGAACGTGCTCTTTCGTTTGAGGCATGGGGCCGTCGGCGGCGCTCACCACCAAAATCGCTCCATCCATCTGTGCGGCGCCGGTGATCATATTTTTGATGTAATCGGCGTGGCCCGGACAATCGATGTGAGCATAATGTCTTTTATCCGATTCGTATTCGACGTGGGAGACGGCAATCGTCAATATTTTGCTCTCATCGCGAACAGTTCCGCCCTTTGCGATTTCCGCATAGGACTTGGCTTGGGCCTTTCCTTCCTTGGACAGGACGTTGGTCAAGGCCGCAGTTAGGGTGGTCTTTCCATGGTCGATGTGACCGATGGTTCCAACATTCATGTGTGGCTTTTTTCTCTCAAACTTAGGTTTTGACATTTGCTTGAAGCCTCCTTCAGACTATCGAATGCTAAAAATCTTCCTTTTCTTTCGCTCCAGGTTCAAGCTGGAGAGGGGGGTCGAACCCCTGACCTCGTCCTTACCAAGGACGTGCTCTACCAACTGAGCTACCCCAGCATTTCGCCCGTTTTCAAAACTTCCACACCGCCCCAACCAATCTAAACTAATGGCCCACCGCGCTTTTGAGCGACCCAAGCGAAAGCGGGTGAAGGGAATCGAACCCTCGTTTCAAGCTTGGAAGGCTCGCGTTCTGCCATTGAACCACACCCGCACGATTAGTACAGGCAAATAAAAAACCCCGAAAATTTCGGGGCCCTTGTGGGTGTTTCAGTTTAACGGGACACTACCAGGTTGGGCAAATTTATAACAAAAGGTGGGTAGGACGTCAACTGGAACTTTAAAGAAAAACTAGCCCAAATTTCAGCCTAAATATGGAAGTTTATTCCTCCGCTTCCTTTTCAAGCCGGGGGAGGAGCATCGTGGGGGGTTGCCCGTCGATCTTTAAACACCAAACTCCCGCCTTTCCTGGCCAGACTATGCTTTACATACCCCTTCATTTCGGTGAGGGCCTGAATTAGAAGGGGATATTGCCTGGTCTCGATGTTTTCCTCGGTCAAATAAACAATGGAAACTGAAATAAATTTGAAGGTTTTTATGTTTCCCTGACGGTCCTTGGCGGTAATTTGCCCGGCTTTAAGGTCGGATTCGGAATAATAGGCTTTAATTCGCTCGTCAAATCGCCCGGACACCCAGTTGAAGATATTGTCGGCCTTTTCCGGGGTGGTCATGACCATAAAATCGTCCCCGCCGATATGACCCAGAAAATCATTTTGATTCCCCCATCTTTTTACGGCCTCGGCTAAAAGATCCGCCATTAGCCGGATGACTTTATCGCCCTGTTTAACGCCATAGACATCGTTGTAGGCTTTAAAATTGTCCAGGTCGATATAAGCGATGGCAAAACTGGCCGAATTGGCCAACCGCCGGCGGGCCTCTTCTTCAATAGCGAGGTTTCCGGGAAGCCCCGTCAAAGGGTTATGCCCCATGTCGACTTTCTTGCGCTGGAGCATTCTATTGATCCGGGCCACCAATTCCTGGGCGTCAAATGGCTTGGTCAGAAAATCATCCGCCCCGGCCTCCAATGATCTGATTCTATCTTCGGCGTTTTTCCAAGAGCCGCTAACTACAATTATAGGAATGGCCCGGGTCCTAGCCTCTTTCCTGAGTTCTTCGCAAATCCGGAAGCCGTTGGTCCCGGGCAATTTCAGGTCCAAAACAATGGCATCGGGAATCATTTCCTGAGCTTTTTTCACTGCCACTCGTCCATCATGAATTACCTCGACCTGATAGCCGCTCAAGGAACACGATAGCCGGACATAAGCCGCCACTTGTTCGTCATCATCAACAACCAGAATTTTTTCTCCCGCCATAAAAACCCTCCCGTTTCTATAAAATTTTCGGATTATCGACGGGACCGTTCTTTCAACGGTCCGTCATTTCTCCCTTTTAAAAGCAACTATATCGATCCGCCGGTTTTTAGCCCTCCCTTGAAGGTCATCATTGCTTGCCGTAGGCCGATACTCCCCAAACCCCCATGCTGAAAGCTGCGCGGGATCAATCCCTCTTTTCGTCAACTCGGCAATTACTGAAAATGCCCGGGCCGCCGACAACTCCCAATTGGATGGAAACCGGCCTCCTTTGATGGGAACGTTGTCCGTATATCCTTCGACGATGATGGGACCGTCCACCAGTTTTAGCGATTGGGCCAATTCATCGAAGGTCCGTTTCGCCGAATCGGATGGCACGCTCGAACCGGAGGCGAACAGAACCTGATCTTTCAATTGGACGGTGACTTTCTCAATTCCCTCGACAACTTCCATATTCTGCCCCAAATCACTTTTTAACCCGTACACCATTTGAGTGAAAGTCGAAAATCTGCTCTGATTCGACTTCCGGGAAATAAGGGTGGCCCTGGCCAAATAAGTGTACCCGTACATGACCAGAAAAAATATCAAAAGGATGGTCATAAAATCGGAATAGGAGATGAGCCATAGTTGGGTTGCCGCGCGCCTATCGGCCGCCGGAGCGCCAGCCGACACATGATGGCCGAAATATTCGTTCCTTTGAACCGCTTCCGATTCTGACTCGGCGATCCTTTCAAAAGAATCGTCCGCCTGGATCCGATCAAAATCGTTGTCATCTAAACTCATAAGGAAATTCCTTAAATAAGGCCACCTCAACCCGGCGGTTGAGCTTTCTTCCGGAGGTGGTCAAATTGGATGCAACAGGATGAAAGGACCCATAGGCCGCTGCGGCAATCTGATTGGGCGGAATATCGCTTGTCGTCAGGACTTTAACGACAGCCATAGCCCGTGCCAATGAAAGTTCCCAGTTATCATTGAATTCGGCCCCCTCTCTTATCGGCACGTCGTCCGTGTGGCCTTCCACGACAATTGTGAATGGAACCAGCCTGATTAAATTAGCGAGAGTTTGAATTATGGGAAGGGACTGGCTCCGGAGCATGGCGCTTCCCGATGGAAAAAGGACATTTTCGCCGAAGCTGATTCTGGTCGCTCCGGCCTCTTCCTTTATTGAAATGTCGGTGGAACTTTTGAATTCATCCCTTAACAGGCCCGCCACATCCGTCAAATCCAAGTTCTTGGGTAAATCCTTGGCCTTCGTAATTTCCTCAAGTTTCATCGACTGAACCGCTTTTATTATGGCGTCGTTTCCCATCATCACCAGACTATAAAGGGACAGAAATAACAAAACGAGGTTGGTAATCATATCGGCATAGACGGTTAGCCAGATATTTTGACTGCGGACATCGTCATATTTCGGACGGAATAATCGGTGAAGCATTTAGCCCTCCGTCGGGGCTTTAGGCTGACCACCCGGCCGGGAAGGGTTTTTGAGCCGCTCATGCTTATCCAAATAGGCCTGGAGCCTCCGGGAAAGAAGGGCGGGGACTTCCTCCCTTTGAATGGAAAGGATCCCCTCGATCATCACTTCCTTCAGCAAAAGTTCCTGTTCGGAATAGGCGTTGAGTTTTCCGGAAATCGGAAGAAACAGGAAGTTGGCGCCAAAAATCCCGTAGAAGGTGGCGGTCATGGCCACCGCCATATGCATGCCCATGGTTTTGGGATCCGTCAAGTTAAGAAGCACTTCCACCACGCCGACGAGGGTCCCCAAAAGCCCGAATATGGGGGAGTAGGTGGCCATATTGCGAAAGAGATTCGCGATTTCAGAATGACGCAGCCGGACAAAATGAATTTCCTTTTCCAGATTCGCCCGAATCATTTCTGCCGGCAGTCCGTCGGCGATCATCTTTAAGCCATTAGCGAGAAAATAATCCCTGGTTTGGCGCAAATCTACCTCGAGGCTTTCCATGCTTGTCCGGCGGGCGCGGTTCGCTAAATTGAGAAGCTGGTTCATGACCCGGTCCGGAGTTTCCCTCCGGCCAGGAAAAAGAAATAAAACCAACGCCAAAGGAATTCGCTTAATGATTGACCAGGGATAGGTAATGAGAGTGGCGCCAAAAGTTCCGCCGAACACAAGAACCGCCGCGCGATAATTGAAGAAAAATTTCCAGGTATCTCCTGTTTCCAGAACCCATCCGATAGCCCCCAGCCCCACGAACCAGCCCAAAACGGTCATAAAATCCATATTCTAATTTACTCCTTTTCCTCGTTTCCGGGGGGTACGCCGCCGTCCGAATACCGCTCCCGTTCGGAACCGCCGCGCCCCATAAATCGTCTGATTCTCTCCTCAATATCCTCCTCAACGGATTTCTTCCCTGAACCGGTTCCTTGTTTATCGGCAGAATTCTCAATCTCTAATCCCGGAGGAAGTTTGATCGCGTCCCGAAGGGGAACGTACCGCGCCGAAGAGGAATTCCCTTGAACCTCGGGAATCCGGATCTGCCCTTCCTTGATCAGCCGGCGGGCGATTAAAATTACTTTGCGTTGGGCGTCCTTCGAACCCCGGGTTGGGCCCCCCTTATTGACATCAAGCTCCTCGCGGATAATCTCGGCTTTCCCCTGAGAAATATTTTCCAGAATCCGGTCCGTAAATTCTTTGGGCTGGCCCTGTAAACAAAGAATCATGGTTTGAAGATCGACTTCCCTCAATATGGCCTTTAAGTCAGCCGTATCCAGTCTGAAGAGCTCCTCAAAAATCAAGGCCCGGCGCCTTATGGCCTCGGCCAGTTCCGGTTTTACCACTTGCAAATTCTCAAGCATTTTTTTCTGTGCGTCGGGATCGAGAGTTTCGTAAATAGAAATGAGGCGGTCTGGCCCGCCGATCAAATAATCCAGCCGCCGTTTAAGATCCTGTTCGATGTCCTCCACCTGCTCGGGCAAAAGCTGCTTGGGAATAGCCAGATGCGCCGCTATGTCAGACTGAAGGTTGGAATCGATTTGATTTAAAACACGGCTTATCCATTCCGAAGGAAGATACCCCAGCACCACAGCCGCCCGCTCGGGAGTTTCCCTGGCCAAAAGCACGGCCAGGTTGGAAAGATGGTCCTCCCGGACAAACCCAAACGGGAGCGATGTTTTATTGGGGTTTTCGACTTGCAAAGAACCGGAAAAAGTGGGCGCGGACATTGTCACTCCCCCTCCCTGAAGCATTCCCATGTGCTGCCCAAGTAGTGCCGGAAGCATTTGGGGAAGTTCTTCAGAAAGAATTCTGGAGGAACGCCCCGTGTCGATTGGCTTCAACGTGGGCAGGATTTGCACAAAACGAGATAAAAATCCCCTCAAAGGGCCAAATACAAACAAGGCGAAAAGAAGAAAAAAGAGCACCAATAGAGAGAGTCCTACCACCAGCCAGTATTTTTGCAACTCCACCTGCAATTTGGAAATTCCCGAATTATCAATCACAATAGTGGGCTTTTGGAAGCTTGACCGCTGAATATCCAATGTGTCTCCCCTCTGAGGGTCCAACCCCACCAACTGCCGGGTCAGCTCCCGAACGTTGTTGATGGTGGCTTCATCCAAATCCTTGTCCACTACTAAGGTTGTGGTAATTCTCCTGATGAACCGACGGAAGATGGGGGAATCTGGTTTCACGGTATCCACTAATTTTTTCACTTGGTCGGCGGTGCTATCGAATTTGTTGCGGGCCGGGACGCCAGGCAGGTAATAACCTTGTGGTTCTTCTTCTATGGGCTGCCCTTTGGAATCGATTGGCTGACTCCAAGGTTCCACTCGGATCACCACCACAAACTGACCCATGGGCAAAATTTTTGTTAGAGCCTCTTCCACCCTCTTCTGCATGCTCATCTCGAGTTCCAATCTCTCACTGTCCCAGGAATTGCTGGCCCAGATGATTCCCCCCAAAAGGAAAGCGGCGATTCCGGCAGAAATTGTTTTATTGATTCGCTTCGACACGAGAAACTCCTTTGTTCCCATAGAGGAATTTACGCAATACATCGTTTTCCGGATCAAGCTGGAGGGCCTTGCTCCAAACTTGTTTCGCCTTATTTTGCTCGTTCATGGCGAAGTAAGCTGAACCCAACCGGGTTAGGGCCAATACATTGTTTTCTTCCAGGTCTAATATGTCGCTGCATTCCGCAATGGCGGACAGATATCGGCCGTCGTAAATCGCTTCCAGGGCAAGTTGAAGTTTGTGATCAACCAAACTAATCCCCGAAGGCAAGTGAATGGGTTCAACCTCCGGATGTTCCGTCTCAAGGTATTTCAAAATCCTTTCCACCTCCCGTCTATCTTTGTCCCTTTCCATGGCGTAAATCAAGGAGTTGTAAGCTCTCTTCACGTCGTTTTCCATGTACCGGACCACCGCCTGGCGGACAAGAAGGTCAATTTGATCTTTCCCGATGTCAGAATCAATAATTGCCACGATTCCCTGAAGTTTGCGCCGGGCTTCCTTGATGGAGGTGTCATTGGGGAGGAGCCTTTCCGCTTCCCGAAAAGTCTCGAGCGAAGTTTGAAATTGCCCTTCTTTATATTCGGCCACTCCTCTTTCATAAAGGAGACCCGCCTCGTCTTTCATTTCTGAAGAGCGCAGACGTTGCTGCTTCTCTTGAAGCAAAAGTCTTGATTGCTCCGTTTCCAGGTCCACCACATTTAAACCCAAAGGTTTGTAATTACTTATAAGCCTGTCGAGATAAAGTATTCTCTCCTGTAAACCCAATCCATTCCCCACTTGTTGACGATAAGAGGCAATTTCGCGGTCCAACTCTTCTCTTAAGGAAGGCAACACATCGTCAGCGGAATTCCACGACCAAGCCCCCAAATAACAAGGGGCCAAAAAAGGGAGCGATAAAAAACCAAAAATTAAGATGGTTTTCAGCTTTAAAATTGGCTTCATTTTTAACCTTGCAAAAAACTAAAGTTCTCTACTTATTTAGGTTCAAAACTATTTTATTGCAACCCATTTTTTTATTTTAAAATTGACTCGCAAATCCAACTTGAAATTGAATTAGATGCCGCTTCCCTCAATTTATTAAGAAAAACTTGCTATTTTCTTGTAATAAAAATTACTTTATACGCTATGAAAGCGATTCTGTTACCAAAACACGGAGGGCCTGAAGTCCTTACTTTAGATGAGACTTCCCGCCCCCTGCCGAAAAATAACCAAGTATTGGTTCAATTGGAATATGCCGCCTTAAACCATATCGACATTTGGGTGCGCAGCGGAGATCCGGCCTACCCCATCGGTCTGCCCCACATTATGGGATCAGATGGGGCTGGAATAGTGGTCGAAGTGGGCCCAGAAGCGGAGGGAATAAACATTGGAAACAGGGTCACAATTCTGCCGGCGATATCCTGCGGAGTTTGTGAATATTGCCGGAAAGGATTTGACAATCAATGCCAACAGTTTGAAATTTTGGGGTCGAAAAGATCTGGAACCTATGCTGAATTCGCCCTTGTTCCCGACCAAAATGTACTGGCCATCCCGGACCAAATCTCATTTGCGGAGGCAGCGGCCTACCCCCTGGCTTACCTCACCGCCTGGCACATGCTGATCGGACGGGCCAAACTGCAGCCGAATGAAAAAGTTTTAATCGTCGGGGCAAGTTCAGGCGTGGCCGTGGCCGGGATCCAAATCGCCAAATCCAGGGGAGCCCATGTTTTCGCCGTCACCTCAAAGGAAGAAAAAGTCCCGAAATTGAAATCCCTGGGCGCGGACCACATTTTCGTCCAAAGCGAAAAAACGGATTTTTCCAAATGGGCGATCGAACAAACAAAAGGGGCCGGAGTGGAGGTCGTTTTTGAGCACGTGGGCCCCGCCACTTGGGAAAAGAGCATGAAGTGTCTGGGTAAATACGGGAGGTTGGTCACTTGCGGCGCCACCACCGGGCCAAAAGTCGAGTTGGGGCTCAGATCCCTTTTCGGACGGGACATTTCGATTTTAGGAGCCCGGATGGGAACTCAAAAAGAATTCGTCGAACTTTCCAACAAAATTTTTCAAGGGAAAATTAAGCCTGTCGTCGACAAAATTTTCCCCTTAAAAGAAGCCTCCGAAGCCCACAAATACCTCGAATCTGGCCAACACTTCGGCAAAGTTCTTCTGAAAATCAAATAAATTCCCTAAAAACTTTTACGACCGCTTTACCAGCTGCAACCCATGCTTGTCCACGGCCTCGAAAGCTTTTTTTCAATGGGGGCAGGGGTGGTTTCATCTTCCATGACGCGACAAATGGCCCGCCTGAGTTTTTGCTCGGGATCGAAACCCTTACAAGCACTTTTTTATCTGTTTTAAGGTCGGTGTCAATCACTCCCGTTGTATTCGGTTGCTGGATTTGGACGCAACCTAAATCCCCTTCGCTTCCAACCGGTGGATTTATCAACTCGGCACAAAAATATCCAGCCCAGCTATTCGGTTTGGGGAAGATTGGTGTGGTAGCGTCAACTGTAATCTTCAATTTCCTTTTAAAAACAGGCGAGGGTTGAGGATCTGGTGGTGCTATCGTTGGAACTGGTGTTGGAGTTTCCGTGGGAGTGGGATCTGCTTCGGCTATATTCATAAAAGACAGTTCGTCCCCTCCTCCGGTAAGCCTATCAATTCCCCTGCTTCTGCATCCAATTACGCCTCCGAGAATAAGGAGGATCCCGAAGGACATCCAGGCTTTATTATTCATGGCTTATTCTCCTCTCGCAGAAATTGGTTAGGTCGCATCTCGAAACCGGCACATGACCCAAGCCAATAATCGAGAATTAAGAAAAGAGTAGACAAGCCAGATTAAATCCGCCTTAAGGTGCGGTTAGATTTCATAGAAGAGGAGCAAATGAAAAATGCAGCCCACGAAGGAGGGATGTTCTATTAGAGCTGTGCAAGCAGTTGAAGGACGGCGGTCAGTAATTGGCGCCGATTAACGGCGAGTTACCAAAAGACAATGCTGATAATAAAAATTAAATGAGGGAAGCGATGAGGTCTCCCACCTCTGTGGTCGAAAGTCCCATTTTCCCTGCGGATAAGCTCTTAATCTTGCCGCCCGCCAGGGCCTTGTAAACGGCTTTTTCAATAAGAGCCGCCCCCTCAGGCTGGCCTATAGCATCCATCATCATTCCCCCGGCGCAAATGGCCGCCAGCGGATTAATGGCGTTCTTCCCGGTGTATTTTGGAGCGGACCCGCCGATTGGCTCAAACATGGAGACACCTTGGGGATTTAAATTGGCTCCGGCCGCGATGCCCATCCCGCCCTGAACCATCGCGCCCAAATCGGTGATGATATCGCCAAACATATTATCTGTCACGATGACGTCAAACCACTCCGGGTTTTTCACCATCCACATGCAGGTGGCATCAACGTGGGCGTACTGGGTGGTTACATCTTCATACTCTTTGGCGACTTCATAAAAAGTTCGTTCCCAAAGGTCAAAGGCATAGGTCAAAACGTTGGTCTTCCCGCAGAGGGTGAGGGTTTTCCTCTTGTTTCGCTTGCGGGTGAATTCGAAGGCAAAACGGATGCACCGCTCCGCTCCCATCCGCGTGTTGATGGATTCCTGAACCGCCACTTCGTTGGGAGTCCCTTTCCTTAGGAAACCGCCCGCCCCGGCGTATAGACCTTCCGTATTTTCGCGGACGACGACAAAGTCGATGTCCTCGGGCTTTTTATTCGCCAAGGGGGTTTCAACATTGGGATAAAGTTTAACGGGCCGCAAGTTTATGTACTGGTCCAGCTCAAAACGAAGGCGCAATAAGAGCCCCTTTTCGAGAATCCCGGGCTTCACATCGGGATGTCCGATGGCGCCGAGATATATGGCATCCATTTTTCTGAGCTCAGCAATTACGGAATCGGGCAAAATCTCCCCGGTCTTTTTAAATCTTTCTCCACCCAAATCGTAATTGATGAAGTTCAGATTAATCTTGCATTTGCGGGAAACGGAGCTTAAAACCTTCAAGCCTTCCCGTATTACTTCGGGTCCCGTTCCGTCCCCTCCGATGACCGCGATCTTAAAATTGGTCTTGGGCTCGAGAGGCCTATCTTCCGGTTTATTATCCTTGGTCATAAATGTCGCTATTACCCCTTATAATTAGATTCAGAATATTTTTTCAGAAACTCATCGATTCCGGTGCCGAAAATTTCATGCACCTCATCAATCGTACTTTCGGCATTTTGCTGCGTTGGGTGCCTGGCCAGGTAATCCGCAATGTCAAAAAAGAAATTTTCCGAAAAGCAATAAGTTCCATTCGTGGAACCCAAGTCCTTCACCGCCAGAACATCTCCAAATGTTTCGATTTCGATATGTTTACGGGACAGGATGGGGTGCGATATTCGTATCTGACACTCGGAAGAGCGTCCCAAAGCCAGCACTTTTCCTTGTTTGAACCGGGTTATTTCCGTCATCGTCCCGTCTCCCACATTCACGGAATTCAGGATTCGCTCCTTGTCCTCTCCAACATTGATGGCCAGGAATAATCCCCCGATTCCGAACCTCAAATGCGCCGGAACGTCTCCATCGCATTTGATGGCGTACAATCGATTCGCTTTAAGCTGATGCCAGTGTTCTTCAGGAATCATCCTCGGTATAAAAGTTCCCATGTTTATATTCTCTCCTCCGCCAATCCTTTTTCCGTCCGCGCATATTTTTTGTTGGCAATCCGGTTCAAAGCCGAAACATAGGCTTTGGCGCTGGCTTCAATAATGTCGGTGGAGGCCCCCTTTCCCCGGGCCAATCCTCCGGCGGATTCAACCTGAACAGTGACTTCTCCTTGAGCGTCTTTCCCACCTGAAACAGCGGAGAGCTTATAGTCCAATAGCTTTACGGGAATTTTGGTTATCTTATCGATGGCCTTGTACACCGCGTCAACAGGCCCGTCGCCGACCGCCGCCTCCCGAACCGTTTTGCCCCGGCTTATCAAACGAACCGTCGCCGTCGGGACAATACCCGTCCCAGAACTTATTTGCAGAAACTCGAGCTTAAATATTTCGCGGGATGCCCCTTCCCCTTCCTCGACTAATGTCAGGATATCTTCGTCAAAAACATATTTTTTCTTATCAGCCAGAGCCTTGAATTTGCCAAACACTTCATTCAATTTCTTCTCCGGCAAGGAATGCCCCAAATCCTTCAGGCGTTTGGCCAGGGCGTTCCTTCCCGACAATTTTCCCAGAACCAGGGACGAGGATGGAACTCCCACTGATTGGGGCGTCATAATCTCATAGGTCAGCCGGTTCTTTAAAAATCCGTCCTGATGGATCCCTGATTCATGGGCGAAAGCGTTTGCTCCAACGATTGCTTTGTTGGCCTGAACCTGCAGACCCGTCAAGCGCGAGACCAGGCGACTTGTCCGGAAAAATTCTTCCGTCTTAATTCCCGTCTTAACTTTAAATAAATCTTTCCGCGTTATAATTGACATGACAATTTCTTCCATGGAGGCGTTCCCCGCCCGCTCTCCGATGCCGTTAATGGTGCATTCCACTTGCCTTGCTCCGTTCTGGACCGCTGCCAAAGAATTGGCCACGGCCAGTCCCAGATCGTTATGGCAGTGGACCGAGAAAACGGCTTTCTCTGCTCCGGGCACCACCGCGATCAGGCGCCTAATCATCTGACCGAATTCAAAGGGCATGGCATAGCCAACGGTGTCGGGAACATTGATGGTATTGGCTCCGGACTCAATGGCCGTCTGAATCGCCTTAACCAAGAAATTAAAATCGGAACGGACAGCGTCTTCCGGGGAAAAATCAATGTTCTCGCAATACTTCTTCGCATAGGACACCATGTCGGCGATTCGTTTCAAAACCTGCTGTCTGGTCATTTGCAGTTTTTTCTGCAAATGAATATCGCTGGTCGCAATAAAAACATGGATGCGGGGTTTTTTGGCCCGCTGAATCGCTTTCCAGCAGGCGTCAATATCCGACTTGATGCACCGCGCCAGACCGCAGATTTCAGGGCCGCGAATCTTTTTGGCGATCTGTTGAACGGCAGCAAAATCCCCGGGGCTCGAAATCGGAAAACCGGCCTCAATAACGTCCGCTCCCAAACGGGCCAGCTGTCCCGCGATTTCCAATTTCTCTTCGCCGTTGAGGCTTGCGCCCGGAGATTGCTCCCCGTCCCTCAGGGTCGTGTCAAATATAATTAACCTTTCATTACTTTTCATGTTTTTTACCAGAATATAAAAGTTTTGGCCCCGACGCTGAATGTTTTTGGATCCGTCTCGCTCGCCAGAAGGTGTTAATAATTCCCCACACAACGTAGCCCGAGTAAAGGAACAAAATTGTGTTTTCAGGGTAAGTGTAAATCATGAATACGACAAACAGCGTAATCAAAAACGGAGGAAGGGACTTAGGCCGAAAAATATGGATCCGTTTAAACGTCGTGTATTGAACTTTGGAAATCATCAAAAACGAAAGGCCAAAAACGATGATCGGTATTCCCTGCTTGAGCAAGGGGATTTGACGATAAATCAAATCCATTGTTCGGCCTTGGTTGCCATTATCAAAAAGACCAAAGAGCAAAACTAATATGGCGAGAAATCCGCCTGCCACAGGAATGGGCAAGCCCACAAAGTTTAAACTCGGACCCCCATTAACGGAAGTTTTGAGGTTATAACGGGTCAAACGGAATGCGCCGCAAAATATATAAAAAAATGCCAACCAAAACCCAAGGTCCTTATAAACATGAAGCACAATGAGGTATATCATCACGGCCGGCGCGATTCCGAAGGAAATCCAATCAGCGAACGAATCAAACTGCATGCCAAATTCCGACGGAGTTTTCATCCACCGGGCGATCCTCCCATCCAGTATGTCCAGGAAATGACCGACAAAAATAGCTGTGGGAGCCGCTATCCACCGGCCTTCAAAAGCAGCCACAATGGCAAAAAATCCGCAGGCCAAATTCCCGACGGTAAAAAAGTTGGGGATGACGGCCGTGGCCCTCCTGATGTGTTCCTCGGCCGCGTTTTGATTTGAAGTTTTTATTTCCATTTGGCCACCACTGTTTCTCCTCCCCTGACGCTATCGCCTTTTTGAAGGAGAACCTGGGCGGAGCCGGGAATTATTAAATCCACTTGCGAACCGAAACGAATCAACCCGAAGCGCTCTCCCTGCTTTAACGAGTCCCCTTCCTTAACCCAACACACGATCCGGCGGGCGATGAGCCCGGCGATCTGGGTTACTTTGATCTTCCCATAAGGGGAACTCAAAGTCAGGGAATTTTGCTCATTTTCCAGGTGAGCTTTGGGACTGCGTGCATCTAGAAAACTCCCCTTTTTATACTCCACCTTCTGTACTTGGGCCACCAATGGCGCCCGTTGCACATGAACATTAAAAATAGACAAGAAGATTCGGATGACATGCTCCTTCTCTCCGGAATCACTTGTTCGATTTGATACTTCCAATATTTTTCCGTCGGCGGGAGAATAAATCAGGTTGTCGTCAATTGTAGTCGGCCGGTCAAAATCGCGAAAGAAAAAGAGACAAAATGCCGTTAAAACAAGAAAGGCGGAGCCGGCCGTTTTCCCGGCCCAATGGGGAAGGAGAGATAATCCTATTCCTCCTGCCAAAAGGGGCAGGATAAATCGCCAACCATCCGCAGCAATTGGAAACAACCGGTACTCCAGGTACCTCAATACCTCACTCTTTCTTTTTGAGCCAGGGCATCATGCTGCGCAGTTCCGCCCCCACTTTTTCAATCTGGTGTTCGGCCAAGGCCGACCGGTAAGAATTGAAAACGGGTTTGCCAGCCTTATTTTCAAGCAGATACTCTCTGGCGAACTCGCCGCTTTGGATTTCGCCAAGTATTTTCTTCATTTCTTTTTTGGTCTCTTCGGTGATGATTCTGCCGCCGCGGGAATATTCCCCGTATTCGGCGGTGTTCGAGATGGAATAGTTCATCCACCCAATCCCGCCCTCTTGAACGAGGTCCACTATCAGTTTCAGCTCGTGCAAACATTCAAAGTAAGCGAGCTCCGGCTGATATCCGGCTTCAACCAGGGTTTCGAAACCTTTCTTAATGAGCTCCACAGCGCCTCCGCACAAAACCACCTGCTCGCCAAAAAGGTCGGTCTCGGTCTCTTCCTTGAACGTGGTTTGAATCACGCCCGCCCTCGTCGCTCCGATGGCTTTGCAAAAGGCGAGAGCTCTCTTAAAAGCCAATCCGGAAGAATCCTGTCCTACCCCGACCAAAGCCGGCGTTCCCCGGCCTTCTTCGAAAGTTCTCCGGACCAAATGGCCGGGCCCCTTGGGAGCGACCAATACCACATCGCAATCCTGGGGGGGAACAATTTGGGAATATCGAATATTAAAGCCGTGTGAAAATCCAACGGTGGCCCCCTTCTTCAAATTTGGTTCGATAATTTCCTTCCACACGTCGGCCTGGTTTTCATCGGGGAGAAGTATGTGAACCCAGTCCGCCTTGCGAATTTCCGCCGCCAGATCGCTGGAGAGATTCTTCCCTTCCTCCCAGCCGTGTTTAAGGGCCAAATTCCAACCGCGGCCTCCTTTTCGAACGGCCACGTGAACGTCTAATTGACTGTCCCTTAAGTTAAGGGCTTGCCCGTGTCCCTGGGAGCCGTACCCCACAACCACAATTTTTTTGCCTTTAAGCCATTTCAGATCGGCGTCCTGATCGTGATAAACCTTGGTCCGGAGGGCAGAGACATGCTTGTTCTTCCCGTTGGGAGAAAACTTGGATTTGCCCATCTGATTCTCTTTGGCCTGCTTCTTGATCATTACTTTTTTGTTCATATTTAAACCCTCTCTAATTCTTGAATTGAAATTCCTTTTGCTCCGCGCGCCATCGCCACAATCCCGGTGCGGCAAACTTCTTTAATCCCGAACGGCCGCAACATTTTGATCATGGCTTCAATTTTTTCATTGTCGCCCGTCATCTCAATAATGACTGAATCGGCGGCGACGTCCACAATCTTGGCGCGGAAGATGTCGCAAATTTGAATAAGCTCGCTCCTGGTATTTTTATCGGCGGCCACTTTGATCAGAACCAAATCCCGTTCCAGGTGCGGAGTCCCGACATAATCCATCACTTTTATTACATCTATAAGCTTATTGAGTTGTTTGCACACCTGCTCCAAAACCCGCTCATCTCCACGGACCACGATGGTCATCCGCGAAACCTGAGGGTCCTCCGTTGTTCCGACGGAAAGCGCGTCGATGTTGTAACCTCGAGCCGAAAAAAGCCCAGCAATCCTCGCTAATACACCCGCCTTGTTTTCGACCAAAACGGAAATTGTGTGCCGGAGTGACTCAATTTTTTGCGTTGTCGTCATTTCATTTAACTCCTTTAAGCCATATCCACGATGGTTTCATCAAGGCTTCCTCCCGCCGGCACCATGGGAAACACCTTTTCACCCGGCGAAATCATCGCCTCAATCAAAAACGTCTTCTCGGATTCCAGGGCCTTCTTGATGGCCCCGTCCACTTCTTCGTTCTTATAAATTCGCACACCTTTGAGCCCATAGGAATCGAAAATTTTCACGAAGTCGGGAATATAGGAAAGCTTTTTTAAATCCGGGTGGACCTTTTTCGCATTTTCATCCTTGTTTTGGGAGAGATTGGAATATGAAAATCTCTGTTTGTAAAAAAGCTCCTGCCACTGGCGAACCATTCCCAGGAAGAAATTGTTAATGATTACGAGGATCACCTTTTTTTTCTCCTGAACCGCTGTCCCCAGTTCTGTCATGGTCATTTGAAAAGACCCGTCGCCGTCAATGCAAATGACGGGCCGGTCGTTCACCCCGAAGGTCGCGCCCAAAGCCGCCGGGAATCCGTAACCCATTGTTCCCAAACCGCCGCTGGTCAAAAAGCGCCTGGGATTTTTGGCGGGATACCACTGCATCGCCCACATTTGATGCTGCCCCACCCCTGTGCTGACCACCGCTTCGCCCTTGGTCAACTTGTGAATTCGCTGAATGAGATATTGCGGCTGCAAAACTCCCTTAACCGGTTTGACGACAAAAGGATGTTTATTTTCCCAATCTTGGATTTGTTTCCGCCAAGTCTGGTGCTTCCTGAATTTAACCATCTCCGCGATTTTGGCCAAAACGGTTTTTAAATCCCCGACCACAGGGACATCGACATTCACGGTCTTCCCGATATTGGCGGGGTCGACATCGATATGGATTTTCTTCGCGTTCCGCGCAAAAGTTTTCACGCTTCCGGTCACCCTGTCATCAAACCGGGCCCCGCAGGAAATAAGCAAATCGCAATTTTGTGTGGCGATATTTGAGGAAAACCTGCCGTGCATTCCCATGATTCCCACATAATTGGGGTGGTCGAATGGAAATGCCCCGTTCGCCATCAGCGTGTGAACAACTGGAATCTCCGCCTTCTCCGATAAAGCGACAATCTCATCTCTCGCCCCGGACAAAATGGCCCCGCCTCCGACATAAAGAAGCGGCTTCTCCGATTTATCAATTAACTCCACGGCCCTTTGAATTTGCAAAGGGTGCCCGGAAATTTTTGGTTTGTAAGAACGGATGCTGACATTTTCCACCCAGTCAAATTTGAGTTTCGCCCGCTGCACATCAACTGGGACGTCGACATGGACAGGACCGGGCCGGCCGGAGCGGGCGATATAAAAAGCCTCCCGCAAAACTCGCGGCAAATCTTGAACATCTTTAACCATGAAATTGTGCTTGGTGACGGGCCGCATGACACCGGTGGCATCCGCCTCCTGGAAGGCGTCGTTCCCGATGAGATGGGTGGCCACCTGGCCAGTAATAGCCACCACCGGGATCGAATCCATGTTGGCTGTGGCCAGACCCGTCACAAGATTTGTGGCACCCGGTCCCGATGTGGCAATGCACACTCCCACCTTTCCCGTGGCTCGCGCATACCCGTCGGCCATGTGGGCCGCGCCCTGCTCATGCCGGGTCAAAACAACTTTTACAGGAGAATCGTAAAGGGCATCAAAAGTAGGGAGGAGTGCGCCGCCCGGAATTCCGAAAATCTGACTCACCCCTTCCCTGACCAAACATTCAACTATGATTTGTGCGCCGGACAATTCGTGTATCTCAACTTTTTTAAGCTTTTTCATTTTTATTTCAAAATCGCGCCTTCGTGGACTTCCGAAACCAGTCTCGAATACCGGTCCAGAAATCCTCTTTGCGCTTTCGGCTCCGGCGATTGCCACCGCGCCATCCGAACCCGGAGGTCCGTGTCGGTTAGTCTGATTCCCAATTGCCTTTGCTCAATATTCACATCTATTACATCCCCGTCCCGCATGACGCCCAGGGGCCCCTGAACCGCTCCCTCTGGGGAGAGCAGGCTGATGAATAAACCTTGAGGAGTGTCCGGTATGCGACCGTCGGTAATCAACGGAATGGTTTTATTCCATCCCTTCTCCTGCATCAAAGCCGGCAAAACCCGGAGGATCGGCAGTCCCGGCCCCCCGCGTGGCCCTTGACCTTTTACCACCACGGCTGAACCCTTTTTAACTTTTCCCCGGATCAAAGCTTGTGCCGCTTCAATTTCTTTATCAAAACAAACAACGGGCCCCCGAAATACCGCCAAGCCTGGACCAATTTGATTTAATAGAAATACGGCACCTTTCAGGGCCAAATTTCCCCGCAATACCCCGATCCCGCTCTGTTTTTGATATGGCTTCCGGCTCAAAATCACATGAGGATCCTTGACCATCGTGGAACGAGCCAAATCCAAGGCACCCCTTCCACATATGGTCGTAGTGGGATGCACTCCATCCTTAAATAAATTCATTACTGCCCAAACGCCTCCTGCTCTCTCCAAATCTTCGATCCGGTGTGGTTCTTTTTCTCCCACCCCGCCCAAGCGACAGACCTGAGGGGTTTCCCGGGCGATTTTGTCAAAGAGGTCGATGTTAAGCGCCACGCCCGCTTCATGGGCAATGGCCGTTAGATGGACCGCCACATCAATTGCACCCCCCAAGGCCGCATTCAAGCGGATGGCGTTCGAAAAGGCGTTAATGGATAGAACTCTCCGAAAACTGAAAGAGCTCCCCACCAAATTAACCACTCTCTGACCGGAAGCGTAAGCGAGCTCATGTCTTTTGGCCGACTGAGCGGGGGCGGTCGCCATTCCGGGCAGGCAAACTCCCAGAGCCTCCAAAGATAAATCCAAAGCATAGGAAGCATGATTGTCCTGAGCCAAAATACATTCCTTAAACAAATTTTGGGAACTGTCGCCTTTTTTGGCGGAAAAAATCGTCTCCGTGAGAAGCGCGAAGGGATCGTTGGACTTCTTTTTCTTGCCCTCTTCCTCTTTCCCGCCTGGCTGGGTATATTCCCACCGCTTGGCGCCTGTTGTCACCAAAACGGCCGCAAGATTTAGCCTCGCCGCGGCCATCGCCATACCCGCTAAAGTGGGAGAAGCATCTCCAATTAGGACTAGGCCGTCCAAGGCCTGCTGCCTCGCCCAGCTTTCAATAAAATCAGCCAGCTGATCTCTCCAGGCAAAGTTGTAACTCTCGGCGTGACCCCAGGAAACCTGATCGGGGGAGCGGACAGTGTCCCAGCGAACCGCGATCCCGCCCGAGGCTTCTATCCCCGACGTGGCGGCACCGCCTAGATCGCGGGCATCCGGCCTTTCCGAAAAAATTTGAGTTGAAACCGTGGCGACTCCAATCAAAGGTTTGGCCATGGCATCAGGACCGATGCCCGCCGCGGTCAGATAAGTTCTCAACAAGGCCCCTTCCGGCCGGTTTCGAATATCGCTCCCCATAATTAAGGACCCTTCCTTTTCTTTAATTTTGATCCCGTTAACAGATTCCGATCTTTAAATAATTTGTACTCGACTGCGTCGACAAGCGCTTCCCAGGAAGCTTCGATGATATTCTCCGAAACTCCCACCGTTCCCCATTCCGCCTTGGAATCTTTGGAATTTATCAAAACCCGGACTCGCGCGCCCGTTCCCGCCTGAGCGTTGATGACCCGGACCTTGAAATCCATGAGGGACATTCCCCTTAATTCAGGGTAAAACTCTTCCAGGGCTTTCCTCAAGGCGTGGTCCAATGCGTCAACAGGTCCGTTTCCTTCGCCCACCGTATGTTTGACTTTATCCCCGACCTTAATTTTAAGCGTCGCTTCCGCCATCATACGGCCGTCATCGGAAGCTTTCTCGACCACGACGCGAAAGCCTGTTAACTCGAAAAACGACCGCCTTTTCCCAAGAGCTTCTTCCACGAGTAAGACAAAGGAACCTTCGGCGCCCTCATACTGGAATCCCTTATTTTCCTTATGTTTGACAAGATTTAAAATTTTCATGACTGATTCCGAATCCCGCTCAAAATTTAAATTGAGCTCGGCGGCCTTGGTGGTGACGCTGGCCTTCCCCGACAATTCCGAAATTAAAATCCGCCGGTGGTTTCCGACCAGGCCCGGATCGACGTGTTCATAGCTGGCCTCACGCTCGACCGCGGACACATGAACGCCTCCCTTGTGAGCGAAGGCGGAATTGCCCACGTAGGGCATATTGTCCTGGGGGACAATATTGGCCAGCTCATCAATGTACCGGGAAGATTCAGTTAAAAACTGGAGCTCCTCGTCTGTCACGCACGGTATTCCCATTTTTATTCTCAAATCGGCGATAATGGAACCCAGATTGGCGTTTCCGCAGCGTTCCCCATAACCGTTTAAAGTTCCCTGCACAAGGTCCACGCCTTCCTCAACGGCAATGAGAGAATTGGCCACCCCACAATTGGAATCATTATGAACGTGAATCCCCAGGGAAACTCCCGGAAACGTCAGCCTGACATCCCTGACAATTTCGGCGATTTGCCTGGGCAGCATCCCGCCATTGGTGTCGCAGAGGGTGACATTGTCCGCCCCCGCGGCGGCCGCCGAACGAATGGTGGCCAGGGCGTATTCGCGGTTCGCAATAAAGCCGTCGAAAAAATGCTCCGCGTCGTAAATCACTTCCTTCTTTCTGGATTTCAAGTACGAAACAGTGTCGGTGATCAGATCCAAATTTTCATTCAGAGAAACTCGGAGAGCGTGCGTCACGTGCGAATCCCAACTTTTTCCAAATACGCAGACCACCGGCGTCCCCACGCTGAGAAGCTTTTTAATATTCTCATCAGTTGAGGCAGAATGACCTTTGCGGCGGGTGCTCGAAAAAGCCACAAGTTTCGCCTTCTTGAGCTTCAACTCTTTTCTGGCCCGCTCAAAAAAAAGTTCATCCTTCGGATTCGAGCCCGGCCATCCGCCTTCGATGTAATGGATCCCCAGCCGATCCAGCGTCTCGGCGATCTTCAACTTGTCTTCGACAGAGATGGAGACCCCTTCCCCTTGCGATCCGTCCCTAAGGGTTGTATCAAAAAGCCGCACCACCCGGCCTGAATTACCGCTTCGGGAGAAACGATTAAAGCGGAATTTTGGACCGGGGAATTTAGAGGATTTCTTCTGTCCTTTATGGTTCTTGGAGGTTTGCTTCATCAGCTTGACTTCTCTAAGCCAAAGGCCTGGTGAATCAATTTAACGGCCTTTGGTCCGTCATCCTCCTTAACCACGCAAGCGACCTTGATCTCCGAAGTGGAAATCATTTCGATGTTGATCCCCGCTTCGGCCAAGGTGGAAAACATCTTAGCGGCGACGCCGGGATGACTCCTCATCCCCACTCCGACGATGGAGACTTTCGCCACTTTGTCGTCGGTAAAAATTTCCCTGGCTCCAAGCTGGGAACGGACTCGCTCTAATACCTGACCGGCTTTGTTTAAATCGGGTCGAGAGATGGTAAAGGAAATCTCGTTCATGCCGTTTTGGGCGGTGGACTGAATAATCATATCGACGTTGATGCTTTCCTCCGCCAAGGCCCCGAAAATGGAAGCGGCAACGCCCGGCCGATCGGGAACATCCCGTACCGAAAGACGGGCTTCATTTTTGTCAAAAGCCACCCCGGAAACGACCGGATCTTCCATTCCTTTCGACAAATCGGCAATAATCGTTCCTTTTTTATTCACCAGACTTGATCTCACGTGTACTTTCACTCCATATTTTTTGGCCACTTCTATCGAGCGGGATTGCATAACCTGGGACCCCGCCCCGGCCAGCTCAAGCATTGCATCATATGAAATTTGTTCGACTTTTTGGGCGTCGGGGACCACCCTCGGATCGGCGGTAAACACCCCTTCCACGTCGGTATAGATGTCGCAAATTTCGCTTTTTAAGGCCGCGGCCAGGGCCACGGCCGTCAAATCCGACCCCCCGCGGCCCAGGGTGACAATATCTTCCTCTGGGTTCAATCCTTGAAAACCTGCCACTATCACCACTTTCCCGGCCTTAAGGCCCTTCAAAATCTTGCTAGGCAATATTTTGATAATCCTGGCCTTGGTATGTGTATTGGTGGCCCGAATCCCGGCCTGAGGGCCGGTCAACGATATTGAACCCACGCCCAAGGCTTTAATGGCCATTGACAATAAAGCGATGGAGATTTGCTCGCCGGTGGCCAATAACATGTCCATTTCCCTCTCATCCGGGTTGGGAGTTATCGTATGGGCTCTGTCAATGAGATCGTCCGTCATATCTCCCGGGGCGGAAACCACAACCACCACGCGATGCCCCGCCTTTTGGGTCTCGACTACTCTGGCTGCGGCGCGCTTGACGCGTTCGGCGTCTTTGACAGATGATCCCCCAAATTTCATCACCACAATGGATGGCTTCACTTTACGATCGCTCCTTTATCATCGACGGATAAATTTAAAATCCGGCATTTCACGCCAACCGATCTAAAACCTTTTCCCATCGCCTTTCCAATTTTTCCAGCATAACGAGGATTGGCAAACGCCAAGATGCTGGGACCCGATCCTGATAAAGTCACTCCATATGCGCCGGCTTTAAGAGCGTTTCTTTTAACCATATGAAAACCGCGAACTAATTTTGCGCGATAAGGCTCATGAAGCCGATCGTTAAAAATAAACTTCAATAAATCGAGGCGGCTGCGGAAGGCATCCGGCATTACGCATACGGCCGACATATTGAATACCGCATCTTCCAGGGGAACCTTTTTGGGCAGGACCGATCTTGAAGTTCTGGTGGACAATTTAAAATCGGGAACGGCCATCACCAGCCTGGCCCGAGGAGCCGGCCATTTGAAAGACCAAATTTTCCCGTTAAATTTACCCGAAGCGCGGATTCCACCCAATAGGATGGGCGCCACATTATCGGGGTGCCCTTCGATATCGCTGGCTAAAATAAGGATCTCGTCTTTGGAAAAGGGATTCCCGAGAATTTGATTGGCCGCGAGCAACCCAGAAAGGCAAGCGGCCGCGCTTGAGCCCAACCCGCGCGCAGGCGGAATCCGGTTCAAACATCGGAATTCCATGGCGGGGACCTTCTTCCCCGCCTTCCTAAAAATAACTTGGGCGGATCGAAATATGAAGTTTCGATCATCCTTGGGAAAAATATCAGCGCCCTCGCCTTCAATATGGAAAATTGGCTTTCCCGATTTGGGGCTAAGAATTTTCACCCTCATTTCGTTGCGCAAGGTGAGCGCCAAACCGAGAACATCAAAACCAGGACCGATGTTTCCGCTCGAACCGGGAACGCTAACAAACGCCTGCTTTTTCATCTTTTTCCTTTTTCAAGCATTTCTTGACATCTCCGCTAATTTTCATGGCGCAAAACTGAGGGCCGCACATGGAACAAAAATTCTCTTCGAAAGAGTCCCCCTGAAAATCGCCGGCGCGATGCTTGGCGCGGGCGGCCTCGGGATCAAGGGCCAGTTCAAACTGCCTCTCCCAATCAAAATTAAAACGCGCTCTGGCCATTTGGTCGTCTTTTTCACGGGAGCCGGGCTTATTCCGGGCCACGTCCGCCGCATGGGCAGCGATTTTATAGGCTATGCACCCCTGCCGCACATCCTCCAACGTGGGCAAGGACAAATGCTCCGCGGGGGTCACATAACACAAAAGCGATCCGCCGGCGGCCCCCATTATGGCTGCGCCGATGGCGGAGGTGATGTGGTCATAACCGGGGCCGATGTCCGTGACGACGGGTCCAAGAGTATAAAAAGGCGCTTCGTGACAATACTTTTCTTCCATTTCGGCGTTCATCTTTATGAGATGGAGGGGAACATGCCCCGGGCCTTCGATCATCACTTGTATCCCGTTTTTCCAGGCCCGCAAAGTCAATTGGCCAAGGGTTTTTAATTCAGCAAATTGGGCCTCATCATTGGCGTCCGCCAAGCAGCCGGGTCTTAAGCCGTCACCGAGAGAAAAACTGACGTCATAATACCGGAAAATTTCACAAATCTCATCAAAGTGAGTGTAAAGCGGATTTTGCTCGCCGTGGATCGCCATCCATTTCGACAAGATTGAACCTCCCCGGGAAACAATACCGGTAATCCGTTTTTCCACTAAGGGTAGGAACTCATGTAGTAAACCGGCGTGTATCGTTTGAAAATCCGTTCCCTGTTTGGCCTGTTTCTCAATTTCATCCAGGAGAATTTGCGGAGTCAAGTCCTCGGCCTCGCCGGCCTGCTTTAACGCACCGTATATTGGAACCGTCCCAAAGGGAACAGGGCAATTCTGAATCATCTCTCCTCTCAGATAATCCAAATCCCCCCCCGTGGACAAATCCATGACCGTGTCGGCATGGTAATGAATGGCGCAATGAAGTTTTTTAAGTTCTTCGGTGACATCAGAACTGACCGTTGAGCAGCCGATATTGGCGTTGATCTTGCAATAAAAATTGGTGCCGATTATGAGCGGTTCAAGGCCCAAACCAAGATGAATCCGGTTCGCCGGAATAATGGCCCGGCCCCGGGCCACTTCCTGTCTGACAAATTCCGGCTCGACTCCTTCTTGTGCGGCCACACGCCGCATAGCGGAGGAAATTTCACCATCCCGAGCGCATTGCATCTGGGTCTGAAACCCACCGGTTTTTTTCACAAAACCACCTCTTCACGGCCCAATTCGGCCGGTTTCCAGTTCATTTCAATTTTGGCTCGAAAATCCTGGGCCGCCATTTTTGGATTAGCGCTTTCAAAGAGCGCTCGCACAAAAGCCGCGCGTTTCGCCCCGTGGGCCACAACCTGGTCGATATTAAATTCGTCGATTCCCCCGATGACGACAAAGGGGATCCCTATCGAGGCCCGGTACAAATCAATCAGCCCCAAACCAACGGCCTCATACTCGGGTTTGGTCGGAGTGGCCCAAATGGGGCCGCAGCTCACGTAATCGGCGCCTTCCCTTTGGGCTGAAAGCGCTTCGGCGACCGAGTGAGCGGAGGCGCCGATAATTTTTTTATAGCCCAGCATTTGCCTGGCCAAATGGATGGGCAAATCCCGATGGCCCAGGTGAACTCCGTCTGCTTCCAAAGCCAAAGCTAAATCGGGCCGGTTATTGACGATAAATAAAGCGCCGGAGTCTTGGCACTTTTCTTTGACAATTTCCCCGATGCGAAGGAGGTCTCGATCGGGCCTCTTTTTGGATCGCAATTGAACCGCGTCCGTGCCCCCCGCCAGGATTTGATCAAGCTTTTCAAAAAACCGGGCTTCATCTTCGATTTCCGGGGTGACCACGTAGAGAAGAACGTTAGAAAAATCCAAAAGCTTTTTCATAATCGAGCGTCTCCGCGAGCTTGGTCATCTTACTTGCACCCTTTTAGAATTTTTTTGATCAAATTTGTCGTGGAGCGGCCTTTAACCAAGGGGATCCGGACCACTCTTTTCACGTCGTCCCGGCCCGCGATTTCCGGCCTTTTCCAGTCGCCGCCTTTGACCAGGATATCGGGCCGCAAAAATTTTATGAGCCGCTCCGGAGCGTCCTCATTAAAAACCGTGACATAGTCAATCGGTTCAAGAGCCGCGAGAAGCCGGGCGCGATCGGCCTGGGGCACGACCGGGCGTCCCTTCCCTTTTAAGCGCCGAACCGAATGGTCGGAGTTCAAACCCAAAACTAAAACATCGCCTAACTTTTTGCATCTTTCAAAAATTTTTAAATGGCCCACGTGCAAGAGATCAAAGCACCCGTTGGTAAAAACAATGGTTCTTTTTTTCCTTTTCTCTCTGTTTAATTGGCGCCGGAGCGACCGCCAGGAAAGGACTTTCTGGGATTTCACGCGGAATGCGGCCGGGAATTCTTATTCGCCATGGCCTTCTCCACCAGAGCGCAGAGAATATGGCCTACGGTGATATGCGCCTCTTGAATGTGGGCGGTGTTTTCAGTCGGAACGCAAATGCAATAGTCGCAATGGTCTTTTAATGTCCCGCCGGAGGCCCCCGTCAGGCCAACCACAAAGGCTTTCCTCGCTTTGGCGGCTTTGGCACCCTGGACGATGTTGGATGATCTCCCCGATGTGGAAAGGGCGAACACGACATCCCCCGGATTGACCATGGAATCAACTTGCCGGGCATAAATTAATTCAAAATTGTAATCGTTGCCGATGGAAGTTATGGAAGAGGTATTGGTTGTCAAAGCCAGAGCCGGGAGACCGGGCCGGTTATGATCGGTAAAGCCGCCGATCAGTTCGGCAGCCAAATGCTGGGCGTCGGCGGCGCTCCCGCCGTTTCCAAATAAAACCATTTTGTTCCCGCGCCGGTAGGCTTCAACCAAGATCGCGGCGACCGATTCTATGGTTTGAGTGTTTTCGGCCATCTCCGCCAAAATCCGGCTTGATTCGCGGAGGCCCCGGGAAATATCCTCTTTTTTATTTTCGGCTATTACCGTTGCCATTGTTGGAGAAATACTTTTCGATGAAGTTGGTGGAGTACTCGCCCTTTTTAAAGGCGGGGTGAACCATAACTTTTCTCAAAAAAGGAATGGTTGTTTTAATTCCCTCAATCTCGAATTCTCTTAGGGCCCTCGACATGCGCAGGACGGCGGCTTCCCGTCCGCGACTCGATCCGACGATAACTTTGCCGAGAAGACTGTCATAATGGGTCGGAACCGTATATCCGCCGTAAATATGGGTGTCGACCCGGACTCCCGGTCCGCCCGGGAAAACCACCGAGGTGATTTTTCCTGGCGAAGGGGCAAAATCGCGGTCAGGGTCCTCGGCGTTGATCCGGCATTCTATGGAATGGCCCAAAAGTTTAACGTCATCTTTGCTGTAACCGAGTTTCTCGCCGGCGGCGAGCCGAATTTGCTCCTTCACAAGATCAATACCCGTGACGATTTCGGTGACCGGGTGCTCCACCTGGATTCTGGTGTTCATTTCCAGAAAATAAAATTGCTTTTTCCCGTCGAACAAAAACTCCACCGTTCCCACGGTAACGTACTTCGCAGCGCGGGCGGTGCGCCGGGCGGCCTTGCCTATTTTTTTCCGGAGTTTGTCGTTAAATAGCGGGGAAGGAGATTCCTCGACCAGCTTTTGATGCCGGCGCTGTATCGTGCAATCTCTTTCCGGAAAGCTCACCACGTTCCCAAAGGCGTCTCCGGCAATTTGAACTTCCACATGGCGGGGATTTTCCAAAAATTTCTCAAGATACACTCCGGATTCTTTGAAGGACGCCTTGGCCTCGGTTTGAGCGGCAAAAATTGAGTTTTTCAGATTGGCTTCCTCATAAACCACCCGCATGCCCTTCCCGCCACCGCCGGCGCGTGCTTTAACCATAATGGGATAACCGATTTTTTTCGCTAATTTCAACAAATGAGGGTCTTCCGGGTCGACTGTCCCCTCGGAAGATGGAAGGAGCGGAATGCCTCCGTATTTGGCCACCAGTTTTCTCGCTTCAATTTTGTCCCCCATCATTTTTATTGATTCGGGATTTGGGCCGATGAATTTTATTCCCACCGACTGACAAACGTCGGCGAAATGAGTATTTTCGGATAGAAAACCGTAGCCGGGATGTATCGCGTCGGCCCCCGTAATTTCCGCCGCGGAAATAATGGCGGGGATATTCAAATAGGATTCAGCCGCCGGGGCAGGTCCGATACATACGGATTGGTCGGCAAGTTTCACATGAAGAGATTCCCGGTCAACATCGGAATGAACGGCCACAGTTTCGATCCCGATCTCCCGGCAGGCGCGGATAATCCGGATGGCTATCTCGCCCCGATTGGCAATTAAAATTTTCTTAAACATATTTCATCCTGATGATTTTTTTAAGTCCCTCGTTAAGTTTTTGATTCGGTGTTCGCTTCTTCAGCGGGGATAACCGCGAACAGGGGCTGGTCGTATTCCACCGGCTGCCCTTCTTCGGCAAAAATATTCATTATCTGCCCCGCGCAAAAGCTCACCACTTCAGTTGGAATCTTCATACATTCCACGACGCCGAGGCGATCGCCGGGTTTCACATGGTCCCCGGTGACAACCAAAGGAGGACGGTTTTTGGCGTTGGAACGCCGAAATATCCCCACCATGGGGGAACGAATCAAAACTTCTTTGGGAAGGGCTGGCGCTTTTAAATTTTCCTCACCGGCCAATTCGGAAGCGGAAGCCGGCGAACCTAACGACTTCCCGTCTCTCCGAAAGGCAATTTTCAGTTCTCCGTCCTGCCAAACCACTTCGTAAAGCCCATTTCTTTTGGCGAACTCAAGAAGTTCGCTCAGTTTTTCCTTGATCTCCGCTTCCATTTTCCTCCGATCCCCCTCCGTCATTCCCGTCCCACTCCATAATATTTAAATAATGTCGGGACGGTACCGGCATTATAGATTCATGTGGAGCGGTACCGAATGTCTCTATCGGGAATCCAGGTTTCTTCAACCAAAGGTTTATAGCCTGGATTCCCGCTTTCGCGGGAATGACGCTACCTAAACTGTAACCCTCTCCACATATTCACCAGTTCGGGTATCAATCTTTACCAAATCTCCCTCTTTAATGAAACCCGGAACGTTAACCTCAAACCCAGTCTCAAGCGTGGCGGGCTTAACGACGCTGGTCGCAGTATCCCCTTTCACTCCCGGCACCGTTTGGGTCACTTTGAGCGACACAGAAGCGGGAAGTTCAATGTCCAACAGGGAGCCATCCAAATAAAGGGCATTTACTTCCATATTTTCAGTTAAAAATTTCTCCGAGCCGGCCAGGTGACTGACGGGCAATTCAATCTGTTCATAAGTTTCGGCGTCCATAAAGTGAGCTTTGTCGCCGGCCATATAAAGATATTGGGATTTCTTCCTGGTTAGATTCAGTTCCCTGAATTTCTCACCGGCTTTGAAAGTCCGGTCGATAATGGCCCCGGTATGCAAATTTTTCAGTTTCAGCCGCATGACGGCTCCGCCCTTCCCGGGTTTGTGGTGCTGGAACCAAACCACCTGCCATATATTGCTGTCATATTCAAAAACGGTTCCATTCTTAAATTCATTGGTCGATATCATTTCATTTTCTCCAGTAAAGTAAATTATTGATTACGTGGCCTTATGGGAATTTTTCAGAACCTACTTCGTCAGAACTTCCGGCCCCTCAGGGGTTACAAGGAGAGTATCTTCGATTCGCACGCCAAATTTTCCGGGCAAATAAATTCCGGGTTCAACCGTCACAACCATACCCGCTTTGAGCTTTTCCTTTGAACCAGGCCCGATTCGAGGGGCTTCGTGAATATCTATTCCCACTCCATGGCCGGTATTATGGACAAAAGCGGATCCAAATCCCCTATTTCTGATAAAACTCCTGGCGGCGTTATCAACTTCAACCGCCAATACACCCGGATTTAATCTTTGAATGGCGGCTTTTTGCGCTCCTGCCACGATGTTAAAAACGCGCCAAAAAGAGGGGGTCATCTTACCCAAAGGGAGCGTACGGGTCAAGTCGGAGCGGTATCCCCTCCAAACGGCTCCTACGTCAAAAATAACGGGGTCCCCTTTCCTAATCTTATAATCGGAAGTGATGTGGTGCGGATAGGCCGAATTAGGCCCCGCCGCCACTATCAAGTTGAACGCCAAACCGTGAGCTTTCAGGAAGTAATAATGGGCAAGGTCGGCAGCCAATGTCCTTTCGGAAATGCCTGGCTTTAAGCGTTTTTTAATAAATTCAAGGCCCTCCATGGTAAGCCGCCCCGCTTCCCGCATGAGCTTGATTTCTTCCCTGTCCTTGACAGCGCGAAGCTCTTCGACTAAACCCGGGACCGGGGCCAACCCCAACTTCTTTAGCTCCGTCCCCATTTCGAAAGATACCTGTGCCGGGTTAAACCCAACTTTTCCCAATCGGTTGCGGGTCAGGACCTTCCGAAGGCTGGGAAATACCTTCCCTTTGACGCATTCAAACCCGATCGTTTCCCGCCTGGCTTGATTAAATAAGAGGCTCGGAAGGAACAGCCATGCTTCCTTTCTTCCCACCAGGGAAAAATAACCCTCATTCCAAAATCCGGTGAAATAATAGAGGTTGGAAAGGTCGCCCAGAAAATAAGCGTCTAGTTTCTTGCCCTTAAGAAGATTTCGAAACGCCGCTTTCCTCTGGGCATAGATGAGTTTTTGGGAATCTACCACAAAGAAGCCATGATCTTTTTTACCAAACCGATTGGGATGTCTGACTTCACCACCACCGAACCGGCTTTTTTCGGCAAAACAAATCGAAGGCGGCCCCCGATGGCTTTCTTGTCTTTAATAATAGCCGCCCAAAATTTCTCCCGGTTAACTTTCAAGCGGGAAGGGACATGAATCGGCAAACCAACTGCCTCCAAAGTGGATACGAGCTGTAATTGCGCGTCATCGCTCCAAAGACTTCTAGCTCGCGCAATCAACCCCGCCGCCACCATCCCGACGCTGACGGCCTCCCCATGCGACATGGCTTGGTAATCGGTGGCGGCTTCAAGGGCGTGCCCCACCGTATGACCAAAATTGAGGATTTCCCTCCCCCCTTTGAGGGGAGTTTCTTTTTCATCCGATTTCACCACCGCCGCTTTATGGCGGGCCGCAGTCCACACGGCGAATCCCACGTCTTTCGCCGGCCAACGGGAAATATCCGGATGGCGACGGACATTCTGGACCAACCAACGAAAAAAGGCTCCATCCCTTATGACTCCATACTTTACTACCTCGGCAAATCCGGTAATCCATTCCCGGCGAGGCAATGTTCTTAAGAATCCGGTGTCGATCCAAACCAAACTCGGCTGCCAGAAAACCCCCACAAGATTTTTCCCTTGCGGCAAATCCACTCCCGTTTTCCCTCCGATGGCCGCGTCCACCATCCCGAGGAGAGTGGTCGGGATGGAAACGAACGAAACCCCGCGCAAGACGGTGGCCGCGAAAAGTCCAGCCAAATCAGAAATTACCCCCCCGCCAAGCGCCATCACCAGCGAGCGGCGATCTATCCCTTCTTTGACGGCCGCTTTAAACAATCCGGTCAAAACAGACAATGTCTTAAATTTCTCGCCGTCCGGCACCACCAAAACCTGAACGGGGAATCCCCCCTTGGAAAGGATCGTCTTTAATTTCCGGGCGTAACCCAGATTTACCAATCTTTTCGAGGTCACAACAAAGACCCTTCTGCCCCCCAAGTTTAATTTTTTCAAAGCCCCGGTTAAGGATGGGCCGATTGAACCGAAAACGACTTCATAGGACCGGTCATCGGCTTTTTTGGGGAGGAGGGAAACACGGACTGTCTTCACTTTTTTAATCCCTGAACATTCGCCAAAATTTTATCGGCGACCTGACTCACCGTCAATGTGTCGGTGTTAATGCAAATTGGCGCTTGAGAATAAAACGGAATCCGATCTTTCAGCCTTTTCGCTATTGAGCCAATGGGGTCCTGAGGATCAATCAAAGGCCGGGTGGAAATATCTCCGGCCCTTTGCAAAACTTTCTCAGGGGACACTTGAAGCCAAATAACCAGTCCATCCCTGGACAAATCATCCATGTTTTTAGGATTCAAAGGTATGCCCCCGCCCGTGGCAATAACCAGGCGGTTTTTCTTGGCCACCTCGGTGACCACCTGTCTTTCTAAATCCCGAAAGGCGGCCTCCCCTCTGGTTCTAAAAATCTCAGGAATTGACGCGCCCCCTTTTTCCACAACAAGTTTATCAGTGTCGATGAAATCCCACCCCAGCTTCCGGGCGAGTGCCTCGCCAACTTTCGATTTCCCAGATCCCATGAACCCGATGAGCACAATTTTCATACGCGGGAAGAAAAAGTTTTAAATGGAGAGGGAGTGGCGCTGATAACGCTCAAAATTGTCCTTGGTTTCCCGCAGAGAATCTCCGCCGAATTTTCTTTTGAATTCCTGCGCCAGCGTCACAGCCACGACTGCTTCCCCGACGACCGCAGCCGCCGCCACCGGGGCGATGTCGGAGCGAACAATTTCGGCGCGCGTTTCTTCCTTGGTCCGAATATTCACGGACCGCAAAGGATTCTTGAGGCCGGCGATCGGCTTGACCACGGCGCGCACGACCAAAGGTTCGCCGTTGGTCACTCCCCCTTCGATTCCTCCGGCGTGGTTCGTACCTCGGAAAAACCGGCCCTTTTCCTCAAAGAAAATTTCATCGTTGGCCCGGGATCCTTTAGAGCGCGCCAGGGCAAATCCGTCACCCACCTCCACACCCTTGTGGGCCTGAATGGACATAAGAGCCTGGGCTAGCAACCCATCCAATTTCAAATCCCATTGCTGGAAGGAACCCAAACCCACCGGAAGTCCCGTGGCAACCACCTGATAAACTCCGCCCAATGTTTCGCCCGCTTTTTTTGCCGCGGTGATGGCTTTCATCATCGCCTGGGAGGCTTTGGGGTCCGGGCAAAATACGGGAGAATCTTTTGCTTTGGCACCGACTTCAGGTAAAGGCAAATCCGGAATCCGGGCTTTCACTCCTCCAATTTCTAAAACCCAAGAGAAGATATCGATTCCGAATAAGGACAGGAACTTCCGGCAGACAGTCCCCGCGGCGGTCCGAACGGCCGTTTCGCGGGCGCTCGCCCGTTCCAAAATATCCCTGATATCTTTGCGATCAAATTTAATGATGCCGGCCAAATCAGCATGGCCGGGCCGGGGTTTAATCTGGATGAAATTTTCCCTGGAATCCCCCTCTTCCAGCGACATTATTTTCCCCCAATTTTTCCAATCCTTGTTGGGAACGACCAACGTAATTGGATCGCCGATGGTTTCGCCAAACCTCACCCCCGACACAATTTGAACGGCGTCCTTTTCAATGAACTGCTGCCGCTCTCCCCGGCCGAAGGTGAATTGGCGCCGGGCCAATTCGACATTGATTTCTTCTTCCGAAATGGGGACCCCCGCTGGAATTCCCTCCAAAATCGCGGTGAGGACTTTTCCGTGAGATTCCCCGGCTGTCATGTATCTTATTGTCATGTTATTGTTATACCTTTTTTAACGAATTTGAGAGAGCCAAACGCATCACTTCAATAGGGGCCGGTTGCCCCGTCCAAAGGTTAAAACTCATCGCCCCCTGGTAAACCAACATTCCCAACCCTCCGGCCACAATGGCTCCCGCGGCCTTGGCTTCTTGCATAAACCGGGTGGTGCGGTTGTAAATGACGTCATAAACAAACTGTCCCCGACCGAACTTTAAATTATCAAGCGGCAATCCATCTCCCTCCTTAAGGCCCACCGGGGTGGCGTTTATAACCAGATCAACCGCGCCGGCGATTTTTTCCGCCCCGTCAGACGTAAAAAGCTGCTCCGCCCCCGGCAAACTCTTTCCCGACTCCCGAAGAAGGGATTCTAATTTCTCCGGCTCGGAATCGAACCAAAAAATCTTTTCCGCTTTTTCCTCGACCAGCTGAAAAGCAATTACCCGCCCGGCCCCTCCCGCCCCCAACAAGAGAATTCTCTTTCCCTCGGGGAAAAAACTCAAATCCGTTTTTAAAGAAAAAAGAAATCCGTAACCATCCGTATTAAAACCTTTAAGTTTTCCATCGTCATTAACGACGGTATTGATGGCGCCCACTTTTTTCGCCAGGGGGCCCAATTTATCCACCAGCTCGCAGGCCGCAACTTTATGGGGGATGGTCACATTAACTCCCCGGAATTTAAATTTTTTTAAGAGGGCCACGGCCTCTTTCAATTGGTGGGGCAAAACATGAATTCTGTGATAATGAGGAACTGGTTCCGCCCGATTCTTAAGCACCTTTTCCCAGGTTTGGAAGGCGGCATTATGCATCGCCGGTGAAAGGGAATGTTCAATGGGATCACCAAAAATTCCGAGATCTCCCGGTTTGGTTTTTTTGAATTGGTTTAAGAGTGATTCGTCCACCATATAAATTACCTAGGCGCCTCCCACCGCCAATTTCGAGACCAATATATGAGGGGCGCCATAAGGCCCATACCATTTTACCTCTCGCCCCAGGGAAACAATATTTTCCAACACATCTAAAAAATCCCCGGAAATGGTGACCCCCGTGACGGCGTGGGCAACCCGCCCTCCCTCATAGAGGGCGCCTGCCGCCCCAAGTGAAAATTCGCCCGTGGCACTATCTACCATATGAAGGCCCATCACATCCCAAAGATAAAATATCTTTTTTTCCGAGGAAAGCATTTGGTCCCCTGATACCGAACCCCCTTGCAAATACAGGTTCGTTGGGCTGGGGGTGGGAAGGGAGGATAACTTGGAACGGAAACCCCGGCCGTTTGATTCCCTTCCAGACCGACTTGCGGACCGGAGGTCAAAAAAATAATCCTCGAGGACCCCTTCTTCTAAAAGCGATAATTTTTGGGTGGGTACCCCTTCGTCGTCGTAAAGCGCGCTGGCCACCCCTTCTGGCAAAAATGGATCGTCAACCAAATTTACGAATTGGGGGGCGATTTTCTTTTGCCGACGCCCCTCGAAAAATGAACGGCCGTTTTGGACTGCCTCCGCCGATAAAGCTTCGGCTATCAGCTCGAGAAATTGCGCGCCGACCCGCGGATGAATAAGGGCCACATAGTTGCCAGAATCTAATGGCCGGGCGCCGAGGTAGGAAAGTGCCCGATCAACCACTTCATCAACAATTTCTTCACAGGGAAGATCTTTCTTAAAGCGAACTTCTGCGCCCTCCCAGGCCACTTCCGTCCGCGGGCCCTCCTCCGCCAAAACCTCTGCGCTAAGAGCTGAGATCCCCTCCCTCCCTTCCACGGCCAATCCCAAATTATTCACTAATACCTTCTTCCTTTTTTCCTGAGCAAAATTCAACGCCACAACACTCTTCAACCTCCTGTCCCGGCCTAATATCTGCTCCTCCAGGCGCTTCAGCTCTTCGAAAATTTGACCCAAATCCGCATTTCCATCGATTGGAAAAATTTCTGACCCCTTTTGGGGAGATGGAGGGGGTGCGGAAAATCGGATGTGGGGATCGGCGGGGTGGGTTAGAGCTAAATCTCTTGCCTCCCGGCAAAGGGCGGGGAAGTTTTCCTTATTAAGAGTATTGGCGGTGACAATCCCCTGGTGGCCATCCGACAACACCCGGATGGAAAAATCCTCGGACCGGGACAATTGACTTATTTCTCTTCGCCCCTGGGACAGTCCTCCGCTTCTTCCCTCTCTCACCCAACAGGAAATTTCAACCTGATCATTGGAAGGGAATGAATTGGATGAGAGGAAATCTTGAAGGTATTCCTTCAAGCTGGAGGGCTCAATCAATGTTTGCGACCTTTCATTCTGTGTAAAATTTTTACCAATGGTCCCCGATCAATATGGTAATTCGGATTGATGAATAAAATCTTCCGGAGGCATTCCATGGCTTTTTCCTTCTGTTTGATGGAAAGGTAAGTGCTGGCCAATAATTCCAACACCGGTAGGTTAGCCGGATCCGACTTTAACAATTCGTTGCATTTCTGAATTACCTTGTCATAGTCGCCCGCGAGAAAATCCTTCTGCGCTTGATTGAAAATTTTGGCGGCGATTCTGGGTCTCAAAGATTGGACCCGCGAAATTTGTTCCACCCCGGAGAAAAGTGAAATTACACCCAGCACCAACAAAAGAATGGCGACCCGCTTCCCGGAAAACAGGATAACCTGATCCGAAAAGACATAATCCCGCATCCAAGCGTTAAATTTAAAGACTAATTTGGCTTGTTTAACCAGAACCCAGGCGATAAGAAGCGCCAATAAACCCAGTATTATCCGCCATGACAACATATTGAGCCCAATAATAAGAAAGAAACCGGAGGAGGAAAACTGAAAAACCTGTATTTTTCGAGGCGAAATTTAAATACCCCCTCCCATCCCTCCCCCAATTCCCCGGCAATTTTCTGTCTTCTTGAACATTTCTTTTACGTGTCACCGCTTTGACACACCCCTTTCCTAAACTAAAACCAAAACAAATTAGAGAATTCCTATGGAATTTAATCCATTTTCGATATACGAAAAGATGATGAAAAGGGCCCTGGTACTTATTACATTCCTGGCATTTTTAACCCCCGTTTGGGGGGCCAGCCTTTCCTGCTTCATCATTGTTTCGGAAAACGCCTCCCTGGATGAAATTCAAGCCCAAATTTTGGACTTGGGAGGTACTGTTCGTTTTCAGGTTCCTCCGAGAATTATTGCGGCGGATTTCCCTCCTGGGAAGGATCCCGCTCAAATAAAAAACGTTCAAAAAATTTACAGCGGTTTCGTTCCGCTTGACGGCGTGGCCAATCTCGGCCCGGTGGCCATATCGGCGGGTCAACAGTGGAATCAGAATCAGGCCAGCGCCTCCCAACAGATGGGGAAGATGTCTTTTCAATCGGCCACTTCCCAATTCGCCACCGCTTTCATTTCAGAACCGAAAAATATAACCCTTCACATCGAATCCGAAGGCTCAAACCTCGCCGTGGTTTGGGACCCGGTTTTCGGGGCGGACATCTATCTTATTCAAATATCTCCGGTCCAAGATTTTTCTTCGCTTCTCGTTCAAAGTTATACTGAAATGCCGTCGGCAAATTTGCCGATAACAATCGCGGATAAAGGCACTCTCTTTATAAGGGTAAGGGGACTCGAGAAACTTCGCGCGGGTATCAAATCCGAAAATATCCTGGGAAATTGGGCCTCGGCGGAGATTCAGGTGCCGCCAACTGCGGGGAGAAACGAAAATTTGCCAGCCCCGCAACTAACCTCGCCATCAAACGGCTACCAATCCCAGGGGCCAAACTTATCTTTGGAATGGACGAGCCAGTCGAATGGGCCCAAACGGATTCAAATTTCCGACTCCGACAATTTCAAAACTCCTCTAATCGATGCCGTGGTCTCTGGGGGCGAATTCAATTGTCCTTCCACGGCGCTCCAAATTGGGCAGGTTTATTTCTGGAGAGTGAAAGAATGGGGTGGGGGCGCTTCTAGCCCCTGGTCGTCATCGGGGAATTTTGTCGTAGGAGAACCGCGGCAAATTGACGGGGACATGATGAGAAACCCGGAGGCGCCCAGATGAAAAGAATCTGGCCCCTACTGACCTCCCTTTTAATGTGCGCCGCCGTGGCCAAGGGCGCGCTTTATTCGGTGGGCCTGGAAAAAAGTTATTTTACAAGTGACTTCATGATTGGAAGCGTTGTGGTCGCCGTAATATTTCCCGAATCAGACGGGTCCTTCGACCTTAACTCAGAAAGTTGGTCTGACCAAAGAAAATCCCAGGCGATGGCCGCCATAATGTCGGGTTTGGGATGGTGGGCCAATCAAAACCCCAAGGCCCACGTTAGTTTCACCTATGTGAGCCAAACAGTCCCCACAAAATATGAACCCATCCGGCGCCCTTACTACGACGAATCTCTTTGGATTCCGGACATCATGAGTAAATTGGGGTTTCCGGGAAACCGGTTTTCCGCCACCAAAAACTACGTCAATTTCTTGCGGGATAAATACAAGACGGATTGGGGTTATGTTATTTTTGTCGTCGATAGCCTGAATGATTACAATGGAAAATTCGCGGACGGCTTTTTCGCTTACGCATATTTGGGGGGTCCTTTCATGGTGATGACGTACACCAATGGGGGCTACGGCATCGCCAATATGGATGTGGTGGCGGCCCATGAATCGGGACATATTTTCCAGGCTTTGGATGAATATGCGGGGGCGAGTTCCCCCTACGATTATTCGGAAGGGTATTTCCCGACGATAAACGGGAACCATGCCTGGTCTCCCACCGCCAATGATCCGAATTCAATTATGCGCGGGGGGATTCGCTGGGGCCTGGACAACTGGGCTAGGCAAATGATCGGGTGGCGCGACCAGAATAACAACGGCCACGAAGACATCGTTGATATGCCTCCCCAAGTTGACCTTCTCCAGGGTCCCCAAAGCATCAGCACAGGAACCGTTGAATTCTCGGGACTCGCCAAAGTAAAAGTCCTCCCCCGTCAGGGAAATGCCGGTGGGAATGGTTTCACTGTTGACTCAATCGTCGGCGTTCAATTTTCCCTCTCCGGCGAGAATTGGCGGGATGCCACCCCCGTCAACGGAAAATTTTCGAACGCCGAAGAGCCCTTTTCCCTCGAAATTCCCAAACCAGAGATGGGACTCTCTGGCGTAAATACCCAAAGCATCCAGGTTCGGGCCTTCACCTTTTTTGGGCGGGACGTCTCCGATTCGGCGGGAGGAGGCGGAGGAGGGTCGGCGGAAAACCTGGCCAGCGCTCACGCTTTTCCCAATCCCTTCAAACCAAATTCCAAGGTGGGGCATAATGAAATCACTTTTTCGGGACTTACACCGGATTCCAAAATCCAGATATATTCCGCAGCGGGCGAACCCGTGCGCGAAATTCGGGCCGACTCATCGGGCCACGAAATTCCCTGGGACGCCAAAGATGAAAACGGAAAAAAGGTGGCCTCGGGAGTATATTTCTATTTGATTACCGATCCTTCCGGCGGCAAGAAAAAAGGCAATCTGGCCATCATCCGCTGACTCTTGTAATACAAAAACACCCCGTAAACTAGACCTTTTTTACTAGCACAACGCCCGCCAGCCAACCTTCTTTTTTCTTAGCACTTTCTCTCAAAAGTCAACGCTTTGTCATGCCTCGACCGTAGGCTAAGAGTATGAAAAGACGGTCGGGAAAATTGAATTTAATTTTGACTCTGGCAGGAATGTCGGTAATTTCCTTTGCGACAATTTCTCACTCCGCTGGAACCTCCGCAGCCCAATTCCTAAAACTTGGCGCCGGCGCAAGAGCCGCCGCAATGGGAAACGCCTTCGCGAGCGTGGCTGACGATGTCACGGCGACCTATTGGAATCCCGCGGGTTTAAGCCAAATTACCTCTCCGGAAATTTCCCTCATGGAAAATAGCTGGCTAATGGATTCCCAGTATCAGTTTGTTGGAGGCGGAATGCCCGTCGGAAACTCCGCGGTTGGATTTTCGGTTCAAAGGGTGAGTTACGGTACAATGGACCGGTACACCGCAGATAACGTGAAAGAGGGAAGCTTCGACGCGGGCTCCTTGGCCGGAGGATTGACTTATGCGGGCAAATGGAACGACCGAATCCGCTTTGGTTTGACCGGAAAATTCGTCCAGGAATCGATTGAATCAGAGAGCGCCTCAACCTTCGCCGGAGACGCAGGAGTTTTGGTTCAGGGTGGAATTTTTAACTTCGGCCTGACGGTCCAAAACATCGGGCCGGGCCTTAAATTCGTGGAGGAGCGAAGCCCCCTTCCCCAATTAATTCGCCTGGGTGTCTCGGCCAAATTTTTCGAAGAGAAATTGCTGGTCTCCCTCGAGGGAGTAATGCCCAACGACAATGACCCCACTTTTCAAACCGGGCTCGAATATAAGGCGGCCCCCATCCTTTGCCTCAGAACCGGATACAAGATTACTCCGGGGAACCGCTTGGATGTTAAGGGCCTCACCGATATTTCAGGCGGATTCGGTTTGAACCTCGGAATTTTCACCCTGGATTACGCTTTCCTTCCATTCGGAGATTTAGGAAATTCCCACCAAATATCCCTTCTCGTCAAATTTAAATAATTCTAAAGCAAAAATTAACAGCAAACCTCAGAATTTTACCTCTCTATAAAATCACTCTGAATTTACAGCTATTTTTTATTGTGAATAATTAATGACAACCTTGATTTTTACCTGTAAACGACTCAAACTTAGAACATGAAGTGTACAGCTGACTCCAAGTTCAAAAAAACCTGTTTGGCTGTGGTGTTTTTATTATCGGCCACGGCGGGTTATTCCTCATTCGAACCCCTCCCCTTGGGGGGGAGGCCAGCCGGAATGGGAGAGGCTTATTCCGCCATCGCCGATGATGTTTTCTCCCTTTATTACAACCCGGCCGGGGTCATGCAAATGAACCGTCCGGAAATCGGCACATACTATTCGCGGCTTTTCATGGGGTTATCTGATAATTCCCAAATCAGCAGGATGTTTCTCGGCTACGCCCAACCCCTCGGAAATAGCGGAAAGCTGGGAAGCGCCGGAATCAGTTATTTCGCCCTGGACCTGCCGGGCCTTTACAAAGAAGAAGGCTACGGATTGACCTACGGCCGCGAGTTTAAACACCTTTTGAACCTGGGCGGAACGGTAAAGATGCTCAGCAAAAAAATCGGCTCAGATGAATACTCGGACAACGCCATCAATCCCGTGACGGGAAAAGCCACCAATTCCCCTGATCCGCTTCTGGCCTCGGGGCGCAGCGCATCGGCCGTCGGGTTGGACTTGGGATTTCAATACCGGCTCAGCCGCGCCTACGCTTTGGGAGGCTGTGCCAGAAATATCAACGCGCCGGACGTAGCGCTGGGATCGACCGCTGACCGGGCCCCGGCGGTTTACACGGCGGCCCTCGCCAGGAAAATGCGCACGGGATCGCTGGACCTTGAAGTCTTGCAGTGGAAAGGAACGGAAAATAACGTCCGGTTCATGCTCGGAGGAGAAAAGTGGTTTTCCAATGGGTTTGGTCTCCGGGCCGGCGGAGGCGTGGGGTCCAGGAACTTTTCCTCCCTTTCCTTCGGTGCGTCCTACAAACTCGAATCACTGCAACTTGACTACGCCTCGGTGCTTCCCCTTGAAGGAGTGCAAGGAACCATGGGCATGCAACAAATTTCGCTGATTGTAAGGCTCGGTAAACCACCCGTGGATCCGCTCGAACAACAACTTATCCGGGAAAAAGAGGAACGCATCCGCGCGGAAACCGAAGCCCGGTACGCCAAGGCGGAACGGGATCGCTTAAAAGCCCAGCTATATGCCCTGACCGAGGAGAAATCCAAGGAGGATAAAAACCGGTCCGAGGAAGCCGCCCAAAAAGCCCTCAAGGAGGCGGAGTCGCAAAAAGCCAAATATAACAGGGAGGCGCCGGCCACCAACGTCGATACCGGGGGACGCCGGGAAATCGTCAATCAATATGCGGATGCCCTCGCCGAATACAACCGCCGGGTAAGGGCGGGCGGCACACTTAAAGAAAAACAAGAAATGCTGAGAGAAATAATTCTCAAATTCAAAGAATCGGGGGTCGATATCTCGACCGTTGACCGGGAATTGAAGAGTTTGAACGTCGATGAAGCGCGCGCCAAAAAAGATTTCGATCTGTCCATGAACTTTTACAAGCGGCTCGTTCAACAGGGGGCGAGCACGGACGATAGACGTGGAATGTTAAAGAGAATTATCGAAAAATACAAGGGAACCGGCATCGATATCAAACCAGCGCAGGATGAACTGGATTCTTTAAAGTAAAAAAGAGCTGAAATTTTTGGGAACTATTAGTTATTATTTCAAGGAAATCAAAAACGCGCGTTTGGACTTCCTTAAAGTTTGTTCGGATATGTTCAAAGGCAAAAAGGAGAAGTGCGTGCGGAAAACGGCGATAATCACTTCAGCCGCGATAATATTTATGGCCGCGCTGACTTTTGTCTGGGGGGGGTCCCAATCCCTAGGCGGGATCACTCTCCTGGAAGTTACACCACGGATAATCACTCCCAACGGAGACAATTTTAATGACAAAGCCTTTTTTAAATTTGACACCTCCCTCACCGGGATTCCTTTTACCGCCGCGATTTATGATATTTCCGGCGCCAAAATTTCAGGCCTTATGCTCGATGACACGGAAAAATCCCTTACCTGGGATGGAAAGGACCAAAGCGGGAAAGCAGTCCCCTCGGGAATTTATATTTATCAAATCAATGTCGGACAGAAAACCGCCTCTGGAACGGTTGTCGTGGCCCGTTAAAAGCACGGAAACCATTCCTTGAAAAATTCGCGTCGTTTGGCCAAAACCACCGTTATTTTTCTATTGGGAATTTTCTTCCTCCATTTCTTTGCGCCTGACCTCCACGCTGCCAAGAAAAAAAAATACCCCCGGATTTCCCGAATCACCCTGCGTTCCACGAACGTTTTTGACTTAGAATCGGCCCCGTACCTCAACAAATTCCCCTACAGCTGGATCAATTTCCTTCACATAAAAACCAACGATCGAATCATTAAGCAGGAATTTTTATTTAAAGTGGGAGACCCCGCCGACCCTTTTGTGCTCCTTGAAACCGAACGGAATTTGAGGGCCCTTCCCTTCATCAACGCCGCCCGGATCGCGCAATTCCCGCAGCGGGACGGAACCGTGGCCATTGTGGTTTACGTTTCGGACTCCTGGACCACGGAACCTTACATCGCCATCGGAGGTTTGAACAAATTAAGCACTCCCCAATTCGGTTTCAAGGAGAAAAATCTCTTCGGGATGGGAAAACAGATTGATTTCTCCTATGACGAAAAAAATCAATTCGAAAAAGTATTCCATTACAATGATCCGCGATTTCTCTCCAGCCGCTGGCAACTTGACGGGCAGGAGATTCAAAACCAGATGGGGGAAGAGAGAAAATTCAACCTCGGCCGGCCGTTCTTCTCCGCGGACACCAAATGGGCCACCAACGCCTCTTACGACAAACAAGATCAAATAATCCAGGATTTCCAGAATAATGTGGCCGTATCCCAATATAACATGTCCCGGGAAGTGAGCCAGTTCAGCGGGGCCATGAAAATCGGCGGAGGACGGGAAATTGTCAATCATGCGGGACTCCGCTACAAACTCGACCGGTCTTGGTTTTCAAGAAGAGCCCAAACTGATCCCAACAGGGACATCCCGAAAAAGGACGACATAAAAACGGTCTATTTGGATATGAGCACCACCCGGAACAAATTTTTGAAACTGCGGCGGATTGAAAAGATGACCCGGGTGGAAGACTTTAACGCTGGCCCGGCGGTTGTTTTATCCCCGGGGCTTTCCAATCACCTCCTCACCGGCCAAAAGACCAATACTTATTTTGACGGATCCTACAACCAGTCCTTTTATTCGCCCGGGATTAGATTTATCACCAGCCAGTTCAGCTACTCCGGACGAGATCTCACCCGGAAACCGGAAAATCAAACCTTTCTTTTGGATAGCCGCTACTACCACCTGCCGCTCCCCAATCAAACGCTATTAACCCGGGCGAGGGTGGAATTGGGAAAAGATTTGGATCCCGATAACCAATTAACAGTGGGTAGCAATGTGGGTCTGCGCGCCTATCATGCGGAACAAGCCGTGGGTAATAAAAGCCTCGTCTTTAATGCTGAGGACAGGTTTGATTTCGTTGACGAATTGTGGAGTTTGTTTTCCATCGGCGGCGCGATTTTCTTTGATTCAGGTTACGCCTGGCCCCAGGGACAGCAAATGGATTTCCGGAAGATGCTCAATGACGTGGGAGCGGGACTCCGGATCGGCTTAACGAGATCCTCCGATGAGGTGATTCTGAGATTCGACGTGGCCTACCGCTTAACCCCCACAGAAGATTTAAAAAATGAATTTGTGGTTTCCTTCGGGTCTGGGCAAGCTTTCTAATTCCTACCGGGTCACATCTCCCTTCCAGAGGGTAAACAATTCCTCTGCCGAACCGAATTTCCCGGAATAAACACTTTTAAAGGCGTCGTCAACCCTCATCCCCGACCGAACGGCCTTTAAAAAAAGTGAAAAATTAAAAGCTCCGCCTTTATCCAAAAAGTAACCCGTTAAACTCGCCGCAGTCTTGTACCAGACATTTACCCGCTCCGGATTTTCCTTATATGGGTTGAAGGCAATAATTTCCTCCATTGAAAATTTCGGAGACTTGGCGAGGACTTCCTCCCATTCCCGCTTCTGTTCATCCGGCGTCAAGGTGGGGTGGAAAAGGATCTCTATGTTCATCGCCAGCCCCTCATTCAACCACCTAAATTCCTTCGTCCTGTCGCCCAAGAACTCGGAAAAAATCAAATGCGTAATTTCGTGGGCCAAGACCATGTTGAGTCCGGCTTGTTCATAGGAAAAAACTTCCCGCCCCGTGTTCAAACCCCCCGACCAGTCCGGCTGACCGGTTTTCGTGGCGAACTCTTCTTTGTTTTTATAAACGACAATTCGATAGTTTTCTTGGGGCTTGAATGAATAAAGGGCGGTTTTATTCATCACCTCGGAATAAATTTTTTCTGAAATTTCCGCCACCTGCTGGGGAAATTCGCTGTACCCCTCAATAACAAAATGGAGACTCGGATAAGGCCCGCCGAAACCGGGGTCCGGGCCGGGGATCCTTTTGGGCTGAAGCGAGGCGTTTTGCGGGGAGGGCACAGGAGGTTCAACCGGATTCTCATCCCAAAGGGCGGCACACCCGCCCAATAGGAATAAAACCGGGATTAAATTTGCCTTGAAAACCGCAGTAAATTTCGACATTTCACAATTATTGTAGAAAAAATCGACGGATTTACATTCCCTTCTCAAAATAACGAAAAGAATGGGGATTTTCCTGGGTAGGTTCGTTGCTAGATAAGGGGTAGGAGGAAATCTCAGCCATGGAACAGTTATCAAACTCGGCAATATCAAGGGAAACCTTTCCGGAAAATTCCAAGTGCCCTCCCCAGGGCAGAGTGGGATTTAAAATATCCCACTTAGAAAAAGAGGTTTACCACGCCGTACGCCAGGCCTACGATTACGTCATAATGGCCCGGGATAAAGGCGCCCAAATAAGGACCTGGGTTATATCCGCCCGAGATAAAGTGGATTTCCTGGTCAACTGGGCTGAAGATTTCAAGGTGAATGGCTTGGGTTTCAGGGCGACCAAAGAGGAAATCGAGGAAAAATTAAATGAACTGGGCCGTCAGGAAAGCAAAATTTTAGGGGTGGTGCACAAATACCTAAAGGAAACTACCGAGATAAAAAATAAGTTTGCCCTGCTCAATCCTCCCCTCAATTCGAATCAATTGCAACCTTTTTTGATGGCCCTGGCCGAGGACAAAAAAAGGACCGTCGCCGCCCTGGAAAATCTCACCTTCCATCTGGAAAAATTAACCCACTTAAAATTGTCCATTTTCCGCGACCTTCAAAATATAGCCGGGGAATAACCCCTCACCTTTCGACTTTCACCTTAAGTTTAATCCGCTCCAAAACCATCGCTACCGCTTCGCATCTCTCCAGGTGACCGGTGTAAACAATGGCGCTTCCCGAGTAATGTACGACGCCGGCCAATTCCAACCCCCTCGAATAAGAACATCGAATGGCCTTCATTAATTGCGCGGCCACTTCCGGAAAGGTGTGCCAATCGTCGTTAAAAAGGATGGTCTTGGCGCCGAATCCGCGCTTGTTGGAATCGGCGGTTTCTAATTCGCCGGAAGGAATATCTTCAAAAAGAACCTTGTTCATGATTCCTACTTATTTTTTTTAATCAGGGTTAATTCCACGCGCCGGTTCAGTTCCTGGCCTTTTTCCGTCCGGTTATCCGCCACCGGCCGATACATGGAAAAGCCCGCTAAAAACAGATTCTGGGGGTCCACGCCCGCGCCTTCCTCCAAATCCCGCAGAACAACCGCCGCGCGGGCGGCGGACAGTTCCCAATTGGACGGATATTGTTTTCTGAGGCGGGCCGAAATGGGGATGTTGTCAGTATGGCCGTCGACGCGGATGTAATTATCCTTGTTTTTAATCAATATTCCGCCAATCCGGCTCAATACGGCCCTCCCGGGAGCCTGCAAATCGGCCTCTCCGGATTTAAATAGTATTTTCTCCTCCATCACGATGGAGAGCCCGTCCGCCGCGGTCCGGACGCTGACATTGCCCTGCGCGATATCGTCCTTCAATTCATTGATCAATTGGTCGTAGGTGCCCCGAAGGTTGGTTATGTATTCCTCCTGGGACTGAATGGTCTCCCGCATTTGCGCCTGTTCGTGCTCGGCGATTCCGGCGTTGGACTCAAGTTGCCGGTTATTCTCTTTTAAATCATAAACCTGCCCTTCCAGCTCATTGGCGCGGTCCATGGCGTCCCGGCAGGCTTTCATTTTCGACTCGTACGTGTTTATCGATATGCAGCCCGACACAGCGAGCGCCGAAATCAATAAAATGCCGACCCTATTTATTATCCGCATATTTAAAATCCCCTTTTTTAAACTTACCCAAATCCTACGGCACCATCCCTGCCTCTTTCAGGCGGCGGAAAATCTCCCTGGTGGATTGGGATTTGTTCAATGTGTAAAAGTGAATTCCGGGGGCGCCTTTCTTCAAAAGTTCCATGCACTGTTCCGTGGCGTAATCGACACCCAACCTTACCACTTCCTCTCCGTCGTTTTTGACGTTTTCAAGCTGCCGGAGGAGCTTATCCGGAATCTTCGCCCCACACATCACCGTGAATCGCTTGATTTGTTCCACGTCTTTAATCGGCATAATTCCCGGAACAATCGGCACTTGGATTCCGATTTTACGCGCCTTCTCGACAAATGAGAAGTAATCCCGGTTGATAAAAAAAAGCTGGGTGATGACAAAATCCGCCCCGGCGTCTACCTTTTCTTTCAGGTGCCGCAAATCCTCTTCCCATGTCGGGGCCTCGGGATGTTTTTCCGGGTAACCCGCCACCCCGACCCCGAATTCAAAGCCTTTCCGGATCAATTTGACGAGGTCGGAAGCGTGATTCAAACCGTCGGGGTTCGCCGGAAAATTTTTCCGCCCCTGGGGAGGATCTCCGCGGAGGGCCAAAACACTCTCAATTCCTTCCGACTCAAGCTCCTTTAAAATGTTGAGAATTTCCTCCCGCGTGTGCCCCACGCAGGTCAGGTGAGCCATCGTTTCGATTCCGATTTCATTTTTTATTTTGGAAACGAGCTGTACGGTTTTGGCCCGGGTGTTTCCCCCCGCCCCATAGGTTATCGAGACAAAGGAGGGCCGAAACTCCCTCAGGGTCGTGACGGTCTCAAGGAGGTTTTGGCTCCCCTCGTCGGTCTTCGGCGGAAAAAACTCGAAGGAGATGACGGGTGATTTTTTCTGAAAAAATTCCTTAATTTTCATGCCAAGGTGATTTTACTGGTTTTCTAGCCCAATCCAAAACCTGTACAATAGGCCCTCGCCAATGAACCTGCAGGAAAAATTCATAAGGAAGGTTTCTGAAAAAAATGGCCGGGCCGTGGGGTTTCGGATTGACGAGGTCCGGCTCCCGAACGGAAAACGGGGAATCCGAGAGTACCTGACTCACCCGAGCGCGGTCGCGGTCATCCCCATCGTCGATAGAAAAAGGATCCTGATGGTGAGGCAATACCGCCACCCCGTCCGGGAAATTACCTGGGAAATTCCCGCCGGCAAGCTCGATCCGAATGAATCCATCCTAACCTGTGTCCGGAGAGAATTGGAAGAGGAAACCGGATTCAAAGCTCGTGTCTACAAAAAACTGATTTCATTCTGGCCCACGCCGGCTTTCTCCAACGAAGTGATCCACATTTTCGTGGCGAAAAACCTCACGAAAGGTCGAACCAACCCGGATGAAGACGAGTTCGTCAAAGCCAAAGCCTGGCCGCTAGAGGAAGTTTTTTCCCTCATCCGCCGGGGAAAAATTAAGGATTCCAAAACGATAATTGCCATTCTTGCCTACACGTCATTCCCGCGTTAGTCGTCATTCCCGAAGGTCTTAATCGGGAATCTAGGCGGTTAACTTTCTTTCGAATGAAGGTTTAAGGCCTGGATTCCCGCTTTCGCGGGAATGACGCATTCCGTAACTGTTTCAATTCAAGCGGGATGTTTGGGGGGAACGGGCGGGGGCCAGCGGGGGACTCGTTTTGGTTCACCCGGGACCATCGGTTCGGAAGTGGCCATGAAAGAATCGGTGAAGGAAACTTTCGGGGATTTTTTCCTCTTCCCGTCCAAATCAAGCGTCAAAGACGTTTCAATGCAGGCTTCCGGGAAATAAGGGCACCGCACGCATTCGGTCCAAACTTTATGCGGCAGAAAACTCTTTTTCCGGCGGACAAACCCGAATTTTTTAAATAGCCCCTCTCGAATGGTTAGGGTGAAAAGCGTTCTCACCCCCAGCTTTCCCGCTTCCTCCACCACCGTTTCGAGAAGTTTTTTTCCCAATCCCATCCCTTGGTATTCCTCGGCAACAGCGAGGGCCTTCACCTCCGCGAGATTATCCCACGTCACATACAGCGCCACGCACGCGATCACGCGCCCGCGGTCGACCGCGACAAAAAACTGCTGGAGGTTTTCATAAATTTCCGAGAGAGAGCGCGGCAGGAGTTCACGCCGATCCGCGAAAAAATTGAGGAGGGCGTGTATGGGGCGGACGTCTCCCATTTTGGCTTTGCGGATGGAAAATTTCGGCATGTTATTTGAAAATAAAGGGCCGGTCTTTATTCGACCCGGCCTCAACGGAAGCGAATTTCTCTTTGAATTTGGGGAGTTCTGGGCGGGTTTGGGAAGAGCTCAACCAAACAGCCTCAAGATGCCCCGTCGCCTTCTGCCGGGCCTTATTCATGAGCGGATAGCGGATTTCCCGGTAGCCGCGGACAATTCCCGGAGCTTCGAGCGCCTGGACATATTGGCCGTATTCTTCCTCCGACTCAAAATAGGAAAACCCTTTGACCACGCCGACATACCAATCAGAGAATGACTTTTCCTCCTGGTGCCAGCCCGGAATGACGCCCCGCAGGAATTTAAATTGCGCCACAATCTGCAGCATCCAGTCCCGCGATTGAACGGGAAATTCGTACGTTTTCCCAAAGATGGAAATTCGCGGGCGGGTGAAGTGGACATAATTCACTTTATCCCCGCGGCCCGCATCAATTTGGAACCTTTCCCGATCGCGCGCGTATTTCTCAGGGGATATGAGGAGCTTCGCCACCCAAAATTCGTCTTTGAACGCCATAACGTGGAAAAGATTCTTCACCACTGCTTGCGTGGCCCGAAAACCGAAACGGCTTTGATCCCGCTGGTAGGTTTCCCAAACAAGTGAAATATATTTACGCGCGGTTTTCAGTCCGTCGCGGCGGACTAGGTCGTAAAGGGCGCGGGCCAATAAATGCAAAGTGGGTTTGGGAAGATCCATCCAGAGGTAGGCCCTGTCGATCAGCTTCCGGTATTCCTTGGCGCGCCAGCGGCCAAATAAATAGCTTTCCTGGGAAAGGTAATCCGCCTTCTCGCTGATGAGATCCGCGAGGCGCCGGTTCTTCCGCTGGGAAAAATCAGAAGTGGGGTTCAAAACCAGGTACCGGCCCAGATTGAAGGCGGTGAAATTGGCCGGGATATCGGCTTTTCGCACCGTTTCCTCAATGGCCTTTAAAATATTTTCCTGGGCAAGCGGAATCCAGCCCTTCTGATAGGCGGCTCCCAAAACCATCATGTTGACAAAAAGTTTCGAGCCCAAATATTTCTCGGAAATCAGGGCGAAATCCTCACCGTAATAACCGCCGAAGCAAACCCGTCCCTGGATCACCTCTTCCAGAATTCCCGGATCGAAATCTTCCCGGCCCATCAGAGAGAGGATGGTTTCATTCCGGTGGGTGTTGACGACGGCATGGGTCCGCGCGGGATGCGCCACGCGCAAATTCATTCGGGCATCCAGGGCGCGCGCCGCCTCCAAAATGTCCAACCCGATCAATAAATCCGCCTTCCCGTAAGGGATGACGGGCGAGGAAATTTCCCCTTGCGCCGAAAAAACGACGTGGCCGTACACCCCGCCGTTCCGGATGGCGAGGCCCTTTTTGTCGAGGAAACTCACCTTATATCCCTCTTTGATTCCGGCGCGCACTAAAACCGCATCCACAATGCCGGCTCCCATTCCGCCCACCCCGGCGGTGTAGGCCGACCAGCGATGCTCAACCTTGAGCGGTTTGGGCAAAGGAAGCTTGGAGACATCAAAATCAATCGGCTTTTTCTCCGGAATCGGGCGGTTCCGCTGAATGACGACTTTCTCAAAGGACGGGCAGGCTTTGGTCTTGGAGCAGGCGCCGTCGTCCACGCAGGTGGATAAATCCGTCACAATTTTCCGTCCGTAAGGGGTTTCCTCGATGGTGAGGCCCGGGCATCCCGTTTGCCGGGTGCATTCCAAACAATAATCGCAAACTTCGGGCGTAATATTGAACCTTTCCTCATGCGGAATGAATCCCAGCTCTTTCAAAACCGCCTTTCTCTGCGCGTTCATCCGGCGGTGAAGGGTGATGGAGCATTCCTTGTCGGCGATAATGATTTTGACTCCGGGTTTGAGGATGGTTTGTTCCAATAATTTTTCGTATTCATCCCGGAGGCCGGGATTGGCCCGCTGAATAAACACGCCCTCGCCGGCCATCCCCCGGATAATCCTTTCAATGTTCTGGGCTTCCGTTATCCGGCCCATGATATCGACCGAATTCCCCGGCGTCGGCTGGTGGCCGGTCATCGCGGTCGTTTGATTATCGAGAATAATATAGGTGATCTCCTGATTGTTTTTAATGGAATCGGAGATGGCGATCATGCCGGAATGGAAAAAAGTCCCGTCACCCAAAAAAACCACTTGTTTGTTTTTAACAAAGGGGGACATCCCCGCCCCGGTTCCGCCGCCCAGTCCCATCCCGGAATAGTTCTGCATCAAACCTTCATTCGGGGGAAATTGCAGCATGGAATGGCAGCCGGATTCGCCGTGAAAAATCAGGTCCGGATTCTTCAATTTATTCTTTAGGGCGAGACTGGCGATGGCTGAATCGCGATGGGGACAGCCGGGGCAAAAAGTGGGGGTACGGGCCGGCACCTCAAAAGAGGAGGAACGGGTGTCAACGATTTCCTCCAGCTCCTTCAGGACCTGATCTTCAATGAGAGTCGGGAAAAACCTCTTCCAGCGCAGGAACGAGGGCCCGAGGGTTTTCAAAATTATCGAGGTGTTCAAACCGCGCTTGGACGGGAACCCTTCCTCGCCGTCCGGAAACTTTTTGCCCCAAAGGGCCGGCGGCCGGAACAATTTTCCGGATTGCTTCAAGTCCACTAAAATCTCGGCCACCTGCCCCTCCAGGAATCCGCGTTTTTCTTCCACCACCACCAGGTGGCTCACTCGGGCGGCCATATCTTCCACCGCCGCCGCATCGAGGGGGTAGGTGAGCCCGAGTTTAAGCACCGGAACATTATCCCAGAGGCCCAGAAGCTCCAGGACTTCGCGCAAATAGGAAGAGGAAATTCCGGAGGAAATAAACCCCACGGGCAATCTTTTCTTGCGCGGCCCGAACCATTGGTTGATGCCAAGCTCTCCCGCCCTCTTCAAAACGCGCCCGAACCGTTCATCCAATGTGGCTTCCCTCATGGACGTGTGCGGAGGTATTAAAACATGATCGCTGATTTTTATTTTATCGCTGGAAAGAGTGGTTTTATTGTCACGGCTGATGGCTAGTTCCGGATGTGGTTTCAAAGTAACCGATCCCCCTCCGTCGGCGAGATTGGTCGTTATCAAATAGGTGATATAGAGATCGGAGGCGCCGGACAAATCAAACGCCACATCGATCCAGTCTTTCAATTCCTGAAATGTTCCCGGCTCAAGAAGCGGCATATTGAGATGGCGGGAAAGGAACCGGGAGTCGGAATTGATTTGAGTGGTTTCATTCCAGGGATCATCTCCCACCACAACCACCGCTCCGCCCTGACGCTGCCGGGTCTCCATAAGATTTCCAACCGCAAGGCCATCGGCGCCCACATGAAATCCAACCGATTTCATAACGGCCATCGCCCTCAAGCCCGCCTGGCGGGCCCCGTTCAGGCGCGACGCGGCCAGCCCTTCATTATTCGCGATTTGGGCGACAATCCCCCTTTCCAATAGATAAGGACGAACGGTGGAGATGACTTCGAAAACATCGGACACCGGCGAACCCGGATAACCGGTCAAAAGCGCCACGCCGGCTTCAAGAGCTCCTTTCAATAGAAGCTCATTCCCGGTGAAAGCCTCGACCCCGGACGTTTTTAAAAACCGCGGGTCGATTCCGCCGTGCCCTTCCTGGCTGAGAGCGTTTACCTCTTGCTTGGAAAGAACGGGTTTGGAGTGGAAAATGTTCATTCGGCCTCCGCCGCACGAATCGCTTTAAAATAATACCTCACCCCGAGCCCGAAATCTCCGTTGAAGCCAACGCTCGGCGTTAACCGAAGGATGGGCGCAAACTCGGCGAAAAATTCCCAGGGCGATTTCGCCGGCATAAACCCCAATCCCACGGGAAAGCGCAATCCCACTTCCGACTTATCCTCAAACAGGACCCTGGGCCCCACGCCGAAATAAACGGGGACCTCCCCGTTTTTCAGGAGCCCGTCAAAAAACTGACTGGCCGATTTGGAATTGCGAATCATTCCGAAATCATGATAGAGGAGCACAAGATGAACGTCCAATTCGCTGCTGGCCACGCCCAAAACTCCTTCCAAAGCCCACTGATTGTCCAACCAAATTTTGCCGGTCAATGCCGTGGGTCGCCCCAATTCGACGCCGAATCCCTGATCCCCGGCCCGTTCGGCCCCAAAAACCGGGTGCATGAAGGAAAAGAGACTAATAAGAGATGTCATCAACAGTGTCATTGCGAACCCGCCACGGCCTCTTGGCGGGTGAAGCAATCCCATAATTTTAAAATCTTTTAATTCCATTAATTTCCTCCCCACGAAAGTTTTTCGCGCAACAGTCTGAAATAGGGCAAATCGGGATCCTGAAGCAGTTTCAGCCGGTGGCTCGATTTGCCCACAAAAATTTTGTCGCCGCTCTTCAATTTGAATGTTTTCTGCCCGTCCAGCGTCAATTGCACATCGTTCCCCTGGCGCCTTTCATAAAGCTGCAAACAAAGCGTGTTGTTTCCCGGGAAAACGAGAGGCCGCTGGGAAAAGCTGTGCGCGCATATTGGAGTCAATATTAACGCTTCCACCTCGGGATGCACAACCGGTCCCTGGGCCGAAAGCGAGTAGGCGGTGGAACCGGTGGAGGTGCTGACGATCAAACCATCGCCGAGGAATCGTCCCAATTCTTCGTTTTCAATGGAAGCATAAACCGTGGTGACTCGCGTTGTGACCCCCGTCCGGATGACCGCGTCGTTAAGGGCCAATAGAGGCTTCTCGAACATCCGCGCCGACACTTCCAGCATCATCCTTTCCGAAACTTCCATTTTCCCCTGATACCAAAGATCCAAAACCCGGTTCAAATCCTTGCAATCGCCGGCCGTCAGGAACCCCAGCCGCCCGATATTAATCCCCAAAACCGGCACCCCGAGCCGCGCCGCCTGGGCGGCAATGGACAAGACGGTCCCGTCCCCTCCCAATGAAAAAACAACCTCCGCGCGGGACATCTGCTGGGGAGGCAAAACCCTTATATTGCGGCGAGCCAACCAGTTAATTAAACGGACGGATTCTTTTTTGGCTCGTTCTTTGAAGGGATTGGCGACTATCGCGACAGACCGCAAAGAGGAGGCTTTCCTTCGACTATTTTTTATTTTGTTCTTCAAGACGAGGCCCCATTATACCATCAATCAAGTGGGGATAATATTCCTAATTCAGGAGGGTTCTTTAGAGGGTTGCTCTCGAGGTGAGAAGAAACTTATCGAGTTCCCCGCATGATTTTCAGGCCTCTGCCGGGGTTTGACTCCCTTGATTTTCCTGGTATAGTGAGAGGAATAAAGGGGGCGAATTTGATTTGGAAATGGCTGGAGCAGCTGCTAAGGAAACATCGGGGCGGTCCCATAGGAAGGAAAATCCCGTGGCCGGGTCCCGAGCAGATTGCGCTTCTCCCTTGGTTTGAGGAATTACGCCGCGATCAAATCACGGTGGTTTCGACACCGGAAGGCGCCCGCCGCGCCTTCGATGAACTGGCTCGCGCGGGGGTGGTGGGTTTTGACACCGAATCCAAACCGACCTTTGTCAAAGGGGAGATATCCGACGGTCCTCATGTGGCGCAGTTCGCGACGCCGAATCGAGCCTATGTTTTTATGCTTAACGAGGCCGTATGCCGCCAAGTCGCGGGGGCGCTGATCAAATCGGTGGCGCTCAAAAAGGTGGGCTTTGGGTTAAGTGACGACCTCAAACGGATCCGCATCAAGCTCAGAGTCCGGCCGAGAGAAGTTCTTGATCTGGAAACCGTTTTCCCCGCCAGGGGATACGGACGGGGCGTGGGCGTCAAAGTCGCCGTGGCCATCGCCTTAAATCGCCGGTTTAGAAAACCGAAAAAAGTCAGCACCTCAAATTGGGGAGCGCGCCATCTTTCGGACAAACAAATATTTTACGCCGCCAACGACGCCTTTGCGGCAATCAAAGTCTTCCACGCCCTATCACAATCAAAATCGTAACGAGTCCCTTATAGAACCGGCATCACCTGCCCCCCTATAGCCATTCACTTTGAGAGTCAGACCATCCCCACGCGCGTGGGGATGGTCCTTCACCAGGACGCGGAGAGGGGAGCCTATCGATATTGATCGAGGCGTTTCCGTTCTTCCAGCAGCTCTTTCCTCAATTCTTTCTCCGACGGCAGGTAGAGCTTGTATTTGGAGGCGAAGATCTGTTTGTTTTCGTTGGACAGAGTGTAGCGCACCACCGCCTCCTTTTTGTCCTCGCACAAAAGGAGCCCTACGGTGGGGTTGTCGTCTTTTTGTTTCACCTCGCGGTCGAAATAGTTCACATACATCTGCATTTGGCCGAGGTACTGGTGGGTAAGCTTTCCGATTTTAAGGTCAATCAGGACGTAACAGCGGAGGATGGTGTTGTAAAAGACCAGATCGATGAAGAAATGATCGCCATCCAGCGTCAGGCGCTTCTGCCGGCCCGCAAAGGTAAAACCCTTGCCGAGTTCCAGGAGGAAACGGGAGAGATTGCCGCACAAGGCCTGTTCGAGAGAGCTCTCATATAGTTTGGCCGTCGGAGACAGACCGGCGAATTCAAGGATGTAGGGGTCTTTGATCAGATCTTCGGTGGTCTGAATTTCCTGGCCTTTTTGCGCCAGCCGCTTAAGTCCTTTTTTGTCTTTGCTGAGGGCCAGGCGTTCAAAGAGAAGGCTGCCCTTTTGCCGTTCCAGTTCGCGGGCGGACCAGCGACTTTTCGCGCATTCAATCTCATAGAAGGCCCGTGCATCCGGGTTGTCTACCCGCATGAGGATGCGGTAGTGGGTCCAGCTCAATTCTCGACGCAGTGCGTCTAGAATTGGAAAAGTGAGATAGAACTTGCGCATATTCCATAGGTTGCTGGGGTCAAACCCTGAGCCGAAGTCTCCAGTCAGCCGAACCGCCAAGTTCTCAAGAATGCTTTTTCCGTAGTCGGCGCGGTTTTGTCCCCGTTGTTCTTCCTCGACAATCTCGCGCCCTATGCGCCAATACGCCTGCACCATGACCGTGTTGACGTTTTGAATGGCCCTGTTCCGAGCGTCCCGCAAAAGGGCGGAAACTCGTTCGTAAAGATCGCCGCTGGCGGACAAGACCGGCGCGTGTTTATGATTTCGTGTCATAACCCAACCTCCTCAAGTTTTCTCGTATGGTTTTTCGAGCTTGAGGGATTGCTCAAATTGTTAGGTATTATAATTTTTAATCAGGGGTTTAGGCGCCGGCGAGGGTGAGCTTTTTGAAGAGGATTCCCTGGGGCGCGAGGATGCGCTCGCGCATCACCGTTTCCTTGGAGAGGAGGCAATTCGCGAGGGCGGTCTGAAGGACGCCGGAGACGGAACCGCCTTTAACCGGCTGGATTCCGCCTGCGGAAATTTCATAGCCGGCCCTGATTTCGGCGGAAAAAGCGCCGGTGATGGGGTTCGGCTCAAAAGCGGAGAAGGCCTGGATATGGTAGAGGACCTTCTCCCCGATGAGGCCCGGATCCGAAAGGAGCCCGAAGGGCGTTGACCCCGGCCCCGCCTCGATATTCCCCAGATCGCCGGTGACGGGAACTTTCAAATAATCGGCGTACTGTTTATTGGCCAGGTAATTTTTGAGGATATTGTTCTGAATGAGAAGGACGCGGCCCATGGGGGTTCCAAAACTATCGAACCGGCTGGACCCAAGGCCTCCTTTCAAAATCCCGTTGCTCCACAGGGAAATGGAATCTCCCGCCGCCTTCCCCGCCCCGATGAGGTTTGATCCCAATTTTTTGTCGACGATTTGGTTGTATTTGAGCCGGGCGCTGGACCAGGCGATCAGGGGTTCAAAGAGCCGGTCGAGCGGCTCACCGGAGAATAGCACCGCGAACTCCCCCGTTTTGGGCAGTTTCGCCCTTCCCGCGTCGCGGGCGAGGGCGGCGGATTTCTGGATTTCTTTCTCCAAATTGAAATCGGAGAGGAACCGCCGCTTGAAGCGGCTGATGAATTCCCTTTCCTCGCCGGAATTTTTGGCGAGGAGGATGATTTCCCACTCGAGAATCGATCCTTCCTGCGCCGCGTCCAGCCCCTTGCTGTTCAGAATCCTGGTTTTAATCCTGTCCGTGAAAAATTCCGCCGATGACAGTCTCACCCCTTTTTCCTTGGCCACGGCCGCGCGGGCGCGCTCCTCGCACTCCTCCAAAGTTTTTTCGTTGAGAGCCGGATCAAGCATTTCCACCGCGGGATAAACCTGGCCCGCTTCCGGGAGTTCAAACACCTGGTTGGAAACAAGACCCGCCGAATAGAGCGCCTCATCCAGCGTCTTCTCCAAGCGGGATAAACTTTCGGGGCCCAGTTTAAACACGGCGGTCCCCAGGACTTTTTTCCCGCCCTCCTCCCGCACGGCGTAAATGGAAACGTCGTAATGAAGGGTATGGACATGGCGGGAACATTCCCGTTCTCCCAGGGCCAAAAAGGACTGGCGGGAATTTTTTTCGACCTCGATTATCTGCCAGCCGAAAAGGTTCCGCTTATCCAGCGATGATTTAATTTGGTCTAACATATGAGATTGCTTCGCCCGCCTGCGGCGGGCTCGCAATGACACCAAAAATTCACGCGAGCCTCGCCTTCAAGCGTAGATGGGGGCCTCCCGTCGTATTTTTAATCCACTCTTTGTGGCCTTTGCCGCACATCCCTAAACCGGAGATGAAGCAATCGCTTCCCACCATCGAAATGGATTTCAAAAGGTCCGGCACGAAACCGGTCATGATCACCGGCGAGTAAACCTTGTCCGTGAGTTTCCCGCCCTTGATTTCCTGGGCCCAAAGGCCCTCGACCTGAATCCCCCACCCTTGAGGGTCTTCCATGCCGTTGGTGGCGTGCTTGAGATAGAGGCCGTCATCCACTGAGGCGATAATGTCCGCGGGGGAGCTCCCGCCGTCGGAGAAGAAGGTGTTGGTCATGCGGGCGTAGGCTTTCCGCGAGAAACTTTCCCGGCGGCCGTTCGCGGAGCGCGCGAGCTTCAGCTTGTGGGCGCTCGCCAAATCGGTGAGGCCCCGCATCAAAATCCCGTCTTTGATCACCTGTGTGGAGCTCGAGAGTTCTCCCTCATCGTCAAAGAAAAATCCCCCTGCCTCACGGATGAGCGAGGGATCGTCAAACATGTTCACAATGTCGGAGGCGATAATCTTCCCGATATAGCGGCGGCTCAAGGCCCGCTCCCTCACGTACAAATCCGTTTCCATCCCGTGGCCGAAGCACTCATGGGCGATTATTCCCGCCCAGTCCGGATCGACTACCACATCATAGATTCCCGGTTTCAATCTTTCCGCTCTGAGCAAAGCCTTCCCATCCTGAACCAGTTTCTTGATTTTATCCTCGGGAATTTGGGCCACTTCGAAGCCGGCGTTTTTGGAAAGGCCCTCATGGACCTCGGAATTCCGCTCGCCGTCGGATAAATAAACCGCCATGACGGCGTCTGTCCTGGTCACAACCTGGGAAATTACCTTGTTTCTATTAACGAACAAGTCCTCGTTGGTCACATCGCCGATGATGGAGATGGCGTTGGTCACAGCGGGGTCAGCGACAAGGGCGGAGCGCAGATGCTCCCTCGCGCGGTTCAGCTTTTTCTCAACGGGGACTTTGGCGGGGTCCAGAACGAGGGCGGAATAAAAATCCTTTTTGATTGGGGGGCCGGGGTCGATATCGGTCTTTGGTTTGGAGGGGTCGACGGCGCAGAGGGCCAGACCGGCCAAATCCTCCAACCTGGCTTTGATGGCGGCCCAATTGAAATCATCAAAGGAACTTTCAAAGAAGGACTGGCCGTTCCAAAGGGTGAAAACGATTCCCTCGGAAGGATCTACCTGTTCAACATTTTCCTGGACGCGGTTGACACTGAGGTGGGTTCCCGAACTTTTCTTGTAAAGAGCGGAGGCGTAGGGGAGTTTTTTCTCGAGGGATTGGACCATCTCCGACAGCTGGTCCTTTAACTTAGGGCCTGCCAAGCCCTTATCGTCCAAGTCCCAGTCTCCGGCGGACCTCTTTCATCACGGGTTGGGCCAAATCTTTGGCTTTTTGGGCCCCATCGGTCAGGATTTTTTCCAGCTCCCCTTTCTCCTTCAGGAGCTCGTTAATCCTGTTTTGAATCGGAATGATTTTTTGAACGGCGAGTTCTCCCAGGCTTTTTTTGAAATCCCCGTATCCCTTGCCGGCGAATTCCTTCTCCACCGCGGAAATTTCCTTTCCGGAAAAAGCGCTGTAAATGGTGAGGAGGTTTGAGATGGCCGGTTTTTTTTCCTCGTCATACCTGATGACCGTTTCGGAATCCGTCACCGCCCGTTTGAACTTGTTGCGGATTTGATCCGGAGTGTCCTCCAGAGAAACGAAGTTTGATTCGGAAGAAGCCGTCTTGCTCATTTTGACCGCGGGGTCATCCAACCCCATGACCCGCGCGCCGAATTTTCCTATGAAGGGTTCCGGAACCACAAAAAGCCCCGGATGTTTGCTGTTGATCCTCCGGGCGACTTCCCGGGTCAACTCTAAATGCTGTTTTTGATCCTCCCCCACCGGCACCGCGTGGGTTCCGTAAAGAAGAATGTCGGCCGCCATCAAAATGGGATAGTCGAAAAGGCCGACGGAGGTTCCCTGGCCCCGCACCGCCGATTTGTCCTTGAACTGGGTCATCCGGTTCAGCTCGCCGAAATAGACGAAGCAGTTCAAAATCCAGGCGAGCTCGCTGTGCTCGGGGACGTCGGATTGAATGAATAGGACGGATCTGGCGGGGTCGATTCCCACCGCCAAGAGCGTCGCCACGGTCCGAAGAATATTCTCGTGAAACTCCGCCGGCTCCTGGGGCACCGTGATGGCGTGCAGGTCCACCACGCAATAAACGCAGTCGTAAGAATCCTGCATGGCCACCCAGTTTTTAAGGGCCCCGATGTAGTTGCCGATATGAACGACGCCGGTCGGCTGGATACCGGAAAAAACTCTTTTTTTCGCCATTAACTCTCGCTCCTCATTTTGTTTTCCGCGGGTTCTAAATTATAATGGATTTATATCATTTACCAAAACTTCAAAGGACCGTTGAAAGAACGGTCCCGTGCCGCTTCAATAATAATTAATAATTGGAGCGGTACTGTCCAGCATCAATGATTAAAGTTGATAAGAGCTGGACGTCAATTATCTGAAAACATTATAGAAACGGGAGGGCGGAATGCAAATTCTAATCAAGGGGCATCAAACGGAAGTTCAGCCGCGATGGCAGGAGCACATATACGATCGTTTGACGAAACTCGCCAGATTTGAGGACCGCATCATCAAAATTGAATATATTCTGACGGCGAGCCACCACCATTTAAAAGGATATGAATCGTGCCACATCATCGCCAAAGTCCCCCGGAAAACCCTCGCCATCAAAAAAGACGCCCGGACCATCATTGACGCCATCGACATGGCCTCGAAAGTTTTGGAAAGAAAAATTCACACCCTTTGGAAAGTATCCACGCTGCGGAACCGCCACTCCAAGCTAGCCAAGGCGAAAAGAGGATTTTAACCGCCGTCATTGCGGAGTAGCCACTTCTTCCATTTTTGAAGGAACCTGTTCAGGAAAAATTTATTTTCGAAGAGCCCGCCCGCCAACTTTAGCGGGACTTTCCTCCCGCCCAGTTCCTTCCGGACATTATCCGCCAATTTAGCCAGCTCTCCTTGAGCTTGATCAACTATCGACCGGCAGAGACGGTCTCCATGGGCGGCTTGGGCCAGGACGATTCTGGAAAATCCGGCCACTTCCGCGACGGGGTTTGAACTTTTGGCCACAGCCCTCACCTTTTTCCAATCTTTCGCCAGGGGGCCTCTCCTTAAATATTCCTTCCCGATCCAAAAAGCCGAGCCTTCATCGCCGAGCATGGGCCCAAGTCCGCCCGCGCGGGCCGTTTTCCCCGAAGGAGAACGCCCGTAAGCAATCGAACCCGTTCCCGCGTTCAAAATTATTCCGCAACCCTTGGGGAAATTCTCAACAAACGCCAGCTCAATGTCGGACATGACTGAAATTTTTTTGGCCAACCCGCGCAGCTCCTTTCGCCAACACCGCTTCTCCGGTTCGGTCCACACCCCTCTGATTCCCGCGACAAGTTTTTCCCGGCGGCCGCCAGATTTCAGAAACTTTTTTATCTGGGATTTTAACCGCGCGGGGTCGGAGGGAAGGATTTTTTTTCGAATAACGGCGCCGCGGGAATTGACCAAGCGAAAAGAAGTCTTCGTCCCCCCGACCTCGACGATGGCAGAAGCAGCAGGGGTCAGGCCTCCCCCTTTCCGGTTCATGGTCTACCGGGAAAGGGGAGGCCTGACCCCTGGCCCAAAGTGTGAACTGTGAACAACGGCACCTTCATGAGAAAATCCGGTGGATGACGGCTTCGATTTGGCATTTCCGGAAGCCAAAGGCCGTCAACCCGGCATCCTTGGGGCGGAGAAAGCTCACGTCATAGGGATCCCGCATCAAAACGACAATCAATTTTTTGGCGGTCCGCTGCAGGGCTCCCAGAAGGCGTTCCTGGGCCGGAAAAAGATGGGCGTCAAAACAAAAGAATATGGTAACTCCGGAGCGCATGGCCAAATTACAGGCGGTATCAATGTCCTCATCACTGGCTTCAAGGGCGTAAACTTCCGTCACCTGCGTCACCGGATAATTCCCCGACAGGTGATCGAAGTAAACCGTCTCGTCCTCAAATTCCTTCTCGATCATTATTTTTCCGGCGAGGCTGGAAAGCTCGGGGAATATTATCGCCACGTCCCGGCGCAAACTGGAAGGAAGCGGAAGGAGCCCGTCCCGATCCTGAAAAACTTTTACCGCCTTATCGGAAATTTCCCGCGCCAGCCGGGCCCCTTCGGGACTCGGCCCGATATCTCCCTCAAACCGCTTCGGCCTTTTGCCTTTCAATTTTTCAATCCGCTCCACGCTTTCTTCCAATTCTCTAACGGGAAGGGCTTTGCTTTTATAGGCTTCGAGGAGCCCCCTAAAAACCTCCCGCTCATCTTCCTGGGAATGGCAGGAAAGAATTAAATCGTGGCCGGCCGCGGCCGCCTTCACCGCAGCAATCCCGATGGGACACACTTCCTTGATGGCGCCCATTTCCAAATCGTCACTCGACACGACGCCTTTAAAATCCAGTTCCTTCCGCAAACAATCATGAATGATGCGCCGCGAGAAAGTGGCGATGTTGTCGGGGTTGGGATCGAGCCTGGGATACCTTGGATGGGAAGACATGATCACTTCCACTCCGGCCTGAATGGCCGCGATGAATGGTTGCAGGTGGACAGCCATCATTTCATCCCAGCTCGATTGAATGATCGGAAGTTTAATATGAGCGTCAACGGGAGCATGTCCTTTGCCGGGAAAATGCTTGGCCGTGGCCGAAACGCCGCCGGCCTGAAGAGCGCCGATATAAGCCGCTCCCATTTCGGAAACGAGTTTCCAGTCTTCACCAAAGGATCGAATTCCGATGTTGGGCGAATAGGAAGAAGTTAAAACGTCCAATACCGGCGCGAAATTGACGTCGGTTCCGAGGGTACGGAGCTCTTTGGCGGCAATTTCCCCGATTTTTTTCGCCACGGAAGGGTCACGCGTTTGGCCAACGGCCAAATTATCGGGCCAAATCGTCACGCCGTCCCGATACATGATGACGCGCCCGCCTTCGTGATCCACGCACACAAGGAGCCTTCGCTCAAGGGCGTTTTCAAGATCGGAGATCACCTTGCGGATTTGCTGGGGAGATTCAAAATTGATGCGGTAGAAAATGACGCCGCCGGCGCGGGTTTCTTTGAATTGGCGGAGGACCTCGGGGGTTACCTTTGTTCCGGGAAAACCGATGACCAGTTTGGCTCCGACCAAATCCTCAAGTTGCGGCGGCATGGAGAAAATTTAACTTAAAACCCCGCCAAGGAGAAGGGGGCTTTATTTTTTGGTATCGTTTTCCCCGTTATGGGTAAAATAAATTACGCGCAAATTCTCACCGAGAAAAATAATCCCGCCTCAAAAAAAATCGACCAGGTCTCCATCAAAAAAGTTTTACAAATAATCAATCGCGAAGACGCCAAGGTCGCCGCGGCCGTCTCCAAACAAATTCCCGCCATGGAGAAGGCGGTCAGGCGCATGATTGAATCCCTTAAAAACGGGGGCCGGATTTTTTTCCTCGGCGCTGGGACAAGCGGCCGCCTCGGGGTGATGGAAGCCGCGGAATGCCCCCCCACGTTCAACACTCCCCCTTCGCTCCTCCAGGCCCTCATGGCCGGGGGAAGGGAATCGGTCTTCAGATCGAAAGAGGGGGCCGAAGACAAAGGTGTTGAAGCCGCCAGAATAATAAGGAGGAAGGTCAAAAAAGGGGATGTCGTCATCGGAATCGCGGCGAGCGGGGTCACCCCCTTTGTGCAAGAAGGCTTGAAAGCCGCGAAAAAGATCGGAGCTAAAACCATTTTGATCACCGGCCATACCCGAACTCCTCATAATTCGGCGGATTTTATTATTTCGCCAAATACCGGACCCGAAGTGATAACCGGATCAACGCGCCTCAAAGCCGCCACCGCCGCAAAAATGATCCTCAATTCCTTGACGGTGACAGCCATGGTTCAGGTCGGCAAGGTCTATGGAAATTGGATGGTGGACCTCCAGCCGAAATCTCAAAAACTTAAAAGCCGGGCCATGAGACTCATTCAACATTTGGGCAATGTTTCCTCCATAAAGGCCAAAAAACTTCTCCAGGAATCCGGGGGCAACGCCAAAACGGCGATTCTCATGGCCAAAAAGAAATTTTCCAAAACCCAAGCGCTCCAAATCCTCAACAATTGCGGCGGTCACCTAGGGATGGCCCTCCAGAAGGCAATGGGTCCCCGCTTCCGCGGGGACGACGAATGAAATGAAAGATCGATCCGATCTGGCCATTGGGCTGATGTCGGGTACCTCGGCGGACGGCGTTTCGGCCGTCCTGGCCGAGTTCACCGGGAAAAAATTTAAAATCTGCGGATTTAAAACTTTCCCTTATCCATCCGAAACCCGCGCTCTCATCCGCAAAGGCCCCACCCTGTCCGCAAAAGAACTTTCCATTTTGAATTTCACGCTCGGCCATTTATTTGCCGAGGCCGCCCTCAAGCTCTTGAAAATTTGCCGGGTCAAACCGGCGCGGGTCACCTGCATCGGCTCCCACGGACAAACGATTTATCACGGCCCTGGCGACAAATCATCAAACACTCTTCAAATCGGCGAGCCCGCCGTCATCGCGGAAGAAACAAAAATCGCGGTGGTGTCCCACTTTCGCGAACGGGATATCGCCGCCGGGGGTGAAGGGGCGCCGCTCATTCCTTTTTTTGAACAATACTTTTTCGGCGACGGGCCCACGCGCGCCTTTCAAAATATCGGCGGAATCGCGAATGTGACGGTCGTTGGAATAAATGCGGCCGGACCCCTCGCTTTTGACACGGGGCCGGGAAATTGCCTCATGGATGAAGCGATGCGAATCATCTCCCGCGGCAGGAAAAACTTCGATAAAGACGGCGGCCTGGCCGGCCGGGGCGAAGTCGATTTAAGAAAAATCGAACAAATGATGAAGGACGACTACTTTAGAGATCCCCCGCCCAAATCGACGGGCCTCGATAAATTCGGCCGCGAATTTCTTCTCCGCTTTTTCCAAAAGGATCTCCAAAAGAATCCCGAAAATGTGCTGGCCACTTTAAATTTCTTCACCTGCCTCTCGATCCAGGAAGGTTTCCGGAACTTCATTTTCCCAAAATTCAAAATCGAGGAAATCGTCGTTTCGGGCGGCGGTGCGAAAAACAAATTTCTGCTGAAAAATCTCCGGCGCCTCTTTAATCCAATCCCCGTGATTCCCATTGATAAAATCGGAATCCCCTCTCAGGCCAAGGAGCCGTTGGCGTTCGCCTTCCTGGGATTGAGGGCGATCCAGGGAAAAATCAACCATTTGCCTCAAACGACCGGCGCCCAAGGCCAGCGGGTTTTGGGAAGGGTTACTTATGCGTAGGCGGTCGTCATTCCCGCGGTAGTTCGTCATTCCTGCGTAAGCAGGAATCCAAGCCATAGACATAATTTTAATTTCAGGTTTACAGACTAGATGCCTGCCTCCGCAGGCATGACGAAACCCGCGGGAGGGACGACTTCCCCAAAAGGAGCTAACGATGGAAGGATGGTTTTCAGGGCCGTCAAATTTGTCGGCGATTGACTTCGCCGTTCTTGCCGTTTCCGTCGGTATTCTTTTTCTCATCGGGTTCTTCACCGGGAAAAAAGAGGACACCACGCAAAATTTCTTCCTCGGAAACCGCCGGATTCCCTGGTGGGCCGCCTGCCTTTCTTTCGTCGCCACTGAAATCAGCGCCGTCACCATCATCTCCGTCCCCGCCACGGCCTACACGGAAAATTGGGAGTACCTCCAGTTTTTTATCGGCTCCTTTGCCTCCCGGATTTTCCTCGCTTTTTTTTTCATCCCCGCTTTCTACAAATTCAATTGCACCACCATTTACGAATATTTGAAACACCGTTTCGGCCCTGAGTCCCAGTACGCCGCCACCTGTTTTTTCTTTGTGACGAGGCTTATGGCCTCGGGTGTGCGGCTTACGGTGGCCGCCATGGCGGTCTCGGTCCTGCTCGGCTGGAAATTCGTTCCGACGCTGGCCCTTTTCTCCCTCGTTTCGATGATTTACATCAGCTGGGGCGGAATCAAGGCGATTGTCTGGACGAACGTCTGGCAGGCGACCACCTTTATCATCGCGGGAGTCGCCACCATCATTTACCTCTCGACTCAATTGCCCGGGGGATTTTTCGGAATTTTTAAGATCGCGGGGGCCGCCGGGAAACTCAAAGTGATGGATTGGGGCCCTTCGATCACCGATCCCAATTTCTTGAAAGCGGTCATCAGCCAACCCAATATCTGGTGGCTTGCCATACTGAATGGTTTCTTCGGCTCAATGGCCGCTTACGGCACCGATCACGAACTGATGCAGCGGCTGCTCACAGTTGAAACCCGGAAAAAAAGCCAGATCACAACCCTGGCCACACCCTTTGTCGGATTCATCGTGATGTTTATCTTCCTAATTGTCGGCGCGGCCCTTTTCGCCTTCTATCAGCAAAATCCCTCACTTCCGCTTCCCCAAAAGCTGGACGACATTTATTCGCATTTCGCCAGCTTCCAGATGCCCGCCTTTTTGCGCGGGTTGGTTTTGACGGCGGTCGTCATGGCGAGTATCGATTCGCCCCTGGGATCCCTCACCGCGAGCTTCGTGACGGACATTTACCGGCCGCTCATCCGCCGGGGCGAGCCCGATCGGCATTACCTGATTGTTTCCCGAATAATGGTCATTCTATTTGGAATAATGCTGGCGCTCCTCGCCTACTCTTTCAGCTACTTGAAAGGATTCCTCTGGTGGGCGTTTAAAATCGGCGGGGTCACTTACGGCTCGCTCCTCGGCGTTTTCCTTTTGGGGCTTCTGACCAAACGGCACGCGAACCGGGCGAATATCATTTCGATGACGGCGATGGCGGTTCTCAATTTCGTTTTGCTTGTTCTCACCGAAAAACAAATTTTCACGGTGGGATGGACCTGGCTCGTCCTCATCGGAACCTTCGGCACCATGGGACTCAGTTACCTTCTCGGCCCGATTATTGACAAAACACCAACACAACCGAATGCGAATATCTAACCTAATTCCGTTTTATCGCCGGGGTGAGGCCTCCCCCTTCCCGGTAGACCA